>Ga0209199_1000684_pt1 | contig 45782 bp, 51 predicted proteins | sample COGITO_mtgs_1105_7_FD_184805 | JGI IMG/M metagenome (GOLD analysis project Ga0209199, IMG submission 184805) | Pelagic marine microbial communities from North Sea - COGITO_mtgs_110523 (SPAdes) (version 2) | ecosystem: Environmental > Aquatic > Marine > Epipelagic ... | reverse complement strand
CCCAAAAAAAAAAAAAAATAACAATTAATTATAAAATGAATAATGATTTACCTTATTTTTTTGGAACAGTGAATATATACGATAAAATTAAATTTGACGGAAGAAAAAATAATATAGAAGATAATTCAACATTTTTTCATACAAGAAATTTTTTTGAAGATAATATAAAACAAAAAGCAGGTTTTACAAATAAATATCCAACAGATATTGTTAATTGTGAAATAACAGGTAAGACTGAATTAAAACCACAAAATAAACCACCCTCAGCCTCAGCCTCAACCCCATCCTCAACCTCAGCCTCAGCCTCAGCATCAGTTCCAGTCTCACGCTCAACCCCATCCTCAACCTCAGCCTCAGCCTCAGCCTCAGCCTCAGCCTCAGCCTCAAACTCATACTCATCCCCAAACTCATCCTCAGCCTCAGCCTCATTTACAACAAATAATGAATTAAATAATTTATTTTCTAATATTAAAAGAGTAAATAAAAGGGATTTTCCAGAAATAACAAAAGATATTACAACTGGAATAAATCAATTAAATATTATAACAGATAGTAGTAATAAAAATAGTTTCAATGATGCATTAGATAAAATAAATAATTCTTTAAAAAAATATTTACGGACGAATGCATCACAAGGTTCAATTGATGCTTTTCAAAAAATAACAAATGGGATTAATATGATAAGAAGTGCGTTAACAAGTGGTGGTGCGAAAAAAATTAAAAAACAAAAGGGAGGAACAAAAGAAGATAATATAAAGACAGGTAAAAAATTAATATACGAGGGTGTTCATGATTTATTTAAACATATTGAAAAAAAACTAAGAGATAGTAGGGTAGGTAATTTACCAAGAATGGTTAATAGACGGGATACTTATCAACCTCCTTTAAGTTATAATACATCATCTAATGAATTGTGTGAATTGGATAGTTTAATGAAAGAACTTGGTAAAATAAAAAAAACACTCGATTATATTAAAATAACAAATTCAAAAGGGAACCCATTAACAAATATGCCAAATGCTTTTATGGAAAAATATTTAACAAATATATCAAAACAAATGAATGAAATAGATTTTAGTGAATATGACCCAGAGAGAATGGAAAAAATGACAAAGGGATATTATACAGTTCTACAAAATTTATTAATATCAATAATGTTTCAAAGGAATTTATATAATTCTTATGAAAAAATAATAAACGTATTAAAAATAATTAATAATAAATTCCAATATTTAAAAAATGCCCCAACAATATTGGATAATCGTAAATTTAAAAATTTAGAAAATAAAATAAAAAAACAAACAGACTTATTAAATGAATTAAAACAAGTTGTTTCATCACAAAAAAGAGAAACACCAGCCTCAGAAGCATCAGCACCAGGAGGGTCAGGAGCACCAGCAAGAAGATCAGGAGCATCAGGATCATCAGGAGCATCCAGAGCATCCGGAAGAAGATCCGGAGCATCAGGAGCATCCAGAGCATCCGGAAGAAGATCCGGAGCATCAGGAGCATCCGGAGCATCAGGAGCATCAGGAGCATCAGGAGCATCAGGAGCATCAGGAGCATCAGGAGCATCAGGAGACCTCCCACCTCGAACATAAATCATCCATATAAATCCATATTCAAAAATGGTAAAGCGATTTTAGCATCATTAGAGACTTCGGTCAAAGCGATAAGAAGCCACATAACAGCGGTTTTTTTGTCCTCAATATTATTATCAAAATCTAAAATCTTTTTGTATTCGTTTAATATGATACTACGTATTTTATTAATCTCAGTTATTTGATTAATAACTCCCATTTTAATAGGAAAAGAAATCCCACCATCAAAATATTTCTTACGATCATTTATTGATAAATTAATTCTGTAATTAACCATATCTTCTGTTTTATAATATAAATCCCTTAGTTTAAATGCCCCTAAATTCATAAACCACTTATAATTTGTATAATTCCCGATTAAATCAAAACGCCTGAAAACTTCAACTGCTTCAAACTCCAATTCCATTTCAGGATTTACAGGTTTCTTCTCAAAATCATCAAATTTTCCCCGTTCAACTAAATACTCAATCCGTCGTTTAGCAATATCAATTTCATCTTCACTCAATCTATTCATCGTATAAGGATTATCGAACTCCCCCTCTTGAAATAGATTATTTAATGTGCGTAAATCGAATGAATAACTCTTTCCACAATCACACAATTTATGATAATATGAAATAGGAATCTCAAAAATATTTATCAATTGAATACATTCAATATAATTAACAGTTCCACGACGTTTCCGCACAAAATAACCCCGAATAGAAGCCTGTAATCCAACTATTTTATCCACATTTTTAATATAAAACCCTTCCCATTCTAAATAATTAATTAATGCACTGAATATTTTCCGTTTTGATTGGTTTTTTTTAATAAAACTTAGCAAATTATAATGCTTCAGAGTATTCCGTAATTTACCTACTTTTAAAGTATTATTAGATAGATCCATCAACCATTCCATATTTCCCATTTCATTTAAAAGCCCAAATATAAATGGATTAACAAAAACACCCTCACGTCCATATTTTGCCAATAATTCCTCTTTTAAATAATAACTCAAATCATTATTTAATTCAACTTTTGGAACATCCACAAAAGAAGCAATATCAACGAAATATTCAACGTTCTTTGCTCTGTTATGTATCCCACAAAAATGAGTTCCATCTTTCCGCTTACGATTACATTGTTCCTTTGAACCCTTCTTTTTAATAGAAAAACAATTATTTTTATTATAATTAATTGACATAACTAAATATATCTAAGTTTTTTTATTTAAACCCTTTTTTTTCGAAAAAATTATAAAAAAATGACTTTTTCCGACATCTAAATATAAACGAAATGTAACGTACAAGGATTAACCTATTTTTTTCATAAAATAAAAAAAAATTGATTTTTAAAAAATCTAAAATACTTAAAGACAAGAGTATATTGTATATTAAAATGACTAATTACCAGATTGAAGCAACTAATTTTACAGCAGACAACGTTTCGTGCACTAAGCCACGAAAGAATAAAAAGACTAAGCGACTACAGACTCTACTACTTTACTCTTACGAAGCAGGACAAGCACCACTATATTTTGAGACACCAGAAAGCCTGGTTGCTCCATTTGGTCTATCCAGTTACGAACAGGGTGATAATACAGGAAAATTCGATTATAGTCTTCCTATGATTTGTTCTTCTTCGGATGGAAAAGAACAAAAAACTGTCGACCATTTCTTTAATGAACTTAAAGCGATGGATGAATTTATGATTGACTTCGGCGTCCAATACTCTAAGGAGATTTTTGGACAGGAATATACGAAGGAACAGCGAATGATTGTTGGTGCTCTTTATTCTCGAATGGTTAAGCAACCACGAATTAATAAGGAAACAGGTGAGCCATATCCAGTGCGAATTCAACCTAAGGTTATGAAGCAATGGGAAGACACGCCATCATCACTTAACGGTGTTCCAGGTGTTGAGGTTTATACCAACAGTGAAGATCCACTCGAACTTGATAGTTGGGAGGAACTTCAAGAGGTTATTCCAAAGGGTGGTTCTGTAACTGCTATTATCCAGCCACGTGTGTGGTTTGTGAGTGGTAAGTTTGGAACTTCTCTACGGGTTCTCAAACTCAAAGTTACGCCACGTGAGAAGCGTGAGATCCCTCGTGGATACACATTCTCTAAGCGCCTAACTGGGGGTGGTTCTACCGCATCAGTGACTACTGTTGATGAGACTTCTACTAAGACTGTCGAAACTTCACAGGAAGCCTCTCAGGAAGCCTCACAGGAAGCCTCTCAGGAAGAGGAAGAGAGTGAGGAAGTAGAAGAGGTGGAAGACTCTGATGAGGAACTTGACGACGATGATGAAGTTGAGGAGGTTGATGCTTGCTGAATAAGTGAGAACAACTTTTAATATTTAATTAAATTATAAAACAAGCAAAATCAAAACAAACAAATATCCATACATATATCCATATATATATCCATATCCTTTTAATAAAAATATTAAAAAGATATTTTTTTTATAATTCAAAGAATTTCAACAATTATGTAGATAGAAATCAATGTAATATATCGAATATATGGATGAATTCATAATCATCATTATTTATTTCGTCACAAGGACTTTTTTTGTCTAAGTTTTTCTTTTCCATAGATGTATTAACAATTTGTACGAATAAATCGCCTCTTTTCAATTCCCCACTAACAATGAAAGGTAATCCTTTTTGATTTATTTTCAATATCATACTTTTTTCCATATTTTCAATAATTAAATCTTTGGCAACATTAATGGAAATAATATTTTTATTAGGTAATTCAATTAATATTTTTTCGGAGTATTCATTTAGATTTATATGGGATAATGTGAAAAGATTATAATTACCAACTCTTTTGTAACATTTATTTGGTTTATCTCCAATTAAAACAAGTAAATCCGCTGGTTTCTTGAAACTTTTTTTATGACTTCCACAATCCTCAGCGAATATTTCACGCCCTTTCAAAGGGATATTAAATTTCCTTTTAATTTTTTTATAAAGAATTTTATTCTTTATTTTAAATCTGCGGACTAATTCAATTTCAATACCTTTTGTAATACCGGAATATATATCACTCAATTCAAATTCTTTTGTTATAACTTCTTCTTTCGGTTTCATATTATTTGGACCAACACCACGATCATCTCCCTCTTTCCAATCCCTACCAACACTCTCAACACGTTCATGACATTCGGCACGCTTTTCCTTAAAACTACTTTTGAATTTTGGGTCAGGTTCATTTATATTGATTTTGAATTTTAGACCGCCGAAATTGAAATCTTTTTTTACATTTGTTGATTTTAATTGATTTAATATGTTGTCTAAATTAACATTGTTAGAACACTTATTATTCATAAACTCAGATACTTGGTTTTTGAAAATATTATTAAACATCTCAAATGGATTTACACTACTTCCTCCAAACATATTACCTAAACCACCTGAACCATACATATCATACTGTTTCCTTTTATTTGGATTTGATAAAATAGTATATGCTTCAGTTATTTCCTTGAACTTACTCTCTGCCTCTTCACGATTATCTAAATTTCTATCAGGATGATATTTTAAAGCCAATTTTTTATATATTTTTTTAATTTCAGTTTCAGTCGCATCATTTTTAATACCTAATATATTATAATACTTTGTATCTTTATTATTATTGGAATAACCAAACATATTATTATTAAAACAGTTTTTAATTTTTTAATAATTACGAAAAAAAATATTTTAAGGAATAAAACAAAAATTTATTCCCTAATTCAACACGTGTTTCACATGCCCTTAAATCTTCAATCATATCTTTATTATTCTTACAAAACTCTTCAACAAATTCTTTCATTCTCCAAATTTTTTTTATAAAATCACTCCCATTAATATCATATTTTGTCCGTAATTTATCGTCATTCAAAATAGTATAAGCCTCACTAACTTCTTTGAACTTCTCTTCTGCCCATTCTTTTTTATCTAAATTCTTATCTGGATGATATATGCGTGCCATTTTTCTATAAGCATTTTTTATTTTGTTTTTGTCAACACTTTTTTGAATACCTAATATTTCATAATAATCCTTCATAATCACGGATTTATTGATTTATAATAATAATTTATTTTTAAGTGTTAATATAAAAACAATATACCTTTCCAAATGTATAACATCTTTATTTGACATTTTAAGAAATAAATCAGTATCATTTGTACCTTTTGTTAATTCAAAACAAAATACTTTATTTTCGTTATATTTATTAATTAAATATCTATAAATATATTTTATAGTTTCAACAACAGGAACAGTGCTTGTATATAAATCATATAAGTCGCTCCTTAAAACTGCTAAACTTTTAAATTTGAAATTATTCTTCATTATTTTTTCAAGAATATTATCAATGAAACAATTATATGATTTGTAAAATCCACAATACCTCCTTGATATAGTTGCCATTTCAAAAAGTGCAAAAATATTCTTCAAATTATAATATCCATCATTTTTTTTACAGGTTTCAACTATATCTTCAAACTGATTATCGTGTATTATATAACCTTTTTCAACACTATATTCACGTAAATATTTAATTATATCATCTTTTTTAATAGATCCAAAACTTATCTCTAATGTTTTACTCCTCAAATTTAAATTATTAAACCTTTTATTACCAATTAATATAAATTTACTTGTTAAATGGTTCTTTTCAATCATTGATGAAACACATTTTTGAAATTGCTCCGTCGCCAGTTCAAAAGATTTTATAACAATAACCTTACATCTATTTATTATAACATTCTGTGTTTCCAAATATTCACGTAAAAAATCCTCATATATAACTTTATCATTCAAATTAACATTCATCTTCAAATCAATCTCTATATGATACATACTACGCAAATAATTAAATTCATCGTGTTTCTTCCCCAATAAACATTTTGCATATTTTAAATTAAAAACCACTTGACTATTAAATAATTTACTTAATAAAATACGAACCCTTAATATTCTACCTATACCTTCTCTCCCATAAATAAATAAATTAGAAAAACTTTCCAATTTAATATTAGTTAAACCATTAAATTTCTTATTAATATTCCCAAAAAAATCTAAATCGCTAAATTCACGTATATTATCCTTCATCACAATTATCTTAAAATATAATTTATATTTTAAGTTAAATATTTAACAAAATAAGACAAAAAACTTAAATAAAAAATTAAATAAAAAATTAAATTAAAAATAAAATAAAATTAAATCCTAACTAATTCCTTTATTTTTTTAATAAAATTTTCCTTGTATTTTTTATCACTCATAGAATAAATATAAGATTGAAACTTATCTATATTCGTTCCAAAATTATCATATGTATTATTCTTCATATATAACTTCGTTATATTATTTACCAATATATCTGCAATACCCTCTCCACCATTATCATCACACCAAGAACCATCACACCAATATTGATAATTATTTTTATTCAAATACCTTATAGGACAACATTCGATATTATCAAAATATAAATATTTGAAAAAATTAATATCAGAGTTTATATCCTTACTCTTTAAAAACTTTATCACAACACTATCTTTCACTACCAAATTTTCACTTTTCAATTCAATCATATCACAATTACTTACAACTTTCTTTATAACTTTATTTTCATTCTTTTTTGGCAAACCCGTTTTTATTTCCAACTCATTTAAATTACATAACTCATCATCTTCTGGAACTGTTCCTGTGACAAAAGCCATCTCTGAACTATTTTCAATTAATGTATGTAAGTTCCTCATTGCCTTATATAAATATGTATTCAATGTTTTAATCTTTTTCTCATTACTATCTACAACCCCCTTTGTTTGATCCATATAACAAATTAAATTATTTAACTTCGAGTCAATACTCTTCAAGATTAAATTTGTATTAGTAAATTTATTATTAATATACCTCTTTAACACAGTAATAACCTCTTTACTATCCATTAATATTATATTCTTAACATTTACCTTTTAAGTATTTTCCTGGACCACATTTCCATATTCTTCACCAGAAACAAACCCAGAAATTTCTAAACCAACGTGGTTTATTTGTGGATAACAGATTGCACAGTAACCTTCTTTATCAACACATTTACAGTTTCTATGATTATTAAAGTATCCGTTTTTTTTTATACAAGATGACGGCATAAAAGCAGGTTTTAATCCTTGTGCTTCACATTCTTTTGCTAAACCTTTTGTTGGATATAATAAACTTGAAAAACCTTCCATTCGACTTCTATTAATGTGAAAAATAGAAATAATAATCAAAATAGCCAATAATATAATTAAATGTTTCATTACACCTATATTTAAAATGAGATAAAATTATGAGTAAATATTAAAAATATGTTTGAAATAATTTTCTAAATGTTGTTTTTTTATTTTATTTTTTATAATATCTTTTATTTCTTTCCTTATTTCTTTATAATCCTGGGGACTTCTTTTTCTAATATAATGTTTCAATTGACTAAAAAATTCTTCTATTGGATTTGTTTCTGGATGATAAGAAACAGTGTATAATAAATTATTACCACTATCTTTTATTAGTTGTCTTAATAAAAGAGATTTATGAGGACTTGCATTATCATATAAAAGTAAATAATTTTTATATTTTTTATTTATGTATTTATTGTAAAATTCTATTTGTTGTTCTTTTTTTATCCCACCTTTTAAGTGTTCGTATAATGTCCATCCAATAACTTAATTGTAAGCAATAGCAACAATTAAGTTATATTTTTTGAAAGGATATTTAGTTGTCTTTTTAATTACTCTTGTTCCTGATTTTGAACGACCATAGGTCAAAGTCATATTCAAATAAATAGATGTTTCATCAATAGATATTGTTTTTTTATAATTATATTTTTTTAATGTTTTATAAAATGTCTGTAAATCTTGTTTCTCCTGTCCTTTACGTTTTTCAGGATAATAATTATTTCTCAATCTTTTTCTTGTTATTTTATTCTTCTTCAAAATACGAAAAACAGAATGGTTTGTTAAATCTACATTAAATTTTTTTTAATCAAATTTACAATTTCCCATAGAGTAATATTAACATTTTTTTTTACCAATAATAAAACATATTTTGTTATCTCATTTGTTATTTTATATGGTTTCTTTTTTGTTTGTTTTCTTTTTATATTTCCATTAACATTATATCTTTTAATCCAACGATATAATGATTTATAATTACATTCAAATATTTTACAAGTTTTTTCCATTGAAATATCATTTTTTAAATAATATTTTACAGCACTTAACTTATAATCTTCTGTATGATGTTTCATTATGATATAATTTAATATATTTAAAACATACATAATAATAGTATTATAATGAGTATTTTAGAACAAGAAAATTTAAAATTAAAATTGGAAAATGATAAACTTAAAAAAGAATGTGAAGAATTAAAAATTAAATTAAAGAAATATTCAAATCCTATTAGAAATAAAAAATATTATAACACACACAAAGAAGAATTAAAGAAAAGAAATTATAAAAAATCACAATATAAACCTACTAAAGAACAAAGAAAGGAATATAATAAACGATATTATGAAAAAAAAAATTAGAAAAAAATAATTAAGTAATTTAATGCGTTTAAAATTACTTAAAAATAATATTATATTATTATATAAAATGGTTAAAAAGAAAAAATATAAAATAAAATTCAAAAAACCACCAGATAAATATAATTGTATAAAAGTTCCTTTTAGTAAAATTATTATTGATGAAACTAAAAAAAACAAAATATTTGATTGTGTTGTTAGAACAAATAAAATTACTATCAAAACATATCAATTATTGCGTTTATGGATATTAGATAAATACCATAAAAAAGAAGAAATACCAATCATTACAGAAAATACAATTAAAATGGCTCAAAAATCTATTTTAGAAAAATCTGCTGGTCCTAAACCGAAAGGAAATAATTTAGCATTATTTAATGAGTTTAAAAATTTCCATAGTTTTACACTTGAAAACGGTGTCAATTTATCTCAAATATTAGGATACAATTCTATTTCAATTATAACAGCAATTGAAAATAATATCAAGATGCATTTTTTTGATTATATTAGAAGATTTATAAATTCGTATTTCAAACATAAATACAAAGAAGAAATGAAAAACAAAGAATTTAAACAACAACTATTCAAAGACCTTAAAAAGTTAAAAAATGATATAATTAATAATACTACAACTTGTAATGAAAAGTATCAAAATTGGTTAAAAGAAAATAGAAATAATATTATTCCAAAAGAAGTTCATAAAAACGGATATTATTATGATATACAAATTAAACCACAAAAGTATTTAAAACATATGATATGGATGAATATTGAATTAGAAAAAATAGAAGGTAAAATGTATCAATTTATGCCTTTACGAACAGATATTACTGCAAAATTTATCCCATTAGACACAAAATCATTAATTGAAATTTTTGTTGAAAAAAATAAAAAGAAATATTTAGATGATATTGAAAATACGAAAGAAGAATTATGGAGAAAATATTTTAATATTGATATTTCATTAAAAAATTATGTTTTTGATTATACAATTATAACAGATTGTTATTCAGCATCCATTAGATTTATTCATAATGATAAATTACAAGAAGAACAAGATAAGAAAGAAAAAATGCGACAAGCAAGGCAATTATACAAAGGAAAAACGAAAGAGGAAAAGGAAATAATTAAGAAAAAGAAAAAGGAAGAGCAAAAATCTAAAAATAAACAAAAAGTTAAAAAAGAGAAAATAGAATATATTGAGTTTCCATATATTGATGAAGTAGATAAATCTATATTGGAACGAAAAAAATATGTGTTTGTCGATCCAGGAAAACGCGATCTTTTTTCAATGATAGATGATGAAGGAAATAGATTCACTTATAGTAATAAACAACGAGTTAAAGAAACAAAAAGATTGAAATATCAACGACTAATTAAAAACCTAAAAGATACATTAGGTATTTGTGAAATAGAAAATACATTATCTAATTATAATTCTAAAACTTGTGATTTACAAAAGTTCAAAAAATATATAGAAGAAAAAAATAAAGTAAATGATAAATTATTTAACTTGTATGAAAATGAGAAATTCAGACAATATAAATGGTATGCCTATATCAATAAGAAACGAACAGAAGATAATATGAATAATTTAATAAAAAAGAAGTTCGGAAAAAATTTATACATAATATATGGTGATTGGGGTATGACCAAACAGATGAGACATTTTATATCTACGCCTAATCTAGGAGTAAAAAGAAAGTTAAAAGAAACATTTAATGTATTTAATATAGATGAATACAGGACATCTTGTCTTCACTATAAAACAGAAGAAAAAGGAAATAATCTCTACATAATAGATAAAATCAATAAACAGCGAAAATTACATTCGGTCTTAACATTTCAAATGGAAAACACAGAGAATGGATGTAATAATCGTGTTGATTGTATCAATAGAGATTATAACGGATGTTTAAATATAAGAAAAATTTTTCATTCTTATATGAAAAACAAAACAAGACCTGAACGATATTGTAGAGGTTTTGATATTCAAAAACTACCAATCCCTGAAAAGGCGTCAAATGGTAGTCGGCTTGAGAGGAGAAAAGGAATATCCTCAGAGAGTGCATTTATTAGGAACATATTTTCTTAGGCATTGTAATATGCTACCACTGATATTTAGAATTTTCTAAATTTTTTTTGAGATATTTTATCTCATTTTAAATGTCGGTCGGTGTAATTTAATTTAGATATTATTTTTTATCAATAAAGTATTTAAGTATTTGACTATTTATAAATTTATATATAATGTCATATATAAATTCACGATATGAAGAAATGTTAAAAGAGAGAGATAATATGTTATTACCACAAGAATCAAGGTTGGATAATATATTGAAAGAGTTAGATGGTTATGAAGAATTGGATAAAAATTTCACGTCATATTTGAATAATATAAAACGATTAAGAAAAGAATTAAAAGAAATGAAGAATGAATTGTCTGAGTGTGGAAAACACGAAAAAGAATTAAATGAATTATCTTCTTTTGTAAAAGATTTTCGTGAAAAATTCAAAAATAGGAGTGAAAAAGTATCAAAAAAAATAAAAAATAGAGAATTCAATTCATCTGTAAAAAAAATTCTTGAAAGTGAAATGGATAAGGATTTGAATAAATATTTGAAAAATGTAATCGATAATGGTACAGAAACACGTAATAAATTCCAAACATTATATTCTAAATATAAGAGCATGACAAATAAAATAGGTGACTTATTAAATAATGAGGAGTTAGGAGATGAGATTGTGAATAATGAAACAAGTTGTCCTATATGTTATGAGTCTAAAATTACACATTGTATAAATCCTTGTGGTCACACTTTTTGTGAGGATTGTATAAAGAATTTGAATGGTGAATGTTTTATGTGTAGAGTTAAGGTGAAAAATGTTATAAAAATGTTTATAGCATTCAATGAAGAAGATAATGAAAATAGTAATTCAAGTATTCCTATCGCATCTAATGATATACCTATAATACAACCATTTCCATTAAATACAAATCCACAAGAAGTTCAAGATATACATTATTTTGATATTTCTGGTGGTTCTATTATAACAAATGAACCTCCACCGGGTTTATTACACAATTATTATAATTAGTTTTGTGGACATAAACTTGGAACATATTCTCCATTATTAAGTCTGTTTTGTACTGTTCTTGCTGATTGTGGTTGCCATTGTGGTCCAGGAACAGGTGCTACAACACCACAGTTATTTACACCAGTGCCAGAGCAAAGAGTGCCACAGCCATTACCTAATAAACATTTATCAGTTTGGATGTTAGTTGGTGTTGGTAATGGTTTTGAGAAATCAGCACCCATTGGTGTGTTTGAATAAATTTGTTGTCCGGATACTAAGTTGTCTTGTGGTTTTACATCCATATCTAAGTTTACACCAGAGTTTCTGTCAGGGACAACGTAATTACTATTCATTTGTGGCATATTTGGATCTTTGAGTTCGAATTTTTCTTTAACTTGTTCGCGACCATCAATAACAACCCAACCATCAATGACACCATTATATTTAGAGATGTCATCTAAATTCATTTTAATTTCAGTCATATTACTTAAACTATCAGGATGAGTAGATGTATTTGGATCATTTACCCACATTTTACATTTAGCCATTAAATCTGCTTTATCTTTACCTGAAATAACAAGTCTTGCGACTAAACTGATTATAATCATAACAAGTACATAAGTTGTTATAGGTAATATGAGTTGATTTACGTAACTATTTTTAGTTAATGAGAAATGGTTAGTGCATCCTAAAACTACAATAGTAGCAAGTAATGCTAAACCGCCTCTTGAACGGTACAATTCACTTTTATTTAAAAGGTAATCTTCAACAATATCTCTGCAATTCTTATCAAAATTCATTTATTTAATTATAATATTTGTTAGATTTTTTTATAATTAAATAAGATTAAAATTAAATAAACACGTAATTAATAATTCATTTACAAAATACAAATCCTCAACCTAATGCTCCATTATATAATAAAATAACGAAAACAATTAAAATTGCCAATAAAGGTGGAAATAACATAAAGTAATTCATATTATCAACCCCACTGTATGTCTTATTTACTACATAAGTTCCTACATTACTTCCAAAAGTATTCAATGAAGGAATTAAAGTATTGAAAAGTAATAATGATATGTAACCAGCGAATAAACCTACTAATAAAGCGATCCATAATGGAATATTATTTGATGTTTTACTTACTAAATAATATGAACCAATAGCAACTACTAATGATAATACATATTCTAATGAAAATGTTGTTTGTGCCATTATATATATTTAATAACTTAGATTTTTTTTATTTTTTAATTTATTTTTCATTAATAGTAAAAGTCATTTTTAATCTCCTTTCCATCCTTTTCCAGTTTATATTTCAATTCATCATTATTTAATTTTAAACACTTAATACTATGATTCAACTCATCAATCTCTAAATCCTTCTTAATATCCTTCTCTACAATACTCTCTATATTTGCAACCCTCTTATTCATTACTTTCATCATCTCCATCATCTTCCCTACCATTTTTCCCACCTTATCTACATTATCCACATAACCACCAAGATTAGCACTCCTCTTCGAAATCCCCTTTTTACACATCCTCTTATTATCCCTTAACTTCATATCTTCACCATTAATCTTAAATGAAAATTTTCTTTTTGAATTCATTTTATCATATAATTAAGTTAAAAATCTTTTTAAATTAATTAATTTTTATCAAAACTTATATCAAAACTTATATAAAAACTTATATAAAAATATTATTTTTAATTTGTGAAAACAAGGTTTCCTATACCACCCATTATTCTAAATATATTGTAGTTAATGCCGAACATATGTAAATCGAATTTATCGTTCTCTTTTGGGCTATTATCAGTATTGAAAATATTTGTAAAGAATTGTTGAGTATCAATCCTTGACATATTGCATGTTCCACTTGGTTGGTCTCTTTCGGGTTTCAAACTGAATGAATAGACATATAAACCTTTTGAACCTTCGCCTGTATGGTATTTATAAATTTGTTGGTTTTCGAAATAAGTGTTTTCGCGTTCTTCAAATCTATCGTGTCCATTAAATACTAATTTAGCATCTTTCATAACACTGTAATAGTCCCATCTCGAACTATTTATATTACTAACAGAAACTCCTTCGAATATTCCGGCATATGTATCACTTAATAAATTACTCAATTGATTACTTAAATTTTTAGTTTGTTCCAATCCATTTCCGGAGCAATCACATGTATCATTATCAATTAATGTTTGTAAGCATTTTGTCATAATAAATTTCCTTATATCTTTCACATCATTTAATAGGTCAGGGCATTGATTATCAGTGAAGTTGAACCAATCATTTGTTCTATATGCTTCTTGATTTCTAAAAAACCAAATTAACTCTTTAACAGGATAGTTCATTACTAAGTCTAATCGTGATGGACCACGTGACAATCCTAAATATATTCTCCTTTGTAATTGTGTTATTAAATATTCGTGAGATGTTTGTGCGAATTTAGTTCTTTCATCTTCTGCTAAGTAAATGTAATTTGCTAATATAGCACTATATTGATCCCAATTCCTCGCGAACCTGAATATAACATTTGTTTGATCCCAACCTTCTTCTAATAAAGTATCTCTCATATTAATATTATAATCACTCAAATTATCAGAGTTAAACAGTTCCTCTGGGGATACGCCAGGATTACCTATTGTAAATAAATCGTTTAATCTTGTATAAATGACATCAATTCTCATTTGTGTGTATTGAAGTGCTATCAATGGTAGTGACTGTCCCGAATTCTTACAAAACCAAAATGGTAAGGGGATGTATAGTCTTTTAGATGGCAAAGCAGGGTATGTATCATCCCCCGTAGGAAAAGCGGTTCTAATAATATCATTAGGACCATTTACCATATTGTTATATTTTACTTTCTTTGTTTTTGTTAATGTCAAATCACTATACACTTTCATAAATTCACCAAATTGTCTATCAACATTCTGCCCATTCGCTTTAATAGATGTTTCCTCAATTATCTTATTACCTACTGATTTTACCCAAGAGAAAGGGTAATCCGCTGTGTAAATGGCTGGTAAATCGTAAATTACGTAACTATCGTGTAATAAATCTCCATTTCTATCTACATTACATTTAGCCTCTGTACTCTGCGTAGGAGTGAATGAAGGGATTGTGTTATAAGACAAGTTAATTAATTCCATTGAAAACGGAGTGTAACGCCTATAAACAAATTTGAAAAAAGATATACTTGGATTACCTGTCAAATATAAATCCGCTGGACCTTGTGCTATTAATTGAAAATACCCACCAGGCATATATATACTAATATATCATTAGATATTTTATTGTTAATTGAAACTACCAATATTTTTCCAAAATTAAATTATATTTATACATTTTTTATAAATATAATTGTTATAAATTTTTACTACAATCACTTAGTTAGTTACTTGCTTTGCAGGGAAGAATGGCTTGATTTCCCGCATGATGTCAGTGTATCCCATAGTCTCGTGGTTTGGGAAAAGGTTGTGGAGATCTCCCTTACAGTAAAAAGTTCGACGGTTCTCAACAACCTGGAGTTCGTGCTCACGGACGTAAGTGCTAATCGATTTGAGTGCCTGAACTCGGGAAACTGGAGCACCCTCATCTACTCCCATAAAGGTGGCAAGGAGTGGGTGTGCTGGGTGCATCTTTTGAATACCACTGTTTGGGTTGGACTTACCCCGGTGCTTACGAACACGCTTGTTAAGTTGTCGCTGAGCATCATCTCCACGTTTGAGGGCAATAGAGAGGAGTTCATCTTGAACTCGGGTAAGAACTTTGAGGGTGTTCTTGTAAGTTCTACCAACAACTCGGAGTTCCTTGTTTCCAAATCCAGAACTGTGGATAAGTTTTACAAGTGCTCCAATTTGAGTGTTAAGATCTGTGAAAGCAGTATTCACAGTTTCAAGGTTTTGACTGACCTGAGTTGTAAGAGTCTCAGTTGTCACAGTAGATACATCAGTTTGCGCTGTTTCAGTTGTTGTCTCCTCAGTAGTTGCTGGGGCAACTGTATCAACAGGAGCAACTGTCTCAACTGGGGCAACTGTCTCAACTGGGGCAACTGTCTCAACTGGGGCAACTGTCTCAACTGGGGCAACTGTCTCTTCAACAGTCTTACTCTTCTTAACACGTCGGACACGCTTCTTTGTACTTCCGCTAGAAGCAGTCTTCGTTGTAGTTCCACTGGAAGCAGTCTTCTTAGTGGCAGTTTTCTTAGTACCTGCCGTCTTACGGGTCTTCTTTGTAGTAGTAGTTTTAGTCATTACTTCGGTCTCGCTCATTTATACTAATATAGTATTATATCTCTTTAAATAGTTTTTGTAAAAAAAAATTTATAATTTTTTTATCAAGAGTTTAAGGTGACGTCTAATAGTTTTTAAGTATTATATGAAGTTGTGAAAAAGTGATGCAAAAAAAAACTACATAATTAAATTATAATGACTATTACTTCCTTTTTTTCTTCATCAGGTCTTTGAAAAAACTTGATTATGTCTAATTATGGTGATGCCCGTGCTGCCGCTGCTTATGCTGCTGCTGTTGTAGCTCGTGCTGCTACTCGTGCTGCTGAACTTGCTGCTGTTGTGTTGTGCGTGTCTGAGGCTAGTGGAGGACGCCTTAGTCCGATGGTCGTCCGCATCTTAATTGAGTGTCTCACCCCCTCCAAGGGTTATCTCAATCCCGAATGGGATCTCCGCAAGTTCTACGAAAAGATGCGTTTGGCGTACTTTTCCGAGCGCAGGCTCGATAACCTCGCCATCAAGACCCACCGTGCGTTGTGGCTGGTGCGTCATCTGGATTTCACCCCGAAGGACGCGCTGCTCCTCTGTATCAAGGCGCGCAACTATGTTCCGTCGAAGAAGGACAACCGATGCCCAAACCCCCCAAACCCGCCCCCATTCGGCTACGACGGCGATCTTGCCTCGTATCTCAGCCTATCCGCCAAAGATAGGCGCAGGGCATGGCGTCCCGCCTGGATTGTGCTGGATCAGTACCCCATCGGACTGCTCCCCGTGTGGGGAAATCCTTTTTGCCCATTGAAGAAGAAGTAAATGCACTTCAATTATAAAAAAAAAATGATGCAAAAATATTTTAGAATTATTTTTATTTTATTTTTATTAATCAGGTTGCAGAAAAAGTGTGGGTTATCTCAAAATGAATTCTGCTGCTGCTGCTGCTGCTGCTGCTGCTGGCGCTGGCGCTGGCGCTGCTCATTGCGATGTCCCGGAGAAAGTACCGGAGACAGTAATCCGGTACTTCCTCGCGGATAATATGTGGAACCCCAAAGAACTGAGACTTCGGTTGCGGTTGTTGTGGAACTCCACATTCAACACCAACATGCTTTTGGTGATCCTCAGGATCCACCTGGCATGGGTCCTGGTGCACAAGTTCAACTGGACTCTCGACGACGCATGTCACCACTTTAGTGCTGACGTGCCGGCTCGCCCGCCGCCGATCGGCTACAACGGCTGTGTTGGCTGTTGGTATAGCCTGACAGACAAAGAGAAGCGGAAAAGCTGGGACGAATACAAGAACCGCTGCGGACTGTTGGTCACCAAAGGCAACGGCGGAGGCGACGGCGGTGGTGCTGATGGTCCGTCCGTGGGTGCTGTCTGAGTGACACACTTAAAAATTATAATAAAAAAAGTAATTAATCAACCTGAATTAGTTCATCAATAGACCAATACTCGGATTTTCCATTCGCCATTCGACGTTTAATAATATATGGTGTCTTTTTTTGACGCAATTCTTCCTCAGCAATCTCTACATAACTCGTCATACCCTTTGTATCAATCAAAGGTGAAGCCCCAACAGTTAATTGCTGAATTCTCATCCCCAAAATCTTTGGTTTTTCAAATTTAGTTAAGATGGGAATAGAAATTCTATCACTCTGTTGAATTTTATTCAATACGTCCTTGTCAGTTAAAATGTCAGATTCATATTTACTATTATTCATAATACTATATATGAATAATATATTTTTAAATAAAAAAAAATCATTTTTTTTATAGATTATAATAAAAACGAATAAAACAAATAAACAAAAAAATTAAATCATTTAAGTATATTTCCAATCTGTATGACACTCACAACAAATGTAAATCTTCTCCTGCGTTTTCTTTACTGTCTCAATCACAGCCAATTGCTTCCCAATATCACTTCTACTCACGCATTTCTCATTGGGACATCTCTTCTTTGTTGTCCTTGGTAATCGCACATCATTCACAATATATTTATTATTAATTGTATCTTCAAGAGCAGTATCGTCATTGTAAATCTTCGAAAAAATAACTAAATCATTACTCTTATCCTTATAACCACAATTCTTACAACACATAAATAATTGCTTATCAATCTCTCGAGGATACAACATATTTTCACAATTTACACAAAATTGAACCATAATAATATATACTTACCTTATAAATTATTTAAATCAATTTAATTCATTTTTTATTTTTTTTATAATCATTCCATTACACACAAACCTTTAATCACATTTAATATATTCTTATAATCATTATTAATTCTCATACCATACGTTCGAGTACTAAACACCTTAACATCCTTATACTTTTCAACATACTTTTCTAATCGCTCTACATAAAAATCCTTATATTCCTTAAATTTCTCCAAAACAACATCCTTGAAATATGTAAAACAACCACTATCTAAACAATTATACATCCTAATAATCGCCAGAACATAGTTTTGATGTAATACAGCATCGTTATACTCATTTAACATATCTTCACTATCCTTTTCGTGACCAGGCTCATTAATCAACGGATTATCATTCATAACTAATGCCTGAATGGCAATAACCACCTTCTCAATTGTATATGATGGAAGCCATCCAGGTCCAGCCCAAGTATTAATCATAGACAAACATACTTTACCACCAACATATAAATTAGGGTTCATCCGTGATTTTCCATCATTAGGCAAAATAATCTGCACCTTTGGTGGTTCAAATGGATATCGGGCTGGGATTTCAAGAGAAAATGGATAAAAACCTCGTTCATATGGAGTACCCTCTGTTCCAATAATTAAGAAATAAAACTTTCCTACATTATCTGGATCATAAAAAATATAAAGACCACTTTTCGCCATCTCTTCACGATATTTCTCAATGTTTTTAATCTCTGACATAATACGCTTTAACGTTTTACTTGAATATTCTGACATTTACTTATATTTATATTCCCTACTCCTTAAATCTAAAATAAATATTTTTTTTATTTTAATTATATTTTTCTTAAACAATCCTTTCTCTACACATTATACATCTACCACAAGGTTTTCCTCCTCTTGGATACCAACAACTCCATGTTATTTTCAATATATCCGCGTACCCACCGCTTTCCGCTATTTTTAACATATCCTCTTTTGAAAACTTAATCGTCGAAAAAACAAATCTTCTAAATATCTCTAATGACCTATCCCCGTCAGCAAGTCTATCTTTCAAATAACATACATTACCATTACATTTCATTTGCCCTTTCATAGTTTTATTCAACATAGACCCAGGTTCATTTTCCACACATATTTCAATATTTTTCCCCATATTTTTTGTTACTTGTGCCATACCACCGTATTGACATACTGCTCTTCTAACTCTACCTTGTGATTTCAATACTCTCATATGATGTGATATATTATCATCAACGTCTATTTTTTTGATATCTTTTAATGGTAAAAGTTTTCTCATTGTTTTTGGATATTTAGCGTGTATCATCTTAATAATTTTATTCATTGCTTCATATTCATTCTTTTGGTTCATACGTCTTGTTTTATTTTGTGGTAGATTGTCTATAATAGCAGATATGTAAATAGGTTGAACAACTCTATTTTCATCTATTAATGCTTGACATAATCTAAAAGTTGAATCATAACCACCTGTCCAGAATAAATAAACAATATCGTTTTCATTATCAAATGTTCTATTACATGTTAATAATTTTATACAAATTAATGTGAGAAGAATTAATATAAGAGAGCCTATAAAAATATTTTTTTTATTTAATTTCATATTAATTTATGTTAGATTAATTTTTGATATAAGAAAAACAAAAAATTGATTTTTAAAAATTTAGAGATTTAAAAAAATGTTTTTTAAATATAACTAATGAATAATTCTATCAGTTACAATTTATTTGATTTTTTGAAAGAGAAAGTAATTAAAAAGCCGACGAAACCAAAGAAAAGTAAAGAGTTAGACCAAGAAACACTCAACGAATACAATAAAGACTTTAAAGAGTATGAAAAGAATAAGAAATTACATACTCATATTTGGAATGGTTCAGACAATTTGTCTGGAATTTACCGGATTGAGGATAGTGAAATGACTGATTTTTTTAGACTTTATGATGAGGCGATTATGGAAGGTCACGATTTACATCTTTTGGAGAGGCATAATGATTTAGAATATTCTTGTTTAGTAATTGATATTGATGAGAGGTATGAACTTGACGTTAAAGAGCGTCAGCATACAAAAAATCACATTAAATCAATTATTGAACTTTTTAATGAAGAGATTAAGAATGTATTTGAGATTGATGAGAGTAATACAAGTATTTTACAAGCATTCGTTTTTGAGAAAGCGGACATTGTTCGAACGGAAAACGAAGTAAAAGACGGTATTCATATTATTTATCCATTTCTTATTTCTACACAATGGGAATTTAAGTATATTAGAAAGAATATTTTGAAGCATATCCCACCAGTTATGAAAGATTTACCTTTGACGGTAAAGCCTTATCAATTGGTGGATGAAGCGGTTATTCACGATAATGCTTGGTTCTTATATGGAAGTAAGAAAAAGAATAATAAAATCTACAATCTCAGTTATATTTTTGATTACGATCTTGAATGTAAGGTAATGGATGAAGAGAATACTTTGGAATTTATTGAAGAATATGAAATCTCATTTTCTGAACTATTTAGTATTCGAGACGCCGCGAAGAGGGCTGTTACTAATGTTAAAGAGGATATAGTTAATGAAATTCCAAAATCTAAGAAAGTTAGAAAGAAATATGTGAAGCGTAGTGTAAAAAAGAAGGAATATGATATTGATGAGATTAAAAAGATTGTTGATATTTTATCCCCAACTCGTGCTGAAAATCACAATCAACGGATTGAGATTGGATGGATATTATACAACACTGATGCTAATAATAAAGATTTACTTGAAATTTGGATTGATTTTGCCGAGAAGTGTGATAAGCCTAATAGGCGATATAAATGTGAGACTGAATGGCAGAATATGAAGGATAGTGGTTTGGGTCTTGGGACTTTATATTATTTCGCTAAATCAGACAATGAAGAGGCGTATAATGAGATTGTCAGGACTAAACTAAGAAAGTATATCGATATTAGTATTGAATCGCAAGCAGATTGGGATTTAGCAAAGGTTCTTCACGAGATGTTTAAACACGAATTTGTCTGTTGCTCTGCTAAGGGTAGTGGCGAATGGTATCAGTTTATTGGTCATAGATGGGAAATGTGTGAAACAAATACGGAGATTTACAATCTTATCTCAACAAAAATGAGACAAGAGTATTGTCGTCGCATGTCTGTTTTAAACTTAGAATCTGTTAATGACGATGCTACTGAGGAAGAACGTGAAGAAGCGAAAAAGAAGAACCAGAATTTACTTAAAGTGAGTTTGAAACTTAGAAGTAAATCTAATAAAGAGAATATTATGGCGGAGGCTAAGCGTCTCTTCTATAATAAGGAATTCTTGAAGAGATTAGATGAAAATCCGTATCTTGTTGGATTTGAGAATGGTGTATATGACCTTAAAACAAAGGAGTTCCGTGATGGTTGTCCTGAGGATTATTTGTCGATGACGACGAAGATTGATTATGTTCCATTCGATGAAGACGATGAGAATTGGGAGGAGTTGAAATACTTTATTTACACTATCTTCCCGAATGAAGAGATGAATAGATACTTTATGACATTCCTTGCGAGTTGTCTCCAAGGAGTTAATAAAGAAGAAAAATTCCGTATTTGGATTGGAACTGGTTCTAATGGTAAGAGTAAATTGGAGGAATTGTTTGTCAATGCCTTTGGTGATTACTGTATGAAGTTCCCTATTACACTATTAACTGGACGACGCGCCCAAGCGGGTGGAACGAGTTCGGAGGTTGTAAAATCTAAGGGAAAACGTTTCTGTTATTTCGAAGAACCAAGTGAAGGTGAAAAGATTAATGCGGGAAGATTGAAGGAATACACTGGTGGGGATAAACTTGAAGGTCGTGGAATGTATGAAAAATTCCCGATTGAGTTCAAACCACAGTTTAAACTTTCACTATTGTGTAATGATATTCCATCTGTTCCACCAACTGATACAGGTGTGTGGCGTCGTATGGAAGTTATTGAGTTCAGGAGTAAATTCAAGGATAATCCAGTTGAAGAACACGAATTTAAGATTGATCGTGGCATTTCTGAGAAAATCCAGAAATGGAAAGAATTGTTTATGGGTCTTCTTATTGATGTGTATTACAACAGTTATACTGAGGAAGGTATTAATGTTCCAGAAGAAGTTGAGAAACATACAGAAGAGTATCATCGCCAATGTGATAAATACTCTGACTTTATGCTTAGTGCTATTGAGAAGTCTAAATCAAGTGGTGACTTTGTTGAAATCACAGAACTTCTCAATGAATATAAAGAATGGCATACTGAGAATGATAATGACAATAACTTGCCTACAAAGCGAGATTTCAAACGATATCTCGAGAAACAGTATGGTAAGAGCAAGATTAAGGGTGATAAGATGTTCGATTACAAATTTAAATCAACATATCAAAAAGTATCACACGGTAATTCATTATCTCTCATCGGGTCATTTAATTAGTTATGGAATAGTTTGACAAACTAGTCAAATCTGGACCGACAAAACTAAATAAAATTATAAAAATAATCAAAATAAAAATAACAATTAAAACATAATTTTTATTAAATTCACATTTACAACATAAATTGCTACTATTATCTTCATCATTAACATTTTGTTCTATAACACCTTTTTCTATAACACCTTTTTCTAAATCTATATTTGAAATAGGCACAATTTTTGTCGCTTTTATTCTATTAGCCCTTTTAATTCTATTTTTCTTATCTTTTTTTTCAACATTTTTTTTATTTACATTTGTCATAAAAGTAAATAAAAATATTTTATTAAGTATTTTATTATATAACCATAATAAAATAAATTTATACAAAGTAACATAATTAAACTTAAAAAATTATTAAATTAATTATTAATGCTATGGATGAAAAAAATGAGGAAAAAATTCGTCAAGAAAACAAAAAAGAAGTTGATAAGTAAATTAATCGTTTCAAGTTTTTTCAAGAATAAAATAAATTTTGTTTTTATTAATGTTATTTCAATGATTATAAAACTTCATTTGAATAGTATATTATGTTTTATCATATGTCCTGATATAAGTTTTAGAGATTTTTGGTTACAAATTTTAGTTTCATTTTTCGTTACATTTTCAGGTGATTATGTTATGTATCATTTAAATCAATATGATAAAGACTTTTATAAGATAACAAGATATTTTATGAATAATCTAACAGAGAATAACTTTGATAAATGGAAAAAAATATTAGTTTTGGGATTGAATGTTTATTTAATAACAATATTACTATTTGTTTCCATAACAAGTTATTTAATTATATATTATTGCTTACAATACTTAGTTTTCTTTTTCATATTAGATTACTTCAAAAATCAAAAATGGATATTCTTTGTTAATTTGTTCAATGAATATATGAGTCAACCGGTTATTGTAAAAAAATATGATACATTACAAATTATAGACGAACATTTCGATGAGGAAGAGAAAAGGAAGAATATACCGAAATTAAAAATAGAAGATATAAATGTTGATTACTTTAATATATCAAGAGATGATGATGATGAGAAAAGTGTTGAAGAAGAAGTAGAAGAAGAAAATACAGAACAAGATACAGAACAAGATATAGAACAAGATATAGAACAAGATACAGAACAAGATATTTTAAGTGAAGAAGAAGAGATAGATATAAGTGAAAATAGAAGAAGAGGAAGGAGTTTGGATGAAGAGGAATATGAATTTATAAATTAATAATTTCGAATCGTATAAAAATTAATATATGAATATTTTATATATTAATGTCAAACAATCCTTTTCAAACTGAATTAATTTTAGAAAAAACTAAATTATTCTGGCAATATCCAGTTATAACAGAACAAGAATTTTATAATCAAAATAAAGATGATCCATTATTTTTAGGATTTCCCTGGGCTACATGTATCGATAAACAAATTAATACAAATATTTTATTAAAACTTTTGTTACCATTTTTAAAACATAAAAATTATTATACTTGTTGTCAACATATTCTTTTTAGAAAATATATTCTTTTATTTAAAATATTAGGTATTCAAACTGTATATGCCCCCCATAAAATAAAAAATGAAGATGAAATAAAGGGTATTTCTATAATGCCTTGTCCTCTATATGCTGTTAATTATGAAGATAAGGACAGAAATGCTGAATTCCAAAATATAAATTTTAGTGAAATTCCAAGAGAACTTTTATTTTCATTTATGGGTGGTTATCAAAATATCTATTTAACAGATATTCGACAAAAAATATTTAAATTAAATTATTCAAATACAAAAATAATAAATACAGGGAGTTGGCATTTTAATTCAGTTGTATATTCTTCAAAACAGAATGTGAATAAAGAATTAAATGAAAATGAAGAACAGAGAAGCAAAACAAAATTTTATAATAAACTTCTTTTAAATTCAAGATTTTCACTCTGCCCTTCTGGTTCAGGACCGAATTCTATAAGATTTTGGGAAGCACTTGCTTGTGGTTCAATACCTGTTTTACTTGCTGATACATTGGAATTACCAAAAGGTATTGATTGGAAAAGCACAATTATTGAATATCCAGAGAAAGATATAAATAATTTACATAATTATTTATCAAATATTTCGAAAGAAAAAGAAGATGAGATGAGAAGAAACTGTTTAGATGTTTATAATAAATTAAGAAATAATTTCAAAAATAAAAAATAATAAATTGAATTAACTAAATATTTTAACTAAATATTTTTACATTTATATTTTTTAACTAATTCTTTTTGATTTTCTCCTCTCAGATGGTACTTTCCTATTCAACCTTACCATAGGTAATCCTGTTTTTCTTACTATTTTACTCCCCAATAACTGCATATCTATCGGTTTCTTTATTCCTACCATCCTCAAATACATTAATATTCTTCTTATATGTTTCCTTTCATATGCTACACATATGAAATTTGCCCCTTTTCTATTACTCAATAATAATCCACCATTCCTTCTTAAAGCGCCAGTTCTTATTAAACGGGTTTGTAATATATTTCTAAATCTTTTATGAAGAAAAACATCGTCCTCGAATACAACTAAATACCTCTTCCCTTTGTATTCAGGTTTTCTTAAAAAATCTACCCATAATTTTATATTAGAAGCCCAAATAGCCAAAGCACCTAAAAGAACACCTCTATTTAATTTCACTTTTATACCTAAACTTCTAAATAAATCAAACATCAGTTCATTATCACTCTTCCAATATATCGCTGGAAATGCACTCAAAAAATTATTCTCTTTTTTCATCTCCTCAAAATGCTTAACTTTTTTCTCATTTTGTTTAACTAAAATTACTTTATATGCTACTTTACCAACCATATAGAGTATATTGTGAAAATAAAAATAAATAAAAAATAAATAAAAAATAAATTATAAAAAAAAATGTATATATAAAAATATTTTGTTATAACAAAATATGGATGAATTAATTGAAAAAACTAAAATTTATTTCAATTTCGATGATGAAAACATAAAATATTTCATTGAAAAGTACAATAGTTCGAATAATATAAAATCATATTATTGGAGTATTCTTATGAATAAAATATACAATTATATTTATTATTATTATATTGATGATACATTATCAGGTCACTATATTTATTCATCATTATTTAATAAAGTTAATGGAACATTGAATAAAAAGATTTTTTACAACAAAATTCTTGATCAAAATAATTATATTACAATTAATTTAATTAAAGAAAAATTAAAAGATTATATTGAAGAGATCATCTTTTCAAGAGTTTTTATTAATGAAATTATCTCAAATTTTATTAATGAAAAAAAAAATAATCAAGAACTTAATGGATATAATATTAAAAGTTATATCGAAAAAATTGAAAAAGAATATTTTAATAGAGAAGAACCTACATATACGAAATATAATAGTATTCTAAATAGATTTACTAATTTGATATAAATAAAAAATAAAAATAAAATAAAAAATACAATAAAATAAAAAATACAATAAAATAAAAAATACAATAAAATAAAAAATACAATAAAAAATACAATAAAATAAAAAATACAATAAAAATATTTTAATAATTCAAATTATTATTATTCATCATATTTGCTATGTTATTTATTGCGTTTGAAACATTTTTCCCACCAGTATTTTTAATAACAATAAAAATAAAAACAACAATAGCGATTGCAAAAATTATTCCAAGAAATAATGACAAAAAACCAGTTATTTTTACGTTTAACTCTTCTGTTTTTTGTGATTTATAGATTTTATTAGTTATTGTATTAATCTCTTTATCTAAATTATTTAAATCTCCATCATTATAAATTAATTTCTCATTTTCTAAATTTTTAAGTTTGCTATTATCATTCTGTTGTAAATCTAAATTTTGTTCAATTTTTGTTGAAAAACTATTATATAATTGTTGGTTCTGCTCTGCAATAGCAGTTTCTCTATCCGCCTCTTGTTGATCTAACATATTATAAGCATCTTCTATTGTAAAATCTGTATTACCATTATATTGCTGTTCTAACATTAATCTTTCTGCTTTTAATCTTCTCTCTGTTTGTTTAGCCTCATCCATATCATCTTCAATACTTTGTAATTCATTTTGATATTGATTAGCAAGCATATCGTTTATTTCATTATTTGAATAATAGTTTGGAACATTATAAACTGGATAAGAACAATCACTTGAAGATGTTGATATAGTTCCAGGATTTGAACTACCTGCCAAACATATTGCACCTGAGCTCATATCATCATCAATAGGGCATGTTATATTTAAAGAAACATCATTAACATTATCTGCATTAAATTTTACAGTTTTAGTTGCTGTCTGATCACTATTTTGACATTTATAACTATATTCTAATTCATATTTATTACATCCACCAGTATCCAAAGTTGGTATTAATATCAATAGAATGTTTTCAATAATTGAATTTGATGAATTTAGATTACAAGTATTACTATTACCAGTTGATAAATCTATACACATTTGTTTTATTATATCAGAAACATTAAATGTAGTATTTCCACATTTTAATGTTGCTGTAATACTTGTTAAATCAATTGGTGTTTCTACGGCATCTTTATAAACCATATAATCACATTTACCATCATTACAAGACTGACTTCTCGCAAAATTAATACAATCTTGAAGAGAACTTGCGTTTGAACTAAATTCCATACTATTTTTAACACTATCAATATCACTCCCCTTAACACAACTTGTAGCCATTGTATCAATATTTATACATTGATTTTGCTTTAATTCACTATTAAACTTACAATATGGTGCATCCGTGTTACATTCACTATCGCTAAAACAAGACGACATACTAATATAATATATATAATTATATATATTATAAAAAAATTTATCTTACAAAAAAGAGAAACAAATTTATCAAAAGTTTTATTAATTTCTATTATTTTTATTACAAATAAATATCTAATGGTAATGTTTCATCATAAAAAAATTTATTATTATCATTTATCATATCATCAGTTAATTCAATCTCCTCCTCTTTTTCACCACAACATTTTTTTATTAAATCTTCATTTACTCCCGAATAAAAACTACTATCCGCATCATCTCCAATCTCAGTCCCATTCAAAGCACCATTTTCAAATCTAAAATTATTTATTTTTCCAACGTGATACAAATGATTATCCTTATATTCTAAATCTAACTTAGGTTTCTCTCTAAATCTTAGGTATAAAATAAATACTAATAACGCACCTCCCATTAAATATAAAAACGCATTTTGAGATATTTTTCCAGAGAAAAATAAAATAAAAGGTATTCCAAAAAGAAATAATCCTAAAATAACTAATTGAGCGTAATTAATCAAAGCCTTCTTTATTCTTAGTTTCCTTTTATTTTTTCTTATAAGTTCATTTGATTTTATTATACCTTCACCCAAATCAGCAATCTCTACACTATCTTCGTTATATTTATTTGCTACTAATTGTAATAATTCATTATTCATTTTTATTTGATTATCTTTGTAATTTATATCACCCAAACTTGGATTAACATTATTATTCATAATATCAGTATTCACATTATCTACACTTTGCTCTAATATTTGTAAATTTTCATTTTTATTTATACTCATATATAATTAAAAAGAAAAAAAGAAAAAAAAGAAAAAAAAAGAAAAAACTTTTTATAAATTTACCGTATTAACCGTATCACCTATCAATCTACTATCACTATTTAGAATTGCCTTTCCTCTTTTATTTATTAAAGAGTTTTCCCTATTTTCAATGGCAAAATCAGGATAAAAAATTTTGGAATTATTACTCTCTTTTGATAAACTTCTTGTATTATCTGGAACTAATAATTGTGATGGAGCAGAACCATCATTATAAAACATACCTTGTATTTGTAATGCGTTTGATATTTGTGTATCAATATCACTTGTGTCATCATCTCTTGTTTTCTCATCACTTTCATAACCTTTGTTATTATCAGGACAACAGTATTTGGATTGGAAAGCAGATTCAGAACCATATACATCGGCTCTCACAATTTGATTAAATCTGTTAATTCTTTTTTGAACATCTTCTGCTAAAACACCAACAGTATCTTCTGCTGTGCTCTCTAAATCTGTCCCAGCAGTTTTAACAAAAGAATTTAAATACATAAAATTCTTTTTCCAAGCAATAACTAAACAGATCAAAACAAAATCAATAATAAATAATATCATAAATAATCTTTTTGATATTTTTCCTATAATCATTAATACTAATGGAATAACTAACAAAACAACTAATGCGAGTATTACAAGGAGAAAGGAAATAGTATCTTGTTGCTTTTCTAATGAATTATCAAGACCGGTTACAATAGTACTCTTAGTTGCGATTTCGATCTCCTTTCTTTGTAAATCAGTTAAATTATTTGTTCCTCTATTTGACAATAACTGCATTAATTCATTATTTTTTTTTATACTATTATCATATAAGTTGATCTCTCTTAATTTATCATTTATATTCTCTTCCTGAGAACTTAAATTATTATTTATATTATTAACAGAATTAACTAAATTACTTAATTCTTTATTAGTTGAATTATTATCATTTTCATTAACAGTTGATGGAGTATCAGTGCTTGATGGAGTATCAGTGCTTGATGGAGTATCATTTCTAAATAAGTTGTCAATACTATTTTCTAAATTTGTTAAAAAAGTAGAAAAGGAATTATCCATATTATATATATTTATATAATATAATAAAATTATAAGATTTTATATAATGAAAGAAAAAAATGTTAAAAAGATTTATACTTCATTACATCCGCCTTCACCATATTTTACAGGATCTTTCTTACAAATAAATTTGTTTGTTTCTTTAAAACCAGGATAATTATCACATGGGATTGTTGTGTATTTATAATTAGATTTGAATGGAACTTTTGATGAACTATCATTACCACCTACAAATTCACAATTATAATAAGTAGCATAATTTTTACTTATTGGAATAATCTCTTTTTGTTCTCTATTTTCTTCTAATTTTTGGACTGTGTTTCTTAATGTAGGGACATCACTTGGGGAGTTATATAAATTTTTATCATAACCAAATCCTTTAACAAATTCTCCATCTATTCTAAATCGTTTTCCTTCGTCATCTGCTGTATATGTAGTTGATGGTAAGTTTCCTTTTAACCAAACATCTCGTTGTGAATCAGAACTTAAAAATCTTGGATTAGCCTTTGGGATAATGGTTGAAAATGAAACTTCCTCTTCACTTTCGACAGGACAATATTCACCACAACTATATCCACCAATACCAAATAAACTTAAATATCCTTCTTCGAAAGTCTTCCATAAGTCATTTCCTGCTTCGCTTGATGATTTGTTAATTCTATCTTCAATTGTATTTTTATTATTTTTATAATACATAACAAATAGAACAACAGCGATTACACAAATTACAATAATTATACCTATTAAACTTATAAAACCACTTAAATGAAACCATACAACAACCGCTGTTAAAAATAGAAAACCAAAAATATATTGTAAAATTTTAATTGTTTCCATTTTCGCTAAATTACTTTTTTGATTTATTTCAAGTAATTTATTTTTTGTTTTCAATTCTCTATTTTTTTTATTATATTTTGTATTTGTTTCATTAAAAAGTCTATCATATTCCAATAATAAATTTTGATTTGGTGTTAGATTACTCATTAATATATATTATATAATAAAAAATTTTATTTTCAAAAAAAAGAATGAAATTAAGAATGAAATTAAGAATGAAATTAAGAATGAAATTAAGAATGAAATTAAGAATGAAATTAAGAATGAAATTAAGAAAAAAAGAAATCTTATTTAATACTTATTTATTCTTTGAATAGAACACGTACATTACTAAAATAGCAATAAATACAGCGAAAATGAAAGCGATAAGTGTATAGATAATTTTTTGTTTATAAACATTGTTCTCTTGTGCGATTTGTAACATTCTTGCTCTTGTATTAATTACATTTTTCTTCTCTTCAATAGAATTCAATTGAATTTCATTTCTTAATCTTTTATCTTCTAATTGTTCGTTTTGTTGTTGCAACATACTATTTTGTTGAGATAAAATTTCACTCATATCATTTAATATAGTTGATGTTGTATCATCCGCATTATCTCCATAATCATTTACATTATTTGTTACATCACCATTATCTAAGTTATTGTTTGAACCACTTGTTGTACTTGACATAATTATATATTAATCATATATTTTTTTATTATTTTTTTATTTTTTTTATTAAAGAAAATATTTTTAATTACATTATTGATTATTCATAAAATTCAAAAGAACAATTATTAAATAAATCATTAAACATAAAGCCCCATCATAAACTTTATGTCTTATTTGATATAATAATCTCCAACTATTAATAACTAAAATACTTAATAATAAAAATAAAATAGTTTGTTTAACACTCTCATAATCTTCTTCATTATTTTTTATAAACCAAACATAAACTAATTCTAAAAAAACAGCCAAAGAAAATAAATAAATTGTTTTATTCTTGAAACCATCTCTTTCAACTGTAAAATATATTGATAAACCTGAGAATATCATTGCAACTAATATTTTATAATTTTCTTTTGTAATATTTATCTTTTGACTATTCATTAAAAAATTACTTAATAACCAAACTAATAAAGGTGTTAGAAGTAGTATTAAAGACAACATATAAAATAATAAATAAAAAAATAAAAATTGATATTTTTTTATTAAGTAATTATAAATATTTTACAATTATCAATGAACGCTCAATTTATTATTAAACATTCAAATAAAAAAGATGATTTAGATTATATTTATGATAATTATATTTGTTTTCAAGATTATATTTATCATAAAAAAATAAATGAAACACTTATATTCTATTGTATAAGAAAAGATAATAGAAATTTATTTGATTATATTTTAGAGAAAGGTTGTGATATTAATCATAAAAATATTCACGGAACAACTCCTATAAAAACCGCTATTATACAAAAGAAACTTTATTATGTTAAAAAAATATTAGAACATCATCCTGACTTAACTATAAAAGATAATATGCACTTCACACCAGATTATTACACTTCATTAAATAAATACCCAAAATATGATTTTAGAGATGAAACTTCTAAGGAGATCGAAAGAATTGTAAAAGAATATATAAATGATATATAAATGATATATAAATGATATAAAAGAATATTTTTTTTATAATAAAAGTATGAAACCTTTTAAAGATTTTGACAATTTAGAAATGGGTATTGATGAAGCGGGTAGAGGTTGTTTATTTGGAAGAGTGTATGTAGGTGGCGCTATTTTACCATATGATTTCCAAGAGAGATTAGATGAAGAGTTTAATAAAAAGTTACAGTTACGTGATTCTAAAAAGGTAAATGAGAAAGATAGAAAATTGTTAAGAAAAATAATTGAAGAGAGAGCGATTGATTATGTTGTATGTTATGCGGAACATTATGAAGTTGATGAATATAATATTTTACAAACTACATTAAACACTATGCACAAGTGTGTTAATCAAATAAGAATTAAACCGAATTTTTTATTAGTTGATGGTGATAAATTCATTCCATATAAAGGTATTAAACACGAATGTATAAAAGGTGGTGATAATTATTACCATTCAATCGCAGCCGCGTCAATTTTAGCAAAGGAATACAGGGATGAATATATAAAAAAATTATGTGAAGAACACCAGATACTAAAAGAGTATGATATACATAATAATAAAGGATATGGAACAGAAAATCATAGAAAAAAAATTAAAGAGTTGGGTAATCAATACGGGCATAGAAAAACATTTGGAATTTGTAAAACAGCAAAAGATTATCTCAGATTTTCTAAATCCAATTAAAAATAGGCAATAAATATTTCATTTCAGTTGTATTTAAAGCATTATTAGAGCAAAATAATTCAATAAACCTTTTGGTTTTTTCATTAAGAAGTGAATTAATAATTTTTTTCAAATCACTCAATACATTATTATTTTTATTTAAAGATTTAATATAAATCAAATGATTTTCTATTAAATATTCCATATTATTATCTTCTATTAAACAATATTCAAATTTATAGTTACCCACACCATAACCTCTATTAATTAATAATATTGCCCCCTTTATTCCAGTTTTATTAATAAAGTTTTTTTTGAATTGATTTTTATATGATTTCATAATTAATTTGTTATTTAATATGTCACCATTATAAATCAGTCTCGTTTTATTTTTATCATTTGTAATAATATCTTTATTTTCGTTCCAAATAACATTTCCTACTTTAACATCAAAACCTAATTCATATAATGATTTTGAATTTTGATATAATTTTTTTATTTCCATAATAGATTTTTTTGAACCAAAAATTAAGAATTGATTTTTCAAAAATGAAAAATTATTATTTATATCTTTTTTTCTTAAATCCGTTTTATTCTGGACTATTAAAATTATTGTTTTTTGTTTTGTTTCTATAAACCCATCATCACAATCAATAATATCTATAATTAAATAATTTTCAAAAATATATTTTCGTGTTTTATTATAATATTGACAATTCAAGAAATTTTTTGGTATAACAAAACTAAGAATACCATTTTCATTTAATAGTTTTAATGATTTTATTATAAATAAAATAAAAATATTCGGTCTTCCATCAAAATATTCGTAATAATCCCCTGAAATTTTATTTTTTTTCATAACAAAATATGGAGGATTACCTATAATCAAATCAAATTTATTATTATTTTCATAATTCAAGAAATTTTCTTTTATAATTTTTGTTGAACCTTCATTTAAATGTTTAATTGAATTATAAATAGTTTCATTATTCTCTATTCCTAAAATATTTTTTCCATTATATCTCTTATTTATTTCTGTTATGTAAGAACAAGAACCACACGATGGTTCTAATATAGTGTTAATATTATTAAAATATTTTAATAATAAATCTAAGTTTAACTTTATTATGTTGTTTGGTGTGAAGAAAATACCTTCTTCTTTTTTTGTTTTTTTATTAATTTTTTTAGTAATATCAATAGATAATTTATTATGATTATTTTTCATATATTCTCTATTGCATTTTTTTTTATATTTGTTAAAACTAAGAATTTTATTTATTTATTGATGTATATAATGGATTATAAATACATGGCATATGTTAAAGAAGTTTATGATGGAGATACAATAACTTGTGATATAGATTGTGGTTTTGGTATTAAATATTCAGGACAGAAAATTAGATTATATGGAATAGATACTCCTGAGTTAAGAGGAGAAGAGAGATTAAAAGGTATTGAAGTAAGAGATATTTTAAGAAATAAGATATTAGGAAAATGGATAACATTGAAAACAATAAAAGATAAGAAAGGAAAATATGGAAGGTATTTAGGAATTATTTTCATAGAAGAGAATGGAGAAATGATAAATATAAATAAATGGTTAAAGGATAATGGTTATGCTAATGATTATTAGATTTTGTAAAAAATTTAATAAATATAAAATTAGAAAATAAAATATATAAAAGAATATATGTTTAACTTTTTTTTGAAAGTATTTGGTTATAAAACAGAAGTTTATAAAAAAAAAGAGAAAGAACAAAAGATAGAACAAGAGATAGAACAAGAGATAGAACAAGAGATAGAACAAGAGATAGAAGAAAAATATAAAAATTTCGATGAGTTTTTTGAAAAAACGGAAAAGGAATTAAAAGAAAATGAAGAAACAAAAGAAAATGAAGAAACAAAAGAGATTAAAATAGAAAAACCTGTAAAGATAAAGAATTTTGAAAAATTTTATTTAGATTATGAAGATGATATACTAAATAAAGATGAACTGCATTTAATTCACAATAATATGGATATGGATAATATAATATTTAACATTGGAAAAAATTATCAAGAATCTAAATATGAGGAATTTATGTATGTAGTTAATCAAGTAAAAAAAGATAAAAAAATGAATAGCAATTTATTATTAACTGGAATATATTCATTATTTAATAATAATAACTTCTTTAAAAAAAAATACGTTTATACATTCACATATGATAAATTTGAAACATTTTATAATAATTGGGAAGCGATTGAATTAGAAGATATTAAATTAAAATACGATGAATTACAAGTAATTTATGAAAATCTCAAAAATTTATCATACAATACTCTTGAAAATGAAAGTAAATTCAGTGAAATTAAGAGAATTTTAGATAAAGTTTTAAGAAGAAAACTTGAAAATGGAAATAAAAGATTATATAATGTTATGTACATTGGAACAACTTTCCCAGATGAATATGATAATATTGAACCAAAAAACATTTACAAGTTATTCTTTGAATAACGAACTTGCACGAAGTGTAACAAGTTATTCTTTGAATAACGAACTTGCACGAAGTGTAACAAGTTATTCTTTGAATAACGAACTTGCACGAAGTGTAACAAGTTATTCTTTGAATGAAAAAAAAATCTTTTGTAAATTATATGAACTTTCCACATTTTGAAATGCCTAATTTAAGAGACATTCAACCAAGAATGCCTAATTTACGTGATTTACAACCAAGAATTCCAAATGTAGTTCAACCACGTCCTAATCAAAGACAACGACCAACACCAAGACAAAGACGTAGATGGAGAAGAAATCAAGGAAGGGGGAGAAGACCTGTTTTAGTTGATAGAAGAGTAACTAATGTATATCCAACATATGATAATGGGTATGTAGATGAGCCAAGACCATTTTATGAAAATCCACAACTTTGGATTATATTATTATTATTTGTTATAGGTTTAGGTATTTGGATGAGAAGGAAATAAAATCTATAATCTTAAAATAAGTTTAATATCTTTTTAAAAAATATATTAAAATTTTAAATGGATCAATATTTATCAAATAATTATAATATATATGAGTTGAGTATGATATATGATATAAACAAGAGGGTTGTTATAGATAATTTTCTTTCAGACGAATTTGCTGAATATGTTTATGATGATATAAATAGATTACCTAAACATACTTGGTTTAACTGTGTTGGTTTTAGTAATATAAAAATAGAAAAAAGATGGAAACCTATTAATAGAAAGAAACATATGATGAGTAATGAATTAGCAAAAAAGAGTTTCAATCACAATCAATTCGCATATAGTTTCAAAAGGAATATGGGAATGCGTCCTGGTGAAACGAGTTATGTTGAAACAATTTTAAGAGATATTTTTTCATCCAATAATTTATATAATTTAATAGAAGATATTACAGGAACTAAACCACAAAGTTATTCTCAATTATTCCTTTCACAATATATAAAAAACTGTTTCTTAGCACCTCACTCAGACATTAATCGTGGAAAATTCGCATTTGTTTTGAATTTAACGAGAGATTGGAAACCTCAATATGGTGGTGTTCTCCATTTCTTAGATGATAAAAGAGAAAATATAGTTGATTCCTATGTCCCAAAATTCAATTCACTTGTAATTTTCGAAGTCCCGAAAGGAGGTATTCAACATTTTGTTTCACACGTAGTGCACGAAAATAAAAAAAGATTTGCTATTACTGGATGGTTGAATTAAACTTTTATATTTACTTAATATATGAGTAAGAAATTTCTTAACAGTGTTACAAAAAAGAAAATTTCGAACACACTTAATCTTAAAAAAGATAAATTAAAAGAGATTGGTTACATTTTATTTATAAGTTTTGTTTATATTATCATCACTATTGTTATAGCACACATTATTGATGATTTCTTTGTCAGTATTTTTGAAAGAGAACTAAAATTAAAAGATAAAAATAATTTCCGTATTTTCTATGAAGTAGTATTTCAAGTTCTCACTTGTGTATTAGCCATTTATTTAATAAGAAAAATAGTAAAACTAATTCCAATTATTTTTAAATGGGAAAATTATAATGATATGGGATATATATATGAAGGTGAGATTGTAATATCTTTCATTTTCATCGGTTCTCAGCCTAAATTATTACAAAAAATTAATTATATTGTTACAAGAGATTATCTTACAAGAGATTATCTTACAAGAGATTATCTTAAAAAAGAAATGAAGAAATAAAAATATAATAAAAAATAAAATAAATCCTTCGATTTTTTTAATAAAAAAATTTATTATTTTTTATTAATGGGAACACCTTTTTTTAATTTTATGGTTGAAACAAGTAATGAAGTTGAAAGAGAAGATCAAGTTTTTTCAGAACTTAGTTTTTATTTAGATCCAATAGATAATATGGGTGACGAAGAATATTTAGAATTGGCACATGGAGAAATAATAGAAGTTATAGAGAATAAATTTGAAGATATTAATTCTATAAATAATTATTTTGGTAATGAATTTGATTTAAATGTATTATCAAATGAATGTGAAAAAAATTGTTCTATCTGTTTAAATGAAATGAAACAAACAGATAAATTAAGAAAAATGCGTGATTGCGAACATATTTTTCATAAAGATTGTATTGATAAATGGCTTTTAATTAAAAATAATTGCCCGTATTGTAGAAAAGATTGTTCTAAATGAAAATAATAAAAAAATAAAATAAAATATAAAATATAAAATATAAAATATAAAATATAAAATAAAATATAAAATAAATAATTTTTATTCGAAGAAAACAACTTAAAAGTAATTAAACAATTATTTTTAATTATGACAACAAACATTGTAGCAGAATATATTTGGTTAGATGGATCGAACAATTTCCGTTCTAAGTCGCGAACTCTTCGAATTCGAAATGCGACTGAGGTAGAGATTGATAATCTTCCAACTTGGAATTATGACGGTTCATCAACCGGGCAGGCAACAACATCAAACTCTGAGGTTACGCTCCATCCACGAGCGGTTTTTAATTGTCCTTTCCGTGGGCAGAATTCTCTTCTTATTATTTGTGATACTTATGACCACGAGGGAGAACCACTTTCAAACAATCATCGAAGTAGAGCCAAGGAACTTTTTGATGAAAATCTCGACGCACAACCTTGGTTTGGTTTAGAACAGGAGTATTTCATTATGAACCCAAATAATGGAAAGCCACTTGGTTTCCCAAGTACAGGACGTGCTGAACCACAGGGTCAATATTATTGTTCGGTAGGAACACTTAATACATTTGGTCGTAAAGTAGCGGATCTTCATTATAAACTTTGTTTAGCAGCGGGGATTAAGGTTTCTGGTATGAATGCTGAGGTTGCACCAGGACAATGGGAATTTCAGGTTGGTCCTTGTGATGGTATAGAAGCAGGAGATCATATGATGGCAGCACGATACATTTTGGAGAGAGTTGCTGAATTGAGTAATTTGGTTATTGATTATAGTCCAAAGCCACTTCCAGGGGAATGGAATGGGTCAGGGTGTCATGTAAATTATAGCACTCGGAATATGCGACGTGGTCTTGGAGATAAGCGTGGAATTGATTTTGTGAATGAGGCTGTTGAAAGACTTGCTTCTAAGCATACCGAACATATGGTTGTTTATGGGGTAGGAAATAGAGAGAGAATGTTAGGATCTCACGAGGCATCTTCATATGATAGATTTACAAGTGGTGTTGCTGATAGATTAGCATCGGTGCGAATTCCGCGCCAGACAGTAGAGGATGAGTGTGGATATTTTGAGGATCGTCGTCCAGCGGCGAATATTGATCCATACCAGGTGACAAGTATGATTTTTGAGACAACAATTCTTTAATTTTATTCTATTTTATTCTATTTTATCTCTTCTTGAAAACTGCGTAGAATTTAAGTGTTGGGGTAGTTTTATCAATATTCCAATTATATCTATAATTTCCTATTTTCACTAATTCGAAACCGTAATTATTGAGAATATAGTTCCATTCAAGGTAATCATAATATTTTGAATAGAAACTTTTGTAAAATCTTTCGCTTTCATCGCGTTTAACACATTCGTAAAGAGCGTGTTCTATGTCACAAATTAGTTTGTCATAATTGTCATAGGCGGTGTGTTCTTCGATATATAAGTAACCTCCTTTCAAAATTATTCTATGCAACTCTTTCAATGCGAAATCTAAGTTTTTAATGTGATGAAGGACCATTGTGCTTGTTACTAATCCAAATTGTTCGTTTTCAAAAGGTAATTTTTCATTTTCAGTTATTTGAGTGAAAGTAAATTTATTTCCATTTCGGTTTCCTCCATAACTCGACCAACTTTCAATATCGCAACCGTGAATTCTATTTTTATTTAATTTCAAAAACTTTCCTAATTCACCTACTTTCTTACAAGAACCACAACCATAATCTAAAATTTGATAATTTTTTGGAAATAACTTAATGAATTCGATAATATAATTATAAATGGAAATTGCCTGTAATTCTTCGTGACTTATTAATCTAAATTTATTTATTTTATTAAATAATCTCTTTGATTTTTCATTTAATTTAGTATTAATAAAATCCAAAACACCTTCATCACTTACATTTAATACAGAACTTTCACCTCCACCTGTTTTTTTATATTTTATTTTATTCCCTTTTTTCATATCAAAACCTTTAAGAATAATTGCTCTTAAAAGTTTATAAACATCTTTATCAGCAATTTTTTCATTAAATATTTTTGTGTAAAATTTATTCAATTCTTTTACAGAATTTATTTTTGGAACGAATTTTGATAATAATCTACCTAATCGAAATAATTTACTCATTTTTCCATTATAAGTATCTCTTAATAAATATTGGAATTGATTATTAGATTGAATAGATATATCAAACTGTTTTTCATCTTTTTTCTTTTTCAAATATTCTTTATTGCGGTACATATCTAATTGATTTTGATTTTTGAATTTATGAAACTCCTCTAAAACAGGTATATATTTATTATCCATATATATATATTCTTATGGATAATAAAAATTAAATCAAAAGATAAAAAATTAAATCAAAAGATAAAAAATTAAATCAAAAGATAAAAAAAATAAATATCTATGAGTTCATTTTAACCAGAAAATGGAGTGCATTGTGTAAATGTAGCAAAACCCCCACTATTTGGAATTGTTTCCATTAAAGGTGCTGATGTTAAACTTGTTGTATTAACACTTTCTGCGCCGAGACCAGGAACAGATGATTCACTTAATGTTGAACTACTTGATTGTTCTTCACCTGTTAAAGTAGTTTCAACAGTACTTGTGTTACAATCTTCTTTTGAAACATATTTATTGAATTCTGGATGTTGTGTAATATTATATTCATATAACTTCTTACATTTCTCTTGTTTAGGGCATTTAGGACATTCTGGGCATTTAGGACAGTTAGGACATGCTGGAATATCTTTTTTCAAAATATACTTACTCATATTTATTTTAGGGCAAGAAGGAACTTCACTCTTCAAAATATATTTATCCATATCTACTTGAGGACACACCATATTTTTACTTGCAAATTTTGACATATCAGGACAAGGTGGAACAGAACTTTTTAGAACATATTTATCAATATCTTTATTGAGTATTATGTCACAATCTCTACAAGTTTTTTGATTATCAGGACATTTGCTAGGACATTTATTTTTTATATAATTATTAATAACTGTCTTAGAGTTATTTGCTGCTGCTGCTGGTGTATTTTCATTACTTGTTCCACAATTTTCTTCTTGTGATGTGTTTGAAGATGAATTATTAATATCACTATTTCCCCAATTATATAAAGTAGATGAACCTGAACTGACATCTCCTAAATTAGCAACAGATGGACCAAATCCTTCAATTGTTTCATCTAAATCTTCTTTATCTTCTTGTTGTTCTTCATTTAATCTTTCTAATAAAACTCTCGCTTGTTCTTTTTCACCTGTATGAATACCAAGAATAATCAAAGCAACAAAAATGAGAATACCAATTAAAATAATACTATTCATCTATATATATATAATAAAATATTTTATTATATATTAAAATTAAAAACAAAATAAAAAGATTATAACATACACAAACATCAATCCTTATGATGGTATATTACAATTCCAACAAGGTATTTTATCTTTTCTAATATATTTACTGTAATCAGGATGAGATGTGATTGGATAATCTCCTGGACTTCCTGTATTAATACCAGATACAGAGAAATTTCTTTTAAAATCAGAGCATTGACTATTATTCATATTCTCTTCTTTCCAACAAGCACAGTTACTATCTAAATTTCTATTTGCTTGACAATAACTATTAACACTTATTTTACAATTATTTGGAATATCTCCTAATTTACTATTATCACTCCAATCTATATTAGCACATGAAGATGTATAACAAGGGTTATTCTCTGTTACTAAGAAAGGACAGGTTTCCATTAAATTTCTACCAGCACCTACTTTTAAAACATCCGGTATTTGGCAATTTGGGAAATTTTGTTGATATAAAGCATATGCTACATCTCTATCATCTCCATAATCTCTCTCTCCACTATATCCTAATTGATTGGCATATAAAGAACCTTCTTTAATAAAAACTTTATATTTTCCTTTTTTCTTATAAGCGATAGGACAATCACTTTGTAAATATTCTGTATTACCTTCGGCAGAACAATTACTTAATTCACATAATTTATCATTAGGACTAATAGAACAAAATGATTGACAACTCTTTATAACATTTTTACAACTTCTTCTACATTTATTAAACTCATCAATACCTGTATCCATAACTGACGAAGTATTAATTAATTTTTGACATAAGTTATTACAATCACTGTAACATTGACCTCTTTGATAATTTTCCCCATCAACATCCGTTCCAATTAAATTACTATTATCCATATCCAAAGAGAATGTCCCATCATCACCTATTATTGTATCTCCATTACTTACAAATGTAGAAGCATTCTCTACTTCATTATAGAAATAATCATTCATTGAACTCATCTCATCACTACTCAACACTCTATTGTAAATAACTACATCATATAAGTTTGCATCCCAGTTACTATTTTTATTAATAATTAATGGTTCATTATCTAAATGAACTACTCCAGTTTCCATCATTAAAACATTTACTCCATCTTGATACACTTTTACCATACTATCTTCATATGTAACAGTTAATATAGTTTTATTATAAAATACTAATTCTCTTGATGAATAACCACTTATATCACTATTATATACTACTTTAATATTACCTTCCTGAGATGGTAAGAATAATTCTAATGATTTACCATCATTTCCAGATATACTTAAAACATTATTCAACATTTCACCATTCACCTCTTCTTCACCTTCTTCACCTTCTTCTCCTTCTTCTCCTTCTTCTCCTGAATTAGAACTTGCACCCATCATATTATTATTATTTTTATTAAATACTAATGAAACAGAAAATTTAGCAGTTCCATCATCTTCCATTGCTTGTTGAGCGTTTGAATAGGTTAAACTATTATTACTTGTTGATAAATATCCTTCTGTATCTGAGACCATTGGTACATTATTCCATTCTAAATATTCGTCAGTATTTACTAAATTACTCCATCTTTTACCCATTGTAGCAGTGTTGTAATTAAGACCGCTTAAAAAAACTTTCAAACCATTTACAATTGGATAATTTGGTAATCCTTCCAATACTTTGGTTAATGATAAATCAGTAAAGAAAATATATTGGGCTTGTAATGTTTCACTATAATTTAAATAAACATTCATTATAGGCATTGTATCATTTGAAGTTGTGAAATTATAACCAACTTTGTACCAAACTTTATTATTTGGTAGAGTAACTTGATCTTGGATTGTATAAGTTAAATCAAGAATATCATTGATAGAATTATTATTTTGAGTATTTATCTTAATTAAATTATTTAAGTTAATAGTATTAGCAATTGGATTTTCAAATCTCACCCAGAAAGTTAATAGATAAGTTTGTTTTTGTTCTGGTGTAACCATTATTTTGTAAAAAGTATTGTAATTACTCTGTTTCTGCATAAGAACATAATTAGATGAACCTGGATTATTTATCTGTTCAATAACATTAATACCATTATCTGTACTGAATTGATCTATATTTTTTCCATCAGTAAAATTTCCATTTGTTAATAATTCAACTGGACCAGTTCCAGTGTATCCTTCTATAATTTGTTTTTTCAAATTAGATAAATTGAAAACTTCTCTACTTAATTTTTGATTATAAACTAAATATACAACAATAAGAACTAAAACAACTAAGAAAAATAAAAGTACTAATCTATTTTCAAATATTTTCATACTATATACTTATATAATAGAATATTTATTTTCATATTTTATTATATTAAATTTTATCAATATTTTATCAATATTATAATATATAAATTTATTTCAAATAGTCATATTTTCTCCATTTTTAATAATAATACTTCTAATATTTATAAATTATATATAAATAATAATAATATGAAATGGAATGATAAATTAAATTATTGGTGCAAATTACAAAATTTTATTTATCCAAAAAATATTGAAAAATCATTTTTTTATGAAACTTCACCTATAAAAACAGGTGAAGAAGAATATAAAGTTAAATTTATTGAAAATAAATATTTAGATAAAATGGTTCAAGATTATTCTTCTTTTATAAATAAAATAAAAAAATCAAAAAATAATTATGTTACATCATTTTATAATTTATCCGGTGATACACTTCTTGTAATACCAATACCCAAACAAAATAAAAATTTTACAACAATAAAACATTTTATTAATAACGCTTCTAAAACACAAAAAAAATATTTTTGGAAATATGTATCTCAAAAAATAAAATACTTAATAAAAGATAAAAAAACAAAATATTGGATTAGTACTCATGGAACCGGAGTTCCATATTTTCATTTAAGAATATCAACTAAACCAAAATATTATCAAACAAAATCATTTATGAATTAAATGAAAAATAAAATCATATTCATTCGAAAGTAATTGCTTAATCGCAATTGTCTATCTCATATTCATTCGAAAGTAATTGCTTAATCGCAATTGTCTATCTCATATTCATTCGAAAGTAATTGCTTAATCGCAATTGTCTATCTCATATTCATTCGAAAGTAATTGCTTAATCGCAATTGTCTATCTCATATTCATTCGAAAGTAATTGCTTAATCGCAATTGTAATTGCTTAATCGCAATTGTAATCAACACCTGATTCAACAAATGCTCCTTCCAATGAATTATTTAATTCAGTTACAACATCAGAGTTGAATTTTGTAGCAACTATAATCCAATAATTTGTTGGACGGCTCACTAAGTTTGCCTTGTATGATGTTTCTTTTCCTGTTCTTGAAAAACTTTGTATATCAGCGTGTGTTGGTTCTAAATATAATCCATTTTGTGACCTGATGAGTGTTCTAAAAATCTTCATATTAGAATTATTTATAATAAAACTATCAAAATCTTCGAATACCCAGTGTTGAGATTGTCCCATATTATTTATACCACCAACACTAATAGCATTAATATGCCCACCTTTTACTAAACTTAAACTTGTTGAACCATTAGTATTTGCTTGACAATAATATTCGGGTTCTTGTAATGTATAGTTTTTATATGATTTCAAATAAAAAGAACATATATTAGGTCCTATATTAGCGCTGGAAACAGGTTCTAATTTGAATTGAGTTAATTCCATTTCATTTATTTTTGCATCAACATCTTGTAAATCTGTTATGATAGTCTTACAAGTATCACTTATTTGTGAAGTAACCGTTTCATCAACATTACAAGCCTTCGCTCTTACTAATTCATTTTTACATTCTGTAATAAACTGAGAATCAACACCGTGTAAAATTGTTAAAATCAAAAGTATTCCAATAAAAGATGCTAATGATGTTGATATGGATGTAGTATCAGGATTTGTATTTAATAAGTTTGTTAATGGAGTATCTTGTAAAATCATTGATGACCCGATCTCTTCTGGTGAGAAAAAATCAGTTCCTAAACTCTTGAATTCTGTTTTACCATCTGTATTTTTAACTTGTGTTAAAATAGATAAGTTATTCAAACCTTTGTTAGTTAATTCATTGAATAAATATCTACAATTTACGGCTGGATTATTTTCTTCACCATAAAAATCAGTATTTAAAACACTTGGCAACATATTTAATCTACTTGGTGTTCTTCTTATAGTAACATTTGGATTACACATTTCAAAACCACTTGTTTGCTCTTCATTTAAAGCACATACTCTCGAATGTGGCAAACATCTTGGTTGTTCTCCTTCGCTAAATCCACTCTCTTGATAACCACAATACATAGCATTTGTTGTTTCATCATAACATTCATTGTATCCCAAAGGACATAATTGTTCTGAAAGTTGAACTTGTGGCATTGTTATTTGATTAATACTACTTTGAAGACCTACTTTTTCTATATCATCAAAATTCTTAATATCTTCACCAAATTTCCTTATCATTATAAATCTATTACCATTATTGGTTTCTAATAAAATTGTGCCATTATCATTATTTATGTTAATATCAGTTTCATTTGGTAATAAATTTTGAATAATATTATTAGCATTTTGATCTTTTATTAAATTTGTTTTTACTTTAATATATTTCTTGTTGGTTTCATTATTTAATTTATATTCTCCATAAATTATTCCATAACCATTGAAATTCTTTTTATTATTTTCAGCATAAATTGCTTCATTATTTAATGGTGTAATATTATTAAAAACAGA
>Ga0209199_1000682_pt1 | contig 45930 bp, 39 predicted proteins | sample COGITO_mtgs_1105_7_FD_184805 | JGI IMG/M metagenome (GOLD analysis project Ga0209199, IMG submission 184805) | Pelagic marine microbial communities from North Sea - COGITO_mtgs_110523 (SPAdes) (version 2) | ecosystem: Environmental > Aquatic > Marine > Epipelagic ... | reverse complement strand
AACTTTTTTTATACCTTTAACATTCATAATGCGCACGTGGCGGAATTGGTAGACGCGCTAGCTTGAGGGGCTAGTGGGAATTATTCCCGTGGAAGTTCGAGTCTTCTCGTGCGCACTATTATATTTTCATACAATAGCTTTTGAGAATATTGATTTTAACACTCCAAAACTTCACCCCAATACATTACTCAACTTAAACATTGGCAAATACATAGCTATCAAAATAACGCCTACCATCACTCCTACAAACATAATGATGACAGGCTCCATGAGGGTTGACAATAGCTTTGATTTCTGCTGAACTTGCACATTGTATTGCATATTTAAACGTTCAAAAATAAATTCATTTTGATTGGTTTCTTCTGCGACTTTTACCAAAGCCACCATTTTATCATCAAAAAGTGCATGCGATTTTAAACTCTCGCTTAGCGACTTTCCTTTTAAAAGGTCTTGTTCAACAGTTTCTAGTGCATTTTGTAACGGATAGAAATTAATCATTTGTTTTACCAATTGAATGCTATTGACCACAGGAACCTTAGATGCAGTCAATAGCGTCACTGCCTGAGTGAACTGAGATAAATATACCTTTTGCACAAATTCTCCAAGAAAAGGAACTTTAGAAATAAAGGTGTCTTTAGCCTTTTTGTACCAGATTTTTTTATTAAAAAATGCTTTAGAAATGACGATTCCAAAAATCAGTAAAAGAACCAACAACCCATAACTTTTCATGAACTCAGAACAGCTAATTATAAATTTTGTAATGGCTGGCAAATCCACGTTTTGTTGTTTAAAAATATCTTGAAACATGGGCACTACAAACTGTAGCATAAACCCTACGACGAGTACGGCTGTTGTTAAAATAATCATAGGATACGTCAATGCGCTGATCACGTTTCTTCGCTGTTCATTCTTTCTAACATAAAAGTCTCCCAATTGTTTTGTAACTTGTGCTAAGGTGCCTGTTTCTTCACCAATTTTGAGTGAAAAATATTCATAGTCTGAAAATTCTTTATGGCTTTTTATGGCTACAGACAAACTGGATCCAGCAACAATAGCTTGAGAAATCTCTTGAAGTATTTTTTTTGGTCTTTTTTTCTTTAGGGTGTTTTCGATAAGCTCTAAACCATCTTTAAGCGTAATCCCCGCTTTTAACAAGACACTCAATTCAGTGTAAAAATCTTCTTTAATTTTATTGGAAAAGGAGGTCCCAAAAAGGGTGATTTCTTTTTGTAAAAATGAAGGTTGCTCAACGTTTTTTTCTAATTGTTGTGGCGCTGTTTTTATATGCTTTAATTGAAATCCCATGGGTCTTCTTGTTTTAGTCTTTGAAAATCTCTCCACTGTTTAGGTATACGGTCGCATCATTATTTACATAAATAAACAACTCACGGTTTTGAAATGCTTTGGTGGTGATTAGCTTCACGGCATCAATTGAGTTTGTTGTGGCACGTTCGCCATCAAAATAAAAATACTTACTTTCTAATTGAATTGGAAATGTGTCTTTTTCTTTGATGACATAAGATTCTGACAAGGAATAAGATACCGAATCCAGTTCATTTTTCAATAGTAATTTACCCTCAGAATTATTGAAGGTAATGGATGGAAACCGGTTAAAATCTAACCACAACTCTGTTTCTAATTTATTTAATTCTAAGGTATTATTAAAATTCATTTGCATTGCTTCCATCTGTTTTTGCACCAATCCAAGCACCGTAAACGCCAACCCTACGACAATACTTGTCAAAAGCAGGACAATACTCAATTCACTGATTGTAAAGGCTTTTATTTTTTTAATGGGCTGCATTTTCCGTTTTTCTAATGGTTTTATGGCGGTCTAAATCTGTAGCTTCAAAAACGATTAAGGGATCATTGTGTTCCTCCGAACGTTCTACGAATATGCTCCAATTTTGAAAGCGTTCCGTGTAAGGTATTTCTAGTTTTTGATGTTGCTGTAAATACTGTAATTCCATTAAATGGGTGTCAATGTCCATAGTATTGGATGTAACGGCATTGTACACAAGGTTGTTTATAATCATACTTGCCAACAAAAAAGTGACCACCACAAGAACGGTGGCAATCAAAGTTTCCATAAGGGTGGAGGCCTTTATTTTTTTTAGTACAGCCATTTTAGCACGTCTTTTTTTGAATTATTAAACAAGAGTCCTACATATTCCTTAGGCAATTGATGTACATTTATTTTTCCGTTATAAATATGATTTTGATAAATGGATCCGAATTGATTGGCTATAAAATTTTTGGTAAATACAGTTCCATATACCGTTCCTTTTAATTCCGTGTTTTGATTGCAATACAACTCCCCATTTAAAACGGACGTTTTTTGAAGTTCTATTTGAGTTTTGTAGTTGCTGAGAGGATCGGTTCCCAAATAAACTAGCACTCCTTTCACTACAGAAGACTTCCCTATTTGTATGGAAGGTTTTTCTTTTTCTCCAGTATTGTTTGGTTGGCTAATGTCTTGGTTTTTATTTAAAATTAATGCCGAAGGATACTGTAATTGTACCGACTCTCCAATACTTATTCTCTTTGAAGCAAACGCTTGAAAATTTGAAATGACATTATTTTGTATTTCAATTTCAGGTGCAATGAGGATCACATCCTTTAGTACAGCAGACGGAGAAACTGTAATTTTTGTGCTGGATTGCACGATCATATGCCCTGTTAATTGAACTTCATTAAGAACTATATTGCTCTGTGAAAAATGAATTTGAACAGGTTTAAAAAACGAATTACTATACGTTCCCGATTCAATTGTAATAAATTGAGCATTTGATATTTCTGAAATTTGATGTTCTATCGATTCAATATAATCAACGGTTTCGGTTGCTAAGGGTGGTAATGAAGAAGATTGTTTTGTGGGACCATAAATAAGTTGAGAGCCCGTATAGGAATGTCCCGAAATGGTCCCTGCCTTCACCCCTTGTTTCGGCAAAAAAACGAGCCCTTCTATTTTGGTTTCTCCTACGACTACCAAAGGTTTGTGCGTATCTTGAAGGTATAAAGCAGTTCTATTTTGACCTTTGGACTTTGCTCCTATTAAAGCTATTTTTTGGAAGTGATTGGTTTTGATTGTAGATACTGAGGTAACCGTTTCAAAAACACCCCAAAAATCACGATGGATTTTTAAGGTCTTAAAATTTGGTTCTTCGAGCGAGATTGCTACTGTATCCTTCAAACGAATTGAATGAAGTAAGGCATATTCAATTCCTTTCTGAGCGTTCTGTGTGGTTTCCACTATGAAATTCGTTTGGACTTGAAACCGTTTATGGCTGTGCAACAATAGAACAAAGCCCATGAGCAACACTGCAATAATAATTGAAATAAACAGCGTCAATTGCAATGCACCTGATTTTAGCTTTAAGAAAACCATCAGGGGCGTTTTACGGTTTGAAGTTGGCGGTTATAACGCACTACAATTTCCTTGGAATTTCCTCGCACAAGTGTCACACTGTCCACAGTTTGTCCTTTTTTTAATAGGCACTGGCGGTTGTTTATATTGACCACAAATATGGGTGTATTGCTGTGTGTTTTTTGAACAATTCCTGTGTAGGCAATTTGTTTGAGTGGTTTTGATTTGGGAGGAGTTGGCAACGGTTTTTTAATTTTTTTAGGGGGCTTAGAAAACGTTCCTAAAAAGGGATCTCTATCTATCTTTTGGATGGAGAACGAATCGATTTGGATATCAATATTCGGAACAAAGATTTGGTTTTGTACCGTGTCAATTACAAGCGTTTCTTTTTGGTGCAATCCACTGCTTATTTTAACAGCAATACCTCCCCAAATAATAAGGACTGCCGCGACTAACACATATGTTTTGTTTTTTTTATTCAACAGTGAATTTTTGAGTGGTATAGTTTGTTTGAAAGGTAGGATTCAGCGCACGAACCCGCCATTCATAGCTATTAGCTGCTAAGTTTGAAACACTGAAAGTTGTGGCAATAGTTGTTTCATTTTTTATGATTTCCGTTGCATTTTCAAAATTAGGGATGGCGATTTGAAAGGAATAGGTTTCTGCAAATAAAACGGAGTCCCACGAAAAATTGATGGTGTCTGTAGTGCCATAACTAACAGCATCTGCAGGTGCTAACAGCACCACCGATTGCTCTGAAATATCTATATCAGCCGTTGATTTCACTAAAAAACTTTGGGTTGAAAAAGCGGTGGTATAACCCGAATTTTCTGCGCGCACACGCCATTGGTAATCATTAGGCGTTAATTCCTTTAAAAAACTGGTGCTGGTAACCAAAGAATCCACCACAATTTGTGTTGCTTCACTAAACGTTGGTGTTGAGATTTGGAGGCGATAATGGGAGGCATCTTTAAGGGATTCCCAAGAAAACGTAACATTAGCAGTGCTTAAAACACTGTTGTTTGTGGGAGCTAAAGCAGTGACGGTTTTTTGTGAAATATCTTCGACTTCTATGATGTCATCACAGCTGATTGTTAGGACTAAAAGGACCATTATTTTTAAATTGTTCATGACTAAAATTTATAATAGTTAATTTGTTTTTTTGCTTTTTTAGCTAGACGATGGGTATTGATTGGACAGCGATCGTTACTTTCTACAACATCTACAATTTCAAGTTGACGTTTTTTATTTTCCTTCCAACATGCATTAGAGGTTTGATACCCAAATACAACGCCTTCATTGAAGTATATAGAATGCTGTTCTATATTGTTGTCATAGGTTTTTAATACATAATTATTGATGCCTGTATGCTCCAAAAACACTTCCTGAGCAGTGCTTAATTTTGCAGCTGTTTCAGCATCAAAAACTATTGAAATGGTAGAAATTAAGTGTGCATTGGTTTTGTTCTGTAAAAACTCAAAAACAGCAGTATTTTCATTGCCCATTAAGCTGTTTAAAATAGCCACACGATCTGCAATCTCTAGTTTTAGAAAGCGGGGTTTTGTCTTCACAGAATCTACATACTTTACAACAATAGCCTTGTTTTGAGCGGATTTCGCTTTTTCAAATGCCTTCAACTTGGTTTTATTAAATGGTACTGCCGTTACGCTCACTTTAATTGGTTGCTGAAGTTGTGGGAAGGCGGTAAAATTATAGTCTTGTTCTAATATAAAATTCTTATGCACACCAATAGTACCAAGTTGTATGTTTTGTGTGGTTTTGTGTTGACGTTCATGCTGAACGGATAGGGTTCTACAACTTGTAAAACTTACTATCAATACTGCGATGCAACTGTATTTAATCATAGGATAGGGGCGTTTGTATTTAAAAAAAAGTGATTTTTTAAACTCGGTTCAAAATAGATATTGTCTGTAGAGCTGCTTTTAGATTTAGAAGAATGCCACAAATTTTGGTGACAACCACAGAGAGTAGCGGCTAGAAAATAATTAGAATGGCCTGCAATGAGGGTTTTGAGGTGCATTTTAGGTTAAGTTTGGGGTAACTAATATAAGAAAATTTTGGAGATCCAAAGCATAAAGCTGAAAATTGTACTCTCTTTATGACCACCACGCCCTAGCGTGGCCTTTACTTTCCGTAATGATAACGACAAGCTGCAATCAAGATTTGTTCATTATCGTATTTATAAACCAATCGATGTTCTGATGTTATTCGCCTTGACCAATAGCCTTGTAAATCTCCTTTTAAAGCTTCAGGTTTTCCGATACCCCCAAAAGGTGTTCGCATACAACTTTTAATCAGTTCGTTAATTCGTTTTACTATTTTCTTATCGACTTTTTGCCAATACAAATAATCTTCCCAAGAAGGTGTAGACCAAGTTAATTTCATCTATTCGATTAAGTCGTTTTCAATACCATTTCCTGCTTCCAGTTCTTTGATAGAGTTTAATAAAATATCTCTGTTTTTACCTGTTAACAGATAAGTAGTTTCTTTTAATGAGTTGTACTCATCCAATGATATCAAAACAAGGTCTTTACCACTTTTACGTTTGATAATTATATCGCTTACATCGTTGACTACTTTATCGAACCAATGCTTTAGATTTGAACGAAAGTCTGTATAATTTACTGTTTCCATAATGCAAATATACAAAAAAGTACTTAATTAGGTACTTTTAATTAATTAGATGGTATTTATTGATGTCTTCTTTTAAATCTTCCAAGCCATTTATCAAATAACCCTCAGTTGAACTCACATAACGATGTCCTGCAAAATATTGTACTTCTCGAAGATTGTAAACTTTTAACCAACCTGTAATTACGGAAGCTCATATTTGTTTAACACTTTTTATTTGTCCGTTTTGTTTGTGTAATTGTTGCATCAGTTTTTGCATTACATTCTGTAATTTTAAACTGTTTCCTTGAGTTACAAAAAACAAATCCGTTTCCTTTTTAGTTTCTGTTAGTATTGCTTGCCTGACCTGCAAGGTGTATTCCATAAAATCCAGGATCTGATGTGATTCCAGTTTTAAGGTTCTTTCGTTACTTCTGCGACTGCCTTTTACAAAGATTTTTCCTTCTCGTAATTTCACATCTTTAGTAATTAAACTCTGTAAATCGTTAGTATTTAAACCTTGATAAACCAATAAACTGACTATAATTTCATTTCGCCTTAAATAAGCTTTCGCTACTTCGACTTCGCTCAGTACAGGTTTCTAAACTTTTATAATCAAAGTAGATTTTTTCTAGTTCTTGTTTGCTTAAAATGTTGTGTAATACTTTGCGCTTGATTCCTTTTATTTGGACGTTTACAGTTGGATTCTCTGCTATAAAACCTAGTTCTTGTAAGTAGTTGTAATATTGCTTTAAACTTGCTAAAACAGTCTGTATTGTGATTTGTTTTACGGTTTCTTTTTTGCTTTGTATGTAGTGTGTAATGTCGTTGTAACTTACTGCTTCTTCTGTGATATTTTCCTTATCTAACCATTTTTTATAGCGTTCAATATCTCTTAAAGTAGTTTCTATTATTTTATTCTCTTTAATGGTACCACGCTATAGCGTGGCACTAGCGATGACGAGATATACTAGCGACATCAGGGGTAAAATATACATAACGATCAGGAACAAGCCATCTTCCGTTATAACTACCAAAATTTCCACCAAGGAGAATACATAGAGTTTTTAAATAATTTTAATCTTCTAAGAACATTATCTCTCTTATTATTCTTCAATTCATCTCTAAAATCAATATCCATTATAGAGCCTGCACCTCCCCAAATCACAGCAGATTTATACATTTTTTTAAACTTAAAAAAATCTTCTTTTAACAAATAAGAAATAACTTTTTTTATTTCATTTGCATGGTCTGGGTATGCATCATCTCTCAATAAAAAATATAAACCCTCTAAATCTTTTAAAATATTTTCCTTATTAATTTCCATAACTAAAAACCTACTTTAGAAACTCCTTTTGCACTCCATTTAACTGTATTCCAAGAGTTTTTAATTACTAACTCTGGAACTAATCTTCCTATATTTCCATGTAAAGGTAACGCCATTCTAAAGTTAGATATATTCTTTATTTGAGTAGAACCTTGTATCATAAGAGTTCCAGAATTAGCTCTTAATCCTACAGTTGGTAATCCTGCGAAATTTCTAAATGAACTGCCATAGAGTTTTGGATTAATAAATGTCCATGAATTACCAAAGCGTCCAGCCCCTCCTCCATAAACTCTATATATAGGAATTCGGGCATTACCCAATAGCTTACCTCCAAGACTACCAAACAACCCTAATTTAGGAACTGGCGCAATTGCCATTGCTGTCTGTAATAATATATCCGCTGCTTGATTAGTCGCCCCATGCATCTTACTAATCATATCATCGTGTTCAGGCTTGTAATGATTTTGATAACGCCATTGATTTAGCTGATTTCCTTCGGTATAATCAGTTCCAAAATCATTATTATAATCTGATAAGTTTCCTGTAAATGAAGTGTTCCACCAATCTGGCTGACCACTTTGCATCCAATTAGGCATTCCACTAAAATCAAAACCTTTTTTTCCTATTGTTCCTAAATCAACTGCATCTAATTGTTGTGTTGGACATGGGGGTTCTCCTTCGCCACCACAACTTGATCCACCATCTGGATCTATACTACTAATAGGATTATTCCCCATACCTAAGTATGGACTTGCATATTGCCCCGCAGGATCAACGGTCAACCACCGTCCAATACGACTGTCCCACAAACGTAACTCAAAAGCCTCTTTTCCCGTTTCAGAGTCTTTTTCTTGTCCTTGGAATCTATACCTATAATTGCCTTCAACATTGCGGTTGGGCATGGGCATACCAAAGGGATAGTAGTCAGTTTTCGCAGTTAAAGATACGGCATTGTTGCCATTTTTCATAATCACCGCACGTACATTTCCTAAATGGTCTGTGAGTTGGTAGGCATCTGTGCCACTTTGGCGGTAGTGTACTCCCAAACGGCTGCTGCCATAAATGGGGTGTTCTGCAAGATTTGCTTTACGAGGTCCTCCCCCAAAAACAGGGGTTCCATCTTCCCTCAAATTATATATAGCCATTACACTGCCTGAGGCATCCCGTACATAGTAGGTTGTGGTGGTAAAAAAACCTGGAGGGAAATTTACAGGATAGTACGTTTCTTTGCGTATCCGCTGCCCCCGATCGTCATAGAAAAAGGCGAGTTTTGGCCTTTCTCTTACAGCTGCTTCTAAATTTATATTATCTAACATTATTATTGGGGGACTTAAAAGTGTGAGTCGCGACATTGCAGAAAGGTTAGCATCGACTTCCACTTCTAAATAAATCTTATCAGTTGTAGGAGTGAAATCAAAATGAGTAGACTCATCAAAAAGCTCAGTACAATCTCTATCTTTACAATTAGGATCTAATAAGATTCCTGATGAATTTCTTTCACATTTTAGTTCTCCATAGTCATTTGTAATTGTAGGATTAGGACTGTTATAGTTTATAGAGGCTAAAACACTACCACTTTTTGATAACACTCGTATTTTAGCGCCAACTGGGGTTGGGCATTGGCGCTAAATTAAAGGCTATTTAATCTTAATCTATTTTTTTAAGTCACAAACAGAGATTCTACCTGCACCTGAATAAATTATTATTTTTTCATCTTTATAAAACGCTATTGGATTGACATAATCATCAATAGGTGGATTTTCTTCTTTAAATGTTTGTCCGTTGTCAAATGACAAGTATAATTTATATCTAACACTACCAAAACCTCCTAAAGCTCCTTTGTCTATTGAACTAGTTAAAATAGCTATAAAATCATTGTGCTTATATAGTTTCTTGGAAGTTTCTTCTTTATCAATGCTTAATGTATTTATGATGTTTGTAACATCTCCTTTTCTTTTTCGTAATTGGATAGAGTCGTTATTCTTTCCTAAAAACCAAAAACTCTCTCCTTTTTCAACTAAAAAATAATCAACATTAAAATCTAAGTCTAAAGAATCTAATGCGTTGTTTTCATCAAGGATATGAATCTTATTAGTTTCAAATACTTTGTAATTCTTACGAAACGCTTTATATGTTAGTAGATACACTCTATCATTAGTAACAAAAGAGCCTTTAACTGCCTTATCTATAGGAATACTATCATAGGTTTTAAAATTATTCTTTGTTCTAAAAACAGAATAATCTTTAGATGAAAAAGAGTTACTTAAAATTAAAGCGCCTTTGCCTAATTCGTCTACATGTATATACTTTACGTTACTCTGTCTTTTAAATTTATGGATACTATTCGAAGAATTATCTAACTTTAGCAACCTTTGCTGTGAATTTTTAAAAGAGTTTTCTATGTAAATCTCTTTTACCAAATAAATATTTTCTGAAGAGTAATATCCTTTTTCTGCATTTCCTTTTTCCTCAAAAACATTCAACCAAGTTTTTCCTTGGTCTTCGGACTTATATACCAATGCTTGTTTATCTTTCCATTTCAAAGATTCATCAAAAGAACCAAGTAAATAAAATATATCAGCTTTTATAATTAATTGATTAAATCCTTCATATTGTGGTCTTAAACCAGTAGTGTTTGAATTATAGACTTTCCAATTGTAATTAGATCGACCAGAGCAACTAAAAATGAAAAACACAATTAAAAAAGATATTACAAAACTATATAATTTAATCATCGAACTTAATTTGAACATCCACAATCTGACTTTGGTTTACTGAAATTAATCCCTTTACTAAACATTGAAAAATCAAACATCCATTTCATTAATTGTTGACCTCCAACATCAAGACCTTGCTCAATTCCATTTAACGTAGAAAGGTCATTAAAATCAACCGTATTTCCAATTTGATATTTATCTTTAACTCCTAGATATAATAATCCACTCTTTACATAAGCGTCTGGATGTGTTGCAAAAGCAAAATCTCTAAACTGTTTGTTGTTTGTCGCTATTCCTCCATCGCTTTCTCTTAATCCCACTTCCATATATTCTTGTAATTTAACAGCAGTTTTATCTAACCATTTTTTCCCTGCTCCAGAAAGCTTAGGTCTCGTTTTATTTTTAAATCTATTGATATATTTATGACCGTAACCTAGATAATAATCAGGTGGCTTTGAATTGTACCTCTCAAGATGACTAGCATATCTTTTAATATAGTAATCAGCATTACCATCGGCTAAAACTGGAGTATAACTTGTCTCAATATCACTAGAAGCACCGTTAGTTACTTGCCATCCATCATTCTTTGTAGATGTCCAATTATAACCGAAAGCACCTGTTCTTGTAGACCCGACTGATTCCTCTGGGCATTTACTATAAGAACCATCTTCATTTTTTATATAACAACCCCCATCTGGGTCAATACCATTTATCCAATCATTCCCCATTGCCATATAAGGTGAATCGTATTGTCCATATGGGTCTGGACTAATCCATCTATTAATTCGAGAATCGTATAATCGTAATTCAAAAGCGTGTTTACCAGTTTCCTTATCAAGTTCCTGACCTTGATAATTATATCTATAATTTCCTTGCACGTTTCTATTAGGCATTGCCATCCCGCCGGGGTAATAGTCAGTTTTCGCAGTTAAAGATACGGCATTGTTGCCATTTTTCATAATCACCGCACGTACATTTCCTAAATGGTCTGTGAGTTGGTAGGCATCTGTGCCACTTTGGCGGTAGTGTACCCCCAAACGGCTGCTGCCATAAATGGGGTGTTCCTCTAGTTTTGTAACAGGAACATAAACTGTTGGATATCCAGGAGCTCCAGGCGTTGGCAACTGATTAGTTTGATATATAGCCATTACACTGCCTGAGGCATCCCTTACATAGTAGGTAGTGGTGGTTAAAAAACCTGGAGGGAAATTTACAGGATGGTATGTTTCTTTGCGTACGCGATGCCCACGATCGTCATAGAAAAAGGCGAGTTTTGGAACTGTAGCTCCTACTTGTAAGTTTATATCTTCAACTTGCAGGTTGATATTGTCAATAAAAATAGTTCCACTTGAAGTACAATCGCGCTGGACTTCAATGGTTATGGTGGATGTGGCGGGGGTAAACTCAAAGCTGCTGTGTGTTGTAAAATAAGGAATGCACTCCTGGTTATCTGGACCAATATTAGAGGTTGCTACTGGGTTGGGGCTGTTATGTGCCACAGTGCCTAACACCAATCCATTGGCATCCTTAATGGTGATGATAACCCCTGCAGCAGACTGAATATGATAATATGTATCCTGATATAAGGTATGTTTTACGATGGCGTCTAAGTCGAGTTTATGAAATTTGTTGGGTGCAACATTTAACTGACGTTTGGCAGTCGCATCATCCATACTTAAAGCAACAGCCATTCCATAGGTTTCTAATAGTTCCGTGCAACCTCTAACTTCTCCACCTCTAACAGGGGTCAAATATCTGTTAGAGAATAAAGAATAGGCATGTTCAGAAGGATTGTTACTGCTACTAAATGTCCAGAAGGTGCGATCTCCGTCGCTATTCAATGAAAAATCATTTTCATAGATACGGGTCCAAGAGGGGGTTGTAGTCGTAGAAAAGGCGTTTATTTTGGTAACCAAACCCGCTGCGTTGTATTCATAGCTTATTTGGTCTTGTAGGTTGGAAACTAGCTGCCCAATACTGTTGTAGCTATAATTGCTTGACGCATTATTCCCTTGCGATTTTAAATCGTTGTAGCGGTCCGCATCGGGATTGTCATTGGTATCGGTGACCGTCGTTAGTTGGTTGGTGTTTGGTTTATAATTATACCTAAAATCATCCATAGCATTGGTGCCACCACCGGTATAACCGTTTCGCTTTAAGGTTTTAATGTTGCCATTGGCATCGTAGGTAATGTTGCTTACATCATAATCGCCTTCAGGAATGATGAGTGGGGCTTCTACAATTTTTGCAGAAAATGTGCTGCCTGTTTTGGCATGGAATCCTGGTTTTAAGGTGATGCTGTTGGAGGCTTCTAGGTTTAAGGTTTGCCCAAAATTTGTGACTGCTGTAGATATAATATCTGCTTGTATGCCAGAAGGGTCGTTGTCGGTGGCTGAAAATTTGGCATCCGATAGCCAGTTGTTTTTATTGTATTCATAGCTATACACATGCTCTCTGGGGGTGGGCAAACTCCCCGAGGTGTTCCAACGGGTGTTTTTGATGTTGCCATTGTATTGGTTGGTGCCTACTGCGGCTGACGTAATATTGCTGCGCTGGGTTCGTGCATAGTCAAACGCATGGTAGTCAATTTGCATTCCAAATAGGTCATTAGCATCCTGCCCAGGGTCTTTGGCGGCAGACAGTGCTGGGTGGTTGATGGATTTTAATTGCCCATTGAGGTTGTACACATAGTCGGTACCTTGAATTCCATCAGCGAGTTCGGTGCGTTTTAAAGCGCCTGTTTCGTAGTATTCGTAAGTGGCTTGTAAGGTATAGTTCCTGTTACCTGTAGACGTTTCTACTTGAGCAAGTTGTCCTGCCGCGTTGTAGGTATAGCGGTGCATGAACAGTTCATCTGGTTTTGATTTTTGATAACTCACTTTAGTGACCTGTCCACGGGCAAAGTCGTACTGATAATCAATAGTTTTTACACCCAGTCCCTCAATATCTTGAATGATCCAAGTGACGCGTCCATAGGCATCATAGCTGTACCAGGTGGTATTGGTATCTGGGTTTTGGGTCCATGTTTTACTTACATTGCCAGCCACGTATTTTTGTGTTTTATACGTGTGAGACAATTGTCCTGAAGATTTTAAGGCGTCAAGACCCGTAATATCGGGGGTATCATAAAGTGTAAAGTGCTGTTCTTTTTTACTACCAGAGGGGAGTGCAGCTTGGTCTGGATTTGCGGTATCAAAAGCAGCACTCTGCAAGACACCACTTTCTGTGGGTCTGCCTAAAGAGTCGTAGTTGGTGTAGGAGTATTCATTAACCAACGCTTGCTTGCTGTTTTGAGAAAACCGGATTTGACCATCTTTTCGGTACTTAAATTGTGCTTTGCCTTCATCGGGCGATGAGGTTTCTAACAGCTGACCTAAGCTGTTGTATTTGAATTGACTTAATAAAGCAGTGCCGTTGGGTTGTGTACTGCGTAACAGACGCCCAGATTTGTCATACGTATTGGTCGTAAAATCATAATAGTTATTTTGGTGACGGACGCTTATTTGCCGGAAACGATTGTAGGAGTAGTTGTCAACATCACGAACCGCAATTCTGTAAAACCCCGGCGAAAGACCTGGTAAAATATGATTAGGCACAATCGCTTCTGTAATAAGGTTATAGACGGTTAATTGATGAGAGGCTGGATTGGTGATAGAAATTCCCCTACAGCCCGTTGGAATATGAATATCGACATAGCCTAATTCTTTTATAAGGCTGTTGACGTTGCTTTTGGGTTTTGCGCCGTCTTCATCGCCAGAACGGGCAGCTTTAGAGGTATTGCCCTCCGCATCCGTAAACACCACCACCTCAACGCCATGTACGTCCCGACTCACCGTTTTACTAACTCCTACACCTTGACCCGGCGCTGGCATTGAAAAACGATAGGTTTGCAACCATGTATCTCTATGGTCGATTACACCATCGTTGTTGGTGTCGGTTTTGTTACCGCCTACCACGGCTTTGACCGCTCCCGGATTGAGCTTGCTATAGATGGTACGACTAAAAGGATAGCTGGTAATGTCTTGGTAGGGTTCTGTACTATTTGTTGTACTGTAATAAGCACCTAGGGTGTTTGAAACGTTTCCTACAGCCGTAGGATTGAGTGGATCCGCTTCAAAATCTGCAATCGTATAAGTTCCGTAATTACTCTTTTTAATAAAGTTGGATTGATAACTAAAGCTGTATCCAATTGGGGCACTGAGCGTTTGTAAGGCTGGACGGCCCTGGTAGTCATAGCGGGTTTCTGAATTCCATATCTTTTGGGTGGCAAGGTCCCAACTCTGACTTTGAGTGCTTTTTCCTAACGAATTAAAATAGTTAACACTTTTACCGATGGTTGTTCCTTTCAAATCATATCGGATACTGCTCACCCAGTTGAGATCATTTGGGGGAACAGGAGCGTTTTCTTGAGCCCATGTTATGTTTGTGGCTAATAATACTGATAATGTTATAACTAATTTTTTCATGGTTCCTTAACTTTTAATAATGTCATCGTTTCGTATAAAAATATTTGAATGTCCAAAATCGTATCTTATAGATTCTCTCTGAATCCTATAAGAATCTTTTGATTTTATTTGGGATCTCAATCTTTTAAATTTTCACCATTAATACTGCGAACAGAAATAACTTCGCCTTCAGAGTCTATCTCTATAATTGTATCCTCATTAATGTAATCTTTTTCTTTATCCACATAATTTGGAGGAACACTGTACTGTCGTCTTGGTGAAACATCACTACAGCCCATATAAGCATGGTGCGCTGGCCACGATGCTCCCGAAACTTGACCTGTAGATAAATTTGTGATTCTAGTTCCAAATTTTACACTTTTAATATAACCACTTGGGCAATGTGACCATTCTGTGTTGAAAAATTGCAGACAGAATTCACCATTACTTGCTGTTACGTCAATCCAATTTGAATTAGTTTTTGTAATTGGATTGTAGTAAAGATATTCATACTTAAAGTTTCCAGCCATATTTGGGTCTTTAGTATAGATTTTGAACCTGTAGTCTGAATTACTACAATTGTTGAGGCATTTTGTCATTCCATAATCATCCCAATTATTTTCATCAATATAAAAGCGACACCCTGAAAACATTACACCACGATCTAGTAAGTGAACCACTTCAGCTGTAACTTGATCTGTAACTTTAACTCTTGATTGACGTATTCTGTTAAATCTATTGTTGTCGCTGTCACACTTTACAAGAGCAAAACCCACTAACATTGATTGGTTTCCATTACCTTCAATAAAACTTGTATATAGATTCTCTTCATAATTAATTAACCAACTCCATTCATATTTATAATTCCCAGACCCACCCGTAACATTAGCTTCAAACACCTCACCATATCCATAAGAACAAATTACATCTACGGATAAAATTTTTAAAGGCTCATTATTAACGGAATCACAAACATCTCCAAGACCATCATTATCAACATCTGCTTGGTCTGGATTGTAATCATTAGGGCAATTATCATGACTATTTAAAACACCGTCATTATCTATGTCATCGTTATTTAATAGATCACAAGCATCTCCAAGACCATCATTATCAACATCTGCTTGGTCTGGATTGTAATTGTCGGGGCAGTTATCCTTAGTGTTTAAAATGCCATCATTATCATTGTCGATTTGACTACAATCATCAATTCTACACTCACAATCTGTAGTATTTGTTTGCAATCCTTTATACTTATACTTGTTTTTACTAGCTATTTTAAACCCTCCAATATCAGCGCCATGATTCACTACTTCGGCGTAAGACGTACACAATCGGCCCGCCTTGTCGTAACAAAATACAGAAGCCATGTTGTTGGCTCCCAAAATGGCTATCAACTCATCGGTGTCTTGGTTGTACACATAGCTACTCATAGCCGCATAAATAGGATGCATTCTAAAATCGTCGTAGTGCACATTAGGGTTGTCATTTTTCACATAAATGTTAACCGTTGTGCTTGTATCTGGTATGCTAATCGTATAATTCAACTGTTTCCAGCAACCTGCAGTTTCAGTTTCAGACACTGAAACCTCAGCCCCATTCACCATTAAATGCGATCGACTTGATGCAATTCCTGTAGTTTGAGGGTCATTGATCCAATAAGAAACTCTGTAATTCCCTGGTCGAATTGAATTTGTCGTTAAATCTGAACTCACAGAAGTATTGATTTCAAACAGCTTATTTGAACTGGACCTAGTTTTTAAGCTCCATCGTCCCGTATGCGCCGCATCCTGACTCCGGAAGTTGGCACCTAATAGCGCGCCTTCTGTATAGTTTCCTGAGGGGTTGTACTCCGCGCCGCTATAAAAAAGCTCTGTTTCTCGAGCGTTGCCCGTCGCAATAACTTTACTAAAATTATCTGCCATTTTTGAGGCTGTAAAGTTGTTGTTAATATCGCGCATTTCTAATGGAGATGACCAATGGGTGTATTTTGTGATTTCCGATACGTTTTGCCACTTATTGCTTGTAGGCGTTCCTGTTCCCCAATTGAAATAGTTAGAAGTCGGTGAAATGGTAGTTGCATAAGTACCCGTACTTGGATTCACATCGTCTTTCCAAACAAAAGTTTTGTGTTTTCGCCATACAGGTTTTTCACTAGAAATAGCGCTTTGGTTGCCCAACTCATTTCTGTAGGACCAATAAGGATTCCAAGTGGTCAATGAAGCGTTGAGTGTTCTGCTTCCAATTTTAGTAATACTCATGGCTTCTTGGGTAAGCATATTTTTGTTGGTAATCCTATCTAGTTTTGAGCCCATTTCCCGATATTTTGTGTAGGCAGGAACCTTAATGTTTTCTATCATAGTTCCATCACCCAGAGTGGTTCGTGTATTTAAAAATGCACCTGTTTTTGGGTCTGGGTTGTAGGACGTTGTTTTTTGGTATTTATTATTCTCCCATGACTCAGCCAACTCTTGGTAAATAGGGAATTTTACTTTTGAAGTGATGTTTAAATATCTGTTTTTTAATGTTAATCTAGAATCAAAATTACAATTAAACGTTTGGCTATAATTCACGAAATAAGCATCAAGTTTCATCTTAAATTTTACCATTTCATAATCGTATTGGTATACAGATTTTAGGCTTTGAAACGATTCTTGAAGTGATCCCTTATCGGAATTTAATAACTCCTCTAATGGCTTATAAGTATTAATTTTTTTAGACATCAAATGCCCCAAAGGATTAAATACACTTAAATCCAACAACGAGCCAATCATGGCTGTATTGTCTTCAAAATGCACCTTATTTCCCTTCGTTTTTCTATTTCGGTCAATGTCTGCTTCTGAGACTGTTACTTTAAAATGATTTCCTACATCTAAACTTTTAGCAAAAATATCACCTACGGGTTTCAGCACATCAAAGTGGTATTGAGTTTTCCCTAAACTTTGGTTTTGTGTTCCAACATCCTCTACAGTAACATATTCATAAGTAACATTGGGACTAGGTAATTCTGCTTGGTAGGCAACATATTTCACCCCTTTTACGGGTGCAAATGATGTGATACCCGAAGTGCCTCCTTTTACAGGAAAGTCATAGGAGTACTTGCTTTTGTAAACATTATTACTTTCGTCTGTAGACGTTAACGATTTTACACGAATACCCCCACCTGTCCCTGTCCCTGGGACTTTATTGGCGACTAGGCTGTAATACATTTTGTGGTGGTGATATCGACAATCGGAAGATCCTGGATCTTCACCATAGTCTCCACGTGGAGCGTGTCTATTTAAATTACTATTAGATCCTCCAACATAAGAATACCATCTATCCGTCCTATCATTATATAAGCCCTCAACACCACCTCCATCATGATTATGTCTGTCCATATCGCTGAAATTGCCGCTTAAAATTACTTGAGTTGATGAAACACTTTCTACAGTAAGATTTTTAGATTTTATACCAATTCTTTCTCTACGAGTTGAAGGTTGCCAATTAGTCCAAGAGCAATGACCTCTAGAATGTGAACTTATCCATAGCTCAATAGCTGCTGTTTCTCCTTGGGTAAAATAATCGTAAAAATTTTGTACTTGAACATCAATATCAGTATAGCCATCTTCATTTTTAATATCTATATAAAATTTATTATTGGCGTGGTCATCCCTAATTCTAAACTTTAAAAAATCCGTCCAATAGCGCCTTGCAAACGCTTCAGTCCAATAGGCATCTTTTTCATATTCAATATTAATTTTTGCGCCAGTGGGCACGGTCACTTGGTTCATACTCCAAATAGTAGGGTCTTGAGCATAATAGCCCCAAGGGTCTTTTACACAGTCACCCGCATCTAGACACTCTTGATAAGAGATGTCTTCTGACAGATACGAAAATGCATAGTTAGGCATATACTCGACGCCATTTTTTCCTAAAAATCCTAACGAATCTAAGGTTAATTTTCCTTTGGTTGAACTACTTGAATTTGCAGAGTTTTTTGCAAGTCTATAGGATTGGTCAAACTTGATCACTTTTAAGGCCTTGTCATAAATTTGAAAATTCCCAGTAGAGCTGTTTATTACTAAATCCCCTGAGTCTAAAATATCATTTTGTTTATTTATTTGATACTGTAAGGGATTCATACTTATCCATGGGACATTAATTGTTGTATTTGGCGATTGGCTTGGAGTGGTTAATGTGTGACGTTGGTTAGAAAAATTAGTGACATCATCTTCATATTTCACCAAAATAATTTCATCTAATTTTAAAGTGTTTTGCTTTGGATAATACACTCGATCGTCATTTTCATAAGAAGGAAAACCACCAGCGCCAATATCTTTACTTATTCCATCTTCTTTTAATGATTTTATAAATAATGCGGAATGTGTACGCGTTACGACTTTATTTAAATAAGTGATTTGTTTTCTGCCCCACGAATATTGTTTAATTGAGAGTTTGTCTGTATTATTTAAACTTAAATCGTTATAATCATTGTAAGGCAATCTCCATGCATAGCCATCGGTCCAAGTCCCATAATCGAATCGTACCCAATACCCATAATCGCCTTTATCAGGGTAGTGTCTATTGATGTCACTTTTTACATAGTCAGGACCTGTTACAGCTGTTAACAGCCAGTGGGTTGCATAAGGCTGTATTTTTCTTTTCTCATGATAAAAGAGACTTTCATCAAATTGACCATCATAAGGATGGTTTTTTAATTGTCGATGAAATTCTTCAAACTGATATACAGGTCTTGAATAATGATAGGTTTTACCATCTGGAGTCGTCACTTTATAAGCCCCAATGCCACTAGCCATGTACCCAGGGTCTCCTGCTCTATTGTATATCTGATTTGCATTTACAGCTTCTAATACAGTCCCCGCTGAATTAATGATTTGCTCGTTTGTAAACGTCTCTACAAAATTACTATTTTGTTTTCTTGCCATAATTCTACTATAGGAACCAGACAAGTATTGGGATACGGAAGTAGCGTTGGTGGTGTTCACTAAATTGGGCGCATTAACAATTAAACTTGAAGGAAATGAATTTTCAAAATAGAAATTAATATTGCTATTTGCTTGGCCAAAAGTATTCCTAAACTTATGGGCACTATCATAATGCCAGTTGACGACAGCACTTTTTTTAATGTATTCTTCATATTTACCCCCTGTAAAACTTGTTTTTAAAAAATCTTCTAAACAATTTTCAGCATATTTTCCGACATGAAAAGAAGGAGGGACTAAAATTCCTCCTTGTAATACAACCCCATGGTATCGACCATCAACTAAATCATATTCAATATTTGAAGGCTCTGGAATTAACAATCCATTTTCTAAAAGACGTGGTTGCATAAGTCCAGACAATCCTTGGGCATTAACATGATAATAATCATAAGAAGGCAAGGTATATTTGTTTTGCTCCTTTTCAAAAATATCTTTATAGGCTACTAAATCTAACTCTTGTTGTGGCAATAATTCAGAGTAAGCATCCATAAAGTAATCTCTATTATGTTCGGTTCTTATCGTATTTCCATAAGAACTATCCCCTCCACGCTTCTTATCTGTAGGTAAATTATCAAATTCTTTAAAATATAGCGGGCCATACACGTGATTTACATAGGTTTCATCATTTTCATAACGTACTTTCTTATAACCAAATTTTAATGTAACACCCGGAAAAATAGGAATTCTGGCTCCGAACGAAGTTTCTGTAGCATCTCCACTTGTTGAATTGTTAGAAGAAAAACCTATACTTCCTATTCCATTGGTAGAAAAAGTTCCTGAAAAACCGCCATTTGATGACAAGCTAATTCCAATACTACTCCCATTTTCAATGCCGTTTTTATCAGAAAAAGAATAGCTTGCACCAATACTAGCACCAGAAGTACTAACTCCCCCTGATATTCCTACTCCACTTTCGTGTTTATATCCACCACTTACGCCTCCAATAATTCCGTTCCTATTACTATATCCAATACTTGCGGCTGCGCTCCAGCCATCTTCTGAACCTATACCTAGGCTGACAACTCCACTTTTTGAGCCATTAGAATCCCAAGAATAACTAAATGATATATCTAAATCAAGCTCGTCACTAACCCCAATTCCAACACCAATATCAACAGTTTCGGATGTATAATCATAAAAATTCCTATTTCTAACAATCGCATCCTTCCAATCATCAGGGTATCCATTGACACTTCTATTGATGGCACCAGGGTTTATATTCCATCCCAATCCTACCCAAGAAGATTCTAAATCATATCCTATTCCGCCGTGATATGCTAAGGTTATTGGATAGCCACCTTCGGGGCTTGGTACATTTAATAAGGGTAGTACATAACTCATATCCCCGCTTATTAAACTTACCATATCACTGGCATCAACTGGCTCGAAAGACATAGCTTCAGGCGCTGTTGGACCATTATTTTGCGCATAACTCATTTGAAATGCCAATACGAGTAGGGTTAAACGGAGGCTGTAGGTTTTTAATCGATTTAAGGGTAGGAAGTTCATAGCGTCATTCTTTTTGGGTGCATTTGTTATTGTAATACTTAACTATTTTTTCAAGATCCCTTTTTTTAAGGATTCGGGATTGTATTTTTTTTACCAGACTGGGGCAGTCTTTAAAATAGGTAGAGGCTGCCTTTTTAAAGTTTTTTGTAAACAATTGGTTAGATCCCAAATGGGTAGCTTCTTTTTGATCTTCTTTTTGGACGTAAAAATTATTGATGTTATGACCTACAAAGAATCCACCACCACCAAAACCTCCTGCGCCGCCTACACCACCAAAACCGCCTCCAAAATTGTGGTAGGTTCGACTCAATTCATACAGACTTAAATACCCAGCAACTTTCACCTCTAACACACGGGGCTTTTTTTTGTTTTTTATGCGCACATAGGCATAGGTCTGTGATTCGTCTTTTCGGGTGATTTTAACGGCTTCCAGGCTTTTAAAATGGTATTTGACAGGTTTTGCTTTTCTTTTGGGACGGAACTTGACACGGTCTCTAGAGACCAATACGCCAAAGCCTTTTTTGACCGTCCCATCCTTGAAGGTCAACACGGCTTTTGATTTTTGAGCATGGAGCGGCGTGCTGCAAATAAGTAAGGAAATACTCATTAGGAATCCTAAGACTATTGGAAGGTTTGGTTTTTTATAGGGTCGCTTCATCACTTAAACTGCTAGAATTTTAGTTGGGGTTCATTTTTTAATGTTTTAGGGTCTATTTTAAACTTCACTTCGCCAGTGTACAGTCCTAAGTCTTCAATAGTAAAGTTTAAATAGTCTTGATCTAAATTGTCAGGGTCTCTTGGGTATACAAACATCATGGTGGTGGCACGGCTCATTCCATACATCCGTGGGTAGATGTAATCCGCCAGTTCAATGGTGTCTTTCTGCTGAGTAAATAGGTGTACTTTTTCATTCATTCCAAAGGCGAGTTGGTTGACCATGGCGCCAAACTCATTTTGATTTTTGGGCGCAACACTCAACAACTCCTGGTTGTTTTTGCTCATGCTTAAATTAAAATAGAGGTAGTTTTTATACTTTTCTCTGGATGTTTGTACTTGTACTGCGGATGCCGAAGCGTCGCCTAATTCTTGATTGACAAGCAAATCTGTAGGGCGGTACAAGAGCGTGTATTCAACCCCATTGATTGTTTTGTGTTGTGTGTAGCCGTTTTGTTCGTCTTGTATGTACATTATTAAATCGTCTTCGTTATCAAATGTTTTGTGCCCTTGACAGCCCATTAGGAGCGATGCTAAAAAAATTACTGTAAGCCTTTTTTGCATGGGGTCTTTTTTAGCCATCCGTTTGATCCATTATTGTTTTATGGTTTCTTTTTCTTGTGTTTCTGTCAACTCGGCTTCCTCTTCTCCCATCAGTTGATCAAACAGCCTGTCCAGTTCTTCTTTTCCAAACAACGCCAGTAATATATTTTGATCCGCTATGATAAAGGGATCTTTACGCAGCAAGGCTTTTAAATCGTCTAAATCTGCGATGTTTGGCAGCGGAATTTCTACAATTTTCGAGGCGACTTCTTCTTTTGAAATTTGGTCACCAACTCCTTCTATAATTCCGTTTTCTGTATTATAATCTGGTATTTCCAAGTCTTCAGGAGTCATGCCCTGTTGCTCCAGTTCCCAGTTATAAGCAACTGTTGAAATATCGCTATGGAGTTGGTTTTGTTGCCCTAGAAGTTTGGTTCCCAATGGACTGTTGTAAAAGACATAGAGGTCTTTCAGTTCCTTTTCTGTGAATTGTTTTTGATAAACGGCTTCGATGTTGGTGTAAAGCGTTTTTGCTAAGGCGACACTGTCTTTCGTTTTTTCAGTGGAGTCAGTGGGTTGGTATTGCTGAATCATCTCCAATCTAAAACCCATGTCCTGCTGATGCAAAAGTGTGACGAGTTTTGAGGCGTCGGTTTCCTGTGTGTACCCCTGAAAGGTGAGACCCAGTATCATTAAAGTAAAAAGTGGCTTTGTCATAGTATAAATCATTTAGTTTTTTAGATGGGATTCTAAGGCAGTCATTCGTGCTTCTAAAGTTTTATTTTTTTCTTGTTGGGTTTCTAATTCTTTTTGCTGCTGAATGGTATAGAGCGTGAGTTCTTCGATTTTTTGGAGGAGTTTCGCATTCATATCGCCTAGAAAAATTCCATTATCAGCGACTTCTTTAGCCGATGGGATATCCTTTAAGTGTCCGTATTGATTGATTTGCTGTTCTACGTTTTTAAGGCTCGGTAAAGAATAGTTTTTTTCGAACACATAATCGGGCCATCCAGAATTTTGTAATTTAACTTTAACTTCTTCTGAAATTATATTACCTGCTACTGCTAATTTATACCCAGCTGGCCTTTCTACAGTGCCTATACTAACAATTCCATCTCGACTGATGCGCATTCTATTTTGACCACTAGAAAAAAAATCTATTCCAAAATAACCAGAAATATAAGAATTTGAAGGCTCTACAAAAGAGGTGGCTCCGTCTTGATATCCATGAAAGCCAAATCCATAGTGATTGATATATTGACCATCATATAAAAAATCATCATTACCTGCTAGTACTAAACCTGGGGAATTGTTATCTTCTGTGGTGGCTTTATTAATTTTAATCAGCCCTTTTACTTGAAGTTTTTCGCTTGGCGTTGCTGTGCCGATACCTACGTTGCCATCAAAAACAGTCTTAGTCCCCATGACTCTTACTCCATCTGAGAAATCGCCAGCATAATTTATTAGCAAACTTGCTGTTTTTGTAGTTGCATTAAAACTAGGAACTAAAGCTCTTTTGTAGTTTAAATCTCCACTAATGTAGCGCCTCATTTGTAAGTCACCATATGAGTTAGATAACTTGAAGGCCTCATTAGAAATTACCTGTGAAAATGAAAATGTTGTTAATATTAAACTTATAGCTAGTAAAAATAAAGTTTGTTTTGTCATAGTATAAATCATTTAGTTTTTTAGATGGGATTCTAAGGCAGTCATTCGTGCTTCTAAAGTTTTGTTATTTTCTTGTTGGGTTTCTAATTCTTTTTGTTGCTGAATGGTATAGAGCGTGAGTTCTTCGATTTTTTGGAGGAGTTTGATGTTCATTTCTGCTAAATGAATCCCGTTTTCTTCCATTTCTTTAGCCGATGCTATTTCTGGTAAATGTTTGTTTTTAGCAATAAACTGCTCGACTGTTTTTAAAGTTGGTAACTTATAGGTGTCTTCAAAAACAAAATCAGCACCACCCGCAGTGGCGGTTACTTTTACTTCGCGAGAATGTATCTTTCCTTTGACTGTAAGTTTATAATCGGGGGTGTTAGTTCCAATACCGACGTTGCCAGAAGAAATATCAGCAAATAAATAAGCTTTCCCTAACAACTCATTGTTTGTATATTCTAGTTGTGTACCACGACTATCACGAATAAAGTAAGTGCCTTCATCTTGAAAAATAACGCCTCCCACATCATTATAAGTTCCCCCTGCTCGCACCCATTTTGCTGTGGCTTGGTTCCATTTAGGCGGGCCATAACTACCCGTTAACCAATCGTCTCGTATCCAACTATTTTCAGAAGAAGCTCTCGTTGCACCAATAGTAGTTTTTCTTAATTGTACGCCGCTAGTTACATGAAATTTGTGCTGTGGGTTTGTAGTTCCAATACCAACGTTGCCATCAAAAACAGTCTTAGTTCCCATAATTCTTACACCATCTGTAAAATCACCTCCATAGTTTATTAGCAAAGCTGCAGTATTTGTAGTTGCATTAAAACTAGGAACTAAAGCTCTTTTGTAGTTTAAATCTCCACTAATGTAGCGCCTCATTTGTAAGTCACCAGATGAGTTAGATACCTTGAAGGCCTCATTAGAAATTACCTGTGAAAATGAAAACATAGTCAATATTAAACTTGTGAATAGTAAAATTAGATCTTGTTTTTTCATAATGTATATATTTAGTATTGTTATATTTAAGTTTATTGACCTTCAAACTCCGCATTTAAACCCTCTAAAACGGTTTGGGTTAAATCGGAGGCTTCGTTGGCATACATAATATTTCCGCTGCCACTGGCTCCAAAAATAATTTGATGCCCCTGCTTTTTACCATAGTCCTTCACATAGTCATTGATGTCATTAATGACGGTTTGCGTGGCTTTCTTGTCTTCTTCTTGAATTTGTTTTTGAATGGCTTGTTGGTAATTATTGATCTGTTGTTGTTTATTGCCCAACAACTCCTGCTTGAGTTCCAATTCTTTTTTACTCATTTTGGAACGTTCTTTTTCGTAGATTTTCAATTCATCTTGCCAGTCCACTAGTAAACTGTCCACATTGGCATTGAGTGTTTTGGCTTTGTCTTCAAATTGAGCACGCACTATTTTGGTGCGTTTGTACCCATCCAATAATTTATTGACATCTACATACACTTGGTTGGAGGACGATTGTAAATAAAAAAAGGATCCTATGCTGATTAAAAGTGCAGCAATAGCTGTAGGGAAGGCTAGTTTTTTCATGTTTTATATAGATTTATTAAGGAAGGTTAAATCTATAAAAAAAAGTTAAAAATAAAAACATAAGTATTTGATTTTAACATTTAATTAACTCTTAAAAAGCAATCTTATCTGAAATAAAAATGAAACATAGTGCTTATTCGTGTTGAAATTTTATATATATTTATCCCCTTGTTTATCATTAATCCCCAAAAAGATGAAAAAACTGCCTGCTTACAACCTTCAAGAAATTCTCATTGTGCTAGTCATCATTGGGATCTTACTGCTACTGGCATTGCCCAACTTGATGCCCCTGATTAGCAAAGCCAAAAGTGTGGAAGCACAACTCCAATTAAGTCACCTCTATAATTCACAAACCACCTACCGTTATATGAATTCAAAATATTCACTGGAACTCAATGCCATTGATTTTGAAGCTCCAAAAACCGTTAAAGAAGAGGGAACTTCCAATTATCGTTATGAAATTTTAAGTGCCACCAACCACCAATTCAAAGCCCGTGCCACCGCCATTACAGATTTTGACGGCGATGGGGTGTTTAATGTGTGGGAAATTGATGAAAATGGCAAACCAAAACAAACCGTAAAAGACTAAAATGGAGGTGTTAAAACTGATTTTATTGAGTGCCTTTATGAGCGTTACCTGCCAAGACTGGAAGGACCGTTCTGTACATTGGTTTTTATTTCCTGTAATAGGAATTTGCACCGGAATCCTATTGTTTCAGCAAACCTCAGCGGGCTTGTTTTTTGAAACCATACTACTGAACTTGGTATTTATCGGCCTGTTGTTGGGAGTGATTTTTTTGTATGCAACCTATAAACTAAAAATGAAATTATCGGATGCATTTGGTTTGGGCGACGGACTGTTGTTTGTAGCGCTGGCATTTAGTTTTGCCCAAATGACTTTTATGATTGTCTTTGTGTTTGGATTGGTATGTTCATTGTTTTTGCATGTAATTCTAAAAAAATCCAAATCAGAAACCGTTCCCTTAGCGGGGTATATGAGTCTGTTTTTTGCACTCGTATATGGCACCCATTGGATGGGGTTTTTAACTACTGCTTATACCCTATAATTTGAACGACAATTTTCACATAGCAACCCACTTATCACAACTTATTTCGAGTGCACAAGCCTACCATTACCGGATCATTCCAGTAGAAGCTCACAATGGGAGCCTGACGTTTAAATCAGATTTAGTGTCTGAAAAATTGACACAAGAATTACAGATCATCTTAAACAAAGAGATTCACCTCCTTAAAGACTCAACAGAAAATATACAACAGTATTTGAGTGCTAATTTTAGACCAAAGTCTAACAACTCCCACGAGGATCTGCACTACAGTACGGATTTTTTAGAAAAATTACTCTTAACCGCCAAAGACATTGGCAGTAGTGACATTCATTTTGAGCCTTATGAGTTTTCCTGTCGGGTGCGCTACCGATTGGATGGAAAACTAAAAGAACAATTTATCATTGCTCTGGAAGAATACCCTGTAATTATTAATAAGCTCAAAATAAAAGCAAATTTAGACATCTCAGAAAAACGCCTACCACAAGATGGACGCATGACAGTCAAAGCCAATGGCGATGAGTTTGACATTCGTGTGTCCACATTACCCACCCTCCATGGCGAAAAAATCGTCCTTCGTATTTTAAGTAAAGATGCGACCCATATTAATTTAAGTGAGCTAGGGTTTACAGCCTCCGAACTCAACATTTATTCTGAAACTCTAAAAAAACCAAACGGCATTGTTTTAATTTCTGGCCCTACAGGCTCTGGAAAAACAACAACGCTCTATGCCACTTTGAAGCTTTTAAACAACGAAAAAACCAACATTCTTACCATTGAAGATCCCATAGAATATACTTTGGAAGGGATCAACCAAGTACAGCTTAAAGAAAGTATTGGATTGGATTTTGCAAGTACGCTGAGAACCTTTTTACGCCAAGATCCTGATGTGATTATGGTAGGAGAAATTCGGGATGTAAAAACCGCTAATATGGCCATTCGTGCGGCACTAACAGGACATTTGGTGTTGTCCACCATCCACACCAATTCAGCTTGGGCAACGATTTCGAGATTAATTGATATGGGCATCCCTTCCTTTTTAATTGCCAGCACCTTAAACGTAAGTGTTGCGCAGCGTTTGGTACGGAAACTGTGTGACGTTTGCAAAAAAGAAGCGCCGATTTCAAAAGCATTATTTCCTACGGATTTTAAAATACCAAGCAGCTTAAAAACGCATTTCAAAGCGGAGGGCTGTAATGCCTGCTACCATACAGGCTATCAAGGAAGACGGGCAATTTATGAAATTTTACCGGTCCAAAAAACTTTAACCGAACACATTAAACAGAATGCCTTAGAAATTGAAAACTACATTACTGAAAATAATATCAAAACCCTAAAAAACAATGCATTAGATTTAATCAGCACTGGTGTGACTTCAATAGATGAAGTGTATACCCTGCTCTCTAGCTAACATACTCTGTTGTCTTTTGCCTTAGATTTATCAATAAAAAATGAAAAAAACAGTCCTTATAATCACCTTATTAATTTGCAACTTTACAAATGCACAAGAACCGGATCAGCGTATTTTGAATATAAAAAATCAATTAGAATTTTTATCGACAGAGGTGAACGGTTTGACCGAAAATGTAAAGACTGAAATTAATGTTGACAATATTACCCTCTCCAATTTTTTATTAGCGGTTTCCGATGTTCATAAAGTGAATATTAACATATCTCCTCAACTGAATCAAATTAGTATTGCCAATAATTTTACGGATGTAACGGTTGCAGATTTATTGGTGTTTTTATGCAAAGAACACAACTTGACTATTGATTTTACAGGGAACATCTTATCTATTAAACAGTACATCTCTGTCCCAGAAGCCCCAGAACAACGGGTCATCCCCATCGTCTACGACCCTAATAATCAAACCATTTCTATGGATGCTAAAGGAGATCCGCTTTATGATGTTTTTAAACGTATTATGGATGAAACGGGTAAAAATTTAGTATTCTCTCCAGGACTTGAAAACAAATTATTGACAGCCTATATCCAACAAACGCCTTTTGACACGGCAATGGACAATATGGCCTATGCCAATAATTTATTTGTAGAACAATCAAAAGATGGGTTTTATGTGTTTGAAGATAATTCGCCAAGCGCAACAGCTTCCAATTCAAATTCAACAAGTCAACGCCCTACAAGGTCCCGAAATTCAAACTTCTTTTTTAAGGTTCTAAACCTAGAAACTCAATTGTTAGAAGTCGATTTTGTGAATATATCAATTGCAGATATTATCAATGATATTGGCAACGCTCTCAACATTGATGCGTTTACGGCAACGCCTTTAGACCAAGCCGGCATGGCCACCTTTAAAGCAAAGTCTATTTCTTTTGACTCCCTATTAACCAAAATTTTTGAAGGACAATCGACCCAAACTTCCGAAATTACAAATTCTAACAATTCAAATTTCAATAACTCAAATCAACGGTCCTCATCAAATGCAAAAAGCTCAAAAGGATCGAAATATTTTACTTACAAAAAAGAAGGGTCCATTTATTTCTTTGGTACCGAAAACCAGCTGAGTGTTCGTGAAGTTACTGTGATTCATTTGCAACACCGTTCTGTAGAATTGCTATCGGATCCGAGTGGAGGCAGCAGTCGCGGAGGCAGTGGAAACGTAAGAAGTCAAGTGCAAAACATAAATTCAATAAATAACACAAATTCTAATTCGAACCAAATTGATAATTTCAGCAATCGAAACCGAGAACAACTGAACACCAATTCAAGTCAATCTTTTAATAATTACAGTAGTAAAGCAGAAGCATTGGTGAATATTCTACCAGATGAAATCAAAAAAGATCTTGATATTAAAGTAGATTATGAACTGAACAGTTTTTACGTTAATGGTCCCAGTAGTCATATTAAACGGTTTAGAGATTTCATAAGTAAAATTGACAAACCTGTCCCTGTTATTTTAATTGAAGTCATGATGATTGAAGTTAATACGAATGCCATTGTAGAAACAGGGGTCAGCTGGGGCATTGGAGAGAAGCCAAAAACCACCAGCGGAGGGATTTATCCAGAAACAGATCTTAGCTTAGGCGCACAAACTATTAATAAGGTTATTGGGGGGTTTGACGGCTTTGGATCCTTTAATTTGGGCAAAGTGGTGCCTAATTTTTTCGCAACAATTAAAGCCATGGAAACCAATGGGAATCTAAAGGTGCGTTCCACTCCAAAACTATCTACCTTAAATGGTCACCGTGCCCGATTTTCAAATGGACAAACCTCCTATTACGCTGTCACCCAACGTAATATTTATGGAAACGACAACCCTCAAACGTCTGAAATCACGAACTACCAACCTATTGAAGCGGAATTAGGACTCACCATCAAACCCATTGTTTCAGGAGATGGACAAGTTACCTTGGATATTTTTGTGATTCAATCTAGTTTTAAAGGTCGAATTTCTGCAAATGCACCACCGGACATTAGCTCTCGAGAATTCAGTTCCATCATTCGAGTCAGAGATCAAGACATTGTAGTCCTTGGAGGCCTCGAAGAACAACGCACGAATAATTCAGGGTCGGGGGTGCCCTTTTTGTCAAGAATCCCCATTATAAAATGGCTGTTTAGCAAGCGGGTTCGTGAGGGCAGTAAAGCTAAATTAACCGTATTGATTAAACCTACCATTATTTACTAATGCTAAACACTTTTTGGACATATCTACAGTATGGAAAGCACTTTTGTGGGGTTGAACATAGCACCTGCAATCAGCTTGAAAGTCTAAATGCGACGGTACTACTACAATCCAAAAAAGAGCTGAATATCAGTGCTTCTTTTAAAGAAAACACGATTGAAGAGTTATCAAAAAAACTCCCAAAGCATCAACATGTTGTTTTGATTGTTAATAATGATAATGTGCTTTCTAAAACAATTGAAAATAAACAAACAGATGTTTTAAAATTAGTTTATAGCGCGTTCCCTAACATCAATCTAGAGGAATTTTATTTTGAAGTCCTCTCTCAAAAGAACACCCATTATATAAATGTGTCTCGAAAAGATTATATAGATACGCTTGTAGAAACCTATGCGGACCATCAACTTTCTATTCTCAATGTATCTTTAGGGAATCATTCACTGAACAATCTTGTCCGTTTTATCCAAGAAAAAACGATTTACAGTTCTAATGCTAAGATTTCTCTAGAAAACGATGGCATCATACAAATAGAAAACGGGCCTGTTATATCAGAAAGTTATGATGTGAATGGCAGTCGTGTAACGAATCATCAGTTGCTCTCATTTTCAGGAGCCCTCCAGACCATCTTAAAAAATAACGCTACGAATACCAACTATTCAAATGAAAAAAAACGCTTAGTAGACTCCTACAAACAAACACGGTTTTATAATCTTTTTATAAAATCTGGAGGCCTCTTTATTTTGGGATTGCTATTGGTTAATTTTTTCTTTTTCAATCATTATTTCGAAACTGTACATGAACTGGAACAGGTTTCAGAAATGAATCAAGCCACCAGAAATCAAATTATTACACTTAATGAAACCGTCTCCAAAAAACAGGAAATGGTGGATGATTTACTAAAAAGTAATGGGTCTAAAAGTTCGTTTTACAGTCACAATGTTATCAAAAGTTTGCCAAAAACAATTCTGCTTACCGACTATCATTACCAGCCTTTATTGAGACGTATTAAACAAGGTACTCTTATTGAATTATCTGAAGATACTATTACCGTTTCAGGCACCTCTATTAAGAGTGCTAATTTTTCAGAGTGGATTAATCATTTAGAAAAAATGGAATGGATTGCTAAAGTTGCTATTGTAGCGTATCGCAATACGAGTTCAAAAAAATCAGAGTTTAAAATTTCTATTTTATTAGCCAATGACTAAGCAACAGAAAAATACAGCCCTTATAGTGTGTTTTATTACGGCATTGATTCTTTGCTATCAACTGGCAATTAAAAACACACTTCAGCTAAAAGAACAATACAAGCATTTAGCGGAAGAGGCTGTATCACTAAAAAATGCACCCAAGAAATTAGCCTTATTAAAACAAAAAAATAGTTATTATGACTCGCTCTTAACAAAATTCCAATTAAATGACTCGTCTATTCAAAACAATCTTCTGAAAGCTATCAATACATACGCCAGTAACAACGCTCTAAAAGTAGTTAACTTCCTTGAACCACACGTCTCTACAAATGATCACTTAGTGATCAAAACTTATGACTTTACGCTTGAAGGGACTTATAATAACATCAATCAACTTATATATTTATTAGAGCAAGAAACTAAATTTGGTGAAGTCATCTGTTTTCATTTTGAAAAAAAGAAAAACTATAGAACAGGTCGATTTTATCTGCAAGCCAGAATTTTGTTGAAGAGTTTTGGGTGATTTACTTTATCAAAAAAAGGAGACGCTGACTGGCATTATAACATTCATAAAACGCACGTGGGGGATTGGTAGACACGCTAGCCTGAAAGGCTATAGGGAATTATTGCCGTGGAGGTTCAATTTTTTTCGTGTCCACTTTTTATTATTTAAGCTTAATATTTTGTTTTTTATATTTTTTTGATTAATTTAGTTGACCCAAATCTTACTAAAACATGAACATTGTTAAATCCTCCTTTAGCATAAAGGACTTAGAAAATCTTTCTGGAATCAAAGCCCATACAATTCGTATATGGGAAAAACGCTATAATCTACTTGTACCAGAACGCACAGACACAAACATTAGAACTTACAACTTAAGAAGCTTACAAAAACTGCTTAACATTAGTTTTTTAAACAACAATGGGTATAAAGTATCTAGAATTGCAGCACTTGATGAATCACAAATTGCTACAAAAGTAAAAGAAATTTCGTTTTTAGGAAATGTTGAATCACATGCTTTTAATGCCTTTAAACTATCAATGCTAAATTTTGATCAAGTACTTTTTTACAACACCTACAACCGTTTGTTAGAGGAAAAAAGCTTTCGAGAAATTTTTTATGAGCTCTTCATACCTATTATACACGATATTAGTCTCTTGTGGCAAACACTTACCATAAAACATTCTCATGAACATTTTATTACGGCTCATATTCGACAAAAAGTATTGATTCACATTGAGCGTATACAAAGTACCAATCCAAAACCCGATACAAAGACATTTGTATTGTTTTTACCTGTCAATGAAATTCACGATGTTGGACTTCTCTTTATAAACTATGAACTACTAAGCCGTGGCTATCATACAATCTATCTTGGTGAAAATGTTCCAATTGAAGATCTCAACCTGCTTAATAATCTTTATGAAGACATTACATACGTCTCGTATTTTACAGTGAAGCCAGATCATGACAAACTTTCAACTTATATAGACAACTTTTACAGTGAGGTAATTGAAAACACAAACAATTCAGCTCGGTTGCTTGGAACTCAGTTAGTAGATTATGACTCAAAAAAACTCCCAAAAGGTATTAAATTATTCAAATCAATTGAAAATTTAGTTAAAGATTTGTAAAAAACGGTTAGACACATACTAACTGTATTGGCTTTTGCTTATTTTTATAGACGAAATGAAAAAGACGATACAAATTATTGGTTCTGGGTTTTCATCCTTGTCTGCAGCCTGCTATTTAGCACAAGCAGGACATACGGTGTCTCTCTATGAAAAAAATAGTACTGTAGGCGGTCGTGCGCGCCAATTAAAGAAAGACGGATTTACTTTTGACATCGGCCCTTCCTGGTATTGGATGCCTGATGTATTTGATCGGTTTTTCGGGGATTTTGATAAAAAAACTTCTGACTACTACCACATTGACAAATTAGACCCCGCTTATAAAATATTTTTTGACGATGACATTATTACCATCGGGGATTCTATGGATAAAATCTGTGCGGAATTTGAACGCATCGAAAAAGGAAGTGGTCTCAAGCTGAAAAAATTTATTGACAAAGCACAAAATAATTACGGCATTGCCGTGAACAAAATTCTGTACAACGCACCTGGAGTATCGCCCTTAGAATTAGTTTCTAAAGATACGGTAGCCCGTTTGGATCAATTTTTTAAAACCATCAGTAGCGAAGTTCGAAAAAACTTTAGCAATCCAAAGTTAATTTCAACACTTGAATTTCCTTCCTTGTTTTTAGGAGCCAAACCGAGTAAAACACCCTCATTTTTTAGTTTTATGAATTATGCCGATTTTGGTCTAGGTACTTGGCATCCAAAAGGTGGTATGTATGAAATCATTAAGGCAATGGAAGCCTTAGCCATAGAACTAGGTGTACAAATTCACACCAACCATCCTGTGGATAAAATTGTGGTGGATAATGGTACAGTCAGTGGACTGGTTACTAAAGATGTGTTTATAGAATCTGACATCGTATTGAGTGGTGCAGATTATCACCATTCAGAGACTTTATTAAACGCAGAGCACCGACAACATTCTGAAGCGTATTGGGACAAAAAAGTATTCGCACCCTCTTCCCTCCTTTTTTATATTGGATTGGATAAAAAACTTAAAAATGCGGAGCATCACAATTTGTTTTTTGATGCTGATTTTGAGAAACATGCCGAAGAAATATACGACGATCCAAAATGGCCTAGTCATCCGTTGTTTTATGCCAATGTTCCTTCCAAAACAGATCCTTCCATGGCACCAGAAGGCTGTGAAGCCTTGTTTATTTTAATGCCGATTGCACCAAATATTGAAGATACTCCTGAACTTAGAAACCACTATCTTAAAAAAATAATTGAAAGGTTTGAAGAAAAAACAAAGCAATCAATTCAAAATAATATTATATTTAAAGAATCCTTTTGTGTAAATGACTTTAAATCCGAATACAATTCATACAAAGGAAATGCCTATGGTATGGCAATGACCTTATTGCAAACTGCTTTTTTAAGACCTAAATTAAAAAGTAACAAAGTAAGAAATTTATATTTCACAGGACAATTGACCGTCCCTGGACCAGGAGTGCCCCCTTCTCTAATCTCCGGAAAACTGACCTCAGAACTTATACAAAAGATGCTGGACAAATGTTAAGCGTCTTAGTTAAAAAATTTAAAATTTAAGTTTATGAAGTCCATATTTGATGCTGTTTCACAAGATTGTAGTCGGATTATTACCCAGACCTACAGCACTTCGTTTTCGATGGCCACAAAAATGCTATCGAACTCTATTCGTCAGGATATTTACAATATTTACGGCTTTGTACGCTTGGCGGATGAAATTGTAGATTCATTTCACGACTATGATAAAGAAGCGTTGTTTATTCAATTTGAAGCCGATTTAGAATCAGCGCTTATTAATAAAATTAGCCTCAACCCTATTTTGAATTCCTTTCAACAAACATACCACACCTATGCAATTGATAAAGACATGGTAGATGCTTTTATGAATTCAATGCGTCAGGATTTATATAAAACCGTGTATCACACCGAGGAAGAATATAAAAATTACATTTATGGCTCTGCGGATGTAGTTGGACTGATGTGTTTAAAAGTTTTTGTAAAAGGGGATGATGAGCGCTATGAAGCACTAAAACAAACTGCAATGGCTTTGGGCTCTGCCTTTCAAAAAGTGAATTTTTTGAGAGATTTAAAAGCGGATCACGACGAATTGAATCGAACGTATTTCCCTAACACCGATTTGAATAATTTGGACGAAGTCTCTAAAAAGGCAATTATAGACGACATTGAAAACGATTTTGCTGAAGGATTAAAAGGAATTAAACAACTGCCTTTAGAAGCGAAGTTTGGCGTTTTTATGGCGTACCGATATTACAATCAACTGCTTATAAAACTAAAAACAACCCCTGCACTCGAAATTAAAAGCACCCGAATTCGAGTGCCTGATTATAAAAAAGTAGAACTGCTCACCCGTAGTTATGTAAAATACCAACTCAATCTATTATAACCACTATTATGAATACAATTTTTTGGATACTCGTTTTTTTAGCAACCTTTTCGGCCATGGAATTTATGGCTTGGTTTACCCATAAATACGTCATGCATGGGTTTTTGTGGAAACTTCACAAAGACCACCATCACAAAGATCACAAAAGTTGGTTTGAACGCAACGATGCCTTTTTTATTTTCTATGCAGTCGTTAGTATGACTTGTTTTTATTTTTGGAGTTATGAAGGCTTTTGGGCAGGATTGCCTATAGGCTTGGGAATTATGGCCTATGGCGCTACTTATTTTATAGTGCATGATATTTTTATTCATCAACGGTTTAAGTATCTTAGAAAAGCCAATAACTGGTATGCAAAAGGACTGAGACGTGCGCATAAAATACATCATAAACATATTGGAAAAGGCGATGGAGAATGTTTTGGAATGTTGTTTGTACCGTTCAAATATTTTAAACGATAACTGATGAACACACTCTATCTTTTATTAAACTTAGGGTCGGTTTCAGTGCCATTTTTGTACAGTTTTCATCCAAGGCTTCAACTCCACAAACGCTTTTTATGGATATTCGTTTCGATCCTCTTAACTATGCTGATTTTCATTCCTTGGGATGTTATTTTTACATTGAATGGAATCTGGGGGTTTAATGATACTTACTTTTTAGGGATCAAACTTTTTAGCCTTCCTATTGAAGAATGGTTGTTTTTCATTTGTATTCCGTTTGCTTGTGTGTTTACACACTATGCACTTCTCCTCTATTTTCCGAATTTAAAAGTCAATAAGGCAGCTACAAAGGCAATTAGCATCGGTCTCGTGTGTCTATTGTTTGTCCTCGCTGTTGTCAATTATGACAAATGGTACACGGTAATTAATTCTGGCTTGGCGATTCCGTTAACAGCTCTAGTTTATAAATACAACACCAAATTGCTTCAGCATTTTTTCTTGACTTTTTTAGTGATGTTGATTCCGTTTTTTATTGTGAATGGCGTTTTAACCGGGAGCTTTATAGAAAACCAAGTGGTTTGGTATAACAATGCCGAAAACTTAGGCATTCGTATGGGAACGATCCCTGTAGAAGACAGTATTTATGCCTATACCATGATTCTTTGTAATTTGTTTCTGACGGAACTTTTTGTGAAGAAATTTCATAAAACAAATGAACTCTAAATACAAGTATGTTCTCTTTGGAGCTTCGGGCCTCTTGGTTTTAGTGCTTGTAGCTATATTAGGACTCCGAACTCTTGTTGTTTCTATAGTCAACCAACGGACTTGTGAATGGGCAAATATTGACAATATTGAAATAAATGCGAAGATCAACATTCCTTCTATCATTAGTTCAGACTGTGTGTATCTAAAATCAATTAATACCAAAAAGGCGTATTTTGAATTTAATTTAGCTGATTTTGATGGTGATCGTTATATAGAAGACAATAAACTTAAGAAATTGAATTCAAAGTACCCTGAAATTGACTTCATAAATTTCAATTCAGATTCTCTGAAATTTGATATGCTATATTATAAATCAAGAAACAGCAAAAACTCCAATTCTTATGCCTTGTTTGATAAAAACAAAGGACAACTTTGGGTGTCTATTCAGTACACGGATTAATAAAAATAGAGATGGTACATTTTTTGTAAAAACAAAAAATACTCGAACTGACAAAGGGGATGTCACTTCGAGTGATTTCGCGGAACGAGAAGTAGTATCGAGAAGCTCGTCAGATTACCGAGCTTCGCGCACATTTATCGACCGTAGGTGGAATGACACTTCGACTTCGCTCAATGTAAACTTGTTTAGGTAACAATGAAAAAATCGAGACCTTACTGATATTAAAAAAGGATCTTGATACAATTTTCTTCGAAAATTACTCGACCTGACATACGAGTAACTATATTGAATTATAAAAATGCCTTAAAAAATACTAAGGCGAATTATTTTACTTTTTAGCCGTTTTGCTTTTTGATCAAGTTCAATGCAGAACCTTCATTATACCATTCTATTTGAGAATTGTTATAGGTATGGTTTGCAATGATGACATCCTTAGAACCATCCGTGTGAACCGCTTCAATGGTTAAAGGTTTTCCTGGTGCAAATGCATTCAGGTCTACAAAATTAAAGGTATCGTCTTCTTGAATTAAATCGTAATCCGATTCCGTTGCAAACGTCAATCCTAACATCCCTTGTTTTTTAAGGTTGGTTTCATGAATACGCGCAAATGATTTTACAAGCACTGCTGCGACTCCAAGATGACGTGGCTCCATCGCCGCGTGTTCTCTTGAAGAGCCTTCACCATAATTATGATCACCAACAACGATAGTTTTTATATTGGCTGCTTTGTATGCTCTTGCCGTTAAAGGGACTGCATCATAATCTCCATCCAACTGATTTTTCACAAAATTCGTTTTCATGTTGAATGCATTTACAGCACCAATCAAACAGTTGTTAGAAATATTATCTAAATGCCCTCTGTAACGCAACCAAGGTCCCGCCATTGAGATATGGTCGGTCGTACATTTTCCGTGGGCTTTGATTAACAATTTTGCGCCGTCAATTGTATTGCCAATCGGCTCAAAAGGAGCTAATAATTGTAATCTTTCAGATTCTGGACTCACATTGATCACAACACCGCTTCCATCTTCTTCGGGAGCAAGATATCCATCGTCTTTTACTTCGAAACCTTTTGGAGGTAATTCCCATCCCGTTGGCTCATCTAACATCACCTTTTCACCTTCTTTATTGATTAGGGCGTCTGTCATTGGATTAAAATCTAAACGACCTGCAATGGTAATTGCAGCAACCATTTCAGGCGAAGCAACAAATGCATGTGTGTTTGGATTTCCATCTGCACGTTTTGCAAAGTTTCTATTGAAAGAATGAATGATTGAGTTTTTTGGTGCATTTTTAGGATCTTCATAACGTGCCCATTGCCCAATACAAGGACCACAAGCATTGGTGAAAATCTTTGCATCCAATTGTTCAAAAACACTTAGGATTCCGTCTCTATCTGCGGTATAACGTACTTTTTCAGAACCTGGATTGATTCCAAATTCAGCTTTGATTCCTAAACCTTTGTCTAAGGCTTGTTGTGCTATAGAAGCAGCTCTTGATAAATCTTCGTATGAAGAATTCGTACAAGATCCAATCAATCCCCATTCAACTTTTAAGGGCCATTCATTTTTAGTTGCAATAGTCTTCATATCAGAACCTACTTTTGTAGATAAATCTGGTGTAAAAGGACCGTTTAATAACGGACTTAAATCCGATAAATTAATTTCAATGACTTGATCAAAATAATTTTCTGGATTTGCATATACTTCAGCATCACCGGTTAAATGTTCTTTTACTGTATTTGCAGCATCAGCCACATCTGCTCTATCGGTAGCACGTAAGTAACGCTCCATCGATTCGTCATACCCAAAAGTAGACGTGGTTGCTCCTATTTCAGCTCCCATATTACAAATGGTTCCTTTTCCAGTACAAGACATTCCAATAGCACCTTCACCAAAATATTCTACAACGGCTCCAGTTCCTCCTTTTGCAGAAACAATTCCTGCGACTTTTAAAATGACATCTTTTGGCGCCGTCCAACCAGAAAGTTTACCAGTTAATTTAACACCTATTAATTTTGGAAATTTAAGTTCCCAAGCCATTCCTGCCATGACATCCACAGCATCTGCTCCACCAACACCAATGGCAATCATTCCCAATCCACCCGCATTTACGGTATGCGAATCGGTTCCAATCATCATTCCACCAGGAAAGGCGTAATTTTCTAAGACTACTTGGTGAATAATACCTGCACCTGGTTTCCAAAATCCTAATCCGTATTTGTTTGAGACTGATTCTAAAAAGTTAAAAACTTCATTGCTCGTGTTTAAAGCACTTTGTAAATCCGTTCCAGCTCCGTTTTTTGCTTGAATTAAATGATCACAGTGTGTAGTAGTTGGCACCGCTACTTTACTTTTACCTGCTTGCATAAATTGCAACAAAGCCATTTGAGCCGTTGCGTCTTGTAAGGCAATTCTGTCCGGAGCAAAATCTACGTAATCTTTTCCACGTTCAAACGCTTTTGAAGAATTGCCATCCCAAAGGTGACTGTAAAGAATTTTTTCTGATAAGGTAAGCGGACGTCCAACAAGTTGACGTGCTTTTTCAATGCGTCCCGGCATTTGGCGGTACACTTCTTTAATAATATTTATATCGAAAGCCATAATCTGAATAATTTTATTTGGTAATAATCGTTCGTAAAAGTACGAATTAAATAAAATTATATTCAATTAAAAAGTGAATAAGAAGTGTTTATTCCTAGAATTTAATTAAAATCAAAATTCTCATTAATAAATTAAACTATTAATGCCTTTTGAGGTTAAAAATCGTAATAAAAATGACGAAAATAGGATTAAAATAAACTTTCAATAATGGACTCTATAGAGATTCCATCGGCTTCTGCCTTGTAATTTTTAATAATTCTATGACGAAGAATGCTAATCGCAACGGCTTGCACATCTTCGATATCAGGAGAAAGTTTCCCATTAATCACCGCATAAGTTTTGGCGGCTAAGATTAGGTTTTGAGAGGCTCTTGGTCCTGCTCCCCAATCAACGTATTGTTTTATTACTGGAATTGCTTCCAAAGAATCTGGACGGGTTTTTCCAACCATTTTAACAGCATATTCAATCACATTGTCTGCGACTGGAATTTTTCGGATGAGTGCTTGAAACTCTAGAATTTCATTCGCAGAAAACACTATCTCAACTTCTGACTGTGCGTTGGCGGTTGTCAACTTGACCACTTGCACCTCTTCCTCAAAACTTGGATAGGTCAGGTTGATTGAGAACATAAAACGATCCAATTGTGCTTCGGGTAATGGATAGGTTCCTTCTTGCTCAATCGGGTTTTGAGTTGCCAATACAAAGTAAGGCGCATCGAGTTTATAATGATGTCCTGCAATGGTAACCGACCGCTCTTGCATGGCTTCTAAAAGTGCAGCTTGCGTTTTTGGTGGTGTCCGGTTGATTTCATCAGCCAGTATGATGTTTGAAAAAATTGGGCCTTTGATGAATTTAAATTGACGATCGTTGTCTAAAATTTCGCTTCCCAAAATATCACTAGGCATAAGGTCTGGAGTAAATTGGATGCGCTTGAAATCCAACCCAAGTGCTTTAGCAATGGTATTGACCATTAATGTTTTTGCCAATCCTGGTACACCTACTAACAAGGAGTGACCACCAGAAAAGATGGAGATTAGAATTTGTTCAATTACGGCATCCTGACCTACAATGACTTTAGAGATTTCTTGTTTTAAAGTCTCGTACTTCTGGAGGTGTTGTTTTAAAGATGCAACATCTGACATGGCTTAATTAATTTTAAACCAGTTACTATTAAAATCACAAGTACGTAACTCACCATTAATTTTAATATAGGTATCCATAATTTTTTCTTCTTGCCACTTCTCTATGGCGCTCAATTGTTTTTCCTGAAGTGCAAGTGCTTTGATTTTTAAGTAATCCTGCGCAAAAGTAGCTTCGTGCTCGTCCACACGTGCAGTAACCGTTAAAATTTTAAACTTCACAGGATGGATGCGATCTTCGTCCTTGAGGACTGGACTGACTTCGTTGTCTTTTAGATTTTGAATTTGAGCATACAACTCAGGATCCATTTTAGTGAGCTCAAAATTGTAATCTTGTGTTTCTGGATTTCGAAGTTGACCTCCGTCAAACTTAGTTTCTTTTTCGTCACTGGCTTCTCTAGCAGCATCTGCAAAAGTGATTTCGCCATCGACGATATTTTGTCTTACTTTCTCAAGTTTTTCTTTAGCTTCTTTAATCGATGTTTGCGTCACTTTTGGTATTAATAAAATATGTCTAACATCATATTCTTGACCTCTAATTTTCTCCAATTGAATGATGTGATATCCAAAATCCGTTTTGAATGGTTTGGACACTTCCCCTTCTTGTAATGAAAATGCGACTTCTCTAAATTCTTTAGCCATTACAGGACGTTTCCTGTTAAGGGTATATTTTCCTCCGGTGCGCTTGGAACCAGGATCTTCTGTATAAAGAACGGCTTTGGTGGTGAAACTTGCGCCATTATCTAAAACATCTGCTCTAAATTCATTCAAACGATTGATAACTTTATCGACTTCTACTTTGGTTGTTTCTGGAATCACTACAATTTGTGCGACACGCATTTCAGTACCAAATTGTGGACGTTCATCTTCAGCAATTTTATTAAAAAACTGACGAACTTCGTCTGGAGTGACTTCAATTTCTTCAACTATAGTTTGTTGCATCATGGAGGCCATTTTACCATTTTTGTTCAACTCAAACATTTCATCTCTGAGTTCTTTTTCAGAAGATTTTTTGTAGTAAGCAATCAGTTTTTCCATGGAGCCTATTTGCTCTGCAAACCCTTCAAGTTGTTGATCAACATACGACTTAACCTCTGCATCATTGACTTCAATACTGTCTTGAATGGCATGGTGAATATAGAGTTTGTCTTCTAAAAGTTTACCAAAAAGCTGGCAACGCGTAATGTCTTCTGTAGAAATACCACCGGCTTCTAGTTGGGTGAATTGCTTGTCGATGTCTGAATCTAAGATGACAAAATCTCCTATGACCGCAGCCACACCGTCAAGTTTGACACGTTGAACAGAGTCCGTGACAGAATCAATGAGGGTTATTTTTGGCGCTTCAACCACAGCAATCTCTTCAATAATTTCTTGTGAAAAAGAAGAAAAGGTTGTCAAAAAACAGAATGCTAACAAGTGAGACTTAATTGTAAATTTCAAATTTTTTATTTTTAATGGCATCATTAACTATATCACTTTTTAGTTGTTTGATGAGTTTTAACTTTCGATTATTAATGACGATTTGTTTCAAAGTTGGAAATACATACTCTATGGGTGCTTGACTTCCACGCTCTAAAACTTCATTAATTTGCATCAAATATAACCCTAAAGAATCTTTGAGCTGTATAAAATTTGGTTTTTTTAACAGTACTTTATTAAATCCTAACTGTAAGGGTTTGATTTTAGAAATTACTTGTTCAGATTTTATCCAAATGGAATCTTTTAAATAAAATGAATTGAACTGGATGGATATAGAGTCTAAGCGCGTTTTGTCTTCAACATTAAACCGTTTGAACCGTTTTTTGACTTCTTCTAAATTAGATAGCTTTGAATTTACATTCACATACCTCATTTTTAAAAGATCCTCTTTTAAAATAAAAAGTTGTTTGTTACTACTATATACTTCGTCTAATTCCTGCTTTGATATCGAAGTATCTAAATTATTATTAACCAAGGCTTCCACATAGGCAGAAGTATAAAGATCACTTTTATATTGCTGAACCAGTTGTTCAAACTCCGTTTGCTTATCTTTTGTTAGATTTAAATTTGCTCCGTCAATGAGGAGTTGAGTAGTGGCCCAATTATTAATAATATTTTGAACATAAATAATACTATCCGACTCGGGTTGGCCTTGCACAAAACTAAAATCGATGTCAGCTTCAAACAAAAAGGCATCGTTGACCCGCGCCAAAGGTTCTTCTGTATTAGCAGATCTTAAATTACATGCCGCCAATATTAAAAAAGAAAGTCCTAATAGTTGGTTAAAGTATTTCAAAATTAATTAGAAATTAAGGCGTTCACTTTTGCAAGTACAGATTCATTTATGTCCACCTCAAATTTAGCTCTTAATTCTTCAATCCATTTAGTTTCTAACGCAATTTGATAATCGGAGATGAGCTGGCCTTGGGCCTCCTCAAAAGTTTTTTGAGTGGTCGGTTTCAAAGCCGTTACATTAACTACATAAAAATTTGAATTTTCTTTAATCATTTTAGATAGCCCTGTTTTAAATTCAAGCTTTTTAGGCAATGTAGGATCTCCCAACTCTAACTCTCCATTAGAAAATATAACGTTTTGTTGATCCTTATTAAGTGTTTCATCAATCACTTCATTCGACTTGTTTTTTGCCCAATACTTACGAACTTTTTTAATGTACTTAGCATTTGTTGATCGCGCTACTGTCCCCTCGATTCTGTCAGGCCATACATAGTTTTGTTTGTTGGTATTGTAAAATTCTTGCAAGCCTATAGAGTCATTTTTAGCACCTTCCCAAATTTTGTCTTGCATCAATTCAAACAACAATAATCCTTCTCTGTATTCTTTCAGAATATGGGCAAATTCCTCATTGTCATTTTCAAGATTATCTTCTTTGTATTGGAATACAGATTGTTCTAAAAAGGAGGCGTATTGCTTTTTCACAACGACTGCTGTTGGCCATTCTTTTTTGATTGATTTTTGGTTGTTGTTCAAATAATCCAAAAAGTCTTGATAGGTGTACGTTTGATTTTGAATGGCAAGAAACGATTGGTTTTTATCAAAATCATTAGGAAGTTCCCAAGTGTTTTGAGAGGTATTATAAGTGAGTTTCGATTCAAATTTTGCAAGCTTAGGGTTTGGATTATCAATCTGATATTCTGCTAATAATTGCTCCAACATCTTTGCTTTTACAAGTTGAGAACGCGAATCTTTACCAACTTGGTTTTTTAATTCTGGCTGCAACTCATCAAAAGATTGTATCGGTTTTTTATTGATGAATTTTAGAATGTGCCAGCCAAACTGCGTTTGAATTGGTTTAGAAATCGGATTGGATTTACTTAACTCAAAGGCTGTTGTCTCAAAAATTTCAGAGTTTATTTGACCTGATTTAAAAGGACTGAGTTCACCACCACGCATTGAACTGCTTTTATCATCTGAAAATTGTTTAGCAAGTTCTGCAAAATCGTCCCCTTGAAGCAACAATCGGTATAATTCCTGAATGCGCTCCTCAGCTACAAGTGTACTGTCTTTTTGTGTGTTAGCAATCATAATATGAGCCACTCCAACCTGCCCTCTTGACTTTCGTTTTTCTAAAACTTTTACGACATGAAATCCGAATTTAGTTCGAAAAGGTTGAGAAACATCACCTACGTCAGTTGTATACGCCGCCGATTCAAAATTATAAACCATTTTGAAAGCAGAAAAATAACCTAAATCTTCTACAAAAATAGATTCCCCATTATGGAATTCTTTTTTTAGAGACTCAAAATCTTCATTTACAAAGCGTTCTCTATATTCTTGAACTTTGGAATATGTTGCTAGCGTATCTGTTTCAACCTCATCTAATAAGACTAAAATGTGCTGCGCTTTGACTTCATTTTCCGTTCGATCATAAGCTTCACGAATTAAATCATCTGTCACATTTTTATCTGTCAAATAAGATTGAGTCAATTGATTCCTATAGGACTTGAATTCTTTTAAGTATACAGGGTCTTTGTCATACCGCAACGCTTTCGCTTCTGTTAATTTTAGTTTATAATTCACAAACAACTCTAAATAAGAATCGACTTCTTTCTGAGAATCATCTTGAACTAAGTTTAAATTTTTATTATACACTCTCACAAATTCATTTGCCGAGATAGGTTGCCCTGAAATCGATAATAAAATATCGTTATCCGATATTTGGGCATTTGATAAAAGAAATGAAAAGCAGGAAATGCTTAGAAATAGGAACGTTTTTTTCATGTTAATAATTTTTATGAAATCAAAAATACTAATTATTAGGGAGACTACAAATGTAAATTCCTTGGTATTAAAAAAAATGAAAAGGGAGCTTACTATCTAGAATAGTTAGGAGCTTCTTTTGTAATCATGACGTTATGAGGATGGCTCTCACTAATCCCTGAGGAGGTGATTTTTACAAAACGCCCTGTTTCTTTAAGCGTTTGAATGTCTTTAGCTCCGCAATAGCCCATACCTGCTCTGATGCCTCCAATAAATTGATGGATACTCTCGTAGAGATCTCCTTTGTAAGGAACACGCCCTACGATTCCTTCAGGGACCAATTTTTTGATATCATCTTCAACATCTTGAAAGTAACGATCTTTACTGCCTTCTTTCATGGCTTCTACAGACCCCATTCCTCGGTACGATTTGAATTTCCGACCTTCGTAGATGATGGTTTCTCCAGGAGATTCTTTGGTACCTGCTAAGAGCGATCCTAACATCACACAATCAGCACCTGCTGCAATAGCTTTTGGAATGTCTCCTGTGTATCGAATCCCACCATCTGCTATGACAGGGACACCTGTTCCTTTGAGTGCTGCAGCGACTTCAAGTACCGCTGAAAATTGTGGGAATCCAACGCCAGCTACAACACGTGTTGTACATATAGATCCTGGACCAATTCCGACTTTAACGGCATCGGCACCAGCCTCCACTAAATATTTTGCAGCTTCCGCCGTGGCTATATTCCCAACAACCACATCAAGGTCGGGGAATTTTGCTTTGATTAATTTTAAAACACTGACCACGCCTTTGGTATGTCCATGAGCGGTATCAATAATAACAGCATCCACTCCCGATTTCACCAAGGCTGCGGTACGCTCAACGGCATCTTGAGTAACTCCAATTGCTGCAGCCACTCTTAGTCTGCCAAAACTATCCTTATTAGAAATTGGTTTCTGTGTTAATTTTGTAATATCTCTAAAGGTAATCAGACCCACG
>Ga0209199_1000676_pt1 | contig 46149 bp, 43 predicted proteins | sample COGITO_mtgs_1105_7_FD_184805 | JGI IMG/M metagenome (GOLD analysis project Ga0209199, IMG submission 184805) | Pelagic marine microbial communities from North Sea - COGITO_mtgs_110523 (SPAdes) (version 2) | ecosystem: Environmental > Aquatic > Marine > Epipelagic ... | reverse complement strand
GCTCGCAAGCGCAGCATTCGCCGTATTAAGCATTGTTGCTATGTGAGCTAAGGTCGCTTCAGTTGTTGCCGCAGCCGTTTCTATATCTGTGCCATTCAAAGTGACCTTGAACTTATCGCCCGAACCAATTGTCGGAACTGTTGGGGCGGTGATCTGCTCAACCTGAGGAACAGGATTCACATTTAATGTAAAACCAGTCATCGCAACGGTTGGCGCAACCGTGTCAATAGATAGCGATTTTGGAGCGGAATTCACGGATCCACCATCAAGAGCTATTGAAGCTGTAACACTCTCGCTTCCCTGACCCATCGCGGTAACATCCGCCGCCGTAACAGCAATAGACCAGTCGCCATTATCGTCAACAGTAGCCGTATTTCCTCCGTCAAGAGTAATTCCACTGTTGAGCGTAAGAGTGACTAGCTTTCCAGCGTTACCTCGACCGGCAATTGTAAAACCCTCAGTAGCCTCCGCAATGTTGATCTTACCGTCGCCAGCAACTTCCCCTATCGTAACGCCATAGCCCTGAACTTTAATGTCGAGCGTATTGCTACTACTCGTGCCACCATCTTCATCTGTAACAGTGATACCAAAACTGTCAGTTACGAGATCACCGCCAGACAATCCAACAGTGTCAGCGTCAGCATTGTTAAGCGTGTATGTATAAGCATAGTTAAAGTTTCCAGCTGTTTTAGTAGCCGCCGTGCCCGTGCCAGAGTCAATAGAACCAGCATTTACGGTGTAAAAGAGTTTGCTAATGGTACCACTTTGCGGCCCCACAGCAGTGTAAGTAAAAGTTAAATCGGAACCAACCGCGGCAAATGTCCCTGGGACAGTGCTCGCAAGCGCAGCATTCGCCGTATTAAGCATTGTTGCTATGTGAGCTAAGGTCGCTTCAGTTGTTGCCGCAGCCGTTTCTATATCTGTGCCATTCAAAGTGACCTTGAACTTATCGCCAGAACCAATTGTCGGAACTGTTGGGGCGGTGATCTGCTCAACTTGATTGCCAGTTGGGTTTTTGGTCAAAACCAGCGTGCCATAGGTACCCACTTTTTGATACGTATCTGTCCCGCTAACATCAGTTATTGTTGTTACACCAGTTAGCGTCACTGTAGGCGTGTCGCTATCATTATCCGCAGCTGCAATCACACCAGTAGCGGTAACGACACTATTGTCAGTAACCTCAGTCACCTTGCCATCACTTGGAATAGTCAGAACCGCAATATCGTTAACACCCTTGATGTTAAACGTAACATCTTTGGACACATAATAATTACCGTCATGTACTTGAATAGTAAATGTTTCTGTCAGGAATTGGGTGGCCCCAACTGTTAGCGTTGCCCCAGTACCGGTTCCGGAATCATAAGCAATGCCAGCCGACGAATCCAAGAAAAACAATTTTCCAAGAGTGCCACTGACCTGTCCGCCAGCGGTATATGTGAAGATCAAATCAGAACCAGATGCGGCAAATGTTCCAGCAACACCGCCGGCTCCTAAAGCCGTATTGGCCGTATTAAGCATTGTTGCTATGTCAGCTAAGGTCGATTCAGTTGTTGCCTCAGCCGTTTCTACGACTGTTTCATTTACTGTTATCTTGAATTTATCTCCGGCGGCGATCGTTGGAACTGTCGGGCCCGTGAGCTTCTCAATTTGCGCTCGCGGTGTAAACTGCAAAAGATTATCTACGGCTTCAATCGCGTTATCCAACGCATATGTGTAGGCGCCGGTCGCCTCATTGAGCGTCAACGTGCCGTATGTACCCTGCTTGGTGTAAACGCCATTTGCAGCACCAAGTCCAGGGACGAGGTATGTCAGCGTATCACCGTTGGCATCGACGGCCGAAAACGTGCCAGTCACATTGCCCGCATCTTCAACCGCAGCTATTCTCGTTACCCCATCCAGTGTTGGTGGGTCGTTTGCATCCTCGACTGCGATGGTAAGCTTTTTAACTAAAGACTTCTTCCCACCATCCTCAGATTTGATTGAGACAGTGTATGAGCTTTTAGTTTCATAGTCGGGTTGCTCCAAAATAGTGAGCACACCCGTGGATTCATTAATGCTGAATTTTGCAAAGTCTTCACCAACAACCTGCGCGATCGAATATTTAAATGGCACCCCATCGCTCTGATCTGCATCTGTGGTTGTGATCGTGCCGACAATCAAACTATCCGCTGCTTCCGAGATTGATGCCTTGCTGATTGATATCGCAGTCGGGGCAAGGTTATTGGCTGAAGAAGCTACTGTATCCGGATTTGTAAACCCTATCTGCCCGACACCAGAATTTGGATTAGCGGCCTCAAGGGTGGCCGCGGCCTTAACTTGCGACTTTAAGACCTCGACATTACCAAAAGACCCTTTTGCCGAGTTAGATGTGAGCGACGTTACTCCCTGAATGTTATCAGTGACAGCCTCAATAGCCGCAATTGTGTCATTTTTAAGCGCATTCCAAGCTGTCTTTGTAAGACCAGCGGGATCACCATTGGTAGTCATTTGGCTGTCTAATTCATTCCCGATTGAAGTGACAGCTGCTGTGTCAGTTAGGTCAAGAGTAGTGCCGGCTGTTTTGTTATCCTTAACCACCTCAACAACCGAGTTGAGCGCTAAAGCAAAAGCATCCGCGCTTGAAGCGCCAGCACCTTCAAGAGTTGCACTAAAAGCGGATACCGTAGTCATCAATTGCTGCGCCACTTTCTCTGCAGCCAAAGCATCCGCTGCATTGACCCCTGAGGCATAAGGATTGAAGGTTAGGGGATCTACACCAGCAGGCAAGCCAAGAGCCGCTGCAACATCCGCCGAAGTTAGCGCAACCCCACTCTTTGCGCCCTCTGCAATCATAGTCGTTGTGGGCGTAACAACCGAAGCCCCCTTCGGCGCGCTCAATGTAAAACCAGCCGCCGAGGCGCCCGACGATGCGTCAACTGTTCCGGCATCTGCCACCGCTACGACATCATAGGCCGAGGTATTATCCTTACCCGCCGCGTGCTCAATGAAGTAACTTCCATCAGCAGCTGTCCGCACACTCGGCTCGCCTGCCTGCTGCGCTCCATCCTGATTGTAGTCAATAAATACTAGAGCATTTTCCAAGGGCCCTTTGATAACCGCACCGCCAGCACCAGCAGCAGCACCACCAGATACCGCGACACCACCGCTGCCGCCGCCACAAGCCGCCAACGTTATCAGCGCCAGAGGAGAAAAGTAAGTTGCCTTACTTTGGAACGGTTTGAATTCTGACTTAATTTTCATAATTGATGGCCTCAGCGAAAATGTGGTTTATCAAATAAAGTAGTTGTTCGGACCATCCTAACAGTCTCGACATCGAGATTACTCTACAGATATTTTCGATTAAATCAACCAAGTAACTGTACGAATTTTTGAAGTGCGAAAACCCAATAAATTGTAAAGAAACTAACCCAAATCTGCCCCGCTCCAACGTGAAAACGGCAGACGATTGATCATAAGCAACTCTCTAATTCCCATACATGAGTATTGGCTCTCTGTTCAGCCAAAACCAAAAATAAGCCGCTTTAAACAGCATGCTCTCAAAAAGCAGATGTCAACATACAAATGGCTTATTGGTCAGCAAGCGCAATTCGAGCAAGCCGAAAAGCCACACAGCATTTTAAAAAAAGAGTTTTTGGTCGTTATGGATAAAGGGTTAAACCAGAACGCGGTGAACATTGCCCGAATTGGTTGCACCTTCAAGCTCAGTGTAGTAAACACCGGATAAATTTTTCTGCCGGCACTAAACTAAAAGAAAGAACATTGTCCATGAGCCGTCTTAAATCCCGCCTCAGCAGCATAAGCTTTAAAAGTTTTTGGTCTGCTTTAATTGTCCTAGCTAGCGCTAGCTTTAGTTCAGCATCCCCAATTGAGCGGTTAATCGTACTAGTCAACTCACAACCAGAATATCTCGAGGCAAGGTCGAAGGTCGCCATGAGCGATTGGGCTATCGCCACTATAAAAGCTGGTGGCAAGCCAACACTATCGTTCAAAAGTTCAGGAAAATATCCAATCACTTCTAGCGGTAGGGATAATGCCCGATCGAACTCTGGAGATCGATATGTCGACGGAACATTCTCCCTGAACATTCCAATCTCTGACTTTGGGGCACGAAAATCAAAAATCGAGGCAGAGGGTTTAGCCAAAAATTCCAGCCTTGTGAGCCTTCTTCTCAAAGAGGAGGAGATGCTTTTTGAGATAATTGAAATTGGCATTTCCATTCAAAAGGATAGGCTATTCACGAACTCAATTGTTGAAGACATCAAAGAAATACAGAAACGTCAAACAATTGAAAAGCTGAGGTATAAAGGAGGGACCGGAACGCTAACAACCATTCGTGAATTAGAGCTGATGGTTCTTGAACTTCAGACACAGCTTAAACTTCGTTCGCTAGATTTAGAGATATCTGAAAGAACTTTTGAAGACAAATATGGAGCCGGACCCGATGCGTTTATGGACGATATACTTGCATTAGCAAATACACCATTGCTTGGGCCAGACCTCAGCGCGCAACTTTCAAAGCTAAAGAAGTTCGATTTAGACAAACAAGCAGTCAATAAAAGGATTCAAGCGACACAGCTCGAGCAATATCCAAAAATTGACCTGACCTTGTCTGCAGCTTTTTACAACCTTTCAAAACGATTTATCGCTGATCGAGAAATCTATGGCGGTGTGAGTTTGTCTTTGCCACTTTTTGATGCAGGCGCCGCGAATTCGGAGATCAAATCACTTGAAGTAGAACGCCAAATCATCTCGAGCAGAAAGAAAAAACAGGACAGTTTGATCAAAACTCAAATCGTTGAAGCATACGCTTTGCTGGAAAAAAACTTAGAACAACTAAATGACAAAATGATAACAATCAAGAATCTACAAGACACGCTTGATGAATTAGAAATAAAATCAAAATCCATTTCGGCAAACACCTTTCAGGCTGCAAAGACACTAAAGGAAATAAAAGAAATTGAGCGTGCAGTTGAAGATGTAAAGTGGGAAAACAAATCGGTCCGGGTCAGATTGTCCATGCTCAATGAGACCCTTATTACATCTTTGAAGGCTAGCCAGGTAGCGGCCAGATGAGCGAAACTCGTAAAACTATTGATCAGCACTGGTTCTTTGGACCAGTGCTTAAGCAAAAAATGTTGTACACGCAGGTCATTATTGCCTCAATTTGTGTTAACATTTTCGCGTTGGTTAGCGCATTTTACGTTATGACGGTGTACGACCGAGTGATACCTAACGAGACACTGCCCACTTTATACGTACTAACAGTCGGTGTTTCGGTTGTGATTGTTTTTGATTTTGTAATGAAGGCAGTGCGCAGCGCCGTCACTGACCGAGCCAGTGCCAGCATAGACGAGGAGGTTGGAGAAACACTTTTTGATCACATCAGCCGAAATGAAAATTTCATAGGTGGTCAACCTACCGGCGCAATCGCTACCACGGTGAAAGAGTTCGACTCCCTGAAGGACTTTATGGCGTCTGCAACACTCGTTGCATTTGCTGATTTACCATTTGTGTTCTTGTTTTTGTTTGTTTTGTACTCGCTGGGCGGACCAATAGCAGCCGTCCCCGCAGTTATTGTCATCACTGTGTTGATTGTAGGCTTGCTCGTCCAACCTATAATCAAAGCCAGATCGCACAACGCGCAGGTTGAGGGACAATCTAAACAGAGTGTTTTAATTGAAGTTTTAAATGGACTAGAAACTCTTAAAACACTTAAAGGCATAACACTCTTTAAAACACGTTGGATGGACAGTGTCACACAACAGGGGCTCCACCAAGCAAGTACTCGATTTTGGTCACAATTGACATCAAACCTCGCCCAAACAGGCCAACAGGTTTCACAAGTCGGTATTGTCGTTTACGGCGTCATACTCATCATGCAGGCAGAAATGAGCATGGGTTCCCTGATTGCTTGTGTGATACTCTCAGGCAGAACGCTTGCGCCCCTTGGACAAATCAGCTCCTTGCTGGGAAGGTATAGCCATGTCGTTGTAGCCTTCAACAACTTAAAAGAGCTCTTTCAAACCAAAACAATTGAAACAACCAAAACCCGTCATGTGAGAATCAAATCAGTCAGTGGCGATATTACTGCTTCAAATTTGTCACTAACTTACCCACGCTCCAACCGGCCTGCCGTAGCACCATGTAACATCCGGATTAGCGCTGGTGAAAAGGTTGGAATAGTTGGAAAGGTTGGATCAGGCAAAACAAGTCTGTTGAAAATTTTAGGAGGGTTAACGTTGCCAACAACCGGCTTTGTTCAACTTGACGGCATTGACGTTCAGCACTTACATCCAGACGATGTGAGGGCGCATTTTGGCATAGTGCTCCAAAATTCCATTTTGTTCTCTGGGTCTTTGAAGGAAAATCTTCTCCTTGGCGAACCAAACGCATCCGACGAGGAGCTTTTAGAAGCGGCGTCAATTTCTGGTGTGGATAGGATTGCATCTGAGCTTCCTGACGGTTTTGAGAGTGTGTTGAAAGAGCAAGGCTTTGAGTTATCTGGTGGGCAAAGACAAGCAGTGTGCATTGCAAGATCAATTATTGGAAAGCCGGCTGTCGTTTTGATGGATGAGCCCTCAAGCGCAATGGACTCCCAAAGCGAACAGCTTTTTCTGTCTAACCTCAACTCTTGGCTAGGTGACAAAACATTTATTGCAGTTACCCATCGAGGCAGCCTTCTAAATTTAGTTGACAGGATCATAGTTATGGATGCTGGAAGGATAGTTGCAGACACGACAAAAGAAGAATTTTTTGCAAGACAAGCAGCTGCGCAAAAAGCACAACAATCTGTCGAGGCGAAGTAATGGCACAAGCTCGGTTCCCAAATGTGGTATTCCTGCTTATAATACTCCTAATGGGCTTATCGTCTGTTTGGGTCTATTATGCCGAGATCGATGAAGTAATCAGGGCTCCTGGGGTAGTAGAGCCAAAGGGTCAGGTTCAAAAGGTCCAATCGCGAACTGCTGGGAAAATTTCTGTTATAGACGTTGTGGTTGGTGACAAAGTCTCAAAAGGTCAAGTGTTAATCCAACTGGACGATGAAGAGGCCGCAGCAAGCGTTGCCAAGAATCAAATAACCCTCGATAATTTGTTGGCAGAAATTATCCGACTCAGTGCAGAAGTAGCTATTTCCAGCTCTGTGACAAACTTATCAAATTTTCCCAATATTGATTGGCCTTCAAACGTCCCAGAAAGGGCCCGAGATACTCAAAGCCGTTTGTTTGACATTAGGATGACTAAACTGATTCAACAACGGAAAGTGTTAGCAGAAGAGCTAAGTAAGCTTGAGAATAATTTTCTTGAAAAAAAGCAACTTGTTGATGGCCAAAATTCTATGCTTGCCCTCAAAAAAAAGGAAAAACAAATTTACCAGCCGCTGGTTGATCAGGGTGCTGAGCCAGCAATGAGAATTGTTACCATAGATCAACAAATTCAAGAGATAGAAAACAGCATAGCCAATAATAGTATTCAACTTGATGGAATTAAGATTGAAATCCAGACTTTGGTAGAGCGCGAGAAAGAAATAATTGCAACACATCGATCGTCAGCTTTTGATACTCTGGCTCCAAAACGAGTTGAGTTTGAAATAACAAACGCGGAGACTATCGCATTGCAAAAAAGACTTTCAGATAACCGACTCATATCTCCTATTGATGGTATCATTACGAAAGTTCACCCATCAGGAACTGGGACAGTCGTTAGCGCAGGATCAGACCTCATAGAGATCGTACCCATTTCGGAAGATATTTCTATATTGGCTAAGCTGCCGACAAAAGACGTAAAGTCAATCAAAACGGGGCAAAGTAGCAGGGTATCACTGGACTCATACGACTTTACAACCTACGGAACTATTCCAAGTTACATAGACAAAATCGCACAGAACACCACAACAGACGAAAGCGGCAACGTCTATTATGAAGTGTGGGTAAAAACCAAGGGTTTAAAATTCACCAAAAGCGACGTGAGGCCTGAAATCATGCCTGGCATGGTTGGTCAGGTCGAAATCACCGGAGAAAAACGTACCGTGCTAGAATACTTAATGAAGCCAGTCCTGGAGACGACTGCGGTGGCACTAACGGAAAAATAGAGCAAACATGAGAGCCTTTTTTTAAATCCATTTTAAAAAATCACAAACAAAATCATGTTTCTACATGACATTTAGATTGCGAAAAGCCAACAAAAACCCTCGTTGCCGACAAGAAACTGAGAGACCTCTGCATTAAATGTAAGCCCGCCTGAGACGCACTCCACAAAAAAATTGTCATGAAAATTCTATAACTGTCTATCGGTTCAATCTTTTTTAAATATTTTTGAATTTCAGTCGTTATCTCACTTGAATAAAACTGAAATCGAGTGGTTTAGGTGAATGCGAAAAAATCTACACACCTTCGTTTTGATTGCTGCCATCAGCCTGCTAACGACTGGTTGTCAACTACTGCTCGACAAGCGTAACACTGGAAATTCAGCCGTTGTTGTAGTCCCCCTCCACGATTGGGAAGAACTTCGCCAAAGTCATTCTTTAGCACTTGATAATGAAACCGAACCAGTGAAAATCATTCCAATTGAAGGATCTCAAGAAATTCAATTCAGCAGCCAAACCAACAGCCAGTTGGCAGCGTGTAGTGCTTTCGGGATTATTGAGGTTGAGCACGCGGGAACCATGGATGAAACAATCATCATTCTGAAAAACGAGGCCTTCAAGCTAAACGCAAATACACTTGTTCCAATGCAATCAAAACAGGGTGACATCAACACTACAGCTTCTCAAAAAACTAAAATTGAAGCAAAGATGATGAAATGTCCGCTGAAACTAGCGCGAGGAAACTAAGCCATGGGCGAAGTCATTCAATTCAATCAGTATCGGACCGAGTTGGAAACTGTAACCAATGATGGAATAGCACTATCAAAAAACGATGTTCACAAGGTCGAGCATATCCGAGATTCGATTGAAACGGCGCTTGAAAAAGTGGCAAAGTTGGAAAACATGCCTTTAACCGTGGCAATGGCCGCTGGTCGCTACGCTGCAATGCGCATGTTTCAACTACAAGGCCGTGCCGAAACAATGGCCTTTATGGATCAATGTGTTGTCACGGCCGAACTATGTGATGATTTAATGCAGCATTTGGACGAAGACGCCTAATAAAACAGGCGCGCAAAAAAAATCCTTTTCAATACTATGTGACTAATTCCTCATAATTTGGTTGAGCTTTGACTTTTATGATTTTGGGCGATCTATTTTGATTTTGCGTTAACGCGGCTGATTGAGCCGATCACCTCGGCACCAAGATCAATTGACAATGCATTGGTCTGAACCTCGCCCTCGACAATGCCTGTAGCGGCAACATTCAGACTTTCACAGATCAAATTACCATTGAAATAACCGTTAATGAGCACCGTCTTTGCCTTCACGGTGCCGGTCACTTTACCCTGATCACGGATGATGATATCAGTTGCGGTAATATCACCGTTGAATTGGCCATCAATCACAACCGGATGATCACCGCCATCAAGCGCGCCTTCCATGATCAAATCACCGATAATGTAGGTTGTATCTTCGTGAAAGCTGTTCATTTTCTTTTATGGTTTCATCGACATTGTTTACGCGCCTTCTTTGGGAGATGTTAGCTCCGCGCCGGCTTCTTCCTTATTCGATGCTTTTGTCAAGGGCGAATCCGTATCGTCGTTGGCACTTTGGGCCCCAGCAGCATTTTTTGCTGTCCAGTTATGAACGATATGACAATTCAGCGCCGCGCCACGATCCATCTGTAATGTTTTGTAATGCAATTTGCCAGAAATGGACGCTGTTGCCGTGGCCCAAACGCTGCCAGCCTTCATTTTGCCGTCATAATGGCCAGACACCACAACAAGGCCGGCTCGGATCGCACCATCGAACTGTCCAGATTCGCTGATAATAACTTTTTCCGCGGTTAAATCGGCATTCACTTTGCCATGAACTTCGATGACGCGTGCATTGCCAATCTTACCGGTAAAGGTTGCTCCATTACCAATGATTGTTTTGCTGTCAAACTTATCCATTTTTCACAGGCTCCTTAGTGAATTTTGCATCAAAATTTGCGCCATTATCAATGGCAACGCCTTTTCATTGCAGTTGCCCTTCAAAATGGGTCGTTGCCGATAAATACACCCCATCAGTGACAATACCTCCAAGAACTCTGCCGTCAATCGCTACGCTCTCCGCGGTACCATCTCCGTTAATAATTGCCGTTGACGCGATGTGAAGCGTATCGGCATTAATATCACCGTCAAGCTGTCCGGCCACAACAAGCGGTTCGGATACAGTAATCGTACCCCTGATTCGCACATCTTCGTTTATCTGTGAGTAAATTAGCGGTGCCACCGGGCTGACATTATTTTTTCCATACAACTTATATCTCTGATTTCACAAAAAAATTATTTTCAAACAGCTTTTTTTTCGTCTTTTGGCTCATCAAAAAAGCCATTCTAGGATAGCTTTATGTTTTGGATGGCGCAGGGAAAACTTGATGGCACGTCGTTTGCTTAAACGAAAGATTACATATTAATTAAAACGACATATTTACCAAATTATTAATGCGATTAGAGCAAATTATGGCTGATGACGTTGTTGATATTCGAAAAAGAATAGAAGAAATGCGAAACGAGGTTTCAGCCGCCATTGTCTCGCGCCAACAGCTAGGACACGCAACCTATGCTGCTGGTCAAAATGCTGATATTTCACTTAGCACGGAGACAGTCAAACCGACAGCGCGCGCATCAAATGATAGCAACAGCCCAGTAAGCGTCACCACATCATCATCTCCCAATGCGCTGGTTTCAGATGATATGATCGATATACATAAGGGCATTGAAACCGCCCTGAAAATGCCTTCTTTTCAATTGAATGTGCGCAACCAAACCTCCAACACTTTATTGCTGATGGTGATCGGTATCCAACTACTGACCAATATTCTGCTGATTTTAATGGTCTGGATCAAATTAGGATAATGACCAGATGATGAATGAAGAACAAAAAGCAGTCACATCAAACGTTGTTAGAGTTCTAAGCGCTTTGGGAGTTGCCGGTCTTTATGCGCGCTTTGCGCCCAAAGTCCGACGCGGCAACCACCCTGATATGCCAATTGTCACAACCAACAAAATTTGGTTTCTCCGCGAAAACAGGTTTTTGGTTTTCACCCGCGGCGGCCCCGTTGAGGTAACGCTGAAACCATCGCTGGTTTTGGCGGCGATCCTGATTTGTATGGCTGGTGTGGCCGCCATTTTCTATTCAACGATCATTGCCAGCTATAGCGCCATTGAGGTGATGCGTGAAGAAACCATTAAAACCGCACAAGCCAGCACGAACCCAAAAGGCGATGCTGCTTTCAATAAAAATTATACTGCCACCGGCACGCTAAAATGGTTTGATTACAATCCAACCAGCCTTGAAGACACGCACCCACAGGCGATTGCCGGAAAAACAGCGCAAATGCCAAGCCTAATCATTGGCAGGATTGCAGCCCAGCCTGCGGTAACCACACCGCAAACACGGCAAATTTTGCCAGATACCAAAATGGCAGAAGATGATACCATGCCGATGATCATTCAGGGCGGCAAGCGTGTCACCCTGGCCAGCAATGCCGCAACCGCTAACCCACAAATTGTTGATGAAGCGGATAACATAGAAAGCAAGCCAAAGGCGAATGATCCCTCGTCACCCGGGATTACGCCAATTACCGCTGAACCCAGTCTTGCAAACCAAAAGTTGATCAAACAAACCCAAAAGATGATCAAAACAACAGATAGCCAAGAGAGGCTCATTAGCAAGATTGATACCAAACAGACGGATATAAAAGAGACAGGGCCTGATCAAAATCTGGTGACAGCAGCCTCAAATCCAAACATCGGGAATGATGCCAAACCTGCCAATATTGCTCCGCGCGCCCAAGAATTCACCATTGCGCTTTTGCCTAATCTTGCATCTGCACCCAAAGACCAGAAACCACCGCAAATTCAGCAAGATAAGAATAATGGTAATGCAGTTGATAAGGCGCGCTTTTCCCCGCTATCGCCAAAACTGCTTGAACAACCAGCTGCTACAACTGCTGCATTGCCGGCCGCACCTGACATGCCCCAAGCCGACGGATTGCTTACCGGCTTTTTTACGCAGCGCCAAGGACCAGTTCTACCGCTTGTAACCGAGGCCGCAAGAACCAAAAAAATGCTTTTGGCACTGGAACAGGAAATCGAATATATCCGAACAACTGTCACCAGCCTTGGCATTTCGGCTGAGGCACTGCCAAGCCAAATCCAACTTGCCACCGCTGCAAAGGATGATGATTTCAAAACTATGATGGTGAACCTTGCCGAACATCGCGCGGTGCTTCGTAAAATTCCGTTCAAGCCACCAATGCTTTATTTTTATATTTCAAGCGATTATGGCAACCGAAAACATCCGAAAACTGGCAAGGTATCATTCCATCACGGGGTTGATCTGGCAGGAACATGGCAAGAAAATGTGCGCGTGACCGCACCAGGAACCGTGATTTACGCCGGCACAGAAGGCTCATTTGGCAAAGTTGTGCGCGTACAGCATGATTTTGGGATTGTCACAACCTATGCTCATCTAGCGCGTATCACCGTCAGGCTTGGCGATTATATTGGCGAAAATCACGTTATTGGCAAAATGGGCAATACCGGCAGATCGGCAGGTGCACATTTACATTATGAAGTGCGGGTCAATGACAAATCTATCGATCCGGTTAAGTTCATGACCGTTGGCCGTGAAATCAGCGTTGCTGGTGAATTACAGCAATCCAGCCTTGTTGAATAGCGCCCATCACGCGCAGATTTTCCCTTTTTTGACTTATCCACACGAGCTTATGGCATGCGAAATGCATTAATCAGGAACCAGCCAAAACTGTCAAAAAATTTTGGTGCTTGTTACCAAGAGGAGAGCCGGAATGAGCCGTCAGACAAAACCATTTTTTACCATTGATTCCGAAACCGAATTTGCCAAACAGACCGGCGGCGAAGCAAAGGACCTTGGCATTGAATTTGTTCATTTTGACCAAGACGACAAACCCGTAAGCCAGCACATCATCCCGCTTGGCAATTTCAACAGCGACCAGGCGTTAACCAGTGAAGAATATCTGATCACGCGGTCTTTAGTGGCGGCGCAAGCCAGCAAATAATCAAAGCCATTCCCCATCTTGGCATCAGAAGACTTCCGGCCTGTAACTTGTGCCACATGTGACAAGACCGCCAACCGGAACCCGGATGATGATCAAGCACAGGGAGTAAAAGAACCAAGTTAGAAACGCGCTAGCGAATATTGGCAAGGCGTGCCTGCATGCGGCGTTGTGACGATGATGGGATATTCATCATTTCGCGATATTTAGCGACAGTCCGGCGGGCAAGATCAATTCCCTCATCAGCAATCATTTTACAAATCGCTTCATCACTAAGCGGCTTGCCGGGGGTTTCTCTACTAATCAGACGCTTAACCATATTACGAACAGCGGCAGCCGAGGTATCACCTGATAGCGCACGCGATGCAATATTAACACTAAAGAAGGATTTCAACGGCATGCCGCCACGCGGAGTTGAGATCAGCAGGCCGGTTGTTACACGGCTAACTGTGCTTTCATGCATGCCAACCGCCTGCGCCACATCGCGAAGCGATAAAGGCTTTAAATAATCCAGCCCCTTTTCCAGAAAATCGGTTTGCTGGTGGATAATTTCGGCACTGATTTTCAAGGTTGTCGAATTGCGCTGTTCAACCGCTCGTTTGAGCCAGCGCGCATTATTCAAAGCATTTGCCGAATAGTTTTGCGTCTCATCATCCATTTTTTTGTTAGTTACCATTGCGGCATAATCTTCATTAATCACCATCGCCGGCAGCGTTGACCGGTTCAGTTCAACTGCCCAGCCGTCCGAACGCCGCTTTACAATCACATCAGGACTTGGCATTTCAAGATGATCAATCCCCAAAAACTCACCCGGTTTTGGATTCAATGTGCGGATAATCGTTAACATTTCCATGACATCGTCAGAAGTACCTTTGATGAGACGCGCAAGGCGTTTAACCTCACCGCGGCCAAGAAGATCAAGATTTTCCAGCAATATGGAAAATGCTTCAGTCATGGTGCCAAGTTCGATCAATTGTAGACGTAAACAATCTTCAAGGTTGCGCGCAAACAAACCTGTGGGCTCAAAAGTTTGCAAAACAGCCAATACATTTTCGGCCTCATCAAGACTGCAACCACTGGCGTCGGCAACATCTTGTACCTGCATACCAATCCAACCGCTTGGCTCGAGCGCATTGACAAAATGTCCAGCAATTAACCGCTGTTTTGGGTCGTCAATTGCCAGATTTAGCTGGCGGAACAGGCCGGGATAAAACCCTTCTTTTGATGACACATTACTAATGGCATCATAATCACCCTCAAACGGCGCATTGGCGGTGCTTTTGCGCGGCGCGTCGACAATTGACTGGTCAAAACGATTTTCAAAATCACTATGTTCGGTCGGGTCTTCGGCCAGTGCTGCGCTCTCTTTCAGATCGGCAAGGTCGGTTTCATCAGTTGATGAGACGGTATCAAAACTGTTATCGGCTGTTAGCTCGCCTGAATCTTCACTCTCACCAAGTTCCAAAAACGGGTTCTCATCAACCTGCTCTTGCAGATGTTGGCTGAGTTCCAGATTGGACAATTGCAGTAATTTGATGGCTTGCTGCAATTGCGGTGTCATTACCAATGACTGTTTTTGTTTTAGTTTTACTGACTGAGAAAGTTGCATAATCCCGTCCTCCTGAAAAAACTTTGAGGTTCCGGCATGCAATTTGCAAATTATCTATTTGACGAGAGGTTTCGTCAAGAAAACGACAGATAATCGTATTTATTTCAATGGCTTATTATTTTGGCAAGATTTTTGCTTTTGCCCCATGTCAGAATTCAGACGGGTAAAAACAGCGAATAACACAATTGATCATAAAAAAAATCCGCCCTATGCTTTGCCGGTTCTACCCATAAACAAACGTCACTTTAGGATTTCATGTTTCAAACACGAACCGATGCGAAATCAGGCCCATGCCAACGATGCCGGATTATCCGGTCATTCATCATGTTGACATTCATGCTGGTGATCTTGGCAATTGTCGGCGGCAAACGACTTGAAGTGATTAATTTTCTCACCCCCGCCTGGTTTGCAACAGCCATTATCGCGCTTGGGCTATGCGGGTTTCTGATCAAGCTGGTCAGCTGGAAGCTTTATAATAAAATTATCTAGCGGTCGCGAACCAACCGAACCAAAACTTGCTGTGTTGGGAAAAACCGCCCATAGGTATGGCCAGTCATAAAATTGACTGTCCAGATATGCCGTGGGGCAAATCCGTTGACCTCGCCAGTCCAATAAGGCTCGCCAAGCGTATTTGGAAAACTATCAAGCTCGATCTTCACTGGCGCGCAGGCTTTACAAACCAGACCCTCAAGTTCGGTACGGCTTGGCAAACGCCAGCCCGACCCCAATTGCGCATTCGCAATGACGATCGCCTTTGCCACATCTTCCTGCGTCAATTGCACAGCCACACCCTCGCAATCAGAGCCATTCCAGATCTGACCAACCGAACAACGCATCCATTCAACACCATGTTGAAGATCAATCACCAAATGGTCGCGAACTATGAAATGACCCGATTTGACGATCACCTCATTTGCCGGATTGGTGGTGTCGATTGCTTGGGTTTGCGCCATCGCCGACCCCATGCCGGTCAGCACAACCAAGATTACAGCAAGAGTACGGCACAAGACAATCACTTGGAAAAACGCAAATATCTGCATCTGCCGCATAATAATCTCCATCCGTTAACCGTTGCTGCTACCAAGTCACTATATCAAAACTTAAGCATATCTTGCGCCAAGTCAGCCAATTAATATGACCAGATGCTAATATTTTTATTTTCCCCGTAAAAATCTTGCCGCATTATTGGGTTGGTATCGTTTTTGCTTAGGAAGACGGTCAGACCTTAAAAACAAGTCGAGAAAAGAGTGGTATTACTATGGATATAGCATCCCTTATTGGATTCATAGGCGCTATAGGCATGATATTGGGAGCCATGATATCAGGTGGTGGCGTTGGTCCATTTATTGACGTTCCATCACTTTTGATTGTGATTGGCGGCACCTTTTTTTCGGTGATGTACACCTGCCCATTGCCTGTTTTCCTTGGAAGCTTTGGCGCGATGGCCAAGGCATTCCTTCCACCGGTTAAAAAAATGGATCAGTTGGTTGAGCGTATGGCCGAGCTGGCAGCAATTGCCCGTAAAGACGGCATGATGGCGCTTGAAGGCCAGGACGTACCTGACAAATTCTTTCAAAAAGGCTTGCAAATGCTTGTTGATGGCGCGGATGAGGGAAAGCTTGTCACGCAATTGAATGGCGAGATCAAGGCAATGAAAGCCCGACATGAAACAAACCAAAATGTCGTCAAAGGCTGGATTGATATTGGCCCAGCTATGGGCATGATCGGCACATTGATTGGTCTTGTTTTGATGCTTGGCAATATGGCTGACCCGAAAGCCATCGGCCCTGCCATGGCGGTGGCTTTGCTGACAACGATGTATGGTGCGATTATCGCGAATATTATTTTCATGCCCATGCTCGTCAAGCTCGAGGGCTATACGGCATATGAAGTCATCTACCGAGGGTTAGTCGTTGTCGGTCTTCGTAATATCGCCAGAGGCGAGTCGCCGCGCAACATTCAAGATCAAATGGTTTCCGCCCTCCCTCCTAAAATGCAGGCTAAATTAGAGGCCGCATAATATATGAGAGATTGCCCCCAAAACGCATTATCTCTCTGTAAGGACATGAAGAATGGCTGAACAAGACGAAAACGAAGTTATCGAAGAAGAAGAAGAAGAATGTCCCAAATGCCCGCCTGTTGGCGCACCGGCATGGATGGCAACCTTTGCCGATATGGCAACTTTGTTGATGGCTTTCTTTGTTTTGATTCTGTCATTTGCCGAATTCAACGTACCAAAATTCAAACAGATTTCAGGTTCGTTGAAAAACGCCTTTGGTGTGCAAAAGATCGTGCCGATTGTTGAACAACCAAAAGGCACAACCGTCTTGTCGTTGAATTTCAGCCCATCACCGGCAAAGTCAGTCACCGATGAAATGACTCAGCAGACAACCGACACAACAAAGCCCGATCTTGATTCGCAAACCAAAACCAAAGACAGTGATGGCAGCGGCGAGAAACAAAACGATGCTGAAGATCTTGTCAAAGCCCTTCAAGAAGCGGTTGCGCGTGGTGATATTCAAGTCGAAACACTCGGCGAAAATGTTGTGGTGAACTTCACCCCGACCGAAGCCGAACAAAAGGACCTGCCGCAATTGCTTCAGCAAACCCTGAACGCCATTGAAAAGGCCAAGGCTGCCACTGGTAAATCGGAGCAGGATGTTCTGTTTGGCGGCATTGAAGGCCAATTAGCCGAACTGGCCGCAGCGGCCAGCGCTGCTGCAAAAAACACAAAAGAACAAGCCGAAGCAAAGACCGAATCGAATAAAAAAGCGCAGATTGCCGAAGATAAATTGAAAGTCGCCTTGCGTCAGGAAATTGGACAGGGACTTGCCGATGTTCAGCGTGAGGATGATAAGGTGATCATCACGGTTGGGGCTGGCGGTGCCTTTGCCTCGGGATCTGCCGATCTAACCCCTGCGGCGATTGACATCATGAATCGTATTGCTGAAGTGAATGCAGCAGGCAAAAGTGAAATCAAAGTGTCCGGCCATACCGATGATGTGCCGTTGATCTTTGGCTCTAACTATCGCGACAATTGGGATCTTGCCGCGGCGCGTTCGGCAAGTGTGGTTCAGGCATTTGCCGCCAATGGCACAATTTCCGAAGATCGCCTTGAGGCGATTAGCTATGGCGAGTCACGCCCAGTTGAGCCAAATGACACGGCCGATGGACGCGCGAAAAACCGCCGGATCGAAATCGAAATCAACTATTAGTGACTGTTGGTGTCAGCAGTGGCATCTCAGAGGGCACCCAGAAACACCCTGGTGGTTTTAAAAACATTGTCTGGGTTTTGGTGGTGCGGCCTCGCCCCTCACTTTGCGTGTTTATCTTGCACCCCAATCTTGAACAGCCCCTGCCCATTAAACAATCGTAAGGCGGTTTGCCTGACTAATTTGGTGCTGCCTCTTTTTGCGGCCAGTCTCGGGCTTGTTGGTCTTGGTGTTGTCGGCCTTGGGTCTATTAATCTTGGCGCATCACCCAGCCGTCGACTAAAAGATCACGCTCCTTCACCGCCGCGCCCCCCTTTCCCGTCGCACCACAGTGCGGCCGAGGCGCAGATACCGCAGCCCCCTAAAAAGCCGCATATATCGGCATACGGCCTCAATCAAACAGCAAAAAACCGCCCCATAGAATAAGACAGCATCAGATTGACATTGATAAAAGGGGTTAGCCTATCAGGAAAAGCTAGGCTGCCTGTTGGTGTGAAGGGATTTTGGCCGAGCCTGTTTCAGGCGGGCCAACATGCGAGAAATCGAACTGGCATTTTGGATCAATCTGGCGGCAAACCAGCTGGGCTTCGGCTGACGTCCGCGCTGCGCAGACATGCCAGAAATAATGCTCGGTAAACAGGCTGTAATTTCTAATAAGGCGAAACTGGATCCGGTGAAAATAGATCGCCATCAATATTGCCGTTGCGGCAAATACACCCCAGTGTATCACAAGAGACGTTGCATAGGCAGCAATAACCGCCGCTAAAGGTTCCCAGGCGCGGTGCTGAAGAAGCCAGACCGGCGGCACGATAGTAGCAATGGAAGAATAGCGGGTATCATACAGGACAACATGACGCTGAACATCGCGAAGCGCTTCATAGGTTTGGTAATGGTCTTTTGGCCCCATATGATGTTTGGCAAATAGCGCCGCCGCCGCGCTCGATGTCTCTGCATCAGCGTGATCAAGATTAGCACCAAGCCTGCCCTCGGCAAACACATCATAAACAACCTCGCCGCGACAGATGGTGAGCAGCAGCTTTTCTTCATTGAGTTTGGCCTGATCACAAAGCGTCAGAAACGCTTTAATATCGTTGGTATTTAACTCACCATCGATCGCAATGATGATATCACCATCACGAAGCCGAATATCGCGTCCATGCGAGACGCGCGATAATGATTTGATCTTGATGAAAAGCGGGTGCGCTGCATCTTGATTTTCAGCTCCTGCGGTTTCAGCTCCCATTACGTTTGCGTTATCTTGATCAAATTCGGCCACCTTGATCTCCGTTTTCTAAACATTGTCCTTTAAGTTCCGTCGCATTAGCGGCGACCTTTTTAGGGAAATGTAATACGATTTTGCTGAGTCTCAAGGAGTTTTCGAATTTCCTTGGTCTGCACCTTCAAAGCTTCAATTTCTTTTTTTGTTTTGGCTTGTGAGGATGCGACATTCTGCAAAGCGGTGTTGCTGGCGATCTTTTTATCAATTGCGTCCATTGATTTCATCACGGATGACTCAAGGCTGGTCAGACTGACCTTGAAGCTGTTTGTTACCAGCTTGTTCTGGACTGCCATCGCTGTTTTCAAATCTTCGCCGAGCACGATCGTTGAGCCGCTCATGCCATCGCCGGTCTTTTGTAATTGCGCCACAATGCTGGCACTGCCATCAGCCATAACTTTTTTTAACGCGCTGATTTGCGATGTTGATTCACGGTTCAGCTTAACCAGTTCTTCTTGTTTCGACAGTGACACCTGCAATTCGGCAAGAACCGTATTCAACCGTTCAATATTCTCAGAAAACACAATCAACCCTTCGCGGTTGGTCGATGTCATCAATTTCAGCTCAGAAATTGATTTAAAATACAAGGTCGCCGAAAAGGCCAGCGCGATAACTGCTGCTGAAATGGCGCTTCCAAAGGTTATGGTGGTGTACCGATGAATCTGTGACACTTTACTTTCCAACTTCTTATGTTCGCGTTTTACCTGACTATATTCCGAGGTTACATCGGTTGCTGCATCCGCAGCATCCAACGCAAGTTTGATACTTTCCTGGACTGAATTAAGTTCACCTGCCATCAGACTTTCCTCTGGTTTTCTGCTTTGCGGCCTAGATTGTTGGCCGGACGGTCAATCCGATATGCACATTGCATGCCAGTTGATTCAATCACCACCTGCGATGGCAGGCTTTTGGTCTTAAATCCAAACTTTGCGCAACCATAGGGACGCTTGCGATCATAGGTGACAAAATAATGCGCACACCCATGACATCTGACATGATTTTTTTCGTCATCACTCATTAGCTGTCTCGCCATTTCGTAACAAATTCAGCAATCACAAATCGCAGACCACCAAGACCGCAAAAGGTCGCTGCTAGCAAGCCAATTATCCCCCGCAATTTTTCCCCTTCTTCAAGCAATCCAAGGCTAAAAATCAACAGATAGGCCGACAAACCAAAAAACGTGACTGTGCTGATCATTTCACCGATTGATCGTTGTTTCCGCATTAAACCCCTCCTGCCCCCGCCACAAGCGGCTTACCGAATTCATCAAACCGCATATCTTCGGGCAATTCAACGTCTGGCCGTTCAAGATCTTCGCCGCGATCAACCCTATAAATATAGGCCAGAACAATCGCCACCGCCTGATACAGCATTTCAGGAATCTCACTACCGATCTCACCACTAAAAAACAGCGCGCGTGCCAATAAAGGGCTACGAAAAACAGTAACATCTGCATCATTACCGCGCTCGATAATCATTTCGGCAATCTTGCCCCGCCCCATTGCCAGAATTTTTGGAGCTTGCAAACTGCCAACATCATATTTCAGCGCAACCGCAAAATGTGTTGGGTTCGTGATAATCGCGGTTGCTGATGGCACATCATTCAACGCGGTTTGCTGACGTGATGCATTTGCCGAGCTTTCCATCTGCATACGGCGGATTTTCGCTTTGACTTCGGGTGAACCTTCGGTCTGTTTATATTCGTCTTTTTGATCCTGCTTGGACATTTTCAACGATTTGATATGCGTGTGACGCTGCCACATGAAATCAAGAAGAGCAATCACCGCCAGCATAAGTAATAGCCCGCCAAGAACCGCCGGAAACATGCTCCCCGCCGTTGCTACCGCCTCGCCAAGCGAGCGGAATGGCAATTGCAAAATTTTGGGTGCCTGAACATAAAGAATGCCAATCGCAACACCAAAAAGAAGAACAACCTTCAGCGATGCTTTTCCAAGCTCGACAAGGGCTTTCATTGATACCATCCGCGCCAACCCTTTTAGCGGGTCGATCCGGTTGCCCTTAAAAGACATCGCTTTTGGCGCAAAATTCAAACTACCCGCAACCGCAGCCTGCGTTAGAACAACCAGAACCATCAATGGCAAACCAACAACGGCACCGGCAATCAGGATCATTTTAACACCTTCAGTGATGCGCTGGCCAATCAGCGCATCAAGATCGGCACCGCGCTCAAGGCTTAGCAATGCGCCCCAACTACCTAGTGCTGGTTCGATAATACCGGGCACGCCAAGCATCATCAATAATCCACCGAAAAGGCCGGTAAAAACAAACATGTCTTTGGAGGTTAATACCTTGCCGTCTTCCGCCGCCTTTTCGATTTTTCGTTGGGAGGGGTCCTCAGTCTTTTCTTGGCTGTTATCACCTTCTTCAGCCATTGCTTATTGCTCCAAGAACCGATTGAACATTTTCAATGGCGGCATGCGACAGATCATCCATCGCACCACCAAGCACATCGACCCAAAGATATAGTAAAACAAAAATACCAAGCATGCTGATCGGAAAACCAAATGAAAACAGGTTCAATTGTGGGGCTGATCGTGTGATCACACCAATGACAAGATTGATTGCCAGCAAAAAGGCGGTAATTGGCAGCATAATAATGGTTGCCGCTAGAAACATTGAACCTGCTGCTGCGATCCCACCTTGTATCAGCAGGGGAAAGGCTGGCATCGCGCCAACGGGAAGATATTCATATGAATCGGCAACCGCCCGCAAAACCATCAAATGCCCGTTCCATGACAGGAAAATCACAGTCAAAAACAACGAAAATGTTTTACTGACAACCGGTGTCTGACCACCTGAATCAGGGTCAATCTGTGCAGCAAATCCAAGACCGGCCGAACTGGCAATCTTTTCACCAGCGAGGAGTACTGCCGAAAACCAGATGGTCAGGATCAGCCCTGAACCAATACCAATGGCAAGCTCGGTCATGATCACCTGGATCCCTGTCAAAGCGGTAAAGCTTTGCCAATCGGGAACAGTCACATTATTCACTACCGCAACGCCAAGCAGCACGGCCATGATGATACGAACTTGCAGCGGAACCGTGCTACCCCCAAAAAAAGGGGACGCAATCAAAAAGGCGCCAATGCGCAAACTTGCCAGAAATAACCCAGCAAGAAGTTCCATCACAAATTGCAGGTCTAGCCCGGGAAGTGCCCCAACACCGCCTAAATTTGATAATGCAGCATCACCCATTTGTCTAGCCTACCTGTGCAACCTGCTCGAAGATGAAATAGAAATAATCCGATAGCTGAACCATCATTAGATTGGCCAGCAAACCGAAGGTTATCAAAACGACAAAAAGCTTTGGCACAAAGCTAAGGGTTTGCTCATTGATTGATGTTGCCGCCTGAATGATTCCGATAAATAAACCAATTCCAAGCGCCACTAGCAACACCGGTCCAGCCACCATAACAATCTGCCAGAATGCCATCCGCAGAAATTCGACATTCATATCAAAGCCCATAACCAGCGTCCTTCCACCCCATCAAGGTTAAACAGCATAGGTCGCGACAAGCGATCCAACCGTCATGCTCCAGCCATCGACCAGAACGAATAAAAGCAATTTAAAGGGAAGTGCCACCAGCATTGGACTAAGCATCATCATGCCAAGCGACATCAAAACCGAAGCCACCACCATATCAATCACCAAAAATGGCAAAAACAGCAGAAACCCAATCTGAAAGGCAGTTTTCAATTCAGAGGTAATAAAGGCTGGCAATAACACGGTCAAAGGTACATCTTCAGGCGTTTCCACCGCACCTTTTTCGGCCAGATCCATAAACATGTTCAGATCATCTTTACGTGTGTTCATTACCATGAATTTTTTCATATCACCGCTCGCCGAGGACAGCGCAGATTCGGCGCTAACGCTGCCATTCAAATAAGGTTCAGCGGCGGTGTCATAAATCGTTGTTAATGTTGGCGACATAATGAAAAAGGTCAGGAATAGTGCAATTGCAATCAACACCTGATTAGGCGGGGTTTGCTGGGTTCCCATCGCTTGCCGCAAAATCGATAACACAATAATAATACGAGTAAAAGATGTCATTCCGAGCACCAATGACGGCAAAACCGTTATTGCCGTCATCAAGGCCAAAATCTGCAAAGACAATGAATAGGATGTGCTGCCATCAGCACCGTTATTGGAAATCAAAGCTGGTATACCAGATCCAAGTCCAGCCATATTGCTGGCAAGGCTGCTCGCAGCGTCTTGCGCCACTGCTTGGCCGGCAAAGCCCACATCAACCGCCAAAATGGCAATCGCAGCAACCGCTAGGTGATGGCCGATGGATATCAGGCTAGCGCGCTGCATTTTGCTGCCTCCAACTTTGAAAAGTCTTGGCAAAGGCCTCATGTTGGTCATCTAACGGCACTGCATTGGTTTGGGTTGAGGAATGAAGCATGTCGCTTTTGGCAAATGGTTCTGCCATGGCATGTGCGGGCGGAGCATCAGAAACCGGAGCATCTAACGCGTCATGATCAATTGCGCCGACATTCGTATGATTTTTCTGCGAGTGAGGCCCAGTATTTTTCATCGCTAACGGCACCAAGCTTGGCGCATGGCCTTTTGCCGACACCATGACAAATTCTTGGGTGTCAATCTTGATCAGTCGCAACCTTTCGGTTGGGCTAACTGCTGTATCTTCAACGACAAAGACGCGTTTTCCAGCTTTTATACTGGCGCGGATGACTGTGCTTTTCCTACGAAGAATAAAGAGCAACAAGATCATCATACCAAGAAACGCGGCGGTGATCAAAATTTGCTGGGTGCCGATGATATTCGTATACATTGCCAAACTCCGTCAAGATGGTTCTAATAACGGAAAAGGCAAAAAATGTGCCAAGCTTAACATTAACCCCTTAAATAAACATTAAGAAGCTGAATAGGTTGTGTTTTCTAGGGCGCTTTATTTGGAGAAACATCTAGACTATCTGCCAACTGTCAAATGAATGACGCACGTGGCTAGCGTAAATAAAACGGTATTAGAGGTTTTCTACCCGCTTTTCAGGGTCAACAATCTCAGTAAAGCGCACGCCAAACCTCTCGCCAACCATCACGATTTCACCTTTAGCAATCATTGTTCCATTGACCAGAATATCCAGTGGATCACCAGCAAGGCGATCAAGCTCGATCACAGCGCCTTCATTCAGGCGCAACAAATCACGGATTTTGATTTCTGTATTACCAACCTCAACCGTCATCTGCACTTCGACATTTTCAAGTACGCGCAGATTTTCCGCAGTCACCTTTGACGGCGCATTAGCTTTATCCTCTGCAGCATTTGGTGCGACTGAAGCGTCATCTGCCTGTTTTTCAGTTTCATCTGCCATCATGCTTTTCCTTCTTTTGGCCGGAAAACCGGCCTTAACATTTAAATCATTTAGACACGTCGTGACAGGCTTACCGCCACCTGCCCTGAGACCTCACCAATTTCAGCTAGGAAGATGGGCTTATCTTCGACTCTAACTTCGATACCTTCATTAATCTGGATGGAAACAACATCACCCGTTTTCAGGCGAATTAACTGACCCATCGACATGACTGGCTCACCAAGAAGTGCGGTGATATTCAACGGAATATTTAAAATCGCCCTTTCCATCTTTTCGCGCCAGGTAACGTTATCATCGCGTTTATCAGACTGCACACGTGACCGCAATTGTGATGCAATCGGCTTCAGTGTTTGCAAAGGGTAGACGATCTCAAGATTAATAGCTTCAGCATTGGGAAGCTGGATCAGAAAGGAGCAAATAATCACCAGCTCGTTGCCATCAACAAATGACGCAAATTGGGGGTTCACCTCGCGGCTAGGCTGAGCAAGTGTGATCGGCATTAAATCTGACCAAGCCTCAGTAAGACAGGAGCTAAGACCTCGATGAACGATCTCAATAACGCGTTCTTCGGTACTGGTAAATTCATTTCGTTTCTGATCAGGCTGGAAAATGGATCCGCCATAATAAGAAGCGGTAAGGGTTGAAATGAATTTTGGCCGTAATGCCATCAACATTGGTCCGCGCAATTCCTCCATCCGAGAAATATTCAAGTTCATGAAAGTGTCGATGCTTTCACAATACTCGTCAAAGGATTTAACCTCTGGTGGAAATGGCGCAATACGCGGCTGTATACGCAACATTGGCAAAAATACCCGGCGGGCAATGCGGGCAAAGCGTTCATTGATCAGGCGCAATGCATAATAGTCACCCATCAACGACAAATCATCCTGACCGAATTGGAAACCGCGCACATCGCTAGATCCAGAAACATCAGCATGCACTTCATGGGCCGAGCTTTTTAGCCCATCCATAAGAGCGTCTACTTCTTCGCTTGATAGTTTGCGTGACGACATGATCTAACCGACCTTAACCGTTAACGTGAAACATCTATTGTAGCACAAATGACGTAAAGTGAACTTCCTGAACACCGCCAAAATCTTCCAGCGCAATTAATTTTTGATTAATGCTTTCGGTCAGCGCTTTTGCCAGTTGCTCGCGCCCAGCCTTGCCTTGAATATCAGCCTCGGAAAACTCGCTTATTGTATTCAGGATTTCTGAGCGAAGTCCCAATTGATGAGCCTCGACATTCGCCATGACCTTGTCGTCATATTGTGTTGAAACTCCAAGGCCGACCTGCAGGAATTTGCGTGAATTCATCAGATTTGTCGTAAAGGTGCCTGGAAATTCGAAATATGTTGTCATAAAGGTTTTAACCTCAGGGGTTTCCTTAGCAACCTTGCTTTCGCCCTCAGCAGCCTTGTCTTCAGCGGCTTTCTTTTCATCCGCTTCGACCATTTTCCGTTCGATAATCTGTTCAATCTCTTCTGACGGATCTGGTTGATTGCTACTAAACATGAAAAATCCGGCACCAAGACCTGCACCAACTAGAAACAGGCCACCAAAAACAAATCCTAGAATTTTCAAAATTCCACGACTCTTTTTGGGCTGGTTATTTTCTTCATCTGCCATAGATTCATCCTCCAATGGACGTCCCTACCTAATACATTAGTAATTACAACTGTACTAGGCTTGAATATTAATCAAATTTTCTGATCGCTCGATAATTACGTCTACGCTGTTACCATCGTCATCAGCTTTGCCAGCAATCACCTTGCCAGAATTTTCAGCTTGATTTTGCTGGTTAGCGTGACCGCCCGACTTATTGCCACCAAACCCATGCGATTGGCCTGAATTGAGGTTGCCAAGGCGAAGACCGGACGCTTCCAGCATTTGCGCCAGCCGCGCTTCAGATTCGCTAAGCATTAATGCCGCAGCCGATGTTTCAGTTTGGATTTGAATGTTTGTGCGGTCATTCTGGATCACAAGGCTGACCTGCATTTTACCAAGGTTGCGCGGGTTCAATTGAAAATCTAGCTGATCCTTGCCACCGGCAAGCCCCTTTTGCACGCGCTGGAGGAGCATCTCTGTCCAGTTATTTTTCGCCATATCAAGCGTTTGCAACATGTTCAGGTTATTTAACAGACCGCCGCCTGGCCCAGCGCCAGCCTGTCCCCCTGCTTGCCCACCAGTTTGACCCCCTGCTTGCCCACCAGTTTGATTATTCAAAGACTGTCCATTAGCGCCAGATGCGCTCTCGGCCAAGATTGATGAGGCCTGATTTGGCCGCGCCATATCAAAAACAGTAGCGGCGCGCATCAGCATCTTGTCTCCCGTGGCCATCGTGCTATCAGACATAAGAGCTTGTTTAAGGCTTGCCGCAGTTGTGATAGCTTTATCTGACTTTCCAATAGAATCGCCAGTATCATCACCAGAAAGCTTGGCATTAATTTCGGCATTTCGCTGTTCGAGATTGGCCGCGCGAATGGCACGAAGATTAGCGATATTGGCCGCTATCTTGGCATCAACCGACGAAGCAGGCATAGGCCCAATAAATGTTTCAGACGGCGCTGCCTGAACTATTGCTGCCGGATCACCTGCAGATTTTGTAAGGCTGTTTGGCGGTGTCATTGTTACTTTTTGCGCTATTGGGCCAAGACCAATTTTTGGCATGTTGCCGTTGGCTTGGCCCGATAATTTACCATCTTCAAAGGCCATATTTGCGCGGATTAATTTTGTGTTTTGCGATTGATCAGCAATTACGACCCTTGCCATATTGCCATTTACCGGATCGATATGAAGTTCGTGTGGGACGGCTGCAATTATATCCGCTACGGCATCACATTTTCACCCTCGCTTGCCGCTTCGCTATTACTCACTGCTGCATCATTTGCCTTCCCACCTTGTTTTTGATCGAACCCTTGGGCCGCCTGCAACGCCGCAATCATCTCAATCAATGCATCTTGTGGCGGATTTTCAGGATCATCCTGTTCGGTTGTTTGCACGGCAAAAACACCAGCCAAGACCGCAGTGTCAGCTTTATCATCATCGGCAGATATATCACCGGTTGCACCGCCAAAAAGCGCGGCAAACAACAGATCATCACCATTGGTTTCGGTTTTCACCGCTACAGATGACGCGGCGCCTGCGCCTGACATATGCATTGATTTAGACAAAATTTCTGACATTCGTATAAAGCCTGCTTATCGAGATCGGGTAAAACTCATCGCAAAGACATTGCAATTCGGATGCCATTTCTGATGTAACGATTGGATTTTTTAATAGCGGGCTTTTACCGCGGCTGATTACACCGACGTGAGGCTTCGTCATCTTCACGCTTGGCATCACTATCATTTCGTGCCTTAGCCCGAAGCGCTTCGGCCTTGTTGGCCGATTTTTCACGGCGGCGATCGGATTGCGCAATTCTTTGCCGCATATGCCGCAATTCCTCGGCCAGATGTTCAGACCGGTTGCTTGCCGTTTCAAGCTGAACACGAATTTGGAAATTCAATTGCGCCGCCGCCCGAAGCGAGCCTGCATTCTGCACGCCGTCACTTGGCGCTTGATCACGCGCCATTTCGTCAAGCTTTTGGCGCATTTCATCAATCTGCCGAAACTCATTTGACAAGGCGCCAAGGCTTTTCATTTGCTGATTGATCGCAACACGCTCTTTTAGCGCAAGCCGGTCAAAAATTGAGGCGCGGCGGCTCATCGCCCAGCCTGCAGATTAAAAAGATCGGTCAATGCTTTCAAACTGTCGGCATAGGATGCGCTTTGATCAAAGGGCTGTTGAATATGCGCCATTAATTGCGGCCATAGCTGGACAGCAAGATCAAGGTCCTGGTCCTGACCGGGCGCATAGCCACCCATCAAGATCAAATCACGGTTTTCCATATAAAGTGAAACCAGTCGCCGAAAATATTGTGCCGCTTGAATTTGTGTTGGGCCAGCAATGTCATTCATCACCCGACTGACCGAAGATGGTACATCCACCGCCGGATAAATCCCCATTTGTGTTTGTTCACGCGACAGCAAAATATGTCCATCAAGAATGGCGCGGGCGGTATCAACCACCGGATCATTCGCATCATCGCCATCGGCCAAGACCGTGTAGAAACCGGTGATGGAACCCTCATTGCCAATGCCAGTGCCGGTTCGCTCGATCAAAGCAGGTATCATGGACACAACCGATGGCGGATAGCCTTTTGAGGTTGGCTGCTCACCGAGCGCAAGCCCGATTTCGCGGCGCGCATGCGCAACGCGTGTTAACGAGTCCATGATCAAAAGAACATTTTTACCCTTTGATCGGAAATATTCGGCAATGGCAGTTGCCCGATTTGCCCCGCGTATCCGCAATAACGGCGAACGGTCTGCCGGTTCTGCCACAATCACCGTCCGGTCGCGGGATACACCATTCAGAACTTCAGCGGCAAAACTTGCCACTTCACGCGCACGCTCACCAATTAGACCAACAACGACAATATCAGCTTCGGTAAACCGCGTCATCATCCCTAAAAGGATCGATTTACCAACACCCGATCCGGCAATTATACCAACACGCTGGCCTTGACCAACAGTCAAAAGACTGTTGATTACTCGAACACCAACATCAAGCTGCTTATCGACCGGACGACGCGCAAGTGGATTGGTTTTTTTGCCATTCAAAGGCCAGTTATCAGCAAGATGCATTGGTGGCCCTTCATCAAGCGCATGGCCGAGCGCGTCAATCGCGCGGCCAAGCAATTCTGGCCCCACCTTGATTGAATGCCCGTCATCACTTACCATAACTTTGGCGCCAACGCTAATTTGCGCATTATGGTCATGGACCGATAAAAGATTGTTATTGTCTTTAAAGCCGATCACCTCGGCGTTGGTTGTTTCGCCCTTTTGGGTATCAACCTGACACAGCGTGCCAATCGTGGCGGGAAAACCATTGCATTCGATAATATGGCCGTCAAACCGGCTAACGCGGCCCGACAGGTGGATAGGCTTGTCAAAATCAAGTGCATCAATGTCACTTGTCAATTGCTCCATTAACGCACTCATGATGATGTATCGTCCGATGGCACGGGAGGCTGATCCTTTTGAGCCTGATCAGATGCGGGTTTATCAGATTCGGCATTATCTGTCACCAAAGGGCGTAACGTTGTCATCGCCCGTATTTGGAGCGCGTTATCAGCCTTTGTTGGTTCTGCCGTCATTGGTTCTGCCGTCATTGGTTCTGCCGTCGTTGGTTCTAACGTCGTTGGTTCTAACGTCGTTGGCTCTGCCTCTGCTGTCGTTGGCTCTGCCTCTGCTGTCGTTGGCTTGGCTGCAAGATCTTTAGTCTCTAACGGGTCTTCTGTCATATTTTTCAAAGTTTCGGCATACTGCCCACCAAGGCGGGTTTCAGCAATGTCATGCAACTCAACACCCCCAAATTTTAGTATGATGTCACCACGTGCTAGATCGGGCTCAGCAACAAAATCATGATGAGTATCAGCCAGATATGGCAACATGACTGTATAATCGTCAGCATTTATATGCACACTTCCAGCGTTCATTTTCTGGCCAATGCTGGCAACCAGTGTTTCGATACGCGCCAAGAAATTTTTGGGCATTTCTTCAATCTGTTGGCCAGCACGCTGGCTTGCCAATTTCAATATCGCGGCATGTATTGAGCGTGACAGATCCTCTGCTTGCAAAGCCTGTGGCTTTGTAAGCGCGGCAAGCGCCGCTTCAAATGAGGCAATTTTATCGGCCAAATTAGCCTGTGCCGAAGCATCTGCCGCGGCTTTAGTTTCAGCAATCCCTGCTTCGCGTCCAGCAACAATACCTTCAGCTTTGCCACGTTCAAATGCCGCAGTTACCGTTTCAAAATCAGCGGCAATCCGCTCGCCCGTTGCGGTTTCACTCTTTTCACCATCAACCACTATGTCATCTTCATTAGAGTTTTTAGCAAGTGCATCATTGGCAAGCGCCGGATCGACCGAACCATCACTCAAATTATGGGAATGATCATCTGACCCCATATCAGATGCCATATCTGGCATAACATTTTGAGAGGCTTCAATGGTTGTTGATGGCTGGCTGTTAGTTAATACGGTTTGCACACGCACATCTTCGGCGGCATCGGCAGGCGTCAAAAACCCATCATCATTGTTGCCTATTGCAGGTTCTAAATTGGCAGAGTTTGTATCTGCCAAGTTCAAATCATCTGAATTCAGATTATCGTCCGCTTCCGCCTTGTTAGCAGGCGATGCGCTGGCGCGCTTTGCCGCAGCAAGTGCTTCCTCAGCTTGTTTGACCGCTTCAATTTCGGCTTCACGCTGCTGCGCCTCAATCGCAATTTCCATCAAACTGCGGGGTTTGAATCTATTATCCTTAGTAACATTGCGTGTTTCGGACCGTTTGAATTCGGCGTTTTGCAATACCCCAAGAAGGCGGGCAACCTCGTTTTCAGCAAGGGGACCGCTTCGCCCTTCAACATCCATTTTGACCGCTTCGATCATGTCACGAATACTCTATTTCTAGCCTAGACAAAATCATCACCACCACGACCAGCAAGAACAATACTGCCCTCATCGGATAAGCGCCGTGCAACATTGATGATTTCTTTTTGTGCCGCTTGAACTTCAGTTAGGCGCACTGGCCCAAGCGCTTCCATCTCATCCATTATATTGGCAGCCGCACGTTTTGACATGCATGAAAACAACTTCTCTTGAAGCGGCTCATCCGCGCCTTTCAAGGCCATAATCAAAAGTTCTGTATCAACGGATCGCAGCAGTGTTTGCAATGATTTATCATCTGACATGATCAAAGTATCAAAAACAAACATGCTTTCTTGAATGGCTAGCATCAAACCCTTATCGCCTTTAGCAATATCTTTCATGATGCGGCCTTCCATCGCCTGCTGCGTAAAGTTCATTATCCGCGCCGCCGCATCAATACCGCCAACTTGCGTTGCACGGAGTGAGGTATTTGCTTTGAATTTACGTTGCATCACTTCTTCAAGTTCACGAATTGCGTCTGGACCAACTGTTTTCAAAGTTGCAATTCTACGGATGACTTCTGGTTGAATATTTTCAGGCAAAAGCCCAAGTACATCTGCTCCAAGGCCAGGCTCAAGATAAGAAACAACAAGCGCAACAATCTGTGGATGCTCGTCAGCAATCAATTCAGCAATTGAACGCGCATCCATCCAATCAAGGATCTCAATAGGGCGTTCACTTGCCGATGGCGCAATCCTACTCAAGACCGACTGGGATTTGTCTTCTCCAAGCGCTTTAACCATAATATTGCGGATATAATTGCCCGCGCCCATTCCAAGGCTCGTTTGAGCCTTAATAATGGCCAGAAATTCGTCAAGAACAAGGTTCACAGTTTCTTGATCAAGCCCTTGAACCGAATACATTGCTGTACCAAGATGCTGAACCTCACGCGGTGATAGATTACGCAAAATTTCTGAAGCTTCATCCTCACCAATCAGCATCATCAATATTGCTGATTTTTGTGTGCCTGTCAGATTGTCAAAAACTGACCCTGATTTCTGTTCTTGGCCTTCTGCTGGATCCGCCATTTCATTCACCTTTTACTTTTGTAGTCTTGCCAATTAGTTAATGTCGCGAGACATCATTGACTTGAACACGTTGGACACACGACCCGCCTCGTCAGAGACAATCATACGTATTACCGCAACTTTATCATCATAGGTGTTAGCTGTGTCCAACATTTCCGCTGAAATTGCCTGCTTCTTCGGCTTCAGCTTCGCCTTAATGTCTTCGAGACTTTCGCCCTCTTCCACCACAATTTGGTCAAGATCAATCTCGTCGTCTGAACCAGGTACACCTTGAAAACCTGGAACTTGGATCGGGATCAAAATGCGGTTCAGCAGCGGACGAACAACACCAAGAATGACAATGGCGAGTATTAGCACAAATCCTGCTTGATTGATGATCGAGCGCATATAAGGCTTTTCAAACCACTCAATCTTTACACCTTCAGACAATTCACTCATGAAAGGCGCACTTGACACTGTTAGGCTGTCACCCCGCTCTTTATCGATACCAACAGCATCGGCAACGAGCTTTTCAATCTGAAGCAATTCACCCTCAGACATTTTCTGCGTTGTTGGCAGGCCAGTATCCGGGTCCGTGATGGTACGCTCGCGCACCAGAACTGCAGCATTGATTTTACGGATGACGCTAGTCGGATTCATTGTACTTGAAACGGTTCGGCTTACCTCATAATTCTTCACTTCGCTTGACGATTGAGACCGCATTTCTTCATTGCCGCCATTTGCAGTTGATTCTGTCGTCAAATTGGCCGCAGCAGGTGGCTGATTTGCAAGCGCACCAGGAATACCCTTGGCCTGCGCTGCCATAGTTCTATCTGATGTGCTTTGCTCGCTTCGAAGCGCATTGCCGTTTGGATCAACAACCTCTTCGGTAACTTCACTCCGCGTATAATCAATATCCAAATTAATCTGGGCATTGATATTGCCAGCCCCCACAATCGGAGTCAGCAACGAAGTAATGCGGGCGCGGTAAATGTCCTCTAACCGGATCCGTTGCTCTAGCTGTTCATTTGATAACCGGCCCTCCGCACTACCATTGCTTCGGGATAACAAATTACCGTTTTGGTCAACAACCGAGACGTTTTCTTTGGTCAGACTTGGAACAGAAGCCGACACCAAATGCAAAATCGCCTCGACTTGAGAACGACCAAGGCTGCGCCCACGAGCAAGTTGCAAAAAGACTGACGCGGTTGGCTCAGCCTGCTGGCGCACAAACACCTCTTTATCAGGAAGGGCAAGATGCACCCTTGCACTTATCACCAAATCAATCTCGCTAATCGAACGAGCAAGCTCCATTTCCTGTGATTGTTTCAATCTTGCCGCTTCGACCGACCGGCTTGACCCCATTTGAATTGAGTCCAGCTGTTCGTAACCTGTCGCCACCGACGCTGGCAGCCCCTGCGCGGCTAATGTCATCCGCGAACTATGATAATTTTCAGTTGGGACCAGAACGTCACCCGTAACAGGGTCAAGCCTTACCTTTACTCCCGAATTGCGAAGGGCATCAAGAATGCGCGATTTTTCCGCTTCTGGAAGACCCGCATAAAGCGTCGTTAGAATTGGTTGCTGCATCCAAAGATAGGCCCCAAGTCCAATTACCGCCACGGCCAACGCAACAAAAGTTGGCAGTGACCGTTGAAATGCTGGCTGGTTATAAATCCGCCTGACTTGTGAAACGAGAGACCCTGCTTGTTGAAAAACACCTGAGTCATTCGAAACCATTTCACTATTCTGGTTTACAACTGCGTCGGCCATGGTTTTATATCCTGAACTTTTAATTAATGGTTCTTAGTTTCAATTTTTAATTACGGTTTGATGATGCCTAAACGGGCATATTCATAATATCCTTGTAGGCGCTGAGCATTTTGTTCCGAACATTCAAAGTCAGCTGAAACCCAAGGCTAGAGACCTGCTGGCTGATCATAACTTTTGAAATGTCGTTTTCGGTGCCAAGCTCATAGGCTTTGGTCATGCTGGCGGCGTCATTTTGGGCGTTTGCCACTTCTTTTAGCGCGTTGCCCATGCGATCCGTGAAACCGGGTTTGTTGGTTTCGGGGGCAAGGGCTGCATCAGCTTGTGCGCGAAGCTGGGCGCGAAGCGAAGAAATTGGGCCACTCATTGAACTAATTTGTGTCATATCTACCTCTTAACCGGTTAAGCGCTTGCGCTTTTTGAAAGTGCCATTTCGGTCGTCATACTTTTCACAATCCGCTCTTGAATGGCGCCATCGACCATAATGTCACCAGCCATAATTTTGCCGCCAGACGACAGAACGATGGCACGCTGCAAAACATTTTCCAGCTCGCGAACATTCCCGGGCCAATTGTAAGCCAGCAAAATGTCTGCCGCTTCATCATCGATTGACGGAAGATCATCAAGAACCACGCTGTGGCGTGCAAGCAGGGTACTGCTGATCGGAATAATATCATCAGTCCGATGCGCCAAATGCTGAGTTGTCAGCGGGAAAACATTTAACCGATAAAATAGATCTTCGCGGAATTTGCCATTGCTGATTTCAGACAGCATCTCGCGGTTTGTGGTGGCAATTACCCGAACATCAACATCAATCTCGCGTTGGCTGCCAAGTGGGGTAACCTTGCGCTCTTGCAGTGCCCGCAGCAATTTTGCCTGCAATGATAATGGCATTTCAGAAATTTCATCAAGCAGCAAAGTGCCGCCATCAGCAGCGCGAAAAATACCCTTATTGGCTGTTGATGCGCCCGTAAACGCGCCTTTTTCGTGACCAAACAAAATCGCTTCAAGCATATTTTCCGGGATTGCGGCGCAATTGACAGCGACAAAGGCCTTGTCCTTGCGGCTTGATTGATTATGGATGAATTTGGCAAGAACTTCTTTACCCGTTCCCGTTGGGCCATTGATAAACACGGTGACATCGGTTACGGCAACACGGCTCGCCAGCGCCATTAATTGGCGGCTATTCGTATCGGCAACAGCAACATGGTCATTATCAAGGCAAAGCGTCACTGCCATTTGCAGGCTATAATTTGCGGCCGCAGGGGTGGTTTGCGCTGATTTTGGCATGCACAGCCTGATCAATTTGCCATTCATCTCATGCGAGACAGAGAATTGATCGCTTTCATCGTGCCCGATCACCATTAATTTTTTGGCTTTCATACCTCGAGCCAAATCAACAATGCCAGCCGTGCCACCATTCGTCTCGGCAAATTCGGCGCTACATAGGAATACATCATAGCTTTGCGGGATCTCACCATTCAGCTTTGCCGAACCAGTCACACATTCTCCTGCAGGTTTGGCCGCGACATCCTCACGAATGCCAATTTCGGCCATCCGCATTGTGAAAATATCGACCAGTATATCCGCCACAGGCAGTAGATGTCTCTCAATACAAACTTTAACCATGTCTCATGTCTCCCGACTACTCATGCCCGTCGGTAAAGGCAAAATCCAAGCCAAGTTGCATCAGAAGAGGATAAAAATGTATATCTATCTAATTTAATTCAATTTTTTATCTGGCGCACTTCAAAAAAATGATTTCATTTTTCTGACACACAAACCAGAAAGATGATCTTTTTTGTTCAAATTTCTGACACTTTGGTCTAAAGTGGTAACTAGGGTGTAGGTAATGTTTCTAATTTTAGTTGGGTATTTAGTGTGGATGAAAACGAACTGGTCGGCCAATCCGCAGTAATGCGTGACGTAAGACGGCTTATAGATATTGCGGCACCGGCCAAGACAACCATTCTCGTTCTTGGCGCAACTGGAACCGGTAAAGAGCTTGTTGCTCGCAGCATCCATAAATATTCGGCAAGAAAAGGTGATTTAATTTCGATCAACTGTTCAGCCATCCCAGCAGAATTGCTGGAATCAGAGCTGTTTGGCTATGAGAAAGGTGCTTTCACCGGAGCCGAAAAAACTCGTCAAGGCCGGTTTGAGATGGCATCGGGCGGCACATTGTTTCTTGATGAAATTGGTGATATGCCATTGCCGCTCCAAGCAAAGCTTTTGCGGGCTATTGAAACCCGTACCATTCAGCGCGTTGGTGGTGGTAAGGATATCCCGATTGACCTGAGGCTTGTTTGCGCAACACATCAAAATATCGAAGCCGACATCGAAGCTGGCAAATTTCGCGCTGACCTGTTTTATAGGATCAATGTTTTCCCAATTAAATTACCGGCCCTTGTGGAACGCGCGGTTGATATCCCTCAGATCATCATTGCCCTAAAAAAGGTCATGAAGAAACAGGATGATAATGGCCCCCTTCCAGAATTTGACGAGAGCGCTTTGCAGGAGTTTATGCGTTACCCTTGGCCTGGGAATGTGCGGGAATTACGCAATGTGATTGAACGCGCCTGCTTGTTATTTCCAGGAAGTAAGTTAGAAGCAAAGCATGTGCGTGACCATTTGCTGCGTTTGCGCGCGCCCGACCCTGCCGAAGAACAAGATGCCCTATGGGCCGCCTCCGCTGATCTTGGACAGGATAGCATTGCCAATGGTGACAAGAGCAACGAGTCCCCCTTGCCGCATCCAAGCCATTATCGTGACTGGTTTGCCTATTTTGACACAATTGATGTCAGGCGGCATCTTCAAGATGTTGAAATTGTACTGATCGAAGCCGCACTTGATAAATCAAACGGCATGATCAGCCATGCAGCCGACGCCTTAAAGTTGCGCCGCACCACATTAATTGAGAAAATGAAGAAATTTATGATTGAAAAGCCAATCCAGTAGACCAAAAGCAGCGCCCCACAAAAGCCCCTCCGGCAAGAGGATAGCGCTAGCTTACCCGAATTGGCTAGATTTCACTTTGGTAGGCGCGTTGCGCTTTCAGCGAACGGCTTGTTTGCCAGCTAATATGGTTCATATTCTGCTGGACAGCTTGTATCAGGTTGGCATTATCCCGCGCACATTCCTCGACGATATTAAAGAATTCAGCATCAATCGCCTTTACATCCATTAAGCAGATATCTTTCAAAACATCCTGCCGCGCTCGATCAAGCGCGGCTGCCCTCACATAATCCTTGCCCGCAATCGCGGCGGCAATGTTTTTATTCAGTAGCTGAAACTGCTCTGCAACATCATTTTTCATCGCGGATCTGCTTTCCCATTTCTTTCCATGCATCACTGATGCTTGCAATTACCTCGAGTGCTTGAGGCGTGCCATTTGCAACGCCTTTGCCCAAATCTTCGATCAGCTTTAAACGCGCAAATTCATAAAGCTGAAACAGATTGTTGGCAATATCACCACCCTTTTCAAAATCAAGGCTTGACTGAAGGCCATAAATGATCGAGACCGCGCGCGAAAAATGCTTCGATTTCATCTCAAGATTACCGCCATTTTTGTGATCGATATTATCAACAAAAATCTGCATTGATTTCACCAATGCATCCAGCATCGTCATAATTATCAGATGGGGATCATTTGTTTCTTCCAGCGCCTGCCGCTCTGCATTTTGATAAGCTTGGGTTATGTTGTTGTAATTCATGCAAAAGATTCCGTAGGTCAAACTTGTCTAAAACAGAATATTCGTGTACTATTTGTAAATGTTTATACATTCGCAGTCAGAAACCCCGTCCACAGGGTCAACCAAGCCAGTTTCTGGCCAGGCAAATGCTGTGACAGCAGGGTCTGGGGTGTCGTCTGCAAGCCTCGTGCCAACACCGCGCCAAACCATCAATGGTGTTGAAACGACCCATCCAACTGCACGATTGGTGCCTGATTTTACCAATATGCAGCATGCCCGCATTTACAGTCCACGGCAGGCTCCATCAGCAGTGACATCCGAAAATTTTCTTGCTGCGCGTGCCAGCCTGTCACCAGGATTTGTGCATAATGCCGCCCAGTCAAATATAGCACGTATCTCGAACATGTACCGTGACGCCCCGCGCTTTCGAAACGAAGTTGATATTCTCGTTTAAACATTTCTAATTTTTTTATAGCCAAACTACGCCTGATGCGAGAAATGCGTCTAGCCATGCTCAAGATCACGGATACGCGTTTGCGTTGCCAGATAGGCCTGAAAAATATTGGCCTCAGATACAACACCCATAAATTTATTACTGTTACGATTAACCACCGGAATAGCTTCGCCAACAAAGTCACTTGCGACCTCAATCGCCTGCATAATTGACGCGTCATGGTTTAGCACCACCGGGTTAGTGATTAAATGCATCCCAAGCTCATCACCATAATGAGCTAATAACAATTTTTGAAGCGAGCATTTGCCAAGAAAACCCTCACCCTTGCTAAGGCAATACCCCTCACTGACATTGGCCTCTGCAAGTTTTTTGATGGCAGTCTTTACCTTCAACCTTGATGACAGAACTACATAATCATTACTAACAACTGTCGTTATCGATTGGTGCATCAGTTCAAGATTTCCACGCCCCTGCGATAAATCAATATCTCGTCGAACTAACTGCTCATCAAAGAAAGAGTGCCCATATACAAGACTGCTCAACAAGGTAGCCACAACAACTGACAACATCGCCGCAACGGAAAATTCATATGACATGGTAAGCTCAAGAACAATCAACACCACAGAAATAGGCGCTCCAATGACAGCTGCTGAAACCGAAGCCATTCCAGCGACTGTTAACAACTGTGGAGCATTCACCACCCCTAAAATAGCTATGATTTTTGCTACAAACCCACCCGCAGCTGCGCCAATAAACAAGGCTGGCGAAAAAATTCCACCAAACAGTCCAAACCCAATTGACAGTGATGTAACTAATAACTTTAGAATCAGCAAAGCAATAAGAAATCCAATCACGTAGCCATCGTTAAGGATCTCATTGACGGTGCCGACGCCGAGGCCCAAAACTTCTGGAACGAACATCGCAACCGCGCCACAAATTACTGCTGCCAGTAATGCAAGCGGTAACGGCGCCAAGCCTGTTTTGACAGCCAATTTTCCGCCAGCAAATAACAGTCTCATAAATAGAATGGCTACCAAGCCAAAAAACAATCCGCTGGCAAGCAAGGTTGGCACGAGCGGTAACAGGTCAGGAAGGACAACATCGATCTGAAATATAGGCTGACCACCAAATAACTTGTTTGAGAGCCAAGCTGATGTGATACTGGCGATTGCGATCGGTGCAATTGCCCGAAAAGAGAAGTGTCTCAACACTGCCTCATGGGCAAAAACAATTCCCGCAAAGGGTGCCTGAAATCCAGCGGCAATGGCAGCTGCCACCCCGCAACCGATGAATATGTCAGCCGTGATGCGACGGCTTCCAAAAAAGTCTGATAGAAAGCTGCCAATGGTAGCTCCAAAATGCACTAAAGGACCGTATTGGCCAACTGGAGCGCCTCCACATAGTGAAATAAACGCCGCCAGGGTCGATCCAAAGCCAGCCTTGAGATCGAGTTCATTGTCAGTTCGATGAGCTGCATAAATGCTATCTGCAGGTCCATGCCACCGATCAATATTAAAGACCCTGCGCACACAAACTAACAGAACTGCGGCTAGCAAAAGCCAAAACATTGGCATCAATGATAGCTCAGTTTCGGGAAACTTTAAGAAATCATTAATGGAGATACTTCTGGCCTCGATGAACCACTTTACAAAAAAAACAAAGAGGCTAGATATTAATGAAACTAAAAGTCCAATGCCGATGCCAATAATTAAAACTCCCAATAGATATTTGATCGACCCCACGAGAGAATTTTGTTTCATCCAGATTGGTTGCATTTTAATCAGCACCTCCTAATCAATATATTGACATGAGTCACAAAATTATTGTTCAGCGTCGGTCTGACTGCATTGGCAAACCATACAGCTCCTGAAAACTGTAATAAGTTTTACACAAAATTAATGAAATCGGCATAACTTTTGCACCACTGATGTCGTTACGGAATTTATGAGAGTCCTCCAGTGTGAGGTTTTTGGTGTATCATGGCAGTTGATTATCTCAGCGCGCTTAATGTTGGAAGTGGGCTAAATGTCACTCAAATTGTGGACGCGTTGGTTGATGCAGAAAAAACGCCGCGCGAGAACATAATCAATGAAAAGATTGCTGAAAAAACTGTTTCAATATCTGCTTTTGCAGAAGTTAAACAACAATTTAGCACACTCCAAACTAGTTTAAATTCTCTTGCACAAGCCTCCACCCTTAATGTGCAAGCAACGAGTTCTGACGGGAACCCTTCCTCTGTTGGCGTGACCCTTACAAATGCCTCCCTTGTTGAGCCCTTCGATCACAATATCACAATTACCAGCCTAGCCACCCCACAATCCATTTCCTTTTCCGGTTATGCTACGAGCAGCTCAGTTCTTGACGCTACCAATCTGTCGATCCAATTGGGTTCTTGGGCTACAGATAACTCTGGCAACAAAACATTTACTGCAAACACTGATTTTACGCAGCAAAGCCTTGTTCTGGATGGAGCTGACAATTTAACAACCTTAAAGAATAGGATAAATGCGCTCGATGTTGGAATTTCAGCATCAATTGTCCGAGTAGCGGATAATAATTACGCACTGACATTAAGCTCTCCATTAGGAACAAATAATCAAATCCGTGTTCAAGCCACCTCCAATTCAGGTGGAATATCCAACTTAAGTTATGATCCAGAAACGAATGGGTCGGGAGCAGCTAACGGCGGAGATGCTCTCAAAGAAATTTCTGCGGCTTCCGATGCAGTCATCTCTTTCAATGGGCTCTCAGTGACAAGAGAGACCAATGTAATTAATGATATAATTCCAGGCGTCACACTCACCCTTAACGCTACCACTTCTTCTATTCAAAAGGTCTCTGCGCGGCATGACCCCAACCTAAGCATGGATGCAACAAAACTTTTTGTTGAAACCATGAACACAATAACCAACGGCCTGATGACACTGAATAAAAACTCATTGGATGAAGAGGAAAGAGGAGCCCTTGCAGGTGATACGCTTGTTCGATCGCTTCGTTATAAGCTACGCCAAATGACAACCACACCTATTGTTGGTTTTGGAGCAGACTCAATTTACCTATCAAATTTTGGTGTTATGACAAACCGAGATGGAACGCTTAGTTTAAATGAAACTAAATTTAAGAGTTATTTCACGGAAAATCCAAAGGAGTTTACCGCATTATCAAAAAGCCATGTAACAAGCACTAATGTCGCAGTCGAAGCGGAAATGACTGGTAAAGAGTGGACACCTGGAACCTACGAATTTCTGTCACTAATCAACACTGCTACCAGCGTGATAAGCGCAGATGAGTCTAGAAATCAAACTTTCAAATCAATTGACGCAAGTTTTGGCGCTGACGATGGCCAATTAAGCGATAATCTGCAAGCCTATGTTGCAGACCATTCAAATGGATCGTGGTCCTTAAGCGGGACTGACAGTTCACATTTAACGATAGACGCAAATGGTGTGGTCACTATAACAGGTGGAACAGATAGGGAGGTAAAGCCTTCTTATTCATTCAACGTCGAATACACTGTGACTGACAACGCTCTGCCAAGCTCCTTCAGAACATTCACTGAAGCAGTTACATTTAATGTCAATGACTTAGCGGAACGCACCTTCACACTTTCAACTCCAAGTGTACCAACCACCGTTTATGCTGGTGATACATTTACTATAGCTGTAGATGGGCAAACAGTTACAACCGCGGCAATTGGAGTTGGCGGCGACACCTCATACAGTGTTGACAAGCTTGCAGCCGCCTTCAATTCAGCCAATGCTAACCTTGTAACTCCAGCTGATGGGGTGTTTAGCGGATCAGGCTCTAATCTTATTTTTAAGTACAATGACTCTGCAACGCCGCAAACCACCACCATGAGTGCTGGCTTAACCTACTCTCCCGCCACTCCTTTAGGCACGGTGGATCAGCAACGTAACGGCGCTTTAACGAACAGAACTGTATATTTCAATGAGAGCTCCAATGACATATCCAACAATATATTAAACGCCAATCAAGGCGATATATTCAAAGTTGATATCCAAGACGGTAGTGGAACCGTCGGTATATCCCACACGGTTACAAGCGCAGATGTTACCGCAATCAGCAACCTAACAACTGCAACACAACGTATAAATTATTTAGCTGGAAAGCTTGATACTGCTGCAAATACTGCAGATTCAGGTTCTGACGTTGGATATGGTTTAAGCAACACTGCAGGCACTCGACAAGTCGAGAAAATCACTAATCCAACTGTCCCATCAATTTCTGCCGGAGATAAATTCAAAGTAACCATTAATGGTACTGAGATTGAAACAGCGGCTGCCACAACGCAATCTAGCCTATCAGATATTGTTGATATGTTGAATACTGCGAATGCCGCGCCGCAAGTGCCCGGCACATTTTCAGTTTCCAACAACGACATATTATTCACTTACACTGATAGTGAGCCAGTTGCTGGAACAATAGGTTCACTGTTCTTCTTAGATGCCTCATCGGGGACAACTTATGATACGGGGACTGGTTCAGCCGGGCAAGACACCGCGGGCGATGTCTCAACCCAGCAAGTGGAGCGGATAACTACGCCAACAGTTCCATCCATGGCCCCTGGTGATAAGTTTAAGGTCACCATTAACGGTACAGAAATTGAAACTGCTGCTGCTACGTCACAGTCGACTTTATCAGATATTGTGAACATGTTGAATACAGCCAATTCTGGCTCAACAGTGCCCGGTACATTCTCCGTTGATAACACAAATGACATTATATTTACTTATACCAGCAATGGTGCGGTTGGCGGCACAATAAGCAAACTCTTCTTTTTAGACTCTTCTGTTGGTATATCTTATGGCGCAGGCACAGGTTCCGGTGCTCAGGACACCGCCGGCGCAGACGGTAAACTCACGGTTACTTGCAACACTGGTGGCACAGCAGATAACGGCGATACGATTGGACAGTTGCAATTAAGCACTGATAGCGGAGGGTCATACAGTACGCTTGGGGCCAGTCTCCAAAACTCTGCTGGCACCTCAACTACCGAGATAGTCAGGATTGGATCCCCGTCCCTCCCCACCATCAAAACGGGAGACAAATTTAGTATTCAGATTGGCAATAACGGATCCCCATTCACTGTCACCACCGGCACACTGAGCGATAATGACACTCTAACTGATATCTCTGACGCTTTGAATACTGCTCACGGGGGGTCTGTGGGCACATTTAGCGTTTCTTCAGCAAATCTGTTATTTACATACAACGATACCAACGCTGGTAATATCTCCAACGGTCAAGACGCAGGACTTGTTTATATTCCCCATCCTGGCACCATTGCACTAACAGCAACTGCTGTTGACCATGTTCACCTTACGACCGTTACAGAAGATAGCCACACCGCTGGCCCCACAGTCGCGGCCCTCGACGGAACATTAATGTCGCTGGAAAATGAACTGTTTAAACTGACATCAACAGGAGCAAAAGGGATCTGGGTGAAGGCAGAGGGCAATCACACTTCAACATTGTATGTTGGTAAAAGTCTCTTCAACACAATAAACGAGTTCGGTGACACGGTGCTCACAAGTGACGGCGACATTGATAAACGTGTAAAGCGCTACAGCGAAGATATCAGTGATCAAAAAGATCAGCTCACGTCTCTCGAAACACGCATGGAAAACGAACGAGCACGTTATATGTCACAATTCACCGCGATGGAGTCCGCTGTTTCCGGCTTCAAGGAAACGCAAAGCCTGCTGACAAATATGATGGATGCATGGACAGCAGGGATGAAAAATTAAAGGGCATCAAATATTGATACTTCTCGCCGCGCTATGTCGGCAATGTGCAGACCATTTATTTCAGCACCTAAACTCCATCCTGCCGGGGCTTCTGGCGCAGATTCTGACCTCAAACCAAAAACATATGCCTTAAAACGCTTCAATGTGTCTTCACCATTGTAATTAAGAAGTTTTACTGGCTCGTCAGCCTCACCAAAAAGAGGTGTTAACTTACGAATTTTGTTAACGGATTCGAAGTTGTATCTAAAATACTGAAAACCATTGAGCATCTCTACCGCATTTTCACCAGCGTTAACCTCATCTAAAAATAGCAACAATAACTCGGAGGTGTCTGAAATCTCCTGAGGTGTTATTTCAGTGTATTTTTCTGATAAACCCTCAGCGTATTTCTTAGAAAATAGGCTGAGAGGATTGTCCGTCGCCAAAAACTCTTGGCTTGATTTACCCACAGCGACGTCAAAAATCCAGTTGGGGCAGAAGCTCATGATCTGTTTCCTGTAGAAGGCCTTTGTCTGTAATCACTGAAATAAACTCTAAACCTCCCAAAATCAAGACTTTTAGATACTTGCCAACAGGATCCGTTATGCAAGACAGCTAAAAGCCAAGGGCGAGGATCCTTGTTGTTTGCATACTTGCGAGCCAATTTTCTTTTCCAGCTAACATTTTTTTTATTCAGTCGTTCTCTATTTCGGATGGGCAACCTGCCCTTTGTTTAGCAAACGTAACTAGGGGACTAGAAATGACTGTTATCAATACAAATACTGGTGCTTTGACTGCGCGTACTTATGCCGTTAAAGCAAACGACTCTATGACAAAGGCAATGGAGCGCCTTGCTTCAGGATTGCGCATCAACTCTGCTGCAGATGATGCAGCCGGCCTCGCAGTGGCAAATAAAATGGAAAGCCAGCTGCGCGGTATGAACATTGCCATTCGTAACTCACAAGACGGTATTTCACTTGTGCAAACTGCCGAAGCAGGCATGTCAGAAATTAGTAACATGCTCATCCGCATGCGCGAACTGGCAGTTCAGATGAACAACGGTATTTACACTTCTAGCGACAGATCAAACGCTCAGCTTGAAGTTGATGCGTTGATGTTGGAAGTGGACAAGATTGCAAACAACACAGCGTTTAACGATGTGAAGGTTCTTGATGGCACTTACTCAGCAGACATTCGTGCGGGTAACACTAACGTCGAACAAATTAATGTCACTGTCGCGCGCATGAATACGGATTCACTGGGTGGCGATAACCTGGCTGGCACTAAATCAACAGCCACTGCAGATGACTCTGTCGCTGTAGATAAGGTTGGCACAACTGTAGTGACTTCAACTGCTGCTGAGTCCATCACGATCCAGAACGCAAACCTTGGAACTGGCATTTCAGCCTTCACAGCCGCAAATGCAAATGGTACCTATACTCTTTCAGGCACTGATGCTGCATCTTTTTCACTGGATTCAGCTAACAACATTGTTAGCAATTCAGCCATAGCATTTGACACGTCAGCGTCACCCAAAAACAGCTATGACTTGCAGTTAACTTATACCAACCAAGCTGGAACCAACAGTTTTACTGAGAATGTGAAGCTAAACATTACAGCTAACGAAACAATTGCGGCCATTAAAACGGCAACAACAAATCTTACAACATCTGAATCTGCAGCCATGTCGTTCCGTGCAACCAATTCTGCCGGTGCTAGCGACGGTATCCTTTCATCAAATTTGCAAGCATTTGTAAATGCTGACACCGGGGTTGGATCATATTCCGTCACCGGTACTGACGCTGCTCAAATTACTGTTGATAGCGTAAACGGCATTATCTCTGCCGCGCTAGATTTCGAAAACAAGCAGGACAGCGGGACTAATAATGTCTATGACTTTGACGTTGTTTACACATCATCAACTGGTGACAAGTTCACTGAGACAGTCGCCCTGACCGTAACAGACTCACAAGAAGAAGTTGTGGAATTTACGGACAGCGCAAACAACGTCTTCAGCCAAACCGGTAACACGGTTGTCACACGTGGGGACGTATTCACCTCAACAGTGGACGGCGTAACTCTAGCCGCAACAGTAACTGCAGATGACTCTGCTTTCACAAACGATAAATTGGCAACTCTGTTAAACGAGGAAAACGCTCAGCAGGCCACGCCTGCACGGGGGACATTCTCTGTCAACGGAAGTAACAATATCGTGTTTACTTATTCTGATGCAGTGGGTAACACGTCTGACGCTCCAAACTCTATCATTCAGACAGATAAGAACATTACGGTTGCGAGCCTTACTGAAACAGCCACGGCCGCCGTATATGA
>Ga0209199_1000674_pt1 | contig 46189 bp, 74 predicted proteins | sample COGITO_mtgs_1105_7_FD_184805 | JGI IMG/M metagenome (GOLD analysis project Ga0209199, IMG submission 184805) | Pelagic marine microbial communities from North Sea - COGITO_mtgs_110523 (SPAdes) (version 2) | ecosystem: Environmental > Aquatic > Marine > Epipelagic ... | reverse complement strand
TTTTACTAACTTCTATCAAAAGTCTGTTTACCCTAATGATAAGGGACTAGAGTTTGTAGAAGACTTACAGGATAGACAAATACCTTGGGGTCGGGAAGCTAATGCTTAAATACCAACAAGAGTTTCTAAGCCAAGTGCAATCCGACATAGAACCTTTGTTAGAAGAAGACTGGCAAGAAATAGAACACAACAAACACTTATATAAGTTAGACCCCGATTGGGATATTTATAGAAAGCTAGAGGAACAAGGCTCTTTGTTCATATTCACCTGTAGGGACGGTAATAAACTTGTAGGTTACTTTGTAGTGGTGATAATACCTAGCCTACATTATAAAGGTTCTATGATTGCTGCTGCTGATGTTATATTCTTAAGTAAAGAATACAGGTCAGGTCTAGCTGGATACAAGTTGTTTAAGTTTGCTGAGAACTGCTTAAGAGAAGACGGGTTCAAGACCCTTCAGGTAACCACAACAGAGAGAAACCCGATAGACCCACTTATGGAGCGTCTAGGGTACTCTAAGATTGAAACTAAGTTTGAGAGGGTTCTATAATGGTTGCTTCCGTAGGTGCATATATCTTAACAAGTGTAGGTGCAACAACCTTAGCAGCTAGTGCAGTAGCAACATATGCAGTTGGTTACTTAGCCACTACAGCTTTAACTAATGTTGTACTTGGTGCATTATCTCCTAAGCCATCTGTAGCTGGATCAAACCGTGGTTACATGACAAATGCTATGGGTTCCTCTATGGATCACCAGATCATTTATGGTAAGGTTCGTGTAGGAGGTGTTCGTGTATATGATGATGCTACAGGTACAAGTAACAACTATTTACATCGTGTCATAGCTTTTTCTGGGCATGAGATACAATCCTTTGATAAGATATACATTAACGACTCTTACGTTAACTTCTCTGACATTGATGCAAATGGTAATGTATCAACTGTAACAGATGCTGATGGGAACTCATCAACTCGTTATAATGGTAAGATGCGTATTAATTTCCACTTGGGGTCCCCTACTCAGTCTGCTGACAGTGACCTTGTGTCTGAATCTACTAAGTGGACTTCTGCACACAAGCTAAGTGGCATAGCTTATATGTATGTACGCATGGACTTTGATGCTGATGTTTACCCTAATGGTATACCAGTCTTTACTGCTGAGATCAAAGGTAAGAAGGTCTATGACCCACGTAACTCATCCACAGCATGGTCTGACAACCCAGCCTTGTGTTTACGTGACTACCTTACGTCCTCTTACGGACTAGGAGAAGCTGTAGCTAACATTGATGATACTCTTGTAATCTCTGCTGCTAACATATGTGACCAGACTGCCTCTAGTGTTACACGTTATACTTCTAATGGTGCTTTCACAACTGGTTCTACTCCCCATGACACGATAAATGCTATCTTAACTTCTATGGGAGGTTCTTTGTGGTATGCCCAAGGTAAGTGGCGTGTGAAGCCAGCTTACTGGACTACACCAGTTATGTCATTAAATGAAGATGACCTACGCTCTAGTATTTCCTTAGCTACAAGACACTCTCGTAGAGATAACTTCAACACCATTAAAGGTACTTTTCGTGGTGCTGAGAGTGACTGGCAAGTAACAGATTACCCAGAAGTTGTTAATAAGACTGATGCTGGATCATTCGTAACTGGTGCAGCCTACTCTATTACCTCTGTAGGTACTACTGACTTCACAACTGTTGGTGCGTCTGCTAACACTGTAGGAGTAGTCTTTGTGGCTACAGGTGCAGGTAGTGGTAGTGGGTATGCTGATGCTAACCTTGGTGAAGATAATGGTCAAGTATCAGTCGCTGATATAGACCTTCCGTTCACTGACACATCCATTGAGGGCAGAAGACACGCTAGAATTGCCTTGGAGCGTAACAGACAACAGCTTACAGTTAGTGCGAGTTTTGGACTAAGGACACTTGAACTACAGGTTGGAGATAACATCCGGTTGACTAACAGTCGCTTTGGATGGACTAACAAAGAGTTTGAGGTTGTGTCTTGGAACTTTGGTCTTGTTGACGATATGGACTTACAGGTTAATATGACCCTAAGAGAGACTGCTGAGGCTATCTTTAATGAAGTTGATGATGGTGCTGTATATCAAAGAGATAACACAAACTTACCCTCTCCCTTTACAACAGCTATACCACAGTCTTTTGCTGCTGCTGCAACTACATTTAACAACCAAGATGGTACAACTGTACCTGAGATAACATTTACTTGGACTGTTGCTAATAGTAGCCTTGTTGACCACTATGAGTTCCAGTGGAAGTTTTCTACTGATAGCACTTACAACTCTGTCTTACTAAAAGACCCTAAGTTTATTCTGTCTCCAGCAGAAAGTGCTAAGGCATATGACTCAAGGGTACGTTCAGTTAATGCTCTTGGTGTTAATTCACAGTTTATTAGCTCTGCATCTCCAATAAGTACAACTAACGATGGTACAATACCAAATGCTCCTACAAGTTTAACTGTTAGTGGAGGTTATGCAGCTACGACAGTTGAGTGGACTGCACCTACAGCAAACACTAACGGTACTGCACTAAAGGACTTGTTCCAGTATGAAATCTATCGTGGTACATCTACTAACCCAACTACGCTGGTGGGTCGTGTGGCTGGTACTACCTTCTCTGACATTGGATTATCTAACAGCACTACTTACTACTACAGGGTTAAAGCATTAGACTTCACAGGGAACTCTAGTGCGTTCTCATCTAATGGGAATGGTACAACTAATGCTGCGTTAACTAATGGTACTAATGCTAAACTTCTTACTCTGTCAGCAACAGATCAAGTATTTACTTTCGATGCTAGTAATGCAGCAAACCCTAGTTCACAAACTATAACTATAAGTGCTGCTACTCAGAGTACAACTGGAACAATATCTTTTTCTTCTAGCCCATCTGTAACTCTTGGTGGGTCAGGTAGCTCAAGGACACTTAGTGTAGCAAACTTTGGTAGTAACAATGCTGTAACTATAACTGCTAGTGTTGATGGTGTGTCTGATGTATTTACCATACATAGGCTAAAAGAGGGTGGTGAGGGTGCTGGAGCATTGACCCTAATACTGTCCAATGAGAACCACACCTTTGCAGCAGATGTTAATGGAAACGTATCTAGCTATTCTAATTCTGGAACAACCATAAAACTATTTGAAGGTACAACTGCCATAGCTTATGATGGTACTGGATCACAAAACGGAACCTTTACAGTATCCTTTTCTAAAAGTAATATCGACCAAGGGACATTTTCAACAGTTGGAAACTACTTTAGTGCTGGTAATGCTTCTAATATGACAGCAGACAATGCTTCAATAATATGGACGATAACAGGTAAGAGGTCTGATGGTACTGCCATTAGTCTCACTAAGACTCAATCCTTCAGTAAATCAAGGACTGGGGCAACTGGACAATCAACTACCGGAGCTAGAGGTGCTGGTAGATGGAATATCCAAGTTAGTAACCTCCCTAACTCAAGCGCCTCAGCCAACTCTACTTTCGTAAGTGCCATAGGAGCGCCTGTTGCTAAAGATCAGGCTTGGTTTTACCAAGGAACTGAAGCCAACCCAACGGCTCAAGGTGTTTGGATTTATAATGGAACTGTTTGGAATGAACAAGACGAAGTTATAGATGGTAACTTAATAGTATCTGGTACTCTAACAGTAACTAATGCAGAGATAGAGAACTTAGCTGTAAACAGAATTAAGATAGCTAGTGCTTCAGTGTCTGACTTAAGGTCTGCTGTAGGTGGTATAGCCAATTTAACAAATGGTAGTACTTACGCTAATATGCACTCTCTTACTATACCTGTTATCTCTGGAATCCCAATTTATATATCAGCAGGTCTTTTATATAGAGAAGATTTATCTAATGGCATAGCTAATGATGGCTCACAGATTTTTATTGTGAGGTTAAGATTAGTCCCAACAGGCAGTCACAGTTGGGTAAATCAACAAATTCGTGAGGTTAGTTACACAAGAAATGGTTATTTTAAAAATGGTCCAAATTACGCTATTCTTGAGGACATCTTAACTCCAACTTACACTGGAAATGTAACTATAAACTTGCAAAACCAGTCTTTTGAACAACTTTCAGGAGGTACTGGGGCTATAACCAGTAGAAATATATATAGGTACAGGTCTTACTTCTATATTCAATCAGTGGTGAAATAATGAATAGATACCTTGCATTTAATTCGGACGGTACTCTTTTCCAAGAGTGTACTCTTTCTAGTGTACCTGATGATGACAAAAACTATGTAGACATTTCAACTCTTGATTTTGAACCTGACATCTTCTCTAATGTATATACTCTAGTTGATGGACAAGTTCAGGTGGGTTCAGAACCAGAGGTAGTAATACCAGAAAGTGTTTTGTGGAGAGACTTGCGTATTACACGCAACAAACTATTATTAAACTCAGACTGGACACAGGTTTCAGATTCACCAGTAAGCAAATCAGATTGGGCAACTTATCGTCAAAGTTTACGAGACTTGCCTTCAAACACTGAAGACCCCTCTAATGTTAATTGGCCCAATGAGCCAGAGTAGGAAATAAAATGGGATATAAACTAGGAACAAGAAGTATGCAGAGCCTCTCTGGAGTAAATCCTGATATGGTTGCTGTGGTCGAAAAGGCCATTGAGATAACAGAAGAGGACTTCTCAGTAATTGAGGGTATACGTTCACTTGATCGTCAGAAGCAACTGCTTAAAGACGGTAAGTCAACTACCTTGAACTCACGACATATAACAGGTCATGCTGTTGATATGGTCCCTTATCCTGTAGATTGGGAAGACCTAAAGAGGTTTGAGAAGATGGCAAAGGCAATGAAGAAAGCTGCTAAAGAGTTAGGCATTTCCATCGTATGGGGTGGTGACTGGAAGAACTTTTACGATGCTCCACATTTTGAGCTTGATCGTAAAGACTATCCGGCATGAAACAGGACAGTTGGCATCTATCTAAGTCTGTACCTGCTACATTCCTACTGGCTATTGTCGCACAGACTTTAGGTCTGGTGTGGTATATGTCATCACTTGACGCAACTGTAACTACTAATGCCCGTGAGATAGCTAGGCATGAAATTCGTATCAATGAGATTGAGAAGACAGCACAACTACAAGCTGTAATGCTAGGTCGTATTGACGAAAACATAAAGGCAATTCGTGACGCTGTTGAGCAAATGAGAAGTATTAATTCTGCAAGGTAATATAGGAGTGTTGCTATGGACCCATTTACCATTATGGCTGGCGCGACAAGTGCCTACCAAGGAATTAAGAAAGCAGTAGAGGTCGGTAGGGACATAAGTTCTATGGGCAAGACCTTGGGCCAGTGGTCTAAGGCTGTTAGTGACCTAGACTTCCTTGAACAACAAGCTAAGAAGCCACCCATTTATAAATACTTCAGTGATACTCAAAGCAATGCTTTGGAGATATGGACACAGAAGCAGAAAATGGCAGAGATGAGGGAAGAGCTAAAGACTCACATCTCTTGGACTTATGGGCCATCTGCATGGCGAGAGATTGTAAAGATAGAAGCAGAGCAACGTAAGGCTCAACGTGATGCTGTGTATGCTAAGAAAGAGTTTATTGATGGGGTTATAAACTTTGTAGTGATAACTATTATAACTCTGATTGGTCTTAGTCTTGGTGGGGTAGCTATTTACTTTGTAGGCAAATCTCAAGGAAAGTGGTAATGTTTATATCTGTACTATTAATTTGCACATCTCTTCATGTATCAAGTTGTGATATTGTAGCTAATACAGAAGACTTATATTTTTCCCAACAGCAATGTCAAAATCAAACTGCCATAGTTGTTTCTAAACTTGTAAGTAGTGGTGTAGCCGTTAAACCAAAATGTTTTAAGGTAGGTGACAGCGCATAGCGCAAGGGGTGATAATGTATCTTATGAAACATAAAGATAGGTACGTCATATACGATGCAAAAGGAAGAGTAGTAATAATAAGTAGGAACAGGTCTATTTCTATTAAGTATGCGGGAGTAAATAGATGAATGAATTTAATGTTGCAGATAAGGACTCCAGTGGTCACATCGACAAAGAAGAATGGGATGCCTTATTACTGGATGATAAGCGAAGGAAGATTGAAGATGATGACGCACATCGTGACCAGACTCGTAAGATGGCTTGGTTTGCGCTATGGGGAATGTTGCTCTATCCTGTGGCAGTGGTTATTACAAGCGCTCTTGGGCTTGACAATGCTTCTTCAATCATTGGGAGCATGGCTTCTATTTATTTCGTATCTGTTGCTGGGGTGGTATCTGTCTTTATGGGTGTTTCCAACTTAGCTAAGAGAGTTAACAAGGTGGAAACTAAATGATACTTGGACAAATATTCGGTGCAGTAGGTGGACTAGCTACAACATACCTAGATGGTAAGGTAGCCGTACAGAAAGCTAATGCTGAGATTAAGGTTAAGCAAGCCACTGGTGAGATAGACTGGGACATAGAAGCAATAAAGGCTACTCAGAATAGCTGGAAGGACGAGTGGATAACTCTGCTTTTTTCTATTCCATTAATTTTAGCCTTTTGTGGAGATTGGGGAAATGAGATAGTGCAGCGTGGTTTCTTAGCGTTAGAAGTTATGCCAGCATGGTATCAATATTCCCTTGGGGGTATTGTGAGTGCAAGCATAGGAATAAGATCAGTATCTAAGTTCTTTGGTAAGAAATGATGTGGGTTCTAGTCTGGCTACAACTTACATCCGGTATGCCACTTGATTACTTTCAGCTAGGGACTTATGACAATAGGAAAGTATGTGAGCAACAAAGAGACAAAGCAAAGGTTATGGTTATTCATAACGGCATCTCTGTACAGTGCATAGGAATAGAAAACAAAGATACTGACGAAAGTTAGTACAGTACAAACGTAAAAAAGCCGTAGGTATCCTTGAGTGGACGCCTACGGCTTTTTTGATTCTACTCTGCTGCTGTATTTACAACGTATATTGGAGTGGCTGGTGCTAACTCCCTTAGCTTCTTAGCTTGTATCTCTGCTTGTATCTTAGCCATAGGTGGCAGCTTAAGGTGCATTAAGATACCATTGACTTCAGTTGCTATAGAAAACTTACTCATTTCGTCTCCAAACTCTTCATTGCTAGAGACAGGCCCTCATATATAACCTCTATGTCAGCTTGTATTTTTCCTATCGTATAAGTAAACCACAGAGACACAACTATGTTAGTTAACAGTAACCCCTCAAATAAATTCATAACCCCTCCTTCATAAATGTCTTTACCCACATTGCTGTAATGTCAGATCGTATGATGTCATCTACCCCAAACTCAATAACTGGAACAGGTAACATATACTTCTTAGCTAGGTGTATAACCTTTGATAGTCCATCTGCTTCTTTAAGATCACTCTGCTGTACGTCACCGTTTAAAACAATAGTAGTTCCTTCACCTACCCTTGTGAGTAACATCTTTAGCTCATGGGTTGTTATGTTCTGCGTCTCATCAACAATTATAAAGGAATTATCAAAGCTACGGCCCCGCATAAGCGCAAGAGGTGCCATCTCAATGTTTCCATTCTTGATGCCTGTTTCCACTGTACCCTTACCAAGATGCTTCTCCAATACGTCTAATACAGGTAAGGCCCAAGGCATAGTCTTTTCAGCTAAGTCTCCCTTTAAGAACCCAAGCTCCTTACCTACAGCTACGTGGGGTCTTGTAATAACAATCTTGTCGATCTTCTTCATAATGTACAGGTCAGCAGCATAGGTTGCTGTAACATAGGTCTTTCCAGTACCAGCAGGTCCAAGTACAAATACTTGCCTACTTGTGTTAAGTGCATCAATGAAGTCTCTTTGGGTTGGTGTCTTAGCTACAAGACCAGATTTAACTTTCTTCTCTGCCCCTTTGTAGTTAGTTTTTCTTCTAGTACGTTTAGGCTTATCGGGAAAGTCTTCCATTATATCTCCTAGAGTTAGTTGAGCAGTTTAAACACATGCTCAGGTACGGGGGGTTAGGTTAAGTCTACAATCTCACATGAATCCCCAGAGCAAGCTAATGTTTGACTACCAGAAGTGTTATCCTCTTTCTCATAGTCAGAGAGTTCGGACCAATCTACACTAATAGGCATTTGTTCTAGTAGTTCCTCATAAGTATCTTTGTCACACTCCTGATATGGTGCTTGTTGATATATGTGATCGTCATAAGGTAGGAAAGAAACACCAGACATTTCGTCAAAGTTCTTATACACAAACATTCCCACTTCCATCCATTCGTCTTTACGAACATTTATAGTGACACTAGGTTTATGTTCTGCCCAGTGCCTTTGATACATAAGCCACATTTCAAGTTGCTCAATAGCAGTCATGTCAGATGTAACCACAGCCCCCTCTGGAGATTTCTGAGGGAAACTAAACACTACTGTACTATCTGGCTTTCTTACGCAGGGTTCATTTGGTATGCCTTGATCTATCATAAACTGCGTCATTGGGTCTTTAGTATCACCACGCACAGTACGAATATAATAGGCTGAGTGACGAGCGTGTATTCCACTAGAACTGTCAACCAACTGTGATACGGTTCCAGACGGCTTACAACAAGTGATAGCAGCAGACACAGGAATATTAAGGCGTTCAGCCCACTCAGCGTTAGTAGCAATAGCGACATTTTTAAGATGCTCCAATGTTTTAGCTAGACCTTTGTTGCTAATAGTGGTCAGCTGGTTATCCATAATACCTGTTAAAGATACTCCTAACAAGCGTTCTTTCTCTGTGTTAACCTTCCAGTCTTTTGTCAGGTAGGGGAAGTTAGTGTAGGTACTTTGTATGGTTCCAAGTATAGTGGCTATCTTAACCTTCTTCTCTAAGTCTTCTACACTGTCGTTTGCTCTAACTACCACTTCAGTAAGGTTACAAAATTGTGAATCTAGTAATATTATCTCAGAACATGGATTCGTCCCAAAGTCTTGATCTGCATCTCTCCTACCATTCTTAGCAGCCTGTTTCTTACTTGCCTCACGATTAAAGATACCTCTCTCACCAGAATAGCTTTCCACTAGGGCGTTCCACTCTCGTAAGAAGGAAATAGAGTCTGGCTTCTCAGTGTAACAGATAGAGTTATTTGCCAATGCTCTGTGACCATTGTGCTTACCCCAGTCACCTGACTTAGCATACCGCATCTTATCATCATCTAAATCGGATAGTGAGATCATAGCACTACGCCTCACGCCACCCACGACCACCACTTCGCCTATCTTACACATTATGTCGTGACACTCTATAGAGGATAGTTTACGTCCTTGGGATTCCTTGAAGGTATGTATAACAAAATTAAACAGGTCGATTAAAGGTGCTGGACCGGAAGCCCTTCCACCAAAAGTCTTTAGCCTTGCACCAGCTGGTCTAACCTTACTGGTATCCCATGTAGGAATTTCACCCATATACAACAAAGCAATTAACTGTCGTAGAGATTTAGCCCAACCCTCTTTGCTATCCTTAACCACTATATTAGTTTCACTATCGTAAAGTTTGGGAACCTCTGACAACTGTTCTACATACTGTTTTTCCACTGAGAACCCAACACCAGTCCCACAGAGTAAAATGAACATAGCTTGATCAAAACTCTTTATATTCTTAACTGCAAGGTAGGAACAATTATACATACAAGTATTGTCTCTTATTGCGGCTGGGCCAGCGGTCATTAATGATCTCATACTGGGCATCACATCTAAAGATAGTATGGCCTTTTCTATACCACCAACAAAGCTATCATCACCAGCTAACGGCTTAACTATGTTTTCCATATACCTAGATACAGTCTCTTGCCAATTCTCTCGCCTATTCTTTTTATCTAGCCAACGCGCATAACGAGACTTGTGTATGAAGTGTTGGTAGTCTGTTACAAAAAAGTTATCCATTATTTGCGCCCCCGCATTATTTTATCTTCTTCTAGCCACACTAATTGGTCAATGTCATCTCGACTTAAACCTATGTCTTTTAGTTGATCACCACTTAGCCTGTTGAGTTGCTTTATAGTATCCCTATGCGCTCTCCAAGTCTGGTGATACTTAACCCACCTCCAAGCCCAGTTGCTTGAGAAAGCAGCCATTATTATTTTCTTCATCTATTATCCCCTGATCCATGTAGGACACCACGTAATTGTCTATCGTCCAGTTTCTTTTGATTCATTTCTGCTATAGTCTGTAGTGAACCCCCATAAAAGTTAGATAGTGCTGCGACATAAAACAGAACGTCACCTAGCTCTTTCATAACGGCATCTTTATCAAACATGGAGTAGTCTCTAATAGACTTCTTTAGCTTCTCTGCTACCTCCCCAGCTTCACCTACAAGGCCAAGAGTATTTTCTATCTGCCTCTCTCTGCCCTTTGTTAGTATCTTACCTTCTACCCACTGACTGTAGGCAGCTAAATCATTCTTAGGTATACCATTGTCATTAAACTTATCAAGGTAACCTATCTCTGCTAAATCTTGACCTGTAATCATGTTATTACCCTTCCATAAAACTCTGTCGGTGTACCCGAATCCTTCATAATGTCAAATAAGTACCAAGCGCAATTATCTTTACCTACGCTCTTGCTACCCTCAATCCACTTTACTCTTCCTACACTAACAACCTTAACGCAGTAGGTCATAAGAATTGCTGACTGCTTGGTGTGCATCCAGTCTGCATCGAACAAGAGCCAAGTTGGACATACGTGCAACCAATGATCTATAAGAGGATGCAATATCTTTCTTTCCCACGGAGGGTTGGTAATACAAAAGTCTATGACCCCGTATCCACCAAAGCTAGTGTCAAGAGCATCATGCTTAAATACAGAAGGATGTCTTGGCTCAATATCACAAGCATATAAACACTCCCCATGACCGTCCGTTAACTTAGTTATATGTTGTATTAGTCTCCCATCTCCAGCACAAGGCTCTGTGTAGTCAAATGAATAAGGTAAGTGTGCTATAAGAGGCTCAACAGCAGCTATTGGTGTTGGATAATAGTCTCTTGGGACCCTCTCAAAATCACTACGCTTGCCCATATATTGCCTTAAGTCTAGTTTGGGATACAAACTCTGGGTCATACATACCATCAGCTACCTCACGTTTAACTATAACACCTGACCACCATTCACGGTTGGCTTGCCCTGCCCAACCTTCTGATGCCCCTTTGTAACAACCTGCTACAAGGCCAATAACTCCTCTAGGGTGAGAAGAATCTTTAAACTTAAGATCGCGTTTATGACTATGACCACAGGTAGAGCTATGATGGCGGTGAGCCAGTAGCCCATTAGCATGATGCATACCAGACATAGCAGAGCCAAAGTTACCGCTGCTAAAGTAATGAGCATACGAGACGCCATCGTAATCAGCAATCGCTGGTGCGGAGTTTTCATACTCATGGTACTCATCGAACCATCTGTCCGTCTGGAGATGCCGGAAAGATATGCCGTACTTTGATCCTTCGAGTCTAGGATCGTGCTTAAGAGCCTTCTTAATTCTTTGTTCATGGTTACCCTCAAATCCTATGTAAGTTGGACGCTTACGCTTGTGGTGTCTGAACTTCCAACGAATACGTTCCTGTGCATCGTTGTAGTGGTCAATATCCTCTTCATAACTCTGGCTTACTATTGCCTCTGGGTAACGAGTGTCAAATGTATTTAATGACCGCATATCAGCGCCATCACCCAAGTCTACAACATAGTCAGGTTTTATGTCGTACAAGAACTCACCTAACCAATTAAACCTCTCATTGCTCACACTAGGATCAACGTGAGCGCAAGAGAAGACTACTACTGTTTTACCCATGCTGTAGGCCCTCTGTACGTTCAGATACTTCTACATTAACGTAGAACTGTAAGTTATCTAACTGTTCCTTAGTAAGGTCTTTAAGTAGCTCTAGTATATCTTTTACTTCAACCATTCGTCTGGTATCCTTTTATCTGAATAGATGAACCCATGTTTATCACACCAGTCACCGTATGAAGATTTAGCCCCTTTGTTTAATTTGCCCTTAGAGTTACTAAAAACAAATCGTATGTCTAACTTAGGGTGTTGCTCCTTTACTTTCAAGTGCTTCTTTCTGTCTGCGGATACAAACCTTCCTTTGGATTCAATTATAATCCCGTTAGGTAAAATAAAGTCTGGGGTGTAAGTCTTATTCTCAAGTAATGTCCACTTAATCTTTAGTGTCTCATACTCAAAACTTACACCCCTATTCTTTAAGTCAACGGAAATATCATCCTCTAGTCCTGATCTGTAGCCATTCTTTATTGCGTGTTGTCTACGCTTACTGGTGGTTGCCACAGTTCTCCCTCTTCTCTCCTTAGCCAGAGTAACCTAGCGTTTTCCACTATACGGTCTACATCACCGTCATAGGCTTTTACACAGGCTTTCCAGAGGTCTTCTTCTGTAGTACACTCCTCTAGTAACTTACCTGCTTTCTTAGGACCAATTCCGTATATTCCCTTGATATTATCAGCAGCATCACCTGTCAGAATTTGGGTATAAAAGAACTTAGTCCCTGACCACTCATCTACTTCTGTCCACTCTTTCTTATTAAAGTTAAAGTGGCGGCATGGTATCTGTAACATATCCTTGTCGATTGATGCGACAATAGCTTCAGGACCAATTCGGGTTGCTTCTATTGCTATTAGATCATCTGCTTCTTCTCCCTCACTAACTTTAGCACCAAACTTATTAATTAGGTAGTCTCTTATATGTTGTAGGTGCTTAGGCTTCTCTACTCCAGACCTATTACCCTTGTAGGGGTAAGACTTTGCTATCTCAAACCGAAAGTTATTAGACCCTGTGAGATAAATCTCAAACTGATCAGGGGTTGGAAAGTCTAAAGTCTCCTCAAGAACGAAGTCGAGTAGTACCTCTATCTTCTCTTCTGCATCCTTGGGGAGATCGTCTTGAGTAGCAAAGGCAGCACGATAGGCTAGGATGTCTCCGTCTACTAGGACCTTAAGCACTAAAAGTCACCAAACACCATCTGACCATCATCCTTTTCAAAGGCTACGCTTTCTACATAGGTGAACCCCGCTGCCCTTGCTGCATCACCGTATGCTTGAGCTAGAGAGTGAAGATCATCCACATCGTCACGCTCAACAGTCGTGCTGCCACTAAAGCCATCTTCATCATCAGAGGACTGAAAGGTAATAATAAGTTTCATTAGAAAACGCTCCGATCTTCTACTTTTGACTCATATACAACGTGATCAACAACTGCTACCTTTTCCAACGTAGTGATCTTACCGTCCCATACGTCTAGCTTAACAATAACTTTAGAGCCGTTGCCAATCAGTCCATCCTCTTCCCAGTCCCAAGCCACATAGTCTTCTCCAGACCTCTTAAACATAGCTGGTGGACCAACTAAAACACCTTGTTCACCAGTTTCCTGATTAACAAACTTAGGGTTGAAGTGAGGTCTTGTTGCTTTGTAGTACATCTGACCTTCTTTATTGGTCTTAAACAACTGAGCTTGTAGACCTGTGTTAGGAACACCGTCCTTGATCATCTTGGCTTTGCTTTCATCAGTTAGCAGAAGATTAAGTACATATACTCCCTGCTTCATTTTAAAAGTGTTTGCCATGTCAGAGCCATCCTTTGGTCCCATGTCACGATCCTCTTCCCGTAACTTAGCCCACTCAACTTCGCACTCTACTTGAACTGTCTTACCCATTCAATTTCCTTTCGTAGGGGTTGTATAATACTATATATACCCAAATCGGTTTTTCGCAAGCAACTTTACACATTTATTTTACATCAGTGGATGTCTGCATAAGTGTTTCCGAATTGTACATCTGTACCTAATGGTACGTTAAGTTTTACCTTATCATTTAACTTAATTGCAGCTTCGTGCATAATCTTTTCTACTGCACCCTCCTCTCCTTTTTTAACTATGGCAATTACCTCATCATGGAACTGCCCGATAGACTTAATTCCCTTGGACCTACATAACGACACCCAAGTATCAAAACAGAACACTCCAGTACCCTGATTTAATGTACTGAAACGGTCCTTGTCACTTCGTAGGCTATACCAGAAACCGGACACAGGGTTCTTAAGCCACGCACCATTAAGTACCTCACGTACATTAAGTGTACTTGCTACCTTCTCAATAGCCCAGTTACGTGACCAGAAGGCTTCTAGTAGGGTCTTAGCTTCAGACTTGCTCATACCTGTCTCACGGGCCAGCTTAGGCGCTCCTACACCATACGTGGCACTGTAGTTAACCACTTTGTAATTCTTACGGAGGGCCTTAAGGGAACGCTCTCCAGAGTTATGTTTGTCGATGTCACCCTGAGTTATGACACCAGCGTGTAAAGCCAAGTCTAAGTGTGGATCAAAACCTTCACGGCTCATCTGTTCAACATAGTCAGGGTCTAGTGGTTTCATGTAGTGTCGCTTAGTAGTGTCCTCCAGTGATGTCATATCAGCACCAGCTAACACATAACCATCAGGACAAGTCAGACAGCCACGTATCACATCACCGTATGGCTTATCTACACTTGGTAAGTTAACCAGTGGACGGTAATGCTTAAACCTAAACGTGTTGGTTAGACCTGCAATACCAGCCTGTAGCCAACCATCAGTGTGACACTCTAGGAATGATTTAAGTATACCAGCCCTATGAGTAAGAACTGTGAGGCCATCAAGAAGATCAACAGCAGGGTCAATCTCTGCAAGGTTTTTGACACTTTGACATAACTCTCCATTCTTTCGGACTTGCTCAATTTGCTTTTCATCACCTGTTACCTTATTCCTTGTGAATTTATATGTAGTAGGTTTCCACCCGTATGAGTACAGCCAATCCTTAACCTGATCGTTAGAGTTAGGGTTACCACGTTCTTCACCTATCTTAACGACAAACTGCATAGTTGTTTCTGATTGTTTATACTCCTTACATAAAGCAACCCACTTCTCACCATGAGAGGACAGGCTACCATCTTTCTTGTGCATAACCTTTGGTCGCATTGCTACACGGGTTAGTGTACGCTTAGGCATAGCATCAGCAAGTTGTTCTACCTTTTCCTCTTTAAGTAGGCTGATCTCATCATAGGCTGCTTGAGCTTTGTCTACGTCCAATTTCCACCGGAGTGCCTCTTGCTCCTTAGCACAATCTAACTTGAACGAGAGATAGTCAATCAGACGATCTTTATCATCTGGTTCTTTGTACAATTTGTTTAACTTCAAGTCTAAGTCACGCCACAGACGGTTGTTTATCTTAACGTCCTCATCACACCTGTGAGCGTACTCTTGTGGAGTTAGGTTGTCCCAGTCCTCAATCTCAGGTTTAGGCACTCCATAGTCCTCTCCGTAACCCGCAAGGCCATGCTTCAGTCGGTCATGGTGTATATACCAAGACAGTGCTAGAGTATCTATCAAACGAGCCTCTACCTTGATGCCCAGCACTTTTTCCACTGCGGGTATGTCGAAGCGGATATGGTTGTGTCCCACTAAAGTTTTACGTGTAGCAAAGAACTCACGCATTTCATCGTAGTCATGTGTGTGATGAACTGTCTTACCATCGTCTGAATAAGACAAGACATGAATCTTGGTCAACACATCTAATAGACCGTCTGTTTCAATGTCATATACTGTTGTCATTAGTGATAACTTTCTTTTCTGATACGGGTTTCAAAAAAATTACTTAGGTCCGAATGTTCTTCCATGAACATCCTTGCGTAATGTGGTGACCAACCATCGTCTATTTTATAGACCTCATCTGTGTCTTGCATCATTGTCTCCCACCTTATTCGATGGAAGATACCTCTAGCTGAATACCTGTCCCTTTTATAGGATGCTTGAAGTGCAAACTTCTTAAACAACTCATATACATCTGGATGTGTACTATGAAACAGGTCAAAATTCTCTTTTGTCCACTTACCGTGCATTATATTACCTCCTTTAGTGTGAATGTTTCAGTGTTAAATCTCATCATTCCTGCGTTACCTTCCTCTGAACAGGGCCTGTTCTTCTCAATGCTAAGGTACGTTGTGTTACGCTCCTTTATATCCTCAGAGTCCTTATCCCTCTTAAGGTCAATAATGACTGATGCACGTTGACCAATCATCCTACAGTATTTCATCTGACCATCATCATTAGTGTGGGCGATAGTTACGATGCCTACGTTCAACTCAGCAGATAGCTTAGACAGTCTAACTGACAGGTCAGCTAACATCTGTTCTTTGCTTTCGTCTGATGATCCTACCAATACATCTTGAATAGGCTCAAAGAATACAAACTTAACACCACAGGCTACAGAGAAGTAACGTATCTGGTCTATTAGATCATCTGCACCCTGACCATCACTGAGGTAGAACTGGTAGAAGTTCTCACTCTTTGTCAGTTTACCTATTGCATTTATTACCTCTTCCTCTGCACCCTTCTCATCAATCAAATCCCTACGTGTCAGGTTGTCCTTACATTCGTAGGAGACAAGACCTAACAGTGACCGTAGCTTTGTTTCTTCCAGATGCCATGCAGCTATAGGAACTTCCTTCTGTAGCATATTATACTCTAGGTATCGCATGATCTCAGTCTTACCAATTCCTGTAGGTGCTTTGATAACTGTGAAGTGTCCCTGCATTAACCCAAGTATCTTATCGTCTAGTGCTTGTATACCTGTAGGTACATACTGATGCTCAGGGGTGTCCTTGTATAACGACAAGAAGTCCTGTGTACTGTTCATCACATTCTCAGGTGTATACTTACGTGCTGCCCACCATGCACTCTTGAAGTCAGAACCCTTACCAGCTTGTAGGAACTCGTTAGCGTCCTTGTAAGGTCTATGGTCAACACGGTAAACCTTATTAGGAAACAACTTAGAGATACGATCCGCAAGGGAATTACCAGCATCATCATCATCTACTGATAAGATTATCTTCTGGAAACTATTGAGCCACTCTGCACAGTTCTCCCAGAGCTTCTTAGATGGTGTAGCAGATGGTAAAGACACAACAGGATTAGCATAGCTTCCCTTAAGCATCTGTGCAACGGATAGTGCATCTAGTTCACCTTCTGTAATAGTGACCATCTTAGAGCTACCAGCAGTGAAGAAGTTCATACCGAATAGCTCATCACTCTTAAAGCCACCCTTAGCGTAGAAACCCTTTTCCTCTAGGTTCCTTACCTTAATTCCCCCGCTGGGGTATACATACTCTTGGCGAGTTTCGTAAGTTAGAACACCAAAGTCCTCCATTGTCTTACTGTTTATACTACGCATACTAATATAGTTTCCAGAACTAGCATCCTCTATTCTCTTTGGGGTAAAACTTGTCACGTTCATATCATAATCCTTATTTCCACTAAGGGGGTACTTCTCTTTAGCCCAATCAAACATCTCTTTTCTTGACGGGTAACCTTCGTTACAAGACTTGCAGTGTCCGGTAAGTTTAACATCGTTCCAGTCGAAAGCATCAGAAGAGCTACAAGCTACAAATGGACAGGGTTGGTGTGTTACTTCAGCCATAAGGCCCTCCTTAAATACTAACTACAGTAATAACTTAAGTTATTGTAACTTGTAGTTGTTATATAAACCTAAGCAGTAACTTAAGTTATAACTTACAGGGTACACGTTACTATATATACCCAAACTTAAATCCCGCAAGTCACGAATTGTTACAGTTTACACATTTTTAGTAATGCTACACTTTCCCATTGTGATACAGATTGCCTACTAACCCCATAAAATATGGCTATATCATCTTGGGTCATATCATCAAAATATCTCATACGAATAACTTCCCTCTCTCTCTCAGAAAGCAACTTAACTGACTTTTCAATGTATTCTTGTCGTTCATAACTTTCTGTACAGTCCTGTACTGCGGTCATGTATTCTTCATCGAAACCAACTACAGTAGACAATATAGCATCTGATAGGTTCTTCTTACCATCTTGAGAATAGTTCTGACCATCATAGCTTATGCCTCTTGAGATTTGTCCAGCAGTTGCATTGTTTGGTATAGTAACAGCTTTACTCTTTAGGTTAACGAAGTCGTACATAGCTTTGTTTGCCCTCCGGTATAGACTAGCTGGGTACTCTTCTGGCTCAACCTCAAGCCTCTCATATATAGATAATATCCCCTCACATATTAAATCATCCCTCATATGGGGCCTACGATACTTATTCGCTAGTTTTTCACACATATTTATGATTTCATCTGTGTTCATTTGTACCTCATTAAAGTTTAGCTTTACCATTTAGCTGGTTTATACGCATCTCTGCATACCTAATAACTTTCTCTAGGTCTATGATCTCACTTTCCACTGAGGTCTTATCGTTATATATCTTAAACCCTGCACGACTGCTGTATTTGATCAGGTTGCCACGCCAGAACTCAAAACCATTCATCATTATATAAGTTATGGGTTCTATTCTCCAACGTGCATAGTGACTAGGTTCCTTTACAATATCCTCATTTTCCATTGCGGGTATCCCTTTGTATAGATGATTGTATTTCATCAACAGACATTGGCCTAATGTAAGGGACTACAACTCCAGTGTTCCATACCTTAGCCCTTTCTTCAGCCTCTTGTTTTGTCTTAAACAATAGTGGTTTATCGTACATACTAAATAAATCTTTACCCGTATCATACGCTAACTCATCCCGTTCTATCTGAAACATTACTGCCCACATTTTACTTCTCCAATCTCTCTGTATAATTTGTATCTAGTCCAGCCTTAATTAATGTAACAAAACCTACGTCAAAGATAGCTGCGAATGTCTCAGGGTCACACTCTACCTGTATTGTAGCACTGCCATCCTCATGTTCTTCAATGTCTGTTACTTTTATTGGTTTATTCATAACTCACTCCCCACTAATGCTGACCAACTCTCAGGAAACAAGAATATCATCTCATTGTTGATCTTATTTGCAACTACCCTTGTCTCGTACTGTGTATCTCCTGCACATCTTAAGTTACACATATCAGCAAAAGCATCAAGACTACCTGACCAGTACCACTCAGTCATCATCGACTGTGGTAGTACCATACGTGCTTGCTCTGGACACACACCATTGTTTATTAGGTTAGTGTAGGAAGTCAACTGTCTATGCCACTGCATCTCCTGATCCATGTAGATGGCTACTGTACCGTCACTGCCCTGCTTCTTATCCCCTGATCTACCACGCCATTCACTAGGTTCATAGAACTCAGGTTCACTGTCCACATACCTACGGCTGATCTCATTCCATCGTAGGAACTTATGCTTGACTAGTTGTCTAGCTACAAAGACTGGTGCTTTAACGTGGAAGGATGCAAAGCAATGTCCAAAAGGACTGTAATGACCATGATCAGCTAAGTAGTGTACCAGCTTACTGTCTTTGTCCTTCAAGACATACTGTTCTGTTTCACTGTTGTAATCATCCCATGTAGATTCTTTAGCAAATGATACTCTTGCGGCATTGACCACCGTCATATCATTACCCATGTGGTTTACATATGTTACTTCAATCATTTTCTATCTCCGTTACTAAAACTCTAACACACTTTAATTCGTCTTTAATGTGGTGTTGCCTGAGCTTCCAAATTATAGCGTTCATTGCATTAGTAGGCTTAATTTTCCACAGGGTTCTCGCCCACTTATCTCCAATTATATTACCAGTTGATACATTTTTTATGGCCCATCTCTCTACTTCAATCATTCTTCTTTCCTTTATGCTTAACCTTACGTGTTGGAACAGGCTTCTTCTTGTCAGGAATAACCATAGGCTTATATTTAGGCTGTCTTAAGTCTTTAGCCATAGGGTTAACTTTCCTAATCACTAGAACGGCACCTCTCCATTTCCATTGCGGGGGTCATTGAAGTAACCCTTCTCTAAGTAAACGTGGCGTGTATCTGCCACCCTATCGAAATCTTCTATCACTTGTTCTGATAAAATACCTAGCTCTTTTAAGTGAGCTTCTAAACCTTCTGTAAGCATTGTCCTATTTTCCTTTCGGCGCTGTGTAAAATATGTGGCTACCTATGCGACCATCCAAGTGGTACAATTTCCTCCAGAATGGCTTAACATAAGCAGCATGATAGTGGGTACTTGTTGAGTTAATTACGTCTCCTTTTAGCACTGATCTAGCAACTGTTTCAGCAATATCAATGGCTTGCCTATCACCTACGTTACTATTGTATATCCAATACTTATCCGATTTTCCATCGTGGGTAAAGCTAAATTGCTTATGTTGGAAGACAACATCACAGATATTATCGGGCCACCTATGTGATTCTACCCTGTTCATTACGACTTTAGCAACGGCATACTGACCTTGCAACGGCTGGCTCCTACTCTCAAAGAATACAGCCGCTGCTAAACACATTAGAGGGGACATCATTCGATCTCTGCACCCATAGCAAATACGTGTCTACCACCAGCTTTGATAGCCAGTACACGATCAAGAAAGAAGCTCTTGTACTTAGGTTTGTCACCATCTTTACCGACAAACATCGGGATCAGGTTATGAGCCTTAAGAACGTCAGCAGCCTTACGACCACGCTCTCCACCAGCAAGATACTTCTTTACGTTTAGGCGTCCGTTATAGGTACGCTCTTCATCATTCTTAGTTAAGAACTTAACAGTTATAAACTCGTTAGCGTTCTCTGCAAGTACCATACTTACCATTACTGAAGGTAGTGCCATGTTATTTACTCCTATATATATAATTAACAGTTAACGTAACGGTCGGCTACACAAGAGTAGCCTATACTGATCTCACCATTCTCATAATCATATTGATACACTGATGTTAGAGCCTCAATAAGTTTTGCTATTTCGACCTGCTTATCAGAAAGTTCAAGTTCACAATCATAAGTAAAGTTAATTGGAATAACTGCAATAACGTGTGTTTTTTTAGTATGCGTCTGTCCCTTCTTTGGTTCAGGGATGATGGCATCATAAGTCGATCTGTAGACGGTAACTACAAAGTCCTCATAACCTTTAACTTCAATATTATATGTTTTATCAGTATGCATATTATTTACTCCTATCATATTGGGCCTTAAGACCCGTTTCTAACATCTTCTTCGACTCACTTATATCACCCCTGTTCAGGGTGTCAAGCGCCCATGCTACCCAACTTGTAGCAATCTTATTTAAATCCTCACTATCATTTCCACTGGGGGGTGTCTTATTTCCACTGGGGGGTGTCTGAAGGTTTGACCCTACCTTGTTACGGTTAAGGAAGGCCATAAGGTTTGGCTTATCAGTAGGTACTTCTACTGTAGTCCTATCCTTCTTGAACTGCTTCCTAGCATCCGACTGAGTACCAGCCCAGTCACCTTTATTATTAGTATATAGTTTCATTATAACCACCCCAAGCCTTCATATACTGTCGTTCCCTTCTCATTATAAACAAAACTATACTTAGTCTCTTGGTACATACACTCTTCCTTACATGAATCAACTGCCTCGCGGTAGTTTTCATAAGTCTCTAGCTGTGTCTCATTGTCTTTGTAATGTGTTAATACTTTATACATTGTTATTCTCCTCTATACGAATCACTAAATCATTTTCCATCGGTGGGGTCAAGAATTATTTCCACCGGAGGGGTAGAATCATTTTCCACTGGAGGGGTCACGGTCATTTTCCACTGGAGGGGGTCATTTTCCATCGGGGGGGTCATTTTCCACTGGAGGGGGGTGTGATTTTTATGCAACAGTGACATATTTGCAACACAATCAATAATTATTAATTTTGTGTATTGACAGTGACATATTTGCAACGTGACATTTATGACACAGTGACATTTATGTGACATGATTCGTTTTTGTGATTTTAGGTATTGACAGTGACAATTATGCAACGTGACAGATTCGCAACACTGAAGTTTTTTTACATTTATGGTATTTTTGTAACGTGACATATTTGCAACGTGACATTTATGACTGATTCGGTCAACGTGACAAATTGCACAGTTGACAAAGAGATTCACGATTCGTTCTAATTCTTGATTAACTATGATCTGAGTGCATAACTGTTACCGTCTGAGCGCATAGCTACTAAGATATGCAAAAATTGATGTACCTATGCACTGAGAGCATAAGTAAGTTTTGATTCGGCATCCCCCATTTTTACCACGATTCACTAAATATTGTCAATAGCAATTATAAGGCGATTTTAGCCTGTTTCAGTGGGGTATTTTAGTTTTGCTCATGGCAACCCAAAAAAGTGATTCCCTTGCTTGTGCGTGTAATAGTCTAAAATCTTGCTTATTTGACTCTAGTAACGAATCACTGTAAGACTCTAGGAATAGAAACGCAGATAAAAAGGACCCTTAATCATGGAAAATAAATACACAATGCTAATGACAATTATCTTAATTAAAACGGGTAAATCAACTAACCTGACCTATAGGTTAAACGACTCCAACCGTCATATTTCCCCAATCGTTAAGGGTTGGGAGGATGCCGGATACATCGTTAATAATTTTAACTTTGTTCCTCACGTTTGACTCCCTTAGCGAATCACTGTAATAATACCTTATAGAAACACTGATAAAGGATTAACCCAATGTTAAAATTACTTGAAGGCTCAATAATCGTTGAAGCAATCGCCGCAATTATTATCTTTGCATTACCACTAACATTTTTATTCATGGGAACAATATAATGATTTATTCAGTATACTTCCATCTCATAAGCGAACCCAACAAAATAATACAGAGCGCTATATTTTTAGACCCTAGAGAGGCCGCAGAGTATGCGGAAAGTCAAGGGAAGTCTTTCAAGGTTGCCAAGGTCGATAATTGGGATTCTTGGTGCGCTATTAAAGAGGGAGTATTATAATGAGAGTTAAAGCAATAGGTTCAAATATGACAGAGTTAAAGACTAGAGGCCTTTCTATTCTCTTTTCCTATGAAACTCCGGTTGCTGGTTGGGACAATCTAGGGGCTTTCAGAACTGATGAAAAGTTTAGCGTTACAACGTCTAAGCATATCAACAAATACTTAGGCGGTAAGGGTGTTGGAAGGACTGTTGAGCAGTCTTACATCGTCAATTTAACAGGGGAGTCAAGCTAATGGCTGATTTGTATATTGTTAAGGCTTTCTTAAATTGCGACTCTAGGTTTGGTTCTACAGCCTTCATCTCTGGGAATACTGAGGACTGTTTAGACTACATCAAGCGTTCATTAAGTGATACATCTAAGCGTTGGGATTATTACAGTCTATATGAGGCTGGACAAGATCAACAGGATGCTCAGTCAATTACTTATATCAACAAGCTGGACTCACCTATCGACACTTGGCACAGGGAGCCGGTACAATGAGAGAGCCATTTAGATTATATATAGCAGATAGGGCCGGAGTCGCTTTCTGTTATCATAGTTGTAGAACGCTCAAAGAGGCACAGGATAAACAAGCAACGTATAACGACAAAGAGTTTATAACCACATATATAAAGGAATTAACGGGTGCATAGAGGTTGTTACATATGCGAAAAGGAATTGAACCCTAGTTCACTGGTCGAGGTCACAGAGTGCGGCGAGGTAGTGTGTCACCCATGTACTACTGATCCAAACGACATAATAACCAAGGAGGTTGATGACTCCATTTACTATTATGTTAATCGTGACTAATCACTAGTTAATCATTACAAGACTCCCTAACTTGGCAACCATTGTTTATTCGGTGGTTGTCTTTTTTGTTGCGTATCAAATGGTTAACTTGTGATGAGTCCAGTTGGTAGTACCCTATGAGTCCAGATTGTAACATACGAATCATTGTTGGGGTGGAGGCGATTCGCCTATCCTTGTCAAGGATTTTCTTGTGTCAACTCACGAATTGTTACAGTTTGCAATAATTCTCACGATTATGACTAAAGGGGTTGACATGGGACCCTCCAGAATGTATACGAACGAATCAGCTGCGCCCGTTAACCCCACATGAATCCAAAACAAGAAATTACTTTGGTAGCTACAAATGTATATACATCGGCAATAATCCGCTTACGAAATGCTACAACTACAGATAAAAACTACAAAAAAGAATCGTGTGTTATCAACGAGATGTAAAATAGTTGGTAAATACTTAAACTTTTTACTTGCGGAAAATCAATTTGGGTATATATAGTATAGTAAGACCCTTACTTAAGTTACTACATAAAAAATAACAACCACATAGTTAATACACTTAATGGTTGTATAACTTAAGTTAGCGTAAAGTCATTTATACCACAATGTATAATACTTCTTGTTGTTGTTAACTTAAGTTATACTTAAGTACCAGCATCTATCCCCCATGTCTAACCAAAACGAACATTCCCAATACATAGAGCAATACGTGGTTTTGCTGATGGACTTGGGGGAATATTTATTACCTTCCTAAGTAACCTTATTATTGTAGTTAAGCCCCGTAGGGGCGGGAACATAAACTATGTCTGAAGCACTACCCTACAGCAAAACAGTAGAGAATCACATCTTGGAGTGCATCCAAGGTGGTGTAGCCATACGACAGATGATAGCTTCCATGCAGCACCTACAGGCAGCACCAAGGTCACTATCCACAATGTACAAAATCTATGGTTCATTCATGGAGAGTGAACGAGCTAAGATCAATGGTGCAGTTGGTAGGAAGGTCATCGACCAAGCCTTAGATGGAGACTTCAAGTCACAAGAGTTATTCTTACGATCTAAAGGTGGATGGTCACCAACACACACAGTAAACGAAGTTGAGCAAGAGATTGACCCTGACCTAGACGAAAGTGCAACTGATGCACTTATGTCGCTACTAGGATATGATAACGATGACAACCCCGAAAAAGAAACCTACTGTGAATGTTCAGAGGAAGATTACTGCAAGTGCGCTGAGGGGATTGCCGCAGAGTAAAGTTAAGAAGCTATTTGAACAACTAGGCCCAACTAAGGTTGATGAACTTAAACATGACTGGAACTTCTGGGCAAGAGATAACCAACTGGAGCCTGACAACAATGATTGGAACACTTGGTTCATTAATGCTGGTCGTGGCTTTGGTAAGACTCGTTCTGGAGTTGAATGGGTAAGAGAACAAGTAAAGCATGGCGTTAAACGTATAGCTGCTGTAGCCTCTACCAACTCAGACATTGAACGTGTTATGATCAAGGGTGAGTCAGGTTTCCTATCGGTATGCTGGAAGGGTGACAAGACCTACAAAGGTAAGAAGATGGGGTTCCCTGACTGGTCCCCAACTAAACGTACACTCACATGGGATAATGGAGCGCAGGTACAGTTCTTCTCAGCAGAGGAACCAGAGCGTTTACGTGGTCCTCAGTTTGAGTTAGCATGGTGTGATGAAACTGCTGCTTGGAACAAGGACATGGATACTTGGCAGATGCTACAGTTCTGTATGCGTCTTGGTAAACATCCTCGTATCATGGTTACTACTACACCTAAGCCAACTAAGTTAATACGTCAGATACTCAAAGACCCTAAGACTATAGTTACAACAGGTACTACTTTTGATAACTCAGATAACTTAGCCACTACATACCTTACTGCTGTTAAACAACAGTACGAAGGAACTAGGCTAGGTAGGCAAGAACTTTATGCTGAGGTCCTAGAGGAAGCTCAAGGAGCTTTATGGACTACCCTGATGCTAGATGATTGCGCTATTAAGCATGATGATGTACCTGACCTAGCTCGTATTGTAGTTGCACTTGACCCAGCCGTTACATCTAATGCTGAAAGTGACATGACTGGCATTGTTGTTGCAGGTATTGACATCAATGGTGTTGCATATGTACTTGGAGACTACACTGATAGGCTATCTCCACAGGGATGGGCCTTAAAAGCTATACAACTCTATAATCACTACCAAGCTGACCGCATTGTAGCGGAAGTCAATCAAGGTGGTGATATGGTTAAGCAGACCATTCATGGTGAAGACGATAGTGTCTCATATAAAGCTGTAAGAGCCTCTAGGGGTAAATACGCTAGGGCTGAACCAGTATCAGCACTATATGAGCGTAGGCTTGTTAAGCACGTATCTAATCCCCCTGATGGGTCATCACTAAACGAACTAGAAACACAAATGCGGACGTGGGAACCTTTAGGTCGAATAGGTTCTCCTGACAGATTAGATGCCTTGGTATGGGCAATCACAGACCTTTCTCTTAACGGATACGCCAAACCTAAATTGACCCTCGCTTACTCAAGTGCAAAGGGACTTTCACAGAAATAATAATGGAACTTACCTCATGGTTAAGAAGCTCTCAGAAGCCGCATCTAAGATAACACTTGGAGTTGCTGGCGATAACACACATAACGGTCAAATCCGTGCTGATGAGTTTCTACCTGAACTACGTGGCAAGAAAGCCATACGCAAGTATCGTGAGATGCGTGACAATGATAGCACTGTTGGTGCAGTTATGTATTCTGTTGAACAGATACTTCGTGATGTAGAACTACACGTTAAGCCTGTTGATGATAGTGAGGCAGCTAAAGCTGAAGCTGACTACGTTAAGAGTGTCCTTGATGATATGGACCACACACTGGATGATCACATAGCTGAAGCGTTGTCGTTTCTGTCGTATGGCTTTGGTTGGTTCGAGGTTATATACAAGAGGCGGGTTGGACCGACTGAGAGATCAGGTAAGAAAAACTCTAAGTCTACAGACGGGAGACTTGGTGTACGCAAGATTGCTGCCCGTGCGCCTTGGACTATTAATAAGTTTGACGTAGATCAAAAGACTGGTGATGTTCTAGGTATTGAGCAATCCGTAGGTCTTATGAATAGCAAGAACTATATTCCTGTAAACAAATCTTTGTACTATCGTACTACCTCAATAAATGGTGATCCCAGTGGTCGTTCTATTCTTCGTAATGCTTATACTTCTTATGAGTACCTTAACAACTTACAGGCCATTGAGGCTATCGCAGTTGAACGTGAACTGGCTGGTATTCCTGTTGCTCGTATTCCTGCTGAGTATCTTTCTTCAGATTCCTCCGCTGAACAAACAGGGTTTGTTTCCAACTTGCAGCAAATCCTACGAGACGTTAAATTCAACGAGCAAGGTTACATTATACTGCCTTCCGACACCTACCCCGATAAAGAAGGAGGACCTTCCTCCACAAGGCTAGTTGACATAGAGCTTATGGCATCTAACGGTAAACGTAATATTGACATCAACCCGATTGTTAGTCGTTACCAGCATGACATTGCTCGTTCTGTACTATCCGAGTTTCTTTTACTTGGTTCCTCTGGTGGCTCTTACGCCCTATCCAAGTCAAAGACAGACCTGTTCCTCCGTGCGCTTGAGAGTTACATACAAGCAATCGTTGATGTTCTCAACAAACAGTTGGTAGAGCGCCTTTGGCAGTTGAACGGTCTGGACTATAACCTAATGCCAACTATAGTTTCCGGTGATGTTGCTCCACACGATCTACGTGAAGTTGCAGCCTTCCTCCGTAACTTGAATGGGGCTAACATTGATGTGTCCTCTCACCCAGAGGTTGTTAAAGACCTTATGGACATAGCTGACTTAGAGTATGACCCTGATGTTGGTCAAGCCACTACAGTTGAGGAGCAAGAATAATGGCAACACTAGCAAATCGAGTGTATGATAACGGATTGACCGTATTAGACACAGAAGCTGACAAGATACTTATTACATCCCAAGCAGCCACAACCTATGCTGAAGCAAACAGTACATATGCTCTAGGTAACTCTACCTCATTAAGCATTGCTGCACCATCAGATCGTTCAGCGGGTGGTCGAGAGGTTGTTGTAGCTGCTGTAAGTGATGGCTCTGTTACTGGCACTGGTACTGCTACTCACTATGCTATAGTTGATGTATCTGAAACACGGTTACTTGCAACAGCATCTTTAACGTCAAGCCAAGCAGTAACTTCTGGAAACACTTTCTCATTAGGATCGTTCACTATCGGTATACCTGATCCCGCATAATAAAGGTTATTTAATATGACCAGCAGGATTTTACAAGAAGACGATGGCTTAATCCTAACAGAGGCTGATGAGCCTATAGTTAATAACCTAGATGTTGGTGCAAGTAGGATACTGCAACAAGACGATGGCTTAATCCTAACACAAAACAACGAAGCCATAATTAACGACAATTACGTTGGAAACTTCCTACCCAACAATATTACTACTGCTGCCCCTGTAGTTCAGAACACTTCTATAACTCAGGTACACTCAATAGGTGTAACAGGTATTACTACGGGACAGCCTGTTGTTGCTAATGCTGCAATGACACAAGTTCATGGAATAAGCTGCACCAGTATTCTCACGGGGGCTGTTGTTGTATCCACAGCAACCATTGCCCAAGAACATGACTTAGATGCTGACTTAATTCTCACGGGGGCCGTTGTTGTAGCTAACACAGCTATAGCTCAGGTACACAACTTAAGTTCTGTCAGTATTCTCACGGGTCCTCCGGTTGTACCTGATGTTATACTCTTTGGGGAAATTGATCTCTCCTCAATACTAACTGGACCTCCAGTAGTCAGCCCTACGCCAATAACTGTAAACTCAGTGCTTTCACCGTCTAATATCCTTACGGGTAGGCCAGATGTAGAAACAGCACCTGACCCTAACGCACAATATGAAGAGGTAGTACAGCAGATGTTCGGTGGTTGGCCCAAACGTATATACGATCATACTGATCTAGCTATCTCTAGGGGTCACGCTCAGGGATATAGAACTCTCTACAAGTTTGGATATAATCCAGACGTAGATGGTACAGAAGAGACAGTTTGGGGACAAGGTGGAAACTACCCTTGGTTTGCAGGTGAACTAACAGTATTCGTAAGTAGCTCAAGTGCAAATGACTCAGGTACAGGAACTGGAGCTAGGACTATCTTGATCCAAGGTCTGGATGAAAACTACGCAGAGGTAGAAGAGACTATAACACTTAACGGTCAGGCTCAGATCACATCTCAGTTATCTTACCTTAGAATTTATAGGGCCTTTGTTACACTTGCTGGATCAGGTGGTAGTGCTGCTGGTACAATTTATATTGGCTCTTCTGGAGCTACAGGTGGAGTGCCAAATACATCAACTTATGCAAGCCTATCACTAGGCAATCAAACTCAGATAGCTGCCTACACAGTACCTGCTGGACATACCCTGTATGTAGATGAAATAAACTTTACTGCTGCTGTATCTCAAGCTAACAAGCTAGTCACCTGTAAGTTCGTAAGTCGAGAGTTTGGTTCTAACGTATTTAGGACTAGGTTTATTCAAGTCTTACAGAGCAACCAACTGATACAGACATTTAAGTATCCACAGGCATTTGCTGAAAAGACTGACTTAGAGTGTAGAGCTTCTACAGATACAACTAACACTGCATTAGGAGCATCGTTTCAAGGTGTTCTAATAAAGAATGAGACTTAACATGAAATATGCCAACGATGTATTTACTACGCTACCAGAAGCTGTGTCCCGTTCCATTGATATGGGACTTGATGGAGTTACTCATGTTTATAGCCACGATGGACAAGCTGTTTATATGCCAGCAGAAAGCCATGAGGCTTACTTAGACTACTATGAAGACAGTGAACCTATGGTTGAGCCTATGGAAGTCGAAGAGAAGCCCTCAGTGGACCGTATAGAGGCTCTCAGGGCTATCGTAGCAGAGGTACTTAAGACTGAATTTCATAAGGCTGATTATCAAGGCGAAAGTGTTACCCTAAATAAGCCTAGACGTACTGAAGGTGGCAACAAGAAGTTTGAAGTGTTTGTTAAGGATGGCGATAGAATAAAGAGGGTTACTTTCGGGGACCCTAATATGGAAATTAGACGGGATGATCCTAAAGCTCGCGCCAATTTTCGCTCTAGGCACTCTTGTGACACTAAGAAAGATAAAACAACCGCTGGTTATTGGTCTTGTCGTATGTGGGAAGCTGACACTTCAGTCAGTGACATGACTAAAGCAAGCATAGAAGGTAAGATATTAAAGACTGACGAAGAACAACGTATGGTCTATGGCTGGGCCTCAGTAGTAACCGAAAATGGTGAGCCTGTAGTTGACCGCCAAGGGGATGTTATAGAGGCTGGAACACTTGTGAAGGCCGTTAATGAATTTATGGAGCATGTGAGGGTCGGCAAGGCCATGCACGTTGGGGATCAAGTGGGTGTCGTTGTACATTCACTTCCTATCACTAAAGAAATTGGTGATGCTCTTGGTATCCAGTCTGATCGTGAAGGATGGGTTGTCGCTTACAAAGTATTCGATGATGATGTCTGGGCTATGGTCAAATCTGGTGAACTCGCTGCGTTCTCTATAGGTGGACGTGCTATCAAGGAGGAAATATAACTTGCCCAATCTCCTGAAAAACTTGCACCTTGAAGAACTTTCCCTAGTGGATCGTCCAGCCAATGCTCAGGCAATGGTTAGTCTCTTTAAGCGTGACAATTCCAAAGAGGAAATTACTAAAATGACTGAAGAAATGGAAGCTAAAGTTTCTGCATACATGAAGGAATATGGCTGTGGGCGTCCACAAGCTATGAAGGCTTTAGATATGTATATGGAAAAAGCTGAAGAGGTTGCTACAGATGTTGAAGCGCCTGAAGTTGACGTAGAAACACTTAAAGCTGACTTTGAGCGTCTTTCTGCTGAGAACCAGCACCTTCGCAAAGGTTTGATTGATAATGGTTACGTTATTCGTGCCGAATCTATCGAAAAGAAAGCAGAAGAAGAAATGATGGACATTGATGGTGAGATGGTTGCTAAAAACGACATCCCAGCGCCAGTTCTTAAAGCACTTGAGGCTGCTGAAGTAGCTAAACGTGAACATGAAATAGAAAAAGCTGATATTGAGCTAACTAAGAGTGCTGGTGAAGTTCTACCACACTTTGAAGTCAGTGCAGCTAAAACTCTTCTGAAATCTTTCTCAGAGGACAAAGGAATTATGGTAATGCTTAAAGCTGCTGACGCTGCTTTTGAGGCTTCCATGCAAGAATTTGGTAAGTCTGATGTAGACGGAGAGTTCGCTACTTCTGCTGACAAACTAGATGCTCTCGTAAAGTCCTATATGGACGAAAATAATCTCAAGAAGAGTGAATTTGCCAAGGCTTATGCTTCTGTAGCTAAGACTGATCAAGGCAAAGAACTCATCAATAAATCCTATAAAGGGGAATAATCATGGCTGTAACGCAATCACGCGACAACCGCACTCTAATCGCTGGTGCTGACCTTAGCGGTTCTCAGTTCTTATTTGCTAAGATGGACGCAGCAGCAAAAGCTGTTCTAGCTGGAAATGGTGACGGAACTATTGGTGTTATCGAAGTAGGAGCCGCTGCTGGTAATGCTTGTACAATCACACACTCAGGCAAGGTTATGGTAATGTGCGGTGGCACGGTAACTATAGCTGATGACGTTGGTATTGACGCTGCTGGTAAAGCTGTAAACGCCGCTTCTGGTGACATCATTGTAGGCCGCGCCTATGAAGCTGGTGTAACTGGTCAAGTTATCGCAATCGAGTTGATCTTAGCAGCTAACGCTCACGCTTAATAGCTAATTAAAGGAAAATGTAATGCCACTATTGACACCATCAAGTGTACATATCGACCAGCCGTTGTCAAACTTGACGCTGGCCTATGTACAAGACCAAGCAACTTTTGTTGCTGACAAAGTATTCCCAGTTGTGGGCGTACAGCGTCAATCAGACAAATACTATGAGTATGACCGTGCCAACATGAATCGCTCCGGCGATGTTAAGAAATTGGCCCCTCGTACTGAAGTAAACCGTATTGGACAGAAGCTGTCTAACGCATCTTACTTTGCAGACGTATATGGTCTGGGTATGGACTTCGATGAGCAAACTCTTGCTAACGAAGATGCTATGCTAGAAATCCGTTCCGCTGGAGCGCAGACACTAACCAACCGCCTATTGATACATCGTGAGAAGCAGTTCGCTTCAACATTCTTTGTTAATGGTGTTTGGACAACAAGTGTTGCTGGTGCTGCTAACGGTGCTGGTGTTCCAGTATACTGGAATGACTACACTAACTCTACACCAATCTCAGACGTTACCACAGGCGCTCGTACTATGCAGTTGACCTCCGGTGGCTTCAAGCCAAACACAATGGTTGTTGGCAAAGAAGTTCGTGACATCTTGGTTAACCACCCTGACATCCTTGCACGTTTGAATGGTGGTTCTACCATCAACAACCCTGCATTGGTTACAGATGGTAAACTAGCAGAAATCTTTGGCATGGAAAACTTCCTTGTCATGGAAGCTGTTGAGAACACTGCTGCTGAAGGAATTGCAGAGTCTTCTGCCTTTATCGGTGGTAAGAACGCACTCTTGGTTCACACACCTCGCACCGCTGGTCTTATGACTCCTGCTGCTGGTTTGACGTTTGCTTGGAATAACATTCCATCAACTAATAACTTAGGTGTTACTGTTGAATCATACTCTGACGATGCTCTTAAGCGTCAGCAGGTTGCAGAGCATATCCAAGTTAAGATGGCTTACGACATGAAAGTTGTCGGCGCTGACTTGGGTTACTTCTTCTCAGCAATCGTACAGTAAGTCTAACTTACTACTAACGGGAAACCCTGAGCTTAGGCTTGGGGTTTCACCCAACTATAAAAGAACATAACAGTATTCATATAATGGAGAGTCAAATGCACCCTACATACTTGGGTTGGCAGGTCGATTGGCCTGTCTTTATTAAGATACCAGTTTCTGCCAATGGAAAGAACTGGAAACGTGGAGATCATTTCAACTGGTTAGAACGAAGCATGGATGAAGATAAAGTAGCTTCCTTGTACGTCTCCGGTTATTTGCACCACAATAAAGAATTAGAGGTTCAGACTAAAGTTGGTGACCGACTGTCTGAACTAGCTGGTAAGCAACTAGAGAGCCTAGTAAACTCATTGAATATTGAGGTTAAGAAAAGAACGTCTAGTAAATCAGAGTTTGACGCTAAGAAGTGTAAAAAGTCTAAGGTTGATGATAAACAACGTGGACTTGTTAGGCGCTTCCTCAATAATAACAACTGGGTTACAGAAGACTTCTACAATATTCGAGATAAAGTTCTCACTGAATAATAAAAACGGAGACTACTTATATGGCATGGTCTTACAATGCAGCAGATTTGAATACCACAACGGCTGCTGGTCGTATCAATACGGTGCGACTTTTAGTAGGTGACACTGATACAAATGACCAACAGGTTCAGAATGAAGAGATTACTTTCTCTTTATCTGAGAATGGGGATAACGTGTACTACTCTGGGGCTTGGATTGCCCGTGCCATTTCTTCTAAATACTCACGAAAAGTAACTACGCAGTTAAGTGGCGCTCTAAGTGCTGACTACTCAGACCTAGCTAAACAATATAGAGTGTTAGCAGATAGCTTAGAGTATCAAGGCAAGACTTCAGGTGCATCGGTGGGTATTTTAGCTGGAGGATTAACTAAGTCTAAGGTTACTTCTGTAAGACAAAACACTGATAGGATAGAAGGCTCTTTTCGTAGGGATAGGTTTAAGAACCCACCAAGCTACCAAACACCTGAATACGAATAGGGGGTAAGATATGTCATTTCGCCCCTTTGATCTGCTTGGACTTGTTAAAGACTTTGGTGAGAGCCTTACTTTACGCAAGGTTACTACTAGTGGGACCTACAACCCAGCTACAGGCGCAGTAAATAATTCAGCTACAACTGACTACACTATCACAGGTTACCTATACGATTACAACGTAGGTGTTCCCTCTGGTAATGATGAGGTTGTACGTGGAACTCGTAAGTGTGTCATATCAGCATTGGGCTTAGGTGCTGTTCCTGACTTTGATGACCTTATACTTGGAAGTGGTGACGCTGTGAAGATTACTTCCGTAGTGTCAATTTTCTCTGGTGGTACTGCAATGGGTTATATTTGTAATGTGGGGGAATAACCCATGAAACAAAGAATTAAAGTCAACCCTTCTCTGTTTAAAAGAATAGATAAACTTGAGGAGGTGGTAGAAGAGGTTTTAGAGGCTGAATTAATATCTATCGCTAATTCCGCTGTAGCCCTTTCTCCTGTAGACACTGGTGCATACGTTACCTCATTCTCATTTTCCACTGGCGCTGGAAGACCAAGAGGTAAATCATCTAACAATAGACCTAAAAGACAAAACCCTCAAGCTATGAAACAAGAGGGTTTACTAAACTTAGTCTCAGATATAAACAAGTTAGACCTCCTTAATACTACCAGTGTTACTCTTAGAAATGGATCACCTCACGCGACAGATGTTGAGGATGGTACACACTGGAAACGTACAGCAGGGTATAAGGTTTTCGCAAAGATAAGGAATATCTATGGCTAGTATTCATAACAATATTCGAGCCTCTCTTGAGAGCCACTTGTCTAACACAGCAAACCTACCTTCAATAGCCTATGAGAACGTATCCTTTGAGCCTACAACAGGCACTAGCTTCCTTAAGGTACAATACCTACCAACGGTCACTAGACCCGCTGTAAGGGGCTTAAATCCACAGTTAAGGTATCAAGGTATCTTTGCTGTAACAGTCTTCGCCCCAGAAGGTAAAGGCCCAGCTACGGCAGATGACTACACTAATAAAGTGATAGACGCTTTCGCAGCAACAACTGACATCTCATTCACTAATGCAGATGGAACAATCAAAGTGTCTATTGACTACGCTGAGAGACAGCAAGGTATTATAGATAGTCCTTGGTACTTCGTTCCGATTAATATCGGCTGGTACATTTACAAATAACTTCCCAATAGGAGAAACAATATGGCCTTTGCACAGGGTTCACGCTCCAGTCTGTCGTTTATCGTAGAAAGCACTTTCGGTACGACACCATCTGGCAACTTCCTCAATTTACCATTCACTACCAACTCTATGAACTTAACTAAAGATCGTGTAGCTGGTAACGATATTCAAGCTGACCGTATGCCACGGGTTGATCGTCACGGTAACCGTCAGGTTGGAGGTGATATAGCCTCTGATCTACGTGATGCTGACTTTGACGTATTCCTTGAATCAGCCATGCTTTCTACTTGGTCAAATAACGTACTTAAAGTTGGTACGACACCCAAGTTCTTCTCACTGCAAGATTACGCTGCTGATATTGACATTGCACGTAGGTTTACTGGATGTTCAGTATCTACAATGGGTATCTCTTTAGCTCCAAACCAGATGGTAACAACTACCTTTGGTATTGTTGGTAAGGACATGAACCCAACCATAACTGCTGGCTCTTTTATCTCCGGTGACTCTTACACTATTGTAACTGCTGGAACTACAGACTTTACATCCATCGGTTCTGCTAACAACACAGTAGGGACAACCTTTACTGCCTCTGGTGTTGGTTCAGGCACAGGTACTGCATCTGTAGGGTTTGCAGTTCAACGTGCTGAGACTGCATCTTCTGCTGCTGCCCCCTTTGACTCTTACTCAGGTACACTGAAGCTAGGGAACACTGGTGGATCACTTACAGAAGCTGCTATCATAACTAGCATAGACCTAACTCTTAACAATAGCTTCTCACCTACCTTTGTTGTAGGTAGCTCTTCAGCACCATCACTAGAATATGGTCGTGCAGAAGTTGAGGGAACTATTACAGCTTACTTCCAAGATGTAGCTTTAATTAATCGTTTCATTAACGAAGTAGATACTGCACTAGAGGTTGTTGTAGGAGATGTTTCAGGTAATACTCTGACATTCCTATTCCCTAAGATCAAAGTTAACAGTGCAGACGTTGGTGTTGATGGACCAGAGAGCCGTATGGTTACTATGGCATTTGTTGCTCTTCGTGACTCTTCAACACAGACTAACTTCCAAATAACAAGATCAGCCTAACAACAGAACACCTTAGCTGAGGTAGTGGAGGCCCCTGAGTCGGGTCGGGGGTCTTCACGCTAATCAATCCCGACACAACTTCCCCCCGAAAGGAACATACAATGGACTTAAAAGACCTGACACCTAATTTAGATGATCTTGTTGTGGAGATAAAGCATCCCTCAACAGGGGATAACTTGCTTAATGATGATGGTACAAATATGACAATTATTGTTCTTGCACCTCACTCAAAGGAATACAAGAAAGTTCAGCACGAACAGATTAACAAGAGACTTAGAAAAGCACAAAAGAATAAGACACAAGATATTGATTACTCTGATATTGAAGAATCTACTATTGATCTATTATCTAAGGTAACTAAGTCTTGGAGTGTAACTTTTGATAAAGAGATGCCAAAACTCTCTGTTGCTAAAGCTAAAGAGGTTTACACTGATGTTTTTTGGCTACGTGATCAAATAGAGGAGGTAGTAGGGTCCTCTATGGATTTTACGAGGAGTTAGCATCTGGCCTAGTTGAGTGGGCTAAACATAGCTTTAAGCTAAATAAGCCTACAGACTCAGGTGCTACAGAGCGTGAACATTTAGAACAAGTAGAAAGGCAAACTGGACGTAAGATTGAAGAACTGGAACCCCCGACAGATTTTCCTGACCTTCTATCCCACGTTTGGTTTGCCTTTATTGCTTTAAGCAACAGCAGAACGTCAGGTATGTCTGGACCTAATGCTCTTACCTATTCAGACATAAAGGCATGGAAAGATTTGACTAATACGCCTGTTTCTGCCCGTGAGGTGGAGGTAATTAAAAGGCTTGATGTCGCTTATTTGGGGGTAGCTAATGGCTGACTTAAAACTCACGGCTGATGTCTCTGAAGTCGTAAAGGCAAGAAGAGAAATAAAAAAGTGGTCGAGAGAGACTAAAGATTCCCTTGATGTTGTAAACTCCCGTATGAAAATTATGGGAGCTACATCTACTGTTGCTTTTAAGAAGTTAGGTGATAACGCTGCATTTGCAGGTAAAAAAGTTAACCGGATGGGTATGCGACTACAACAAGTCGGTTATCAGGTTGGTGACTTTGCTGTACAGCTACAAGGTGGAACAAACGCTGCTGTAGCTCTAGGTCAACAGGGTTCTCAGTTACTTGGTATCTTTGGACCAGCGGGTGCTTTGATAGGTGCTGGACTTGCTATTGGTACAGCTTTTGCTGCACCTCTTTTAGACGCGACTAAGAAAGCTGAAGATTTACACGCTGAACTTAAGTCTATGTTAGAGACTATTTCGTCAGAGTCTACATCAACAGCCAGTCTTATGGAGATGTCTTTTACTGGACCCCTAGAGCAAGTTAGAAAAGACTTAATACTCACAAAGTCTCTGTTTAAAGAGCTAAATCAAGAAGCTAAAGATCAAGCCTTTGCTACAAGTATTATGCCCGTACTTGAGGGCATTGGGAAGATACTTGATGAGTCTAAGAGCGCTCAAACTCAGACAAAGGGTATGATTTTACCTTCGCTTGTACTTGGACCAGAAGAAATAGCTACCTTACAAGAGGCAGATAAGGTTACTGCAAGTCTTATGGAGAAACTTGCTAATGCTGGTAAGGGTCCAGCAGAAGATTTAGGTAAAACTATTAGGAGTGTTTTCCTTGAGTTAGAGAAAACAAATAACCTAACTCCAGATTTGATAAAGGCGTTTCAAGAGCTAGAGAATGAAACTGGCTTAATGCTGCAAACTGAAAAAGAGTTAGAGGCAGCAAATAAAAAGAGGCTTGAACAACTAAAGAAGATAACTGAGAACGAAAAACAAGCCAGAGCATTTGCTGAGGAAACCATAAAGATAGAGGCTGCGAGACTAAAAGTAGAGAAGACTAGGGCTGATGCTTTATCTGCTGCTAATCTTAAGATCAATAACACCCTTGAATTACTGAGAATAGAGAAAGAACTTGGTAAGGATAGCCTTCACTACCTAAAAGAAAAACAACGTCAGGATATGGTTGCTCTAACTAATAGGTTACGTGCGCTAGGTATTGATGAAAGTTTAATAGAGAAGTCACAAGACTTATTACTCCTGTCTCAACGTAAATCAGTAGAAATAAAGAAGCAGATTGACGATCAGAAAGAGCTAAACAAACACCTTAAACTAGCTAAACAGTTTGAGGTAAAACCAACAGGAGGGAGAGGTGCTGATCCCAGAACTATGGGTGGAAGTTTCCTCGACTGGATTGTAAGAAATACTCCAGAGGATGATGATAAAAAAGGTGGTAAAACTCCAGCAGAAAAGTTAGCTGAAGAGATTAAGGCTCTACAGGATAGAGCTACACTTGAGAATAAACTTGTTGGTCTGTTTGAGAATGAAAGAGACGTTAAGTCTGAGCTTATACAATTACAACAAGAATACGGAGACTTAATAACTGTAGATAAAATGGCTGAAATTCAAGCTGCACTTGACTTAGAGCAAGCTGCTAAGAAGCAACAGCAAGCACTACAAGATACAATGGACCGTCAAAAGCAATTTGCTGACCTTATAGCGAACTCTATGGGAAACTCTATGATGTCTATTGTCGAAGGAACCCAGTCAGTTAAAGATGCCTTTCGTAGTATGGCTGCTGACATCGTTAAGCATCTCTATAAAGTCCTTGTAGTACAACAAATGATTAATGCTATTGGTGGTGCTATTGGGGGTCCTGTTGGAGGAGCGCTAGAGGCTTTTAGCTTTGATGGTGGTGGCTACACAGGCTCAGGACCACGATCAGGTGGTTTAGACGGTAGAGGTGGCTTTATGGCTATGATGCACCCTCAAGAAACTGTAGTTGACCACACTAAGGGTCAATCTGCTGGTGGTGACAACGTAGTAATTAACCAGTCGTTTAACTTTGCTGCTAATGGAGACGATAGCGTCAAGAAGATTATTGCACAGGCTGCACCTCAGATAGCACAGATGACTAAGAACTCAATGCTTAATGATCGCAGAAGAGGCGGTACAACTAAGGCCGTATTTGGTTAAGGGAACAATAACATGGCAATCAGCTACCCACTAGCTACACCAACTTCAATAGGTATTGAGAGTATTGAGCTTAGGGCTGTTAATGCTGTAGCTGTATCTCAATCTCCGTTTACTTATAAGCAGCAGACTATTTCTCACGGTGGTCAAAAGTGGGAGGCTTCTGTAAGTATACCCTCTGTTCGTAGAGATAAGTCTGCACAGTGGAAAGCAATGCTAGTAGCTCTCAAGGGTCAAACTGGCACTTTTCTACTGGGGGACCCTGACTACGTTACACCACAGGGTACGGTTAGCTCATGTGCTTTAAGTGGGACTGCTGGAGACTCAACAGCCTCTGTTGTTATGACAGGTACATTGAAAGCTGGAGATTACATTCAACTAGGCTCAGGTTCAGCGGCTAAACTACATCAGGTCCTTGTAGACCAGAGTGGTAATGGTAACCTAGAGATATGGCCTTCCCTACGATCTACTTACTCAAGCTCAAGTGTAGTATTTAATGCTCCACAGGGTGTTTTCAGATTAGCAAATAATGTGACCTCATGGTCAATAAACAATTCGTCAATCTACGGCATATCTTTTGAAGCCGTAGAAGCTGTGATATAAGGATACCGCTACTATGGCTGACAAGAAGATTACAGAACTACCTAATATTAATGGGGCTGACCTTGTTGATGCAGATGAGTTTGTTGTTGTTGACATCTCCGCTGATGAAACTAAAGCAATTACCCTTGCTGAACTAAAGAACGCCTTTGACGCTGGTACAGGCTTTGTACGTGTAACTGGCGATACCATGACTGGTGTTCTTGTAATGCCTGATGGTACTAACTCAGCCCCTTCAATATCTAACACCGGAGATACTAACACAGGTATGTTCTTTGGGGCTGCTGATACTGTTAGCTTCACTGCTGGTGGTACTAAGAGACTTGATATTAATACAACTGGCATTGATGTTACAGGAAACATGGTTGTTAGTGGCACTGTTGATGGAGTTGATGTAGCAACTAGAGATGGTGTTTTAACTTCTACGACTACTACTGCTAACGCAGCACTACCTAAGGCTGGTGGTGCGGTTACTGGCAACGTGACTTTTGGAGATAATGACAAAGCCATCTTCGGCGCTGGTTCTGACCTCCAGATTTACCATAATTCAGCAAATAATAAGTCATACATTGAGGAAAGCGGGTCAGGCAACCTTGTCATTCGTGGTAGTGATATTGATATACTGGCTGGCAATGGCGAAGCAGCAATTAATGTAGCTCAAGATGGTGCAGTAACCCTTTACAATAACAACGCAGCCAAACTCGCCACCACGGCCACAGGTATTAATATTAATAACGCTGGTCAATCTCAGTCTGCATTGTCCATTGGCGGGGGCTCTACAAATGCTGCACTAACCTTGCGTGGATCAACTGGTTCTGCTTATGCTTGGCAAGTTTCAAGCAATGCTCATGTTGCTTCTGCGCTTGAGTTTACTAGATCCACAGCGGTTGGTGGAACTACTTTTAGTACACCTTCGATGGTACTGGACGCGTCAGGCAACGTGGGCATTGGGGTTGTTCCAGAACCGACGTGGAGTTCTAATAATACAGCACTTCAAATTGGTGATGCAGGTGTTTTATTTGCAAGCACAAACGATAGTTTTGTAGGACTTGCTGCAAATGCTTACTTTGACAGTACGAATAGTCGTTATGAATATATAAATACAGATTTTGCCACACTGTATCAACAATTAGATGGCACTCATGTTTGGTCTACTGCGGCCTCTGGTTCTGCTGACGCTGCTATCACTTGGTCGGAGAGTATGCGCCTCACCTCGGCAGGCAATTTTCTGGCGGCAACCACTGATACTTCACTTTTCAACAATACGACAGGTGGTGGTTTTATGGTGGCAGGTAGTAGTGGCCGCACCGATATGGCAAGGCAGGCTAATGTTGTTGCCACTATGAACCGTACTGGAAACAGCGATGGTGATATTTTAGAGTTCCGCAAAGACGGCTCCGTTGTAGGTAGTATTGGGACTAATGGTGGATATATTCATGTAGGTTCAGATGATGTAAACTTAAGGTTTCATGCGGCTGCTAATGCTATTCTTCCTGCTACTACGGGTGGAGCTACTAGAAATAGTGCGATTGACCTTGGCACTTCTGGGGCTAAATATAAAGACCTCTACCTCAGCGGCGGTGTATACCTCGGCGGCACTGGGTCGGCTAATAAAATCTCAGAGTATGAAATTGGAAGCTGGACTCCTGTGATAAAGGGCAACGCCAGCGGCAACAATGCCACAATGATCACAGCTGATGCACGTTACACAAAGGTTGGTTCTCTTTTATATGTCTCCGCTTTTTTAAACACCATAAACTTTGGGGCCATTACCTCTGGGACTCATGTAGTTCTGACAGGTCTACCCTATGCGGCTCAGGCAGATTATTATGCTCCTATCGTATTCGGCCATAACAATACAAATCTAACGGACGGCTATGTTGAGACCAATGGACTTGTTTACCTTGAAATAAATGGCACTGAAACTCAGCAATCAGCCAATGCGATAACAGGCGACCGGTTTATGATAGGAATTACGATGAACTTAAACGAGTAAATAACGCAAACTATTAACAAATTAACCCTAATGGATTTTAGGGTTGGACAGGTGGCAATCACGCCACGGTAAAAACAGGAGGCCAATATGGCAAACTTAGATTTAAGTAAGACTACAGAATACGACAAAATCGAGGTCGTAGGACAATACAATATACAAGTACGCCGCGCAGATTGTGTGATGGAAGAACAGCCAGACGGTTCTCTAAAAGAGCTTAGTCGTGGTTTTCACAGGCACGTCCTGCAGCCCTTTACGTCAGTCTACACGCCAGCCGTTGAAGCTGTTGAGGCTGTAGCTGAAGAGACAGACAGTGATGGCAATGTAACCACAGAAGCCGTGGACGCTGTAGAAGCCTCAGATGCAAGCTGGGCGCATACCGCTACTGACATTAGTGGCGAAGCCGCACAGGTTCAAGCGATAGCAAACGCTGCTTGGAGTGATGCAGCTAAAGCCGCTTACAAGGCAACCACAGAAGCAAACTCAAACCCTTAACCAAGCACCAACATAAGGAAAGCAAATGACTGAACAAGTAACAACCAATGAAAAACCAACGATCACCATCGATGACGTAACGCACAACCTTAGTGACTTGAGCCAAGAGGCACAGCAATGTGTCAGCCAAATCACATCTTTGGATAAGCAAGTGCAAGCAACACAGTTTCAGTTGCAGCAACAATCAGGTGCGCGTCAGTTCTTCATTAGCCAACTCAAATCAGCAATCGATACTCCAGTGGAAGAAGCTGAGGTAGTAAACTAAAGGAAGGGTAGCCCATCAAGATCTCACAGAACGTCCCAGCCGCCCTAGTCATAGGTCTTATGACACAAGCCGCTGCTATTGTCTGGACCGTCAGCATGATGATGTCAGACATCGAAAGTAACGCCAGAGACATCAATAGCATCACTAGCCGTATGTCCCGCGTTGAAAGCATGGTTCAATCACAAGCTGTATCCATGGCAAGGATTGACACGAACATCCAACACATCCGCACTTCAGTCGAGAAGATGGCTGACAACTAGAGAAAGGGTTTACCTAATATGGACCCTATCTCCATTAGTGCGGCCTTTGCCGCTGTAAAAGGCGGCATCTCGGCTGGCAAGTCGCTGATGAATATGACCAAGGAAATCTCTTCGTTCTTTGATGCCGCCGATGAGGCCAATAAAGAACATCAGAAAAAGAAGTCTTCTGTGTTCGCATCGGCCAACGAAGAGGCGATGTCTAGTTATATGGCAAAGGTCCAAGCCTCAGAATTAGAGGCCGAGCTTCGTGAACTAATCGTAAACACACGCGGCCTGTCTAGCTACAATGAGCTTCAAAGTATCCGGCGTGAGATACGCTTGGAGCGCAAAGAGGCCGCTAGACTTGCACTGATCGAGAGACAGCAAAAGCAAGAACAAGCAATTACTGTAGCTGTCATCACCTTTGCTGGCCTTTTCTTCCTATCGATTGCTGTAGCTTACCTTTGGTGGCTTGGGCTAATTGAAATCTAGGACGCTTGAGAGATCCAACCGCCGCTGGGTCGTAGTCAGTGAACACGGCTATATCCTGGTGATTACCAGAGATAAAAAAGCTGCCCTAAAGATCCTGAGAGGCATAAAAACATGAACGTAACAATGGAAAGAATACTGCATTGGAAACTAATGCCACGCCTGATGATGGCCGTGATGACTTGGATGTACTGTGAAGTTCTCTGGTGGTTTATGTCACTACCGACTGACGCGATGACTTCACAAGCAACAGCTTTAACAGCAACCGTTACAGGCGCGATGACAGGCGCGTTTGCGGTGTGGTTAGGACATGAAACATGATCAGTATACTATCGAGTGCCATAGGTCTGGCAACGTCATACCTAGACGGTAAGGCCAAAGTCAAAAGTGCCGAAGCAGAAACTAAGATGAAGATTGCTACTGGCGAAATTAGCTGGGAGCAGTCGGCCATTGAAGCATCAAACAATAGTTGGAAAGACGAACTTTGGACTGTGGTGTTTGTTGTTATCCTCGCTGCTAATTTTATTCCAAGCCTACAAGACACCATGGCACAAGGATTTGCTAATCTTCAGAACTGTCCCGCGTGGGTGCAGGCTGGAATGTACGCAAGTATAGCCGCAAGCTTTGGTATCCGCACACTGAAAGGGTTTAAGCGATGAGTGACGCAATGCGTAACCTACAGATCAAGATAAACGCTGGTTCTGATGGACAGTTCGGACCCAATACTGCCAAAGCAATCGCCAGACACTACAAGCTATCACCAAAGCGTGCAGCCCACCTTTTAGGACAAGCGCACCATGAGAGTGGCGGCTTCAAGCTGGTGCGCGAGAACCTCTATTATAGCACGCCAGAGCGCATACAGGCCGTGTGGCCCAGCCGCTTTCCTACAGTCGAGAGTGCTGAGAAGTACGCAAAGAACCCTAAAGCTTTAGCTGGCAAGGTTTACTCTGGACGCATGGGTAACAAGGATGAAGAACAGGCAGCAATGTATGCTGGCAGGGGGTTCCTTCAGCTTACAGGACATGACAACTACAGGCTCTTTGCTAGTAAGATGGGTGTACCAGATGTTATGACTGATCCAGACCTAGTGGCTGATGAGTATGCCTTTGAGACAGCTTTGTTTTTCTTTGAGGAAAACAACCTGTTCGACATTGCCGACAAGGGCGTTAATCCAGAGACAATCCAAAGGATTACTAGAAGAGTGAACGGTGGTCTGCATGGATTAGAAGACCGAGAGAACCAAACACACAAGGTATTCACATGGCTCACATCGTAAACTAAAAAACACAGATCGCTAAAGCACTGGTCGGACAGCCCCCGATCAGTGTTTTTTCTCATAGTATTGCAATGGCTAGGTAAAAGGTCTAAAGAAGATTAAGATACTTAGGTATCAACGGGAAGTCTGAGATGGTGCTGTTCATCGGGACCGCCGGACTTCCCAACCTAACCTACCTTATCAACTACAGCTTCGTGCATACCTTCTGGCGACTGTAAGGATGCAAATAGGTCTATAACCTGTTGATATGACATAATAAGCAGTTGGAACTCATTTAGCTCCTCTGAATACTGCCTAAGATAAACAGTGTTGTCCTCTTCCAAGTACATCTCAACGTCTTCGTGTATACTCTTCTGATCCATAGTAACTATTCGTGAGTGGTCTGTTTCTAGCTCGACTGTGAACATAGTGTTTTCCTGTCTAAAGCCCAACTGTGACTTTTTTAAATGTGGGTTGGGATTGTTGCAAAAATGCCGCTTTAGGTAGCAAAAGGGGAGCCGAAGCTCCCCAGTTGTTTACTCACAAGTTCTAATGCCTGTGGCTGGATCAATGTAGCAAGCGCCACCATCGTCCTCTTTAGCCTCGGCTACGTCTTCTGAAGTAGAAGCGTTTAAGATGCCAAAGCGCTTTCCGCTGACCCTAAAAGTAGTAGCCCCAGACGCCCCGCCATCATAAGCTTGCATATAGACATCCTTGAACTCATCCCAAGTAACATCATCGCCAACATTACAAGTCTTGCTGCAAGCGCTATCCACAAACTGAGATGCCAAGTTAAGCACGCGAACATGGTCAAACACAGAACAGGTGTCAGCCGTTAGCCCTTCAACGCCAAACTCTCGGACACCGTAGTCCTCGATACGCTCAACCCGTGGTCCATCAAATGTCTGGATAGTGCGGTCATAGTAGTGGCTAAACACTGGCTCAATTCCAGAGGACACGTTGTCAGCCGATAGACTGATGGTGCCTGTAGGTGCCACAGACAGAAGGTGGCTGTTGCGGATACCGCCGTAGAGTATCCCTTCACGGATGTCATCTGGTAGCGTCTTGGCAAACGCACTGTCCAAGAACTTGTGGTCATACAGCGGAAACGGACCTTTTTCACGGGCTAACCTAATAGACGCACGATAGCACTCATCACGAATGATGGTCATTATTTCTTCAAGTATAGCCATGAACTTAGGCGTTCCATATGGTGCACCAAGTGCTTCGATAGCATTAGCTACACCAGTGACCCCAAGGCCCATCCGGCGCTTTGCCTTTGCTTCTTTCTCTTGCCCCTCAAGAGGATACGTTGCCCTATCGACTACGTTATCCATTGCTCTGACAACGTGCGGTATGTCTACGATCAGCCTCTCAAAGTTAAATCGCATTGAGCCATCGTCATTTTCATGCACATACTTAACCAAGTTAAAGCTGCCAAGCAGGCACGCACCGTTTGGCGGTAGCGGTTGCTCACCACATGGGTTTGTAGCTGCAATGTACTCACAATAGTGCAAGTTGTTCTTCTGGTTAATCCTGTCGATAAATAGAATTCCAGGTTCGGCCCAATCCCAAGTCGATCTTAGTATATCATCCCACAGTGCCACAGCGCTGACGGTCTTATAGATTTCACCCTCGAACACTAAGTCAAAGGCTGTGTCGTTCTTAACAGCTTGCATGAACGCATCAGTAACAGCCACAGACATATTGAAACCTGTAAGCTCTGTTGAGTTGTTCTTAGCTCTGATGAACTCCTCGATGTCTGGGTGGTCCACACGAAGTACACCCATTTGTGCACCACGGCGATGCCCAGCGCTGGCAATAGTTTTACACACCGCATCAAAGATACCCATGAAACTTAGCGGTCCTGATGACTTACTGTCGAGGCTGCGGATGAGAGCGCCGCGTGGTCTAAGCGTGCTAAAGTCGTAGCCGATGCCACCACCTAGCTGCATGGTCTTCGCTGCGTTTGCTGCGGCTTCCATAATGCCCGCCATGCTGTCCTCAATCGTGACAGAAACAAAGCAGTTGTAAGGCGTCACAGTTCTTGGTGCTCCCATGGCTGACTGCACGCGACCAGCTGGTAGGAACCTCATGTTTAGCAAGATGTGCCGGAAGTATT
>Ga0209199_1000670_pt1 | contig 46357 bp, 39 predicted proteins | sample COGITO_mtgs_1105_7_FD_184805 | JGI IMG/M metagenome (GOLD analysis project Ga0209199, IMG submission 184805) | Pelagic marine microbial communities from North Sea - COGITO_mtgs_110523 (SPAdes) (version 2) | ecosystem: Environmental > Aquatic > Marine > Epipelagic ... | reverse complement strand
AGAAAACATGATGAAAAACCGGACATCTATTGTCATAGCTCATAGGCTTTCTACAATTCAAAATGCAGATGAAATTATTGTAATGAAAAAAGGTGAAATCGTAGAGCAGGGAAAACACCAAGAGCTACTAGACAAAAAAGGAGTCTACAACAATCTTGTTGCCATGCAGTCGTTTCAATAAAATAGTGGGGTTTAAACTTAAGTCGATTTTTGAAGTCTTAATTATAAAAGAACTAATTGCAAAACGAAGCCAAGCTTATAACTCAACTCAAGTCTAAAAACTCCAAGGAGTTAGCCTTTCAGACGCTTGTAAAGCGCTACAAAGAAAGGCTCTACTGGCACATACGGAAAATTGTACTTTCTCACGACGATGCCGACGATATCCTGCAAAATACCTTCATAAAAATTTTTAGAAACATAGATAAATTTAAAGGAGAAAGTAAATTATTTACTTGGATGTACCGAATTGCCACCAACGAATCTATTACTTTTTTAAACTCTAAAGCCAAACGAAATCAAGTTTCTAACCAAGACCTAAAAGACAACAACTTGAAAAACTTGGTCGCTGATGTCTATTTTGATGGTGATGAGATTCAATTTAAGCTACAGAAAGCTATTGCACAGTTGCCAAGGATACAACAACTTGTTTTTAATATGCGTTATTTTGATGATATCAAGTACAAAGACATGTCTGCAATACTAGAAACTAGCGAAGGGGCCTTAAAAGCCTCCTATCACATCGCAGTGAAAAAAATAAAAACCTATTTACTTGCTAATTAAACTAAATAATAAAAATTAAGTCAAAAAATTATGAGCCTTAATAATATCTATAAAAATTTACCATTCAAAGTACCAAAAGAGTATTTTGAAATGTTTGATGCGGCGTTTTTTAACGAACTAGAATTGAAAACCACGGTTAAAGAAACAGGCTATAAAATCCCGGATGGTTACTTAAATGAATTTAACGTATCAATTCCAAAAACATCAAAAGTCACTACCTTAAGAAAACTAAATAAAAAATATTCATTTTATTTATCTGGGGTTGCTGCTGCATTGGTTTTAATGTTTATGTTTTCGTGGCCCAGCGAAAACACTCAAGAAATTAGCCTTGAAATCTTAGAAAACTACCTTATAAATGAGGGAGATCAAAGTGAGGCTTTGTCAAATATTTTAACATTTGAAGACCTAAATGAACTGTCGATAACAGAAATTTCATATTCTGAAATAGAAAATTACATATTACAAAACGCGTCCGTAGAGACCTTACTAATTGATTAAAAATAAAACGATGAAAAAACTTATATTATTAAGCTGCCTGTTTTTTACAACACTGAATTTAATGGCGCAACCCCCTGGAAGAAAAGGGATGAAAGACAAAATAAGAACTTTAAAAGTTGAATTTATTACAGAAAAATTAGATTTATCTTCTGGTGAAGCTGAGAAGTTTTGGCCTATTTATAATGCCTTTGATAAAGCCTATATGGAACTAAGACATGAAAAACTAAAAGGTCTTAAAGATAATTTAAAGAAAGAAATTAATGTGATTTCAGAAGCAGAAGCTTTGTCTAAACTCAATGAAATGACAGCGATTGAAGATGAGTTGGTACAACTAAAACGATCGTTTCGAACTAAATTAGAAGGGGTCATTTCAAACAAGAAGATTCTATTACTAAAAATAGCCGAGGATGGGTTTAACCGTCGCATGATGGAGAAATTAAAACGTCGATCAAAAGAACAAAAACGCCAATGATTATCAATCCTAGAAATCACTAGTTAAAAGTGATTTTAGATAGTTTACCCTTCCCTGCCGCATAAGCTATGCTGTCATTTAAGAATCGTAATGTATAGAAACCATCATCAGTGAAGTGCTTCCAGCTTTCCCCTGCATTATTACTCACATCAATTCCCCCAACTCCAACAGCCACTAATCCCTTTGCATTTCTATTGGGAATGTACTGGACGCAACTCCTGTATCCTGGAGATTGGTCTTGAGCAACGACTTCCCACGAAATACCTCCATCGCTTGTGCGAATTTTGTTTGAGTGCATGGCTTTTGGATTTGTATAGTCCCCTCCTATTGCAAAACCATTTAATGAATCATAGAAGTCAATAGAAAATATTCCTGTGGTTTCCTTACCCTGAATAATGGGAGTATCCACAACACCCCAACTAACTCCTTTGTCTTGAGAAATTAAAACCCGACTTGAAAAACCGCCAGTAGCAACCCATGTCTGGTTACCCATAACCGCAATATTAGTATCACTGGCTGCAAAAGCAGCTTCCCCTTTATATGATGAAGGCAAACCATCACAGGAAACCTTGTTCCAACTTTCCCCGCCATCTCTTGTTATAAGCAGACTCATACAGCCATCAATAGGATCTCCAATAGCGATCCCCTCCAAAGAATTCCAAAAATGAAGCGCATCATAAAACACATCTGGATGTGTTTCTGTGTATACTAACTTTTGATTCTTAAATAAATATGCCGGGTTACCAATGCTGAGAACAAAATAGTGATCGTTTACTAGAGCAGACGCACGAAAGTTAATAGTGTCTTGGAATACTCGACTAATATTTACCTCATTCGTTCTTATATCTAAAGTATACACATCACCAATAGAGCTTACAGCTCTAACCCTATGGCCTTCTATTTCTAAAGCTCTGATGTTTAAAAGTGAATCTTTAACTACATCATGTATTTGAACAGACATAATTGGAGTATACTTTGGTTTAGAGGCGTCATTACAACCTAAAAGAGCAAGCGTAAATAGACTTATAAATAGGAGTGTTTTCATATCTAATTGTGTTTAAAAAATGGAACGTTTTCAATATACACATAATCTATAATAATTAGTATTATTAAACGTAACTTTGCAGCACTAATTAATACACTTATGCGCTTACACAGAAACTTATGTTTTGCCGTCATTGATGGACTTTTACTAATATTTAATGAAGGAGAATATGCTGACAAGGTAATTCAAAAACTTCTTAAACGTGACAAACGTTGGGGAAGTCGAGATCGTGGCTTTGTTGCCGAAACGACCTATGATGTCGTTCGTTGGAAACGTCTGTATGCTGAAATTGCACAAGTAAAAGAACCTTTTAGTAGAGATGACGCTTGGCGCCTTTTTGCGGTATGGGCCACCTTAAAAGGAATTAAACTTCCAGATTGGAAATATTTTGAAGGCACACCAAGTCGTAAAATTAAAGGCCGTTTTGATGAACTCTCTAAAGACCGTAAATTTCGTGAATCTGTGCCCGATTGGATTGATGAACTAGGCGTTAAAGAATTAGGGGAAGCCAAATGGACCAAGGAATTAGCAATGCAAAATAAACAAGCAGATGTAATTCTAAGAGTTAATACCCTAAAAACGAGCAAGTCTGACTTGAAGCTCAAACTTGAGTCTGAAGGCATTGAAACTTTAGAAATCAAGGGGTATCCTTATGCGTTACAGCTAAAGGAACGGGCCAATGTATTTACAACAGAAGCTTTTAAAGACGGTTGGTTTGAAGTTCAAGATGCCTCCTCGCAACTAGTCGCTGAATTTTTGGACGTAAAACCAGGGATGAAAGTGGTGGATTGCTGTGCTGGCGCTGGCGGTAAAACTTTACACCTTTCTGCTCTGATGGAAAATAAAGGCTCCGTTGTGGCTATGGATATTTATGAAAGTAAATTGAAAAAACTCAAAATTAGAGCGAAAAGAGATGGTGCCCATAACATAGAAATGAAAGTGATTGACTCTACAAAACCAATCAAAAAATTACATGGAAAAGCAGATCGTTTGTTGATTGATGCGCCCTGTTCTGGTTTGGGAGTTTTGAGACGAAATCCAGATTCTAAATGGAAATTAGAGCCTGAATTTATAGATAGAATCCGCAAAACTCAACAAGAAGTGTTGCAACAGTATTCGAAAATGGTGAAACCAAGCGGAAAAATGGTCTATGCCACTTGCTCTGTACTGCCCTCAGAAAATGAAACTCAAATTAAAACCTTTTTAAAATCTGAATCTGGTGCTGATTTTACATTTATAAAAGATAAAAAAATTCTAGCTCATGAAACTGGATATGATGGTTTTTACATGGCACTCTTAGAAAGAAAATAATAATTATGCATACGCTTATGAAATTGAAATTACTTTTTGTTTTTACTCTAGCTACTTGGTTTAGTTTTTCACAAGTACCCTCAGGTTACTACTCCAATGCAACCGGTTCGGGCTACACATTAAAAACACAACTACATAATATAATTGATGATCATAATGATCAAGGCTACAGCGCTATTGACGGCTTTATGACTTCTTATGATTTAGACAACTATTACGAAACTGGAAGCAATACTATTTTGGATGTCTATTCTGAAAACCCTTCTTCTAGCGATCCTTATAATTTCACTCCTGGGAATGATGAATGTGGAAATTATTCTAGTGAGGGCGACTGCTATAACAAAGAACATGTAATTCCACAATCGGTGTTTAGTAGTAACACCCCTATGCAAAGTGATGCACATCAATTATTACCAACAGACGGGCGTGTGAATGGGTTTAGAGGAAATTATCCTTTTGGACGTGTTAATGATAACAACTTAGTCTCTCAATCTGGAATTTCCAATCCAACTCAAAATGGCTCTAAACTAGGTGCTAACCTAAATTCCGGCTACTCATCAGGGTATTCTGGGACTGTTTTTGAACCGATTGATGAATTCAAAGGCGATATTGCACGTATTTATTTTTATTTTATAACTCGTTATGAAAGTCAAGTTGGTAATTGGAGTTCTTTTGCAATGTTTGACGGCAGTAGTGACCAAGTGCTTCAAACTACTTTTCTAAATATCTTGTTAGAATGGCATTCAATGGATCCTGTTTCTCAAAAAGAAATAGACCGAAATAATAACATTTACTATAACCATCAAAGCAATAGAAACCCATTTATTGACTACCCAGAATATGTCACTGCTATATGGAGTCAAGAAACAGACTTGGAGGCACCCACACCCCCTACAGATTTAGCGGCTTCTAATGCTACTTCCAACTCAATAGACTTAAACTGGACGGCTTCTACAGACAATATTGGAGTTAATTCCTATGATGTTTATATTGACGGCACCTATTATTCAAATACAGCTGCTACCACCCTAAGTGTTACCAACCTCTCTAACAATACAAACTATTGTTTTGTAGTGTATGCAAAGGATTCTGCAAATAATACGTCATCAGGATCAAACCAAGTTTGTGAATCTACAATTGACAATGGTACAGGTGGGGGCTATGAATTATTTTTTTCAGAATATATTGAAGGATCTTCAACGAACAAAATTTTAGAAATTGCCAATTTTACTGGAGCTGCTATTTCACTGTCAAATTACAGCCTAAAGTTAAGTTCAAACTCAAACACAGGGTGGACCGCTAGCTATGTTTTCCCAACAAATGCACAAATTAGTAACGAGGATGTATATATTATCGCAAACGGCGGCTCTACTCTATGCACAGACACCTATGATGATTTAAATAATGGCATTACTGGCTTTAACGGAAATGATGCTATTGGGTTGTTTAAAAACGAGGTGCTTATTGATATTATTGGAGCCCTAGGAGATAACAACGACTTTGCTAAAGATGTAACACTCGTTAGAAAAGAGACAATCGCTTATCCAAATACAACCTATACCGCTAGTGAGTGGAATGAATTTCCAACAAATAACTGTACAGACCTAGGCAGCCATAATCAAACGTTAGCCGTTATAAATACAGTAGTCACTGAGTTTAATTTTTATCCAAACCCTGCCAAACTAAATAAACTATTTTTTAAGTCTAGTCGCCCCTTGAGTCTTGAAGTTTATTCAGTGACCGGAAAATTAATTGTAAGTACCACAGTTGATAACTCTAGACCTTTAGATATTTCTTCGTTAAATACTGGTTTATACATTATTAGGATGACGAGTAATAACAGCACTCAAATAAAAAAATTAGTACGAGAATAACCTCCCTACTAATTTTAACAATGATTCAGATTATTGATGTTCAAAACTAGTGAATAACTCCTATAAATAGAAAGAGAAATCATTTATAATTACTCGTAAAAATCCTAAATTTGTAGTATCGAATAATATTCAAAACAAAACGGATGATTCATTTCTTTGGAAACCTTGACACTAAGGTTTTTGCGGTTCAAACAGTAAACGACATTACTTCTGAAACTTGTGCCAAACTCCAATGGCTTTTTGGAGATCAACCAAAAATAGAACGCACCACAATCGATTCAAAATTTGTTGGACCACGCGCTGCAATGGTTACACCCTGGAGTACAAATGCCGTAGAAATCACCCAAAACATGGGCGTTGAAGGCATTATTAGAATTGAGGAATTCAATAAGTGTGAAAGTGGTTATACTGATTTTGACTCAATGATTTATGAGTTTTTTGAAAGCTTAAATCAAACGTCTTTTAATAGTGATGTTACTCCTGAAAAAATTCTCAATATTACTGATATTTCTGCTTACAATAAGCAAGAAGGATTGTCTTTAAATGAAGACGAAGTTAACTACCTAAATCAGGTGAGTGAAAAAATTGGAAGACCGCTTACAGACTCTGAAGTTTTTGGGTTTTCACAAGTAAATTCAGAACACTGCCGTCACAAGATATTTAACGGAACCTTTATTATTGATGGAGAAGAAAAGTCAACTTCATTATTTAAGCTCATAAAAGAAACCTCCAAGCAACATCCCAACACCATTGTATCTGCCTATAAAGACAACGTCGCATTTATCAAGGGTCCTGTAGTTCAGCAATTCGCCCCTAAGAGTGCGGATAAACCAGATTATTATACTACAGAAGATTTTGAATCTGTGATTTCTATAAAAGCTGAAACACATAACTTCCCTACAACAGTTGAACCCTTTAATGGCGCTGCTACGGGATCTGGAGGCGAAATTAGAGACCGTCTTGCGGGAGGTAAAGGCTCTTTGCCCCTAGCGGGGACAGCGGTCTATATGACCTCTTATTCACGATTAAATGAAAATCGCCCATGGGAATCAGGGTTTGAAGAACGAGAATGGCTTTACCAAACTCCAATGGATATTTTGATCAAAGCATCAAATGGCGCGTCTGATTTTGGAAATAAGTTTGGACAACCCCTAATTTGTGGTTCCGTACTTACTTTTGAACACCAAGAAAAAGCACAGCGTTTAGGGTTTGACAAAGTTATAATGCAAGCTGGTGGCATCGGCTACGGAAAAGCAGATCAAGCTTTAAAAGACACCCCAAAAAAAGAAGATAAAATTGTCATCCTTGGAGGAGAAAATTACCGCATTGGAATGGGAGGAGCAGCTGTTTCTTCTGCAGATACAGGAGCTTTATCTAGCGGAATAGAACTCAATGCCGTCCAACGCTCAAATCCTGAAATGCAAAAGCGAGCTGCGAATGCTATTCGAGGCATGATTGAAAGCGAAGAGAACTTCATTGTTTCTATTCATGACCATGGGGCTGGAGGCCATTTAAACTGTCTGTCTGAATTAGTGGAGGATACAGGTGGAAAAATTGACTTGGACCAGCTTCCTGTTGGAGACCCTACCCTATCAAATAAAGAATTAATTGGAAATGAATCTCAAGAACGCATGGGGCTTGTTATTTCTGAAAAACATATTGACACCTTACAAAAAATTGCAGATAGAGAACGCTCTCCAATGTATACCGTAGGGGAAGTTACTGGCGACCATCGATTTGTATTTGAGTCTAAATCCAATGGAAACAAGCCTATGGACTTTCACTTAGAAGACATGTTTGGAAGTTCTCCTAAAACCATTTTAAAAGATGAAACAATTGTTAGGAATTATACATCTGTTTCCTACGCTGTTGATTTGTTCCAAACCTATCTTGAATCTGTATTAAAACTTGAATCTGTTGGCTGTAAAGACTGGCTAACAAATAAAGTAGACCGCTGTGTTGGCGGAAAAGTAGCAAAACAACAGTGTGTAGGCCCCTTGCAACTGCCCTTAAACAATGTTGGTGTAATGGCATTGGATTACAACAGTCAAGAAGGAATTGCAACCTCAATTGGACATGCACCAATTGCAGCATTAATAGACCCTAAATCCGGGAGTCGTCTTGCCATTACAGAAGCACTTACAAATATTGTTTGGGCCCCTTTAAAAGAAGGGCTGAAAAGTATTTCACTGTCTGCAAATTGGATGTGGCCTTGTAAAAACGAAGGCGAAGATGCGCGCCTATATAGCGCAGTTGAGTCTATTTCTGAATTTGCAATTGATCTGGGGATTAATGTACCCACTGGGAAGGATTCGCTCTCAATGAAGCAGAAATACCCTGAAGGAGATGTGGTTTCACCAGGAACCGTGATTATCTCAGCCGCTGGAAACTGCAATGCTATTTCCAAAGTAGTTGAACCCTTGTTTAAAGCGAATGCAGGTTCTATATACTACATTAATATCTCTCAAGATGCTTATAAATTAGGAGGGAGTGCGTTTGGGCAAGTATTAAATAAAATTGGAAATGAAACCCCAAATATCAAAAGCGCTTCTTATGTAAAGAACGTTTTTAATGCGTTACAAGATTTAATTAAAAAAGACAAAATCGTAGCCGGTCACGATGTCGCTTCAGGAGGCTTGATCACAACACTTCTAGAACTGTGTTTCTCGGACACCAATTTGGGCGCCGAATTAAACTTCAATGCCCTTAAGGAATCGGATAGCATTAAATTATTGTTTGCTGAGAATCCTGGAATTGTATTTCAATCGACAGATGCTTCTATGGAAGCATATCTTTCTGAAGCCTGTATTGAATTTTATAAAATTGGAGCTGTTACGTCCCAACCCACTCTAAATATTATCAACGGAGCAGATAAGTTTTCATTAAACGTTGCTGAGCTTAGAGATGTATGGTATGAAACTTCATTCTTATTAGATCAAAAACAAACTGCAAATGGATTGGCTCAAAGCCGATACAAAAACTATAAAAACCAACCTCTAAGTTTTAAATTTCCTCAACAATTTACAGGAAAGCTTCCTATCAAAAACGCTGCTAATAGACCAAAAGCAGCAATCATCAGAGAAAAAGGAAGTAACTCTGAGCGTGAAATGGCCAATGCCATGTATTTGGCAGGGTTTGATGTGAAAGATGTTCACATGACCGATTTAATTTCTGGTCGTGAAACCCTTGAAGACATTCAGTTTATTGGGGCTGTTGGTGGGTTTAGTAATAGTGATGTCCTTGGTTCTGCCAAAGGATGGGCAGGTGCTTTTAAATATAATGAGAAAGCTAAATTAGCGCTAAAAAAATTCTTTTCTAGGGAAGATACTTTATCAATAGGTATTTGTAATGGGTGTCAGCTTTGGATGGAATTAGACCTCATAAACCCTGAGCATACTGAACGTGGTAAAATGGGATATAATGATTCTCAAAAACATGAAAGTGCATTTACTTCAGTAACCATTCAAAAAAATAACTCTGTGATGTTATCATCATTAGAAGGCAGCACTCTGGGTGTATGGATATCACACGGAGAAGGGAAATTTGATCTTCCCTATGAAGAATCTAAGTACAACATTGTTGGAAAATATGCTTATGACTCCTACCCTCACAATCCCAATGGTTCTGATTTCAATACTGCAATGATGTGCGATGTCTCTGGACGTCATTTGGTGACGATGCCACATATAGAACGCTCAACATTCCAATGGAATTGGGCTCATTATCCTGAAAACAGATCTGATGAAGTGTCGCCATGGTTAGAAGCATTTGTGAATGCTAAAAACTGGATTCAAGACAAGTGTTAAATTTAGGTTTTTAAGTTTTTTTTAATAGTGGTCTGATTTTTGAATTTAAAATAAGAAAAACACGTAAAAAAAAACATACTCAAATGCTCTGGTAAGTAACTTCCAAAAACCTGCCTATGAAAAAACTATTAACGATCTTAACTATCCTCTGTTCTAGCTCCCTAATTTCCCAAAATATAGATGAAGAATTTCACAGAGCAAAAATATATTACAACCAAGCTTCCGACTTATCAACACTAATAGCGGCTGGAGTTCCGATTGATCACGGATCTCATGAAAAAAACTTATATTTTGAATCTGATTTTTCTGAAACTGACATTAAAAAAGTGCAAGCATTAGGCTACACTATCGAAATAGTGATACGTGATGTTAGATCTTTTTATTTGAATCAAAATAATCCTAATCATAAAGATTATCAAGCTGAAGTAGAAAACCGAAATTCAACTTGCATCCCTAACATCACCAACTACAATACTCCTGTAAATTACGATATAAAATCTGCTAACGCCTTCGGAGGGTTTTATACCTATTCAGAAGTTTTACAAGAATTAGATGACATGCATGCTCAATATCCAAATCTGATTTCTGAAAGAGCAGAAATAAAAAACCCTTGGGACGTTTCGAGTCCACATATACACCAAACTGCTGGAGGACGATTTCTTCAATGGGTTAGAATATCTGACTATTCAGATTCATTTGAAGATAAACCCAAAATTCTTTACAACGCTTTACACCACGCAAGAGAGCCAGCTTCAATGCAGCAACTAATATTTTATATGTGGTACCTATTAGAAAATTATGAAACGGACTTAGAAGTTAAATCTATTGTGGACTCTAACCAACTGTATTTTATTCCCGTTGTCAACCCAGATGGGTATGTTTATAATGAACAAACCTTTCCTAACGGTGGTGGACTTTGGAGAAAAAACAGAAGAAACCACGGAAATGGAAACTATGGAGTAGACTTGAACAGAAATTATTCATATGTCACGCCCCAAGGTCAAGAAGTCTGGGGTACAGCAGGAATATCAAATGACAAAGGAAGTGATATATATCCAGGATCAGCGCCGTTTTCAGAACCTGAAAGTAGAGCATTACGCTTTTTTATAGAATCTCATAACTTTAAAATAGCCCTTAATAATCATTCGTATAGTGAACTATTATTATACCCTTTTGGATATACAACTAATAGCCCAACTGAAGATCATGAGCTATTTGTTGAACTTTCAGAATTAATGATTTCTCAAAATGGATATTCAGGAATGTTAGCTTCAGAACTGTATCCTGCTGCTGGAAATAGTGATGATTTTATGTACGGATCACTCACTACTGAATTTGGAGGTACTAGAGAAAAAATCATCTCAATGACTCCGGAAATTGGAACTAGTTTTTGGCCTGCGAGTTCCAGTATTGAAAGCATCTGTAAAGAAATGGTTTTTCATAATTTGACTGCCGCTAGATTGTTAGGTAACTATGCTACTATTACCGATACTTCAAATAGTTTTACAACAAATACAATTACTGATGTTCAATATAACTTAAAACGCTTAGGCATTAGTGATTCAGCTATCTTCACTGTAAGTATAAATCCAACTAGTGATAATATTCAATCTGTAGGTGAGCCAAATTCACATGAAAATATTTCAATTTTAGAATCAGTTAATAGCTCTATTACCATAAACCTAGCCAATGGAATTAATGTAGGAGATTATTACAGTTACGATCTTGAAGTAAATAGTGGTTCATTCTTTGCAAGCAAAAATGTAACAAAGATATTTGGTGAACCAACAGCCGTCTTAGAGGAACTAGGAAATGATCCTACCGCTAACTGGGACAGCTCAACTTGGTCAACAACTACAGAAGATTCTTTCTCTCCTTCAAGCTCAATAACAGATTCTCCAAATACAAACTATTCAAATAATCAAAGCACCTTCATTACTCTTTCAAATGAAATCGATTTAACTGGTACCCTAGAGGCCCTTTTAACATTCAAAGCCAAATGGGATATTGAAGCTTCCTTTGATTATGTTCAAATAGAAATTTCTACAAATAATGGAAGTACTTGGGTACCTCAATGTGGAAACTACACAAAAGAAGGAACAGAGTCTCAAATCAATGCTAACGGGGAGCCTTTATATGATGGAGTGCAAAATGATTGGATTGAAGAGACTATTAATTTAAATGAGTATCTTGATGAATCCATTTTAATTCGGTTTTCATTAATTTCAGACGCATTTGAAAATTTTGATGGGTTTTATTTTGATGACTTGATACTTCACACGCTCCAAGATAATTTGAATGTAAATACAGTTAACCCCACTAATTTCCGTTTATTTCCAAATCCTGTTAAAAATTTATTAAACATAAAAAGTAACGTTCAAGACTATGATGTTTCTATTTCCAACCTTCATGGGCAAATAATATATACTAAAAAAGGCAGCTCTAATGATTTAAAAATTGATACAAAAAAATTAACATCAGGCGTTTATTTTGTACTAATAAACTCAAATGACAACTCACAGAGTTTCAAAATCGTAAAGCAATAACAAATCTCTTAATCGAGAATTCCAATGGGTGAAATTTCTGTTTAAACTAAATTATTTTATAAAATAATTTATAAAGATTGGGGTTTGATAGTGGTTTAAAATCAGTAATTTGCATGCTCACAAGCTTATTACATCAAGATGGAACCAATTACTCGACTATTTGACTTTGCACATTATCAGCTAGAAACACACAATCTAGAGGCTGCTCTAATCACAAAAAAGGACGGCAACTGGATTAAAACATCTACAAAAGAATACTTAGATAAAGCCAACGCTGTCAGTAGAGCTTTGTTGAAATTAGGCATACAAAAGGGAGATAAAATAGCCGTCATTTCTACAAATAATCGTACAGAATGGTGTATTGTAGATGTTGGAGTACTTCAGGTAGGTGCGCAAAACATTCCTATTTACCCTACAATATCCTCTAAAGATTATGAATATGTTTTAAACCATAGTGAAGCGGTGTATTGTTTTGTATCGGATGAAGATGTTTACAATAAAGTTCTCCAAGTAAAAGACAATACAAAACTTAAAGAAGTTTATAGTTTTGATGAAATAACTGGGTGTAAAAATTATACGGAATTATTTGAACTCGGAGCAGACATAAGCACACAAGACGACGTCGAAATGCGGAAATCTGAAGTTCTTCCTTCAGATTTAGCAACCATCATTTATACATCTGGGACTACAGGAAAGCCAAAAGGGGTCATGTTATCTCATTACAATGTCGTTGAAAATATCCTTGCCAGTCTTCCAAGGTTACCTTTAATGGAAGGAACTTCTAGAGTCCTTAGTTTTCTGCCCCTGTGTCATATTTTTGAACGGGTGTTAATTTACATATATCAACATGCCGGGGTGAGTATTTATTTTGCCGAAGGGATAGATAAAATTGGGGAGAATGCACAAGAAATTAAGCCAAACTTAATGAGTGTAGTTCCAAGATTACTGGAAAAAGTGTTTAATAAAATAAATGCCAAAGGGAGTGAACTTACTGGGCTAAAAAGAGCATTGTTTTTTTGGGCCATCAAACTAGGAGAACGCTATGAACCTTATCAAGCTAATGGTTTTTGGTACGAGTTACAGCTAAAAGTAGCACGGAAACTAATTTTCAGTAAATGGAAAGCGGCTTTGGGTGGAGAGCTCGACACCATGGTTTCAGGAAGTGCAGCACTGCACCCTAGGCTAGCTAGGATATTTTGTGCTTCAGGAATGATGATCATGGAAGGCTATGGTTTAACAGAAACCTCTCCTGTGGTTTCTGTAGCAATGCACTCAGGTCAAAATTTTAAACTCGGAACTGTAGGGAAGCCTATATCTAATATTGAAGTGAAAATTGCAGAGGATGGTGAAATTCTTGTCAAAGGACCAAACGTCATGCAAGGCTATTACAAAGATCCTGAAAAAACAGCGGAGGTCATGAGTGGAGATTATTTTCATACGGGTGACAAAGGTGAGATTGATTCAGATGGATTTTTAAAAATTACAGGACGAAAAAAAGAAATGTTTAAAACTTCTGGAGGCAAATACATCATCCCAACCCTAATTGAAAATGATTTAAAAGAATCTAATTTCATCGAACAGGTCATGGTTATTGGAGAAAATCAAAAAATGCCAGCAGCTTTGATTCAATTGGATTTTGAATTTATCAAAGAGTGGATCAAACGTAAAAAGATCAATATAGACCCTACCCCTGAAGCAATTTGCGCATCAGATGTCATTAAAGAACGTATACAAGTAGAAGTTAATATTTCGAACCTGCGTTTTGGAAAATGGGAGCAAATTAAAAAATTTGAACTCACTCCCGAAGTATGGTCTATTGAAAATGGACACTTAACTCCTACTATGAAAATGAAGCGAAGTGTTATCCTTGAACTCTATAAAGATTTGTCTAAAAAAATCTATACAGAAAACTAACCAACCCTAACTTTCTATATATTAAATTACAAAAAGCTATGCATGCATAACTTTTCTGTATTTTACTATGCGTGCATAATAAAAATTCTTATATTTGAAATGAGATATTATTAGAGCAATGAAAGATAAAACTATTGATTATGTTTTAAGAACCACTTGGTTAGCAGTTCAAAAAATGTATAACGAAGAGGCTTCAAATTATGGGATTACGATGGCAACAGGATTCACACTTTTAAGTGTAGACCCGCAAAATGGGACGCCATCAACTTCATTAGGACCAAAAATGGGAATGGAAGCAACGAGTCTGTCAAGAATATTAAAAACATTAGAAAGCATGAATTTGATAGAACGCTTGCCAAATCCAAATGATGGTCGTGGTGTTCTTATACATTTGACAAAGCAAGGCTTAAAAAATAGAGAAGAAGTGAAGCAAAATGTTTTAAAGTTTAACAGTGTTATTAAAGAAGAAGTTTCGGACGAAAAGTTAAAAAACTTCTTCGAAGTTTCTGACTCTATAATGACTCTTATTTCTAATAAAAAAATATTCTAATAAACCTATTTATATATAGATGAAAACAAGAAGAATTAAAAAAGTTGCTATTATTGGCTCTGGGATTATGGGAAGCGGAATTGCTTGCCATTTTGCAAATATTGGCGTTGATGTCTTACTATTAGACATTGTACCAAGAGAGCTCACTGACAAAGAAAAAAGCAAAGGATTAACTTTAGAAGATAAAGGCGTTAGAAATCGCCTGGTGAATGAGGCACTGAGCAGTTCGTTAAAATCGAAACCCTCCCCTATTTACCATCAGAAATTTGCAAATCGAATCACGACTGGAAACCTTGATGATGACATACAAAAAGTAGCCGATGTTGACTGGATTATGGAAGTGGTCGTAGAACGATTGGATATCAAGAAACTAGTATTTGAAAAACTAGAAAAATTCAGAACCCCTGGAACCTTAATAACTTCAAATACTTCTGGTATTCCCATAAAGTTCATGAGTGAAGGGCGTAGTGAGGATTTCCAAAAACATTTTTGTGGCACACACTTTTTCAACCCTGCGCGCTATCTTAAATTATTTGAAATTATCCCAGGTCCCAAAACAGCTTCTGAAGTTCTTGACTTTTTAGGAAGTTATGGAGAACAATTTCTAGGAAAAACATCTGTAATCGCAAAAGACACACCAGCGTTTATTGGCAATAGAGTCGGTATTTTTAGCATTCAAAGTTTATTTCATACTGTTAAAGAGTTAAATCTTACAGTTGAGGAAGTCGATAAATTGTCAGGACCAGTCATTGGTCGTCCAAAATCAGCCACCTTTAGAACGGTGGATGTTGTTGGTTTAGACACATTGGTTCATGTGGCAAACGGTATAAGAGAAAATTGCCCTAAAGATGAGCGTCTCGAGCTATTTGAATTACCAGACTTCGTCACTAGCATGATGGAAAACAAATGGTTAGGAAGCAAAACAAAACAAGGGTTTTATAAAAAATCGGTCTCTGCTGAAGGGAAAAAAGAAATTTTAAGTTTAGACTTAAACACTCTAGAATACCGTTCTGCAAAACGGGCCAAATTTGCCACTTTAGAGCTCACTAAAACTGTAGACAAAGTTGTAGACCGCTTTAAAATCTTAGTCAGCGGAAAAGATAAAGCAGGTGAATTTTACCGAAAAAGCTTTACAGCACTGTTTGCTTACGTCTCAAATAGAATTCCAGAAATTACAGACGAACTCTATAAAATTGATGATGCCATGAAGGCAGGTTTTGGCTGGGAACATGGCCCCTTTCAAATATGGGACGCTATTGGAGTCGACAAAGGAATCGAATTAATGAAAGCAGAAGGACTAGAACCTGCTGCTTGGGTATATGAGATGCTTGCATCTGGAAGCACCTCATTTTATTCGGTAAAAGAAGGCGCAACCTATGCTTATGACATTCCTAGCAAATTACAAACGAAAGTTCCTGGACAAGACAGTTTTATCATTTTAGATAACATTAGAAAAACAAACGAAGTATTTAAAAACTCTGGCGTTGTTATTGAAGACCTAGGAGATGGCATCCTGAATTTAGAATTCCAATCGAAAATGAACACTATTGGTGGCGATGTTTTAGCAGGATTAAATAAAGCGATTGATTTTGCTGAAAAAGATTTTGCTGGTTTAGTTGTAGGAAACCAAGCAGCAAACTTTTCAGTAGGGGCAAATATCGGTATGATTTTTATGATGGCTGCAGAGCAAGAATATGACGAACTTAATATGGCAATCAAATACTTCCAAGATTCCATGATGCGCATGCGTTACTCTTCAATCCCAACCATCTCTGCCCCGCACGGCATGGCTTTGGGTGGCGGTTGTGAGCTGTCTCTTCACGCAGACAAAGTTGTCGCAGCAGCAGAAACTTATATGGGTCTAGTAGAATTTGGTGTTGGAGTGATCCCTGGCGGAGGTGGCTCAAAAGAAATGGCTTTAAGAGCTCAAGATCGGTTCCAAAAAGGCGATGTACAATTGAACGTACTACAAGAACATTTCTTAACTATTGGGATGGCAAAAGTATCCACATCTGCCTATGAGGCCTTTGACCTAAACCTTTTGCAAAAAGGAAAAGACGTTGTGGTGGTAAACAAAGACAGACAGATCGCAGTTGCAAAACAACATGCTAAATTAATGGCGGAAAGCGGCTATACACAACCTATAAATAGAACAGATATAAAAGTATTGGGAAAACAAGCTTTGGGTATGTTTTTAGTCGGTACAGATTCCATGCAAGAGAGCAACTACATATCAGAACATGATATGAAAATCGCAAATAAATTAGCCTATGTCATGGCTGGAGGCGATTTATCTGAACCCACTTTAGTATCTGAACAGTATTTATTGGATTTAGAACGGGAAGCCTTCTTAAGTTTATGTACCGAACGAAAAACCTTAGAACGCATACAACATATGTTAAAAACTGGAAAACCTTTAAGAAACTAAAAACATGAAACAAGCATATATCGTTAAAGCCTACAGAACCGCTGTTGGTAAAGCTCCAAAAGGCGTGTTCCGTTTTAAAAGAACCGATGAATTAGCAGCCGAAACCATCAAATATATGATGAACGAATTGCCAGATTTAGATCCAAAACGCATAGACGATGTTATTGTTGGCAACGCGATGCCTGAAGGTTCGCAAGGCCTAAACATGGCACGTCTAATTTCATTAATGGGTCTAGACATTGTAGATGTCCCTGGCGTAACTGTCAACCGTTTTTGTTCCTCTGGAATAGAAACTATTGGAATGGCTACCGCAAAAATTCAAGCAGGAATGGCCGACTGCATCATTGCTGGAGGCGCTGAAAGCATGAGTAGTGTGCCAATGACAGGCTATAAGCCAGAACTTAATTATGACCTCATAAAAGCAGGTCATGAAGATTATTATTGGGGCATGGGAAATACTGCTGAAGCAGTTGCAAACCAGTTTAAAGTTTCAAGAGAAGATCAAGATGAATTTGCTTATAATTCGCATATGAAATCATTAAGAGCACAAGCTGAAAATCGCTTTCAGGATCAGATCGTTCCTATTGAAGTCGTGCAAAATTATATAGATGCAAATGGTAAAAAAGCCTCCAAATCATATACCGTTACCAAAGATGAAGGACCAAGAGCCGGAACCAGTAAAGAAGCACTGGCAAAGCTAAGGGCTGTTTTTGCTGCTGGCGGAAGTGTAACCGCAGGAAACTCCTCACAAATGAGTGATGGTGCCGCTTTTGTAATGGTCATGAGCGAAGCAATGGTTAAGGAATTAAATCTGGAACCAATCGCACGCTTAGTGAATTATGCCGCTGCAGGTGTCGAACCAAGGATTATGGGTATTGGTCCTGTAAAAGCTATCCCAAAAGCCTTGAAGCAAGCCGGTTTAAAGCAAGATGACCTTTCGTTAATTGAGTTAAATGAAGCATTTGCATCTCAGTCATTGGCGGTCATTCGTGAACTAGACCTTAATCCAGATATTATAAATCCTAACGGGGGGGCAATTTCGCTTGGGCATCCCTTGGGCTGTACCGGAGCAAAGCTATCGGTTCAATTATTTGATGAAATGCGCAAGCAACACATGCAAGGGAAATATGGAGCAGTAACTATGTGTGTAGGTACTGGACAAGGTGCCTGTGGGATTTTTGAATTTTTAAACTAAAAAGAACTTAATACAATATTATAAAATGGCTGAATTAGAAAAAGACATCCTACGGGGAGGTCAATTCTTAGTAAAAGAAACAAAATGTGAGGATGTATTTACTCCTGAAGACTTTTCAGAAGAGCAAACAATGATGAAAGAGTCCGTGATGGAATTTAATGATCGTGAAATTATTCCTCATAAAGCACGCTTTGAAGCTAAAGATTTTGCGCTAACCGAAGAAGTTATGCGAAAAGCAGGAGATATGGGGTTTTTGAGCGTCGCAGTTCCTGAGGCCTATGGCGGCATGGGAATGGGATTTGTCTCAACTGTATTAACCTGTGATTATATTTCAAGTGGAACCGGCTCTTTTAGTACGGCTTTTGGTGCACATACAGGGATTGGGACGATGCCGATCACCTTATATGGTACAGATGAACAGAAATTAAAATACGTACCTAAATTGGCGTCTGGTGAATGGTTTGGTGCCTATTGCCTAACAGAGCCAGGTGCTGGATCAGATGCTAACTCTGGAAAAACAACTGCTGATCTTTCTGAAGATGGAAAGTCCTACAAAATAAATGGACAAAAGATGTGGATCTCAAATGCCGGCTTCTGTAGCGTGATGATTGTTTTTGCACGAATAGAAGGCGACAAAAATATTACCGGTTTCATCGTTGAATACGATGCAGGTAACCCAAATGGAATTACCTTAGGAGAAGAAGAACACAAATTAGGAATTCGCGCTTCATCAACCCGTCAAGTATTTTTTAATGACACCGTTGTTCCTGCTGAAAACATGTTAGCTGGACGTGGGGAAGGGTTTAAAATTGCCATGAACTCACTAAATGTAGGGCGCATCAAATTAGCGGCGGCTTGTTTGGATTCTCAAAGACGTATTATCAATATCGCTGTTAATTATGCGAAAGAACGTCAACAGTTTAAAACACCGATTGCAGACTTTGGAGCGATTAAAGTTAAGTTAGCTGAGATGGCTGCAAGTGCATATGCGGGTGAATCTGCAACCTACAGAGCTGCTAAAGACATTGAAGATCGAATCGCTATGCGTGAAGCATCTGGAAATACACACCAAGAAGCGGAATTAAAAGGCGTGGAAGAATACGCCATTGAGTGCTCAATATTAAAAGTAGCTGTTTCTGAAGATGTACAAAACTGTGCTGATGAAGGGATTCAGATTTTTGGAGGAATGGGATTCTCTGAAGAGACCCCAATGGAGTCTGCTTGGAGAGACGCTAGAATTGCACGTATTTACGAGGGAACCAACGAAATCAATCGCATGCTTTCTGTTGGAATGTTAGTAAAAAAAGCAATGAAAGGGCATGTTGATTTGTTAGGACCTGCTTCAAAAGTACAAGAAGAACTCATGGGAATACCCTCTTTTGAAACTCCTGATTTCTCGGCGTTATTTTCCGAAGAAAAGGAGATGATCAAAAAATTAAAAAAGACCTTCTTAATGGTTGCTGGAGGAGCGGTTCAAAAATATGGTCCACAACTAGAAGACCACCAACAACTATTGATTGCCGCTGCAGATATATTAATTGAAATTTACATGGCAGAATCTGCTATTTTAAGGACTGAAAAAAATGTAAAGCGTACAAGTCAAGAAGAACAGTCGGCACAAATTGCAATGGCAAAACTATACCTGTATCACGCTGTTGATATTGTTGAACAAAAAGGGAAAGAAAGTATTATTTCTTTTGCAGAAGGAGACGAACAACGAATGATGCTAATGGGACTCAAACGTTTTACAAAATATACTAACTACCCAGACATCGTAGATTTACGCATAGAAATAGCCGAAAAAGTAAAAGAAGAAAATAGCTATTGTTTTTAAATTCATAAGTACCCATAATTTTAAAAACGCCTCAATTAATTGAGGCGTTTTCTTTTTATATTTAAGTTAAATTATTAATAGATTTGATAGAAAGTGATTAAATATATTTATATTGAAACTAATCAGAAAAACTCTAAATAAAAACAAACACATAACACAACTAAGTAATGAAGTACTTACAGCTACTTATATTCGTTTTGATTGGCAGTCTTAGTCAAGCACAACAAGATAAAAACGTCCTTCACAGCATTATAGAATCCATCTCGGAAAATCGATTAAATGAAGACATTAAAACATTAGCTGAATTTGGAACCCGTCATACCCTTAGTGACACACTATCAAACACGCGAGGAATAGGCGCTGCCAGAAGATGGATTAAATCAGAATTTGAAGCTATTTCTAAAAATTGCAATGATTGTTTGGAGGTCTTTTATCAAAAAAACTTAGTTAAATCAGGTGAAAACAATCGCATCACAAAGGATGTTTGGGTTGTAAATGTAGTCGCCATTCAACGCGGGACGAAACACCCCAACCGATTTATTGTAATGAGTGGAGATATCGACTCACGTGTAAGTGATCCTAACAATTTTACTTCTGATTCACCTGGAGCCAATGACAATGCTTCAGGCATGGCTGGAACGCTAGAATCTGCTCGTGTTTTGAGTACCTATTCTTTTGGATCTAGTATTGTATACGTTGGTTTATCTGGAGAAGAACAAGGGTTATTTGGCGGTAAAGGCTTGGCTGAATTTGCCCTAAAAAACAACTGGGATATTACTGCTGTTCTCAACAATGATATGATTGGAAATATAAAAGGTGTCGATGGTGTTATTGACAATCGAACGTTTCGAATATTTTCAGAGCCAGTTCCTGCCAATGAAACAGAGCAACAACGAAAATCCAGACGCTATTACGGAGGAGAAGTAGATGGAATCTCTCGACAATTAGCCCGCTACATACACAAAACTGTAAAAACCTATATGCCTGAAATGAACCCTATGATGGTCTATCGCTTGGATCGATTTGGACGTGGTGGCCACCACCGCCCCTTTAATGATGTTGGGTTTGCGGGTATTAGAATTATGGAAGCCCATGAAAACTATACCCAACAACATCAAGACATTAGGGAAGAAAATGGAATTAAATATGGCGATACTTTTGAACATGTTCATATGCCATACGTTAAAAAACTTACCGCCGTTAATGCCATTAACCTAGCTAGTTTGGCATGGGCTCCACCAGCCCCTAAAAATGTTGGAATAGGAGGAATCATTGAGCCATCTGTTACCCTGCAATGGGATGCAACTAGTGATGCAGTTGGCTATAAAATTTATTGGAGAGATACAACATCTCCTTACTGGGAGCACAGTCGTTTTGTAACAAACACCACTAAATTTACATTAGATGGGATTGTTGTTGATAATTCTTTTTTTGGGGTTGCTTCAGTTGGTAAAAATGGATTTGAAAGCCCTGTAAGCTTTCCAAATAAAATTATTCGAAATTAAAACTAGACTGTTATGAGGTTATTACACCAAATTGGTATTGTGGTATTTTTATTGACCAGCAGTAATTTAGCAGGACAGGCTTTGTTTGCTGATCACGAAAATTTCACAAGACAAGATACACTAAGAGGAAGCATCACTCCTGAACGTGCTTGGTGGGATTTGAACTACTATCATTTAGAGATTGCTGTCAATCCAAAAACTCGATTTATTAAAGGGAAAAACACCATTCACTATACAATACTTACCTCCTATCAGACACTTCAAATCGACCTACAATCGCCAATGAAACTTACTAAAGCAATCCAAGATGGTGAAGAATTAGATGTTTTGTTAGAGGGAAATGCACACTTTATAAAATTAAAAAAAGCACAAAACAGGATTGGTAGCATCGAAGTAATAGAAATTTTTTATGAAGGGCAACCACGAGAAGCAATTAATGCGCCTTGGGACGGAGGGATTTCTTGGAAAAAAGATTCAAATGGAATTGATTTTATAGCCTCTTCATGTCAAGGTTTAGGCGCCAGTGTTTGGTGGCCAAACAAAGACCACATGTACGACGAAGTGGACAGCATGAGAATTAGTGTAAATGTCCCAAAACACTTAATGAACATTTCAAACGGAAGACTGCAATCTATTGAAGAAAAAGGAGATGAAACCAACACCTTTAATTGGGTCGTTACAAATCCTATAAACAATTATGGTGTTAATATTAATATTGGAGATTATGTTCATTTTTCTGAAGTTTATCAAGGTGAAAAAGGACCTTTAGATATGGATTACTATGTTTTAAGAGATCATTTAGGGAAAGCTATTGTTCATTTTACGGATGCCCCTAAAATGATGGAAGCTTTTGAGCATTGGTTTGGCCCCTACCCTTTTTATGAGGATAGTTTTAAACTGGTTGAAGTGCCTTATTTAGGAATGGAACACCAAAGTTCGGTCACTTATGGCAACCAATTTAAAAAAGGCTATTTAGGAAGAGACTTATCCGGAACCGGTTGGGGATTGAAATTTGATTTTATAATCATTCATGAATCAGGTCACGAATGGTTTGCAAATAATATTACTTATAAAGACGCAGCAGACATGTGGATACATGAAGGGTTCACTGCCTATTCAGAAAATCTATTTTTGGATTATTATTACGGAACTAAAGCCGCTTCTGAGTATGTAATCGGTACGAGGTCCAGCATTCGAAACGACAAACCTATCATAGGCGTTTATAATCTCAATTCCGAAGGATCATCCGACATGTATTACAAAGGAGCTAACATGTTGCACACCCTAAGACAATTGATCAATGATGATGATAAATGGAGACAAATTCTAAGAGGTCTAAATACTGAATTTCACCATCAAACCGTGACTACTAAACAAATTGAAACCTATATCAGTGATGAATCTGGGTTAAATTTAGCCGCATTTTTTGACCAATATCTTCGGGATACTAGAATTCCAACTTTAGAATATCGTTTAAGAGACACTCACATAAGCTATAGATGGACACAAGTCGTAAATGGGTTTGAAATGCCTATTGAAATTGAAGTTAGTAAAGAAAAAAAGTGGCTATACCCTACTAAAGAATGGCAAGAAATTGAATTAAATTCGTCTGATATAGAAATAGATGTTGATTATCTCATCATCCACAAGAAAGTACACTAGTAAAACATAAAACAATGAAAAGCATCCTTTCACTCTTAATTATAATTTTTAGTTTAAGCAGTTCTGCTCAAGAGTTCTCAATGGAATTACTTAAAAACAAAACTCCTAGAAACATTGGGCCAGGCGGAATGTCTGGACGTGTCACATCCATTGATGTTGTCCATTCAAATCCAGATATCATGTATTCAGGCACCGCTTCTGGTGGCTTATGGAAGTCAACTTCAGGAGGCATTAAATGGACCCCTATATTTGAAAACGAAGCCACAGCATCTATTGGGGCTATAGCCATCCAACAGTCAAACCCAAGTGTTATTTGGGTAGGTACTGGAGAAGGAAACCCTAGAAACAGCCTGAATGGTGGGTATGGTATTTATAAATCATTGGATGGTGGTAAAAACTGGCTGTTAATGGGCTTAGAGAAAACGAGACATATTCACCGTGTTATCATTCACCCAACGAATCCAGACATCGTATATGCAGCAGCTATAGGCTCACCGTGGGGAGAGCACAAAGAAAGAGGGGTTTACAAAACCATTAATGGTGGTAAAACATGGACTAAGATATTATATACCAATCCAAAAAGTGGCGCTGCTGACTTAGTTATGGATCCACAAAATCCTAACAAATTGATTGCAGCTATGTGGGAACACAAACGAGATCCTTGGTTTTTTAATTCTGGTGGTGAAGGGTCTGGATTGTACATTACTTACGATGGCGGAGAAACCTGGAAACAAAAAACTTCGGAAGAAGGATTACCAAAGGGCGAACTAGGAAGAATTGGGATTGCCATTGCACCAAACAAACCTGAAATCATTTACGCTCTTATCGAAGCAAAGAAAAATGGCTTGTACAAAAGCATGGATGGTGGAGATACTTGGAAAGTAGTGAGTGAAAATATGGACGAGATTGGAAACCGGCCCTTTTATTATGCAGAGATTTATGTTGATCCTCAAAACGAAAACCGTTTGTTTTCTATTTTCACCTATGTTAATGTTAGTGAAGACGGCGGAAAAAGTTTTAATCAGCTAATGCCTGCCTATGGCGTATCAAATGGAATTCATCCAGATCACCATGCTTGGTGGATACACCCAAAAAACGGAAATTTTATGATTGATGGAAATGATGGCGGCATGAACATTACTAAAGATGGAGGAACTACATGGCGATTTATCGGAAATCTTCCTGTTGCACAATTTTATCATATCAATGTAGACAATGAGATTCCTTATAATGTGTATGGAGGGATGCAAGATAATGGTTCTTGGAGAGGTCCAGCCTACATATGGCGATCCCAAGGGATTAGAAACTCATATTGGCAAGAAATTAGCTTTGGTGACGGATTTGATGTCATTCCTGACAAAGACGATTCGAGATATGGATGGACCATGAGCCAGCAAGGTTTTGTAAGCCGATATGATTGGAAAACAGGGAATAATTATAGTGTACGCCCAACGCATCCAGAATCGGAAATAAATCTTAGATTTAATTGGAATGCAGCAATAAGTATAGACCCTAAGAAAAATAATACCATTTACTTTGGAAGTCAATTTGTACATAAATCTACTGATAAAGGAGAAACTTGGTCTATTATTTCACCCGATTTAACCACAAATAACCCTGAAAAATTAAATCAACATAACAGCGGAGGACTAACGATGGATGCTACAGGAGCAGAAAACCACTGTACTATTTTAGTAATTGAACCCTCAGAGGTAGAACCCGACATGCTATGGGTTGGTACAGATGACGGACGGGTACATTACACACAAAATGGGGGTCAAAATTGGACTGAAGTCACAACAAACATTAAAGGGTTACCACAAGGGAGTTGGATTCCACAAATAAAAGCTTCAAAAAGTGTGAAAGGAGAAGCGCTCTTAGTTGCGAATGATTACAGACGATTTAATTTTACGCCCTATGTATACCGAACAAAGAATTACGGAAAAACATGGGATAGAATTGTAGATGCTTCCGATGTAACAAGTTACGCATTATCTATTGTTGAGGATCCTGAAGAACCAAATCTATTGTTTCTTGGAACTGATGATGGACTTTACATATCAATTGACAAAGGAAATAAATGGACTAAATGGACAGAAGGCTTTCCAACAGTTTCAGTAAAAGATTTAATAATTCATCCACGTGAACAAGACTTAATAATTGGAACATTTGGCCGAGCAGCATGGGTAGTAGATGACATTAGACCATTGAGAGCAATCGCAAAAGACAAAGATTTACTGAAAGAGAAAATTCATTTGTTTACGCCCCCAACTGCCTATCAAGCGGCCTACCAACAGCCAACTGGCAGTCGATTTGGTGGAGATGCATTATTTAATGGTGAGAATCGAGGTAGTGGTGCAAAGCTTTCATTTTATCTAAACCGTGAGGAAATATCTAAAGAAGAAGAAGAAGTGAAAAATCTTGAAACAGAAAACTCAAAAACTAAATGGGATTCTATTCAACTTAAAATCTATGACGGTAATCGACTCATTAGAACATTAAAAAAGAAAACGCCTAAAGAAAATGGCATCCATACATGGACGTGGTATATGGATGAAAAAGGAATCCAAAGTCCTTCTAAAAAATTAAGCGAATCAAAAAGGGAATCCTCAGGAGTGTCTGTTCTTCCAGGAAATTACACCACTATTTTAAGCTATGGCGATCAGGTTACTAAAACTCGTATAACAGTAGAAAACGACCCGAGAATTAAGAGAAAAAAGGAAACATCTTTAGAAACATATGAGGCCCTAAAAGAAATGGAAGGTCTTAAAGAAATTACTGCAAACGCAGTTAAACAACTGGTAGAGAGTAAAAAAATAGCTTCAAAATTCATAGATAGATTGTCCGAAAAAAATAAGGACGACCATAAAGAGGATCTTGAAAAATGCAATGATATTAAAGAAAAAATAGACGCTATTTTAGCACTTTATTTTGGAAAAGAGGATACGCGTCAAGGCATTACAAATACGCCTGAAGTTTCTGTGATTGACCGCTACAGAACTGCCAGCTACTACATTGGCACACGCCAAAATGGGATGACAGAAACAGAACATATCTTATTAAAACAAGCAAAAGAAGCCTTGAGCGAGGCTTTAAAATTAACTAATGCGTTTTTTGAAACTGAATGGACGGATTATCAACTAAAAATGAAATCCATTGAGTTTACTGATTTTGAGTCCATAAAAACATTTGAAATAAATAATTAGACATCTTGTACAGATGTTAAACTATTTTAACTAATTTTATTGTAAATAAAATAATTACACCAATGAAAAGATTAATTCTAGGATTCGCTATCATTTTTACAATTACTTCATGTAAATCAGAAGTTAAAAAAGAAAAAAACGCTGAAAATTCGGAAGCCGAAAAAACTAAAGAACAAAAACAAGAAACTCAAACTCTATTCATTGAGCTAAGTCCAAAAAACAACAGTAAAGTTATTGGGAAAGCTAAATTTGAAGAAACAAATGGAGTCGTTGTAATGACTGTCGTTGTTAATGGACTTTCTGAAGGGATGCACGCCATTCACATACATGAAAAAAGTGACTGTTCATCAGACGATGGAAAGTCAGCTGGAGGCCACTGGAATCCAACAGCGAAGCCACATGGGAAATGGGGCGCTAAGACTGGATATCATAAAGGAGATATAGGAAACTTTAATGTAAATAAATCTGATGGTGATACAGAAGTAGAATTCAAAAGTGATGAATGGTGTATCGGCTGCGGAGACCCCACTAAAGATATTCTTGGAAAAGCCATTATCATCCACCAGGGTGAAGATGACTATACATCTCAGCCATCGGGAGCAGCTGGCAGCCGTGTAAGTTGTGGTGGAATTATAAAATAAATCAATTTTAAGTTAACTTATAAAAAGCTACTTAATTTAAGTAGCTTTTTTAATATTTGATTAAAAACATTTAATAAATGAACCCATCAGGAAGAGGTTGGATTACTAAACTTTTAAAACTAATAGAGTCAAATTATGGTGCTGATTTTGATTCGTTAGAAGAGTTATATTTGAAACTAAGAGAAGTCGGTTTTTTATATGGAAGTAATGTTGCAACTTTGAACTATGTAAATGACAACTCCGATTACACAAAAGAAGAACGTTGTAAAATTAATTTATTAATTGCTTTCTATGCGGTTCATACGAATGCGGAAACCGTTGAAACATTTGAAAACAGTTTAATCGATTTTTATAAAGAAATTAAATTTTATGAGTCCAGTTTAATTAATGATTTTCTGGGAGAAAACTTAGAATCAATACTTCACAAGCGAATACATATTGACAACAATATACTCACTAAGAACTTTAGTTTTTTTATAACCAATGCCTTACTCTTCATGGATGTAATGGCCTATCAATTTTATTTAAGTAACAAAAAGAACACATTAAATTACTTGAAAAAATGTGAAAACGCTATACAAACACTGGTTATAAGTGCCTTAAATTCAAAATCTAGAAAGACATCCTATGACCACAGTTTAATAAAACTCTTAGACTCTTCGCTTCGCTATAATGACAGCTCTTCTCAAAATCACAAGACTATTATTAGTTCTGTAGGTTCAGAATTAGAAGCTTCTTATTATTTAGATTTAGCATGTATGTCAACGTGGAGTGATTTAAAATTTGAATCCAAAGAAGCTAACTTTTTAAATAAATTAGGAAAAGACCTTAGAATATCTGAAGACATTATCGATGAATCCATAAGTGCTGTTCAACTCTTTTACTCCACTCACAAAGACAAGATGGCCCTATTGAGTTCTAAAAACATTGTACATAGTTTTTACGACAACTCTAGCTTGATTGTTAGTAAGCTTATTTCTAGAAACAGTAAACGATTGTATAAGGAACTAAAAGAGAGTAAGGATCTCGTTATGCTACTCAGTCAATCAACAGTTAGAAATCTAAATGAAGAGGAGCAAAAACAAATGCAGGAACAACTGTTAGACTTATTAAAATCCATTCCAAGTTTAGCGATTTTCATGTTGCCTGGTGGCGCAATTCTACTGCCGTTATTCATAAAATTTATTCCTAAACTATTACCTTCTGCATTTGATGAAAATAGACTAAATGATTAACTCATAAAAATACTACCTTTGGAACATGGGATTAAACAACAACGATATTTTCAAAAAACTAAGAGTCGCTCATAAATTAAGAGATGACGATATAGTTAAAATTTGCAGTTTAAAAGATTTTAAAATCACTAAAAGTGAGCTTAACGCGATTTTCAGAAACGAAAGCCACCCAAAATACATGGAGTGTGGAGATCAATTTTTAAGGAATTTTTTAGACGGGCTCATTATTCACTTAAGAGGACCAATGCCGCCTTCAAAAGATTCAAAACCGCCTATTAAAAAACAATAGACATGAAAAAGTTCTTTGTAATCACGGGGTTTATGATTGTCCTTTTAAGTTGCGGAGAAACGGATAAAAGTCATCTTTTAAGCGCAGACTATTTAAAAAATTTAAAAGAAAATCAAGAAGAAAGAGCTAAAAACCGTGTCGGATACTTAAAACTTGCAGGCTTATTTAAATTAGACTCCATAAGTAATACTTTTGGGAAAGATCCTTCTAATAAATTTGTATTAGACATTAATTACCTTCCTTCAAAATTAGGGAGCATTGTGTTAACCAAACAAGGACTCACGTTTAACTCTGAGGGAAATAGCCTTATTACAGACGAATCTGGAGGAAAAGTAATTTCTATTACACTTGATATTGATGCAGACGGAAATTCAATTAAACTGTATCACAAATTTCTTAAGTGGCAAGTCATCACGCGTTCTGGAGACTTCTATTTAAGAGTTTGGGACACTAAAAACCCAGCTATAGAAGCTTTCAGAGGATTCAAAAACTATGAGGCTAACGCTGCGTTCGTATTAAAAGGAGACTTTAAATACTTCAAAACCAAACATACAGAGTCCGTTAGCTCAAAACTAGGAATTAATGATTTTACTGATTTTATTGGAAAGGTTGAATTCAACTTCAAAGAAAAGTCATATACTTTAGATGTAGGGAGCCAAGGGTTTACAATGGTAGGAGATCTTACTTCTGGAGCGACTACCTACGGAGGTGGACGCTACCTGTCCCTAATACTGCCTGAAACAGACGGAGAGATATATTTAGATTTCAACTATCTATTTAACCCTCCCTGTGCATTTTCAGAATTCACAACTTGCCTATTCCCGCCTCACCAAAATCAATTACCATTTAAAATTGAAGCAGGCGAACGTATTGAAAAAACACTTTAATCTTTAATATTTAGTGTAACAAATTATAAATTTAGTACACTAACTATTGAATTAACCAACCACTATTGAAATTAAAATCGGAACATAACTTTGTTGAGCTTTTGCAAAAGCATCAGAACATCGTACACAAAATCTGTAGAATTTACACAGATAATGAGCACGCACATAAAGATTTGTTTCAAGAAATTAGCATTCAATTATGGAAAGCATTTCCTAAGTTTAGAGGGGACTCAAAATTTAGCACATGGATGTATAGAGTAGGATTAAATACGGCGATCTCCTTATATCGGAAATCGTTACGCACTATAAATAGTCAACCTATTGAATCGGTGGCTTATAAACTATCCTATCAAGATTATGACGACACAAAGGATCAGCAACTAAAAATGATATATACAGCTGTTAAAAAACTGAATGATATTGATAAAGGAATTGTTTTCTTGTATTTAGAAAATAAAAACTATAAAGAGATTAGTGATACTCTCGGAATTAGCGAGGTCAATGCTCGTGTGCGCATGAATCGTATCAAAACAAAATTAAAAACTCAATTAAACGCTTAATTATGGATGAATTAGAGCTATTAAAAAAAGATTGGGAGCAGTCGACAAAAAACTATCCAAATCTAAGTAAAAAAGAAATTTACAAGTTAATCTATAAACGGTCTTCCTCAATCGTAAAATGGATTTTTATAATTAGTATCTTAGAATTTACCCTTTGGACACTCCTTAGCTTTAGTTTTGATGGCTCTTCTGAAGCATATGAAAAAATAGAAAGTTATGGATATGAATTCATAATCTATCCATTAGTTGGCATTAGCTATATGATCCTTTTCGTTTTTATGTTTTTGTTTTATAAAAACTATAGAAATATTTCTGTTACAGAAAGCACAAAAGTGCTTATGGAGCGGATCTTAAAGACACGAAAAACAGTTAAATACTATGTAATTTATAATCTTACCTTTATGTGTCTTGGTATTCCCCTGGCAGTAATTATGGAGCTTTCAAGTAATCCTGAAACACAAATTTTGATATCTGACATTAAATCTGAAGGCGAGAATAATATCTATATATTTTACCTGATTGTAGCAGTCGTTAGCCTTATTGCTACGACTGTTGTTACGGCATTGTTCTTAGGGTTTTACTACCTGATTTACGGACTGTTACTAAAACGTTTAAAGAAAAATTACAAAGAACTTAAGAAAATAGTTGATGTAGAATAGGACTACCAATCCCTTTTTTTATTAAGAGATTCATTCTCTAATAAGGCCTCTTTTGAAATCACTTTTAAAAATGAAGAATGCTGTTCTATCGCATACTCAATTTTTTCAACAATTTGATCAATAGATTCTAAATCGTAGTCGATCTCCAAGGGGGGTTTGATCTCCATTGATTGAAGAATATTTTTTTTCTTTATGCGTATTCCTTTTTTATCAAATGAACGTCTAAATCCATCTATCACAATCGGAACTACAATAGGCTTATAGCGTTTTATAATATGTGCTGTACCTTTACGAATTGGCTTAAAAGGGGTCGTTGTCCCTTGTGGAAATGTAATAACCCAACCATCATTAAGTGCTTTACTTATGTTAGATATGTCACTCATTTTGACTTGACGATTAACGTCTTCTCCAGATGACCTCCAAGTTCGTTCAATACTTATCGATCCTGCGTAAGCAAATAGTTTTGGCAGGAGTCCCGATTTCATTGTTTCTTTAGCAGCTACATAATAAATATTAAGCTTAGGATTCCATAGGTAACCCACATTTATAATATTATCGTCTCTCCCACTCAAGGCAGCATTAAAGACATGAAACATTGCTACCACATCCGCAAAATACGTTTGGTGATTAGAAATAAATAAAACGTTAGTATCTGGTAAATTTCTTAAAATATCTGAGCCTTCAATTTGAAGTTCATTAAAGCCTCGATAACGACGGTGACTTAAAGTCCCGAGAATGCGGATAATCCATTTCTTTAGAAATAGATATTGGCCGAAGATATTTTTTTTAAATAAACCCATTAAAAGATTAAAAAATTAGTTCTGCAAACCTAAGCTATTTTTTTAAAACTTGATTTAACATCGTTTTAATTTCTATCAATACCATTGCGGTAGCACCCCATACAATTTGGCCATTTAATTTAAAGGCTGGAACTGAATGGGTTGAGCCATTAGCATCCAAAATTTCGGAGATAACTTCATAATCATCATTTAAAAAATCTGACAAAGACACTTCAATAACACCATCCACCTCTGATGCCTGTAACTTAAAGTTTAAGGGGCTATTTGAGATTCCGATAAACGGATGAACTTGAAAATTACTAGGCGGAATATAAATAGCGCTTAGCTCACGTAAAACTGTGATTTTTTTAGAAGAGACTCCAATTTCTTCCCAAGTTTCTCGAAGTGCCGTATCTAGCAAAGAAGCATCTTCTATTTCTGGTTTACCTCCAGGAAAACCAACCTGTGCCGAATGAACGCCTTTATAAACTTTTCTTAATATTAAAACTAAATTGGTGTCTCCTGAACTACTTGGGTAAAACAAAGCAAGGACCGCAGCTAGTTTTGCAGACTTCCGCGCTTCTTTAAAGCGTTCAAGGAGTTTTTTACGAAATAGAGGTGCCATTTTTAACTGCGTCTCTAATCCTGGTAAACTAAGTTTATTTATTTCAGGGATTACTTTTTCAAATGCTATAAATCTCATATATTGGAAATAAATTTCTAATTACTATGCGCATCTTACTCTTTTGCTTACTAATTCTTTCGTCGTTTAGTTGTCAAGATAAGAAAACTAGAGTGATTACAAATAATGTTACCGAAAGTATCGTGAAATCAACACTAAACGATTCAAATAAAATGACAACTAACGCTAATTTTCTTTTAACAGACAAAAATGTCATGCACTTCTTATTGGAATATGGCAAAGTAAACAAAGAAAACACAATTAGATTAACAACTGATTATGGTACTATTGACATCCTGCTGTTTGAAAATACTAAGTTTCATAGGGCTAACTTTATAATGCTTACCAAAAATAAATATTTCGACAACACTCAGTTTTACAGAGTCATTTCCAATTTTATGATTCAAGCAGGAAATAGTGACGATCGAAACACTTTAAAAAAACGCCAAGCTATTGGAAAATACTTACTTCCTAACGACTATGACAAAGGCTACAAGCACCATCGTGGCATGCTTAGCATGCCAAGCAAAAACATAGAGAACCCCTATAAAAAAGCCTCCCCTTTTGAATTTTTTATTGTTCAACAACAAGGAGGCGCACACCACTTGGACGGAGACTACACCATTTTTGGGAAGGTCATAAATGGAATGGATGTAGTGGATACGATTGCTGATGTTCCTACAGATTCATCAGATTGGCCCTTACAAAACGTATTCATTAAAAAAATTGAAATTTTAAAATAATCGATACTATAATTTAACTAAATTGTAGGACACAAAAAACGATAAACTCATGAAAATTAATAAAAAATATTCGTTAGTAAAATTAATCTTACTGGGAGCGCTAACTCTTATAAGTAGCTGTAAAGAAGAAATGAGTAGTCACAACATCCTGTTGCAAGAATGGCAAGGTCCTTATGGAGGGGTTCCTGCATTTGACAAGATGGACATCAAAGATATTCAAGCTGCTGTTGAAAAAGGAATGGAACTCAATCTTGCTGAAATCGAAGCGATTACAAATTCAAGTGAAGCGCCAACCTTTGAAAATACAATTGAAGAAATGGAACGTTCAGGAGCAGATTTGGGTCGTGTATTTGCTTATTATGGGATTATGAGTAGTAATGTTTCATCTCCTGAGTTTAGAGAGATTCAATCTAATTTGGCGCCTAAATTATCTGTATTTTCATCTACTATAAGTCAAAATAAAGCATTGTTTAATAGAATTAAAACTGTGTATAATGCCTCATTAATCACCCCGCTTGAAGCCGATAAACAGCGAGTACTCTCACTTACTTATAATGGTTTTGCAATGAAAGGAGCAGAATTAGATGTAGAAAAAAAACTGAGATACGCAGCAATAGACAAAGAATTATCAACGCTCTACAATACATTTTCAGATAACATACTTCATGATGAAGAAAACTATGTAACCTACTTAACAGAAAATCAGTTATCTGGTCTTTCCGGAGGGTTCGTAAAATCTGCAGCTGCTATTGCAACAGAAAAAGGAAAAGAAGGAAGCTATGCGATTACAAACACACGCTCTTCAATGGATCCATTTTTAACCTATTCCGAGAACAGAAAACTCAGACAGCAAGTTTGGAATAATTACTATGCCAGAGGCGATAACGGGGGGGGTTACGACAATAATGCTATAATCGTAGAAATTTTAAAATTAAGACGTGAACGTGTTGAATTATTAGGGTTTAAAAATTATGCCGAATGGCGTTTACAGGATCGCATGGCAAAAACCCCTGAAAATGCATTAGCATTAATGGAGGCTGTTTGGCCAGCTTCAGTTGACCGTGTAAATGAAGAAGTGGCTGATATGCAAGCAGTGGCAGATGCTAACGGAGATGCCATTACTATAGAGCCATGGGACTATCGTTACTATGCTGAAAAAGTTCGAGTTAACAAATACGATTTAAACAGTGACGAAGTCAAACAGTACCTTCAACTTGATAAACTAAGAGATGCGATGTTTTATGTAGCAGGTCGCTTGTTTAATTATAACTTCAGTCCCGTACCAGAAGGAAGTGTACCCGTGTTTCAAGAAGACGTAAAGGTGTGGGAAGTGACAGACAAGGACTCTGGAGATCATATTGGGCTTTGGTATCTTGACCCTTATGCGAGACAAGGAAAGCGATCTGGAGCTTGGGCAACAACCTATAGAAGCCATACAACCTTTGATGGTAAAAAAACAGTGTTAGCATCCAATAACTCAAATTTTGTAAAACCAGCATCTGGGGAAGCTTTATTAGTCTCTTGGGATGATGCTACCACCTTTTTTCATGAATTTGGGCATGCTTTACACTTCTTCTCTTCAAATGTTAAATACCCAACATTAAATGGAGGTGTTAGAGATTATACTGAATTTCAATCACAACTTCTGGAACGTTGGCTATCAACAGATGAAGTAATAAATCAGTTTCTAGTACACTACAAAACAGGAGCTACCATTCCACAAGAACTGGTTGCTAAAATTAAAAAAGCAGCTACATTTAACCAAGGATTTGGAACCACTGAATATTTGGCTTCCGCATTGATGGATATGAAACTTCACCTTGCAGATCCAGAGACTATTGATATTGACATATTTGAACGACAAACATTAGCAGACCTAAAAATGCCATCAGAACTTCCAATGCGCCACCGTACGCCTCATTTTGGACATGTATTTTCAGGAGAAGGCTATGCAACAGCTTATTATGGATATATGTGGGCAGACGTCCTAACGGCTGATGCAGCAGAAGTATTTCAAGAAGCGCCTGGCGGATTTTATGATGAAGATGTAGCAAATCGATTGGTGAAATATTTATTTGAACCTAGAAATTCCATCGATCCAGAAAAGGCTTACATAATGTTCAGGGGTCGAGATGCTAAAATTGAGGCATTGATGCGTGACCGTGGATTCCCAGTTAACTAGACAAGGTCTATGTAAAAGTTTATTCAATTGAATAAACTTTTATTATTTCATCCAAGTAAAAATCTATTTAAATATCGCTTATTAATAGTTTTTATTGATAGCTTTGTATTAATTATTATACAATATGACAATTACTCAACTACATTACGTTTTAGCGGTTGCTGAATATCAAAACTTTACTAAAGCAGCTGAAAAGTGTTTTGTAACGCAACCCACCTTAAGCATGCAAATTCAAAAGCTTGAAGATCAGCTAAAAGTTCAAATATTTGATCGTAGCAAAAAACCTATTGAATTAACAGAAGTCGGACGAAAAATTGTAAATCAAGCAAAAAACATTGTAAATGAAGCCGATCGAATCAATGATATTGTTGATCAGCAAAAAGGATTTATTGGGGGGGAATTTCGATTAGGAATTATTCCAACAGTCATGCCTACGCTGCTTCCTATGTTTTTAAAAACATTTATTAAACGTTATCCTAAAGTAAAACTAAAAATAGAGGAACTGACGACAGAAGAAATTATTCAACGAATTAAAGACGGACACTTAGATGCCGCCATTGCAGCAACTCCTTTAAAGCAAGAACAAATTAAAGAACGTGTTCTATTTTATGAGCCTTTTGTAGGCTATGTACCCCAAAATCACCGACTCTCCTCTAAATCAAAGCTGGAAGTTTCAGATTTAGATATTGACGAAATGCTATTACTGGAAGATGGACATTGTTTTAGAGATGGGGTATTAAATTTGTGTAAAGCGTTAAAATCACAAAATACAGATGAATTTCAGTTAGAGAGTGGTAGCATAGAAATGCTCATAAAGCTCGCTAATGAAGGAATGGGAATGACCCTTCTGCCCTACTTACATACTTTAGATTTAAAAGACAACGAAAAAGAAAATTTACTCTTTTTCAATGAACCTTCACCTGCAAGAGAGGTCAGTTTAATCTATCATAAAAGTGAATTAAAAATACAAATAACAGATGCTCTACATTCTACTATATCTGGAATCATTCGTGGCGCAATAGCCTTTCAAAACGTACAAATAATAAGTCCTGTTATGAAATAACAAGAGCGACCATTTGGCCGCTCCTATAGTTTAAATATTAACTAAAGACTAATTCAAATAAACCATACATTGCTTCAGGTCAGGGTTCATGAGAACCAATCTTTGAATAAATAATTTTAATTCTTCGATTTCGTATGGAAGCAACCTTAACAGTGCTTTTTGAACTTCTTTACAAAATAAAGGAGTATCAAAACTTACCTTATTAAGTACCGTTTTGGTATACTCAAACATTGCTCTTGACATAATTAGAAAAATTTAAATTAATAAAAAGTAATGTTATTGAATAGGCATGTGTTTAAAGTTATCATATAAATCTAAATAAATTTTTAGACCTATAAATTAACTTTAACAATAAATTCTGATAAGATTATGATTTCACCTTGACCGACCATTCAAATTCAAAAGAGGACACTTCGTCTCCGTGTTTATCAACTCCAGCTGCTGTTAAATAAAAAAGCTGACCTTCTCCAGTTGCGATCGCTTTTTCAATTGCTGTATCTACAACAGCCCCTTGCGTACAGGAGAATGTAATCAACCCTTTTGCTTTCTTACTGAACGAGGCTTTGTTATTAACAACTAACATTGATATAGATTTGTTAGAAGCTTTGATTTTCATCATAAGCAAGGCTCCTGTTGATAATTCAGCAGCCATTCCTTGAACAGCCCAAAACATAGACCTAAAAGGGTTTTGGTTAATCCAGCGGTGCTTAACTACTACCACACACCTTTGATCGTCCAAAAATCTAGTTCTTACACCTGTTAAAAAGGCGGATGGGAGTTTAAATGCTAAAAATAAATTAAGTTTTCTGGGTGTGAAATCCATTGTTTTAAATAATATAAAGCTAATATAGTAATTAAGACCTTATTTACACGGTTAACGAACATCGGGCTTTGAAAGCGCTAAGTGAAAAACTCGTTAATTTAAATGAACTATAATTAATCTATTTGCTGTAAAAAAATAAAACAATAGCACGTGAAGCGTAAAACACTATTAGTGAGACAATAAGACTTAATTAATAGAGTTGTTAATATAACAGCATAGCCCACTAAATAATTAATATTTTAAATAATAGCATACTAAAAATATAATTATATTTTTAATTACCCAAAACCATAAAACAACCTAAAAACCTCAATTATCATGACGAATTTTTTTAAATTAATTAGTGTTTTCATTTTATGTAGTCAAATCTGTTCTTGCCAAAAGATGGTGACAGGTAATGGCATAAGCGCAACCGAAAGCCGTAACCTAAACGGCTCTTTTAATTCAATTGAGGTCAGCACAGGCATTGATCTTTATCTAACCCAAAGTCAGACTACAAGCATTTCAGTCAAAGCGGATAAAAACATTATGGAGTTTATAAATACCGAAATTGAAGGTGAAACTCTGAAAATTTTCATGAAAGGAAACATAAAACACAAAAATGCCATAAAAGTAATGGTTCACTTTAAAACAATTGAACAAATTACAGCTAGTAGCGGTAGTGATGTTTTTAGTACAAATAGCATAAAAGTTTCTAAGCTAAGTTTAACAACTAGCAGCGGAAGTGATATGAAACTTTCTGTAGAAACAGATCATTTAGAAAGCAACTGCTCAAGTGGCAGTAATTTAACTTTAGAGGGGGTTACTCGTAGCTTTATTGGAAAATCATCGAGTGGGAGTGATTTAAACGCCTCTAAATTAATTGCAGAAACCTGTGAGGCAAATGCGTCGAGCGGAGCAAATTTATCCGTAAATTGCTTAGAATCATTTAATGCGAATGCCTCAAGTGGTGGCTACATTAAGAACTACGGATCTTCAATTAAAACAGTTAAAAATTCGTCTTCTGGTGGCAAAATAAGCACTAAAAACTAAACCCTATGGAATCAAATTATTCAAAACTTTTTGCCGGAAGTTTTATTGTTGCACAACGCATCGTACAAAACTTAAAAGAACAAGGCATCTCACCAATTGTCAAAGATGAAACCGAATCTGCAAGGCTGGCAGGCTTTGGCACATCTACTTACGGACTTCAAGAGTTGTATGTACATGCTTCTGAAAAAGTAAAAGCAGAAACAATTGTGGCCAAAACATTAGCAGAATTCTAAATTAAATAAGCGTATTTATTAATTTAGATTATGACTTTACACTAAAGGTTGTATTTTAGTGGATCACAATTTATTTTGTATGACCATGAAAAACATATGTCTTTATCTAAGTTTAGTCTCGCTATTTATTGGTTCAAGTCAATCTGTAAAAGTTCCTGTCGACACACTAATTACTACCACGCATTCTACTACAATCAAAGGGGTAGATTTTAGTTATACTGCTGAAACTGGTATGCAACCTGTTTGGGACAAAGACGGCATGCCTATTGCGAGCCTGTTTTATACCTATTACACACGAAACAATATAAAAAACAGGGGAGAACGCCCCTTAATCATTTCCTTTAACGGAGGTCCTGGTTCTGCATCCGTTTGGATGCATATTGCGTATACAGGACCTCGTATTTTATATGTAGATTCTGAAGGCTACCCAGTACAACCTTATGGCTTTAAAAACAATCCAAACTCTATATTAGACGAGGCAGATATTGTTTTTGTAAATCCTGTAAACACTGCTTATTCAAGAATGCTACGAGATAGTGAAGGAGAACTACCTAAGCCAGAACAATTTTTTGGAATCAATGAAGACATTAAGTACTTGGCGGCGTGGATTAATACGTTTGTGAGTCGGAAAAACAGATGGGAATCGCCTAAGTATATTATTGGTGAAAGCTATGGAGGCACGCGCGTGATGGGCCTGTCCTTGGAATTACAGCAAAATCAATGGATGTACTTAAATGGCGTTATTTTAGTCTCACCTGCTGATTACAAGGTGTTAAGGGTGGGCGGTCCTGTTTCTTCAGCGCTAAACCTCCCCTACTTCACTGCTACTGCCTGGTACCATAATCAACTGCCTGAAGTACTTCAATCTAAAGATATATCGGAAATCCTACCAGAATCAGAAGACTTTACGATTAACACTTTATTACCTGCACTGGCAAAAGGAGGGTTTATTAGTGATGCTGAAAAAATGAATGTCAGCGAAAAAATGGCGTATTATTCAGGGTTGAGCCAGAAAGTGATTTTACAACACAACCTAGACGTCCCTAATTCATTTTTCTGGAAAGAACTTCTGAGAGATGAAACTGGACAAACCATAGGACGATTAGACTCCCGTTATCTTGGGATTGACAAAAAAGAATCTGGAGATAGACCTGATTATAGTGCGGAACTAACCTCTTGGCTTCATTCGTTTACACCCGCTATCAATCATTATATCAAGAGTGAATTAGAATTTAAAACAGATTTAAAATACAATATGTTTGGGTCCGTACAACCCTGGAATAATGAAGGCGACACTACCCGTGATGACCTAAGACTGGCAATGGCACAAAACCCGTATCTGAAAGTATTAAATCAATCTGGATATTATGACGGAGCTACGACGTATTTTAATGCAAAATATACATTGTCACAAATAGACCCTAGCGGAAAAATGAAAGAACGCTTTCACTTTAAAGGCTACAGAAGTGGGCATATGATGTATTTGAGAGACGAAGACTTAATTAGGGCTAATGACGACTTAAGAGAATTCCTTAAAATCTCATCTACTAACGGTAAGCCCGCAAAATACTAATGCAAAGACCACTTGTTAGCATTTTAATCCCTTTCAAAAACACCGCTAGTTATTTAGAGGATTGTTTAGAATCAATATTAAAGCAGACACTTACAGGATGGGAACTTCTTATTGTCGACGACGGATCTACAGATGACAGTCGAATTATAGTTCAAAAATATACTGACAAAGACAGTAGAATACGGTTGTTTAACAACCAAGGTAAAGGGATTATTGAAGCCTTAAGAACCGCCTATAGCCATGCAAAAGGCACATTCATCACTCGGATGGATAGTGATGATGTAATGATGGAAAATAAATTAACTGAGCTGCAGAAATCGCTTCAAACTCAAGGCACAGGCCACCTCGCCATAGGGAAGGTTCGCTACTTTTCTGAAGCAGGGATTGGAGATGGCTACAAACGCTATGAGGATTGGCTCAATTCATTAACAGCCAAAGGAACCAACTTTGATGAAATTTATAAGGAATGCGTGATCCCATCACCCTGTTGGATGGTTTACAAAACTGATTTTGATAAATGTGGTGGCTTCACCCCCAACACATACCCAGAAGATTATGACTTGGCATTTCGGTTTTTTAAATATGGATTAAAATGTATTCCCACAAATGAAGTCCTTCACCTTTGGCGAGACTATGCTGTAAGAACCTCTAGAATTGATGTAAATTATGCTGAAAATTCATTTTTAGAATTGAAGATCAACTACTTTTTGGAACTATCATATCAAAAGGAAAGAAAACTAATTGTTTGGGGAGCAGGAACAAAAGGAAAAAAAATAGCTCATTTGTTAATAGATAAAAAGATGCCTTTTGATTGGATTTGTGATAACCCAAAAAAAATAGGCAAAGTAATTTACGGTCAAACTTTGAAGCCTGTTAACTATTTGAGTTCTGTGGAAAACCCTCAATGTATAATCTCGGTGGCAAAACGGGAAGCCCAGTTAGAGATAAAACAATTTTTAAAATCTTTTGAGATGAGTACTTTAAATGATTATTTCTTCTTCTGCTAAGTAAATCAAAGTTTAGTTTTTTATATTTGACAAATCAATTAAACGGATGCAGTTTTTACACCCAGAATATTTCTACGCTCTACCAGCATTACTCATCCCTATTTTTATTCACTTATTTCAACTTAGGCGCTTTAAAAAGTATGCCTTTACCAACGTCGCTTTATTGCAAAAAATAAGATTTCAAACCCGAAAAAGTTCACAATTAAAAAAATGGCTGATTCTGATTTTGAGACTTTTAGCAATGGCCTTTATGATCCTTGCATTTAGTCAACCTTATTTTTCAAATCAAAAATCAACTAACGTGCCCTCTGAAACGGTTCTTTATTTAGATAATTCTTTTAGCATGCAAGCCCTTGGCGCAAATGGACCTCTTTTTAAAAGAGCTGTTCAAGATGTAATTAGTGGAATTGACGAAGGACAAAAGATTAGCTTGTTCATGAACGACATTAGTTATCAATCCACTACGCTAAAAGATATAAAAAATAAGTTGCTTAATTTAAACTACAGTCCAAACCAATTAAGCTTAAGTAATGTGATTTTAAAAGGAGCGTCGTTATTTTCTAATTCTAAAAGCAGTTTAAAAACACTTCTAGTGATCTCTGATTTTCAAAAACAGGATCAAGAACTCTTAGCGGATATAGATACGACTTTAAGAGTGATTCTAGTCCCTCTAAAACCATTAAACACTGCAAACGACTACATTGACAGAATATCAATAGAGCCCTCTTTAAACGCAAACAACTTATTAAATGTAACGGCTAAAACAACTACTAAAAGCAGAGACAGCATAGCAATAACTCTATTTGAAGGGGATAAAATAATTGGAAAATCAATTTTAGAAAAGTCTAAAAACTATAAAACTTCTTTTGTGATTCAAAAAAAGGACGGATTTAAGGGGAGGTTATCTATAGAAGACAGCCAGGTATATTACGACGATATCTTCTATTTTAACATTCCAAAAAAAAGTAAAATAGCTGTATTAGCGATTAATCACAACACGAGTTCTGCGTTTTTGAAAAAGATATATTCTAAGGATGAGTTTATATTTAAAAGTCAAGATTATAAAGCCTTAGATTTTAGTCAAATTAAAAACACTAATTTGATTGTGTTAAATGGGGTTAACGATATTTCTATAGCTTTAAAAAACAGTCTTAAAGACTTTATGACTAACGGAGGAATTACTGTATTGATTCCTGGTGATCAAGGGAATATTTCTTCTTATAATCAATTAATATCAACGCAAACAAACCACTCCCTAAAACCAATTAAATCACAAGAAAAAAGTGTTACCGGTCTAGAATTTGATCACTTTATTTTAAAAGAGGTCTTTAAAACAAAAGTGACTAATTTTCAATACCCATCAGTTAACAGCTACTACCCAATAACGACTTTAACTAACAAAATATTATCCTTTGAAGACCAACAAGCTTTTTTATCTCAATTTAATTCATTGTTTCTTTTTACAGCTTCTTTAAGTCTTAACAACTCAAACTTTAAAAAATCACCCCTAATTGTTCCAACTCTTTATAATATCGGAAGATACAGTTTGGTAAATCCTCCTTTACAGTATTTTACAGAAACAAAAAACTCCTTTGACCTAAAAGTAGACTTACAAAAAGATCATATTTTAAAACTTAGTCGCAACAAAGAAGAATTCATTCCTCTTCAGTCAAACTTAAATTCAAAGGTTCGTATTATCACCGAAAAATTACCGAATGAACCAGGCCACTATGCCGTAATAAAAGACAACGACACTATAACGCATATTAGTTATAACTACAATCGAAAAGAAAGCCTGCTTGCATATTATAATCTATCTGACATGAAGGGTTGTATTATTAATAACGCACTCCCCATAACACTTAAAAACTTAAATTCTGAGTCGAATGTAACGTGGTTATGGAAATGGTTTATTATTTTCGCACTTATATTATTAGCTTTTGAAATGCTCATCTTAAAATATTTTAAATGAACGTACTTATAAAATCAGCTACCATTCTTGATGATAAAAGCGATTTCCATAATCAAACTCAAGACATTCTAGTTGAAAACGGTTTCATTACTAAAATTGCTAACGCTCTCAAAAACCCAAATAAATATCCTGTTTTAGAATTAGATAACCTCCATGTATCCAATGGATGGTTTGACAGCAGTGTGTCTTTTGGAGAGCCAGGATTTGAAGAACGTGAAACGATCTCTAACGGACTAGAAGTCGCAGCCACTTCGGGATTTACTGATGTTGCACTAAATTCAAATACATTTCCGGTAATTGATTCCCATTCAGATATTTCTTTTGTAATTTCAAAGTCTTCAAATGCCGCAACCAAGCTTCACCCTATTGGGGCCCTTACAACTGAAAGTAAAGGAATTGATCTTGCTGAACTATTTGACATGAAATCTGCTGGAAGCATCGCTTTTGGAGACTACAAAAAACCCATTAAAAACCCTAATTTACTTAAAATCGCATTACAATACGCCTCAAGTTTTGAAGGGGTTGTACACTCATTTCCTCTAGAAGAAAAAGTAGCAACAAAGGGGGTTATGAATGAAAACATAACAAGTACCAGCCTTGGACTCAAGGGACTTCCTGCTCTGGCGGAGGAATTACAAATAGTTCGGGATTTATTTATCTTAGAATACACTGGTGGCAAACTACACATCCCTACTATATCTACAAAAAAATCTGTAGAACTAATTCGGGATGCTAAATCAAAAAAACTAGATATAAGTTGTAGTGTCGCTATTCATAACCTACTCTATACAGATGAAAAACTAATAGAATTTGATACTAACTTTAAAGTGAACCCACCTTTAAGATTAGCCTCGGATACTAAAGCTCTAATCGAGGGACTTAAAGATGGTACCATCGATATGGTGACTTCAGATCATAACCCTATAAATATTGAGTATAAAAAAATAGAATTTGATTACGCTAAAGACGGCACCATCGGATTAGAAAGTGCTTTTGGCGCTTTAAACTCCTTATTTTCAACAAAAAAAACAATCCAACTCCTTACCAAAGGGAAAGAACGTTTTGGAGTTGCAAATTCAGTTATAAAAATTGGAAACCGAGCTCAATTGAGTTTATTTAATCCATCGAATAGCTATGTTTTTGAAAACAAACACATTCGATCTAAATCTAAAAACTCACTTTTTATAGGATCCAAACTAAAAGGATCTGTTTATGGCATCTTAGCCAATAACAAATCCTCAATAGAACTCTAATGACGGACAACAACGATATTAAAAATGGTAAAACCATCGCCGTTATTAGCTACTTTTACCTTATTGGTGTACTTATCGCTTACCTTACTAATTCCGATAAAAAAAGTGCTTTTGCTTATTTTCATATCAGACAGTCTTTGGGTTTATGGCTGTCATTTATGGCCTTAGGGTATCCTATTGGTTATTTTGATAATTGGCAAATTACATTTTCATTTTGGGTGGCTTTTGGAATTTTGTTCGCTTATGGATTTTCATCCGCCCTCTCTGGGAAAAGGATTCCAATTCCACTTGTTGGAAACATATATCAAAAAGTGTTTAAAAAAATCCAATAAATGAGTAAAGAACTGCCATTACACCATATTTACAGACCTTCGATGTTAAAAGAAAACGCTCCGTTATTAGTTATGCTTCACGGCTATGGAAGTGACGAAAATGATTTGTTTTCTTTTGCGAATGAACTTCCAGAAGAATTATTTATAATTTCTCTTAAAGCACCCTATTCATTAGAACCTCAAGGCAACGCTTGGTATGCCATTAACTTTGATGCAGATCAAAATAAATGGAATGATAACGAGCAAGCAAAAATTTCAATGGAAACTCTTATAAAATGTATTGACAAGGCATGTGAAATCTATCCTGTAAATAAAAATAATGTATCCCTGCTTGGATTCAGTCAAGGGACCATATTGGGAATGGCTACTGCTTTAAATTACCCTACTAAAATCAAGAATGTCATTGGATTAAGTGGTTATATAAATCACGATATTCTTCCGGATAATCTCAAAGAACTAGACTACTCAAGTCTGAGCTTTTATTGTTCTCATGGAACCGTTGATCAGGTTATACCAATCGATTGGGCACGACAAACCCCCGTATTTCTTAAGTCATTAAACATTGAGCATATCTATAGTGAATTTCCTGTAGGTCATGGAGTCGCACCAAAAAATTTCTATGAGCTTAGAGATTGGATTTCAACTAAAATTTAGTAACAATAAATAAGTGATTAAATATCAAAATAAAAAAGTAGGATTTATTATTTTGAATTTTTTAAGTTTAAATCCGTCGTTTCTTTAGTCTCTAAATTTTCAATTTTTGTCTTGAATTTATTAATATCCTTTTCATATTTGTCAATAATACTTTTAGAATTTACATATTGAAATACATTGACTAAAAGAGAAAACAAGAGAAGGTATAATAAGATATTTCTTTTCATTTTAAATAGATATTTGTAATTGATCGTAGGCGATTTTAACATTCTGAGGAAGGGTTTTTTCAACAGCATCATGAAAACCTAAGTGATGGCTTATATGAGTTAAGAAGGCTCTTTTTGGATTTACTAATTTAATAAAATCTAAAGCTTCTTCTAAATTGAAGTGAGACACGTGAGGTTCAATACGAAGTGCATTTACAACCAAAACATCTAGATTTTTTAACTTTTCAAGTTCTGACTGCGATACTTTTTTAGCGTCTGTTATGTAAGCAAAATCTTCTATTCTATAACCAAAGATAGGAAGTGTGTTATGCAATATGTTGATTGGGATTATTGTTTTACTCCCAGTATTGAAAACTTCATCTGAAATTTGATGGTCATTTAAAGTAAGTACCCCAGGATATTTATTTTCTTTCTTAAAAATATAATCAAAACGCTTGTACAACGACTTTAAAACTCGTTCATGTGCGTATACATCAATTGCGCCTTGTCTATAAAAGAAAGGCCTCAAATCATCTAAACCGGCGGTATGATCGCTATGTTCGTGGGTAAAAAGAACGGTGTTAATTTCAGTACAATCCGTTCGCAACATCTGCTGTCGAAAATCTGGACCACAATCAATTAAAATTGAGAAATCAGACCATTCAACTAAAACAGACACCCGAAGGCGCTTATCTTTTGGATTGTCACTAAGACAAACAGGGTGGTTACTCCCAACAATAGGAATCCCTTGAGAGGTACCAGTGCCTAAAAATGTAATTTTCAACTCGTTTTTAATTTTAACAAAAATAGTCTATTTTTTTTTGTAAGATTATCTAAAATAGTACATTTGTGTATAAACAAACTCCTTAAATTCGAAGATGGAAATAACCCTCAAAGGAGATGCTAAAATAGAAAGCATCCCATCA
>Ga0209199_1000666_pt1 | contig 46448 bp, 49 predicted proteins | sample COGITO_mtgs_1105_7_FD_184805 | JGI IMG/M metagenome (GOLD analysis project Ga0209199, IMG submission 184805) | Pelagic marine microbial communities from North Sea - COGITO_mtgs_110523 (SPAdes) (version 2) | ecosystem: Environmental > Aquatic > Marine > Epipelagic ... | reverse complement strand
GCGCAATGCCATGGTCTTCGCGCTGGCGACGCACGCAAGCCTCAAGTTCAAGGCGCTCTGCTGAGGAAAGAAAACCGGGGCGGATCATCGATATAGCTGAATCGTTCCGACAACCGCAGTCAAGCCGACAAATTCGGCTTCTTCAGGACTCGCAGTATAAACAGATTTCTTTCGCAGGTTTTAGTGCCGCCCCAACCACGTTAAATGCCTAGCCACGCAAATTTAAGGGGCAAAAAATTGCAGTGCCGACCCCTTACGTTCGAGCCAAAAGCGCGCTAATTTTAACAAAACACACGGATGAACACCCGCAGGAGACCGCACTATGACGCCTGAAACAAACCAGCCTGTGATCCAGATCGATATTGTCTCTGACGTGATGTGCCCGTGGTGCATCGTCGGTTTCAGGCAGTTGGAGCAAGCGCTGGGAATGACGGGCACCGGGGCCTACATTCGTTGGCACCCGTTTGAACTGAACCCCGGCATGCCGCCCGAGGGTCAGAACCTTGCCGAACATATCGTCGAAAAATACGGCAGCACGCTTGAGCAATCACAACAGAACCGTGCACATTTGACATCGCTTGGCGCTGAGCTTGGGATCACGTTTGCATTTGATGACAACAGCCGGATCGTGAACACTTTTGCCGCACATCAATTGTTGGGCTGGGCCCAGCCCAAAGGTCTGCAACACCCCTTGAAAATGGCGCTTTTTGAGGCGCACTTCAGCGGAGGCCAAGACGTGTCTGACGTTGAGGTGCTGGTCGAGACCGCTTCCGCGGTCGGGCTGGACCGGGCCGAGGCGCAAGAAGTACTGAGTTCGGGCAGCCACGCGGAAGAAACCCGCGCGCACCAACAGTTTTGGACATCTCGAGGCGTGTCAGGCGTGCCGTCGATGATTTTTGCCGGGAAACACCTGCTTACCGGAGCACAAGGTGCCGACACATATGCGCAAATGCTGCAAAAAGTTCTGACCGAGAAAGACGCCGCGTGAACAGCGTAGTTCGTCCCAAATTCGTGCCAAAGTACCGGCATGGTTGAGTGGATCACCACAGATGGTCTCACGGACTACCGCACGGCCGAGGCATGGATGGAAGCGCGTGTGGCGCAGATTACCGCAGGCACAGCGCCTGAATGTATTTGGCTGGTAGAACATCCACCGCTTTATACTGCCGGCACATCCGCCAACATCAAAGACCTCACCGATCCTGACCGCTTTGCGGTCTATGACACCAAGCGCGGCGGACAATATACTTATCACGGGCCGGGTCAGCGGGTTGCCTACGTGATGTTGGATGTGGGCGCGCGCGGCCGCGATGTGCGCAAATTCGTGCACCAGCTCGAAGATTGGGTTATCGCAACGTTGGATCAGTTCAATCTGCGTGGCGAAATCCGGCCCGGTCGGGTCGGCGTCTGGGTTCAACGGCCCGAAAAGATGCCCCAATATGATGGCAGCCCCGCCGAAGACAAGATTGCGGCTATCGGGATCAGGTTGCGCAAGTGGATTTCGTTTCACGGTATCAGCATCAATGTCGAACCGGATCTGAGCCACTTTAGCGGCATCGTGCCATGCGGGATCACCCAGCATGGGGTGACGTCTTTGGTTGATCTGGGCTTGCCGGTGACGATGGATGATGTGGACGTGGCATTGCGCAGCAGTTTTGCGTTGGTTTTTGACGCAGATACTACAGATGATCAAAAGACCCAAACCCCAGCGATACTAGATTCGTAGCCCAATAGTATTACCAACCGGTTACTGCGGTTGCGGGTTCGCATGGTCGGCCCAACCAAAGCGAAAATTCCGTGTAATTTCGTTGTTGAACGCAAAAAACGCGTTCGGATTAGCGTTTCCTAAACCTATCGCCGTCAAAACGGCCCTTGAAACCTGCCACTTGCGTCAAAAGAAGCACAACAAATACCGCTCTGCGGCAAACGCGCCCATTGCCCCTGCGCTGCGCTGCGATTAGAACCAACCCAGCGAAAGCATCGCGCGCAGCCAACAGGCGTGGTGTTACAATTAGTCAATTTCAAGGAGGCACCGCATGGCAGACGCAGCCATTCACGGGCACGAACATGAGGACGACCGGGGATTCTTTACCCGGTGGTTCATGTCCACCAACCACAAAGACATCGGTATCCTATATCTGATCGTCTCCGCACTCGCGGGTTTCGTATCGGTCGCATTCACCGTTTATATGCGCCTCGAACTGATGAATCCCGGCGTTCAATACATGTGTATGGAAGGCGCGCGTTTCATCGCCGACAGCAACACATTGTGTACGCCCAACGGGCACCTTTGGAATGTTTTGATCACCGGTCACGGTATTCTTATGATGTTCTTTGTTGTTATTCCCGCCCTCTTCGGCGGTTTTGGCAACTACTTTATGCCGTTGCAGATCGGCGCGCCGGATATGGCGTTCCCGCGCATGAACAACCTTTCGTTCTGGCTCTACGTTGCCGGTACAACGCTGGCTGTCTGCTCCATCCTCGCCCCCGGTGGCAACGGACAAGCAGGTTCCGGCGTGGGTTGGGTTCTGTATCCACCGCTTTCCGTAAAAGAAGGCGGCATGTCGATGGACCTCGCTATCTTTGCGGTCCACGTCTCTGGTGCGTCCTCGATCCTTGGTGCGATCAACATGATCACAACGTTCTTGAACATGCGCGCGCCCGGCATGACCCTGTTCAAAGTGCCGCTATTTGCATGGTCGATCTTTGTCACAAGCTGGTTGATCCTTTTGTCCCTGCCTGTTTTGGCCGGTGCGATTACCATGCTCTTGATGGACCGTAACTTTGGTTTTGCGTTCTTTGACCCCTCAGGCGGCGGTGATCCGGTTCTTTACCAACACATCTTGTGGTTCTTCGGCCACCCCGAAGTGTACATCATCATCCTTCCCGGCTTTGGTATCATCAGTCACGTCATTGCCACCTTTTCGCGCAAGCCGATCTTTGGCTACCTGCCAATGGTCTGGGCGATCATCGCAATCGGTGCATTGGGCTTTGTCGTGTGGGCACACCACATGTACACTGTCGGCATGACACTGAACCAGCAGGCTTACTTCATGTTGGCGACAATGGTCATTGCGGTGCCTACAGGTGTCAAAGTCTTCTCATGGATCGCAACCATGTGGGGTGGATCGCTTGAGTTCAAAACACCAATGTACTGGGCTTTTGGCTTCTTGTTTCTCTTCACCGTTGGTGGCGTGACAGGCATCGTGCTGTCACAGGCCGCTGTGGACCGGTATTACCACGACACGTACTACGTGGTTGCGCACTTCCACTACGTGATGAGCTTGGGCGCGGTGTTTGCCATATTCGCGGGCATCTACTTCTACTTCCCCAAGATGACCGGCCGCATGTACCCTGAATGGGCAGGTAAACTGCACTTCTGGACAATGTTCATCGGTGCAAACCTGACCTTCTTTCCACAGCACTTCTTGGGTCGTCAGGGCATGCCACGTCGCTACATCGACTATCCGGAGGCATTCGCCTACTGGAACTGGTGGTCTTCAATGGGTGCATTCCTCAGCTTTGCGTCGTTCTTGTTTTTCTTCGGCGTCATGGCCTATGCCTTGACACGCGGTGCACGGGTGACAGCGAACAACCCATGGAACGAATATGCAGATACGCTTGAGTGGACACTGCCATCTCCACCACCAGAGCATACGTTCGAAATCCTGCCAAAGCAGGAAGACTGGGACAAGCAGCCCGGCCACTAAGGCCCGACTGAACTAAGATAGCAAAGGCTCCAACGGCGGTTGGGGCCTTTTTCAATTTGGGCATTGGTGGTTCCAACAACTACATCTGATGCCACCAACACGCCTGATAAAACCATGGGTATTCTGGATGCCCAGAATTTAGCTAGACCCAAACGCAGGTCCTGCCATGATGCAAGCAACAGCATATGGGGAGGATTGGAGCATGGTCGATGCAAGCGAAATCACAAGAATCGCTGAAGCGTATACTGCAGCTTGGAATTCAAAGTCGGCAGAAGCTGTCGCATCCTTTTATGCAGAAGACGGTGAAATCATCATCAACAATGGCGACCCTTGGACAGGGCGTTCGCGCGTTCAGGATACGGCCGCAGGCTTTTACGCAGATGTGCCTGATCTGACGCTCACCTGCGATGACATCAGATGTTCGGGGACCATGCGATTTTTGTCTGGACCTTCACAGGCCACGATGCCGCCACAGGAAACCCGCTGACCATCCAAGGCTGGGAGGAATGGGGCCTGCGCGACGATCTCATGGTGATCGCCTCGCGCGGGTGGTTCGATGCCGACGATTATGCGCGGCAAGTAAAAGGGAAATAGCCTGTCAGGCATTCCGCGAATACGTGTCTATCGCATAACTCAGTCGGCATCAGGCAGTGCTTACGGCCAGAAAACGGCAGCTGGTTCCAACGCTTGGTTAATGGTCACAGCCTGGGTTCGACATTTGTGATCACGCGTCCAACAACGATTTACCCATTTTACATGCCCCCCTACGACCAAGGAACATACCATGCCCTTAACAATCGCACCTCTGTATACCGCCCTGATTACGCTGCTGTATCTAAGCCTCAGTTGGCGCGTCATCGCATACCGGCGCGCCAACAGCATCTCGCTTGGGGATACCGGCGACAAGAACTTGCTTAAACGAATGCGCGCCCAAGCCAATTGCGCCGAATACGCACCCCTCGGGCTGATCCTGCTGCTCATGACTGAACTGGTAGGCGCACCAACGTTGGCATTACACGCTTTGGGCATCGCACTGCTCTTGGGTCGGATTTTGCACGCCTATGGTTTTGCTTCCACACCGCAAAAGATCATTTTTCGCCAGATCGGCATGATGCTGACGCTCGCAATGTTGGCGCTCTGCTCTCTCGGGCTTCTGGGGCATCTGCTCTTTTGACCTCATGTCTGGATCAAAGTCGGCCCGCGCGAGGTCATCCTAGAATGGCACCAGAAAAAAGTTGAGCGGATCGCAATTTCCCCCTTGCAGCCATCCGCCCCTATGGGTATTCCGCCTCTCAAGGAAGCGGGCGTAGCTCAGGGGTAGAGCATAACCTTGCCAAGGTTAGGGTCGGGCGTTCGAATCGCCTCGCCCGCTCCATATAAACCGGTCACCCGCCGGTTGCTGACAAAGCCGCCTTCGGGCGGCTTTTTTGCTTTTTGGGACATCCTCTTTGCTTGTTTGACGCCGCCCCACCCGTTAAGAACGAATAAAGAACGAGGGCGAACCGAATGCTGACATCTGTTGAACTCTGCGCGGGCGCCGGTGGCCAAGCCTTGGGACTGGAGCGGGCGGGGTTTGCCCATACCGCACTGGTCGAGATCGACAAACATTGTTGCAACACCCTGCGCCACAACCGCCCCGCATGGAATGTCTTGGAAGAAGACATGCGCCTGTTCAAGGACCGCGCTGCGAACTATCGCGGCATGGACCTGCTGGCGGGCGGCCTGCCCTGCCCGCCGTTTTCGGTTGCGGGCAAACAATTGGGTGAACAAGACGAACGTAACCTGTTCAATGATGCGCTAGATATCATTGATGCGGCGCGCCCGCGTGCTGTCATGATCGAAAACGTGCGCGGGTTTCTGGATGCTGTGTTTCATGACTACCGCGAGCGGCTGAAATCACAACTGGACAAGCTGGGTTATAAAACCGACTGGCGGCTGCTGAATGCCTCTGACTACGGTGTGCCGCAGTTGCGCCCCCGCGTGGTGATTGTCGCCGTGCTGAAAGAGCGCGCAGATTTCTTTGACTGGCCGGATCCGAACCCGCACAACCCGCCCACTGTGGGTGAAACGCTGATTGACCAGATGTCCGCTGGTGGTTGGACCGGTGCGCAGGAATGGGCCGCGAAGGCCGATGAAATCGCCCCCACGATCGTGGGTGGCTCAAAAAAGCACGGCGGACCCGACTTGGGCCCGACCCGCGCACGGGCAGCCTGGGCCACTTTGGGTGTAGAGGGGCGCACCATCGCGCCAGAGCCACCAGAGCGGTTCCATCAGGGCATGCCACGTCTTACCGTGCCAATGGTCGCGCGCATCCAAGGCTTCCCTGACGACTGGCATTTTACCGGCGCCAAGACCAACGCATACCGGCAGGTTGGCAATGCCTTTCCGCCCCCCGTGGCCCATGCAGTTGGCAGCCAGATCGCGCGCGTGTTGCGTAAACGTGTGCTAAGGGCCGTCAGCTAGGGGGACGTAGATGGGCACATCCGCATGAAAAAAGCCCTGCCCCCCAGCCTTGTCCAAGCGGGCCATCCCGATCACTCGCTTCTGAGCGCGCTGGCCACAGACATCACCGCACGGGCCGGTGGTGCGACGGCTTTAGGCGACCGATTTGCCACCATGCTGCGCACTTGCGTCGATGACGTGATCATGACGCCAAAAACTGGCAGGCGCGCCTATGAGGAGCTTGAGAAGACCGAGAAAACCTATATCGGCACCCGCGTCGAAATTGAGCTGCGCGCCATGCTGCGCCTGCCGAAGGGCAAGCTTGATACGCTTATCTTGGGCCGCGATGTTGATATCAAAAACACGATGGGCAGCAACTGGATGATCCCGACAGAAGCGGTTGATCATCCTTGTATTCTGGTCGCAGCGGATGAGCCGCGTGCGCTGTGCTATCTGGGTCTGATCGTAGCGCGCCCTGATTATCTGACCAAGGGCCAGAACAAAGATGCCAAGAAAAGCCTGTCCGCAGTAGGCTTTGGACATATTCTTTGGCTCTTGCGCGATCATCCCTATCCGGCGAATTTCTGGCGCGGTGTTGCACCGGATATTGTCGCGCGCATTTTTGCGGGTGACACGGGCAATCACCGCATGGCCGTGCTGTTCCGCGAAATTCAGGAACAACCGATCACCCGGGATGTGGTTGAAGCGGTCGCACAGCAGCAGGATTTCATGCGCCGCATCCGGTCCGACAAGGGCCGCGGCACACGGGACTTACTGGCGCGGGAAGGGATATTGGTCCTGTCGGGTCATTACGATGCGCGGCTGATTTCAGCGCTTGGATTGCCGCCATGTGATGCGAGCGCGTTCATCTCATATACCGCGCGCACACCGGATCAGGTTGCACTGGCGGCGAAACACGGCATGCCTCTGACCCCCGGACTTTTCTAGACGCCGTTACAGGTCAATTTGCGGTGCGGGTTCTGCGGGCGGTTCTTCTGGAGCAACCTCGGGCAGCGGCTCTTTGCGGCGGATGATGATGTCCCCGTTCGGCAATACCTCCGGCGCTTCATAAGCGGCCCAGTCTTCGACCTCGGCCAGCAGTTCGGTCAGTTTTGGCCCCATCTCGTCCGCAAAGCTTTTGAGAGCAGGACCCATCTGGTCGGTCAGTTCAGAGAGTTCGTCAATCGCGGGCTCCATCTCTTTCAGGATGCCTTCCATAAACATCAACGCGCCGCGTTCCATCAAACTCAGGCCGGGTGCTTCAGCGTCCTGCGCGGTCGCGGGGGTGGCGATCAATGCCGCCACTATGAAGGGTGCAAAGTGTTTCATGCTATTTAATATAGCACGATTTCTTCCGATTTAAGAGGGTGTGCCGCTCAATCCTGAAAATCTATCGTGACCGGAAAATGATCTGACGCCGTGACAAGCGCGTCACGCAAGGACGGGGTTTGCCAGCAGACAGGATCATCCATCGGGTGCCAAATGCGCCACTGCGCACTGCGCTCGCGAAAATTGGGCGTCACCATGATATAATCCAAGAGCGCCTGCAAATATCGTTTCTCGGGCCGTATCCAGAACCGCGCCGTGGTCGGTGCCGCGCCCAGCTTGCGGCTTAACGCGCGGGCTGCATGCGGATCAAACAGCGCGTCTTGACGTCCATGCCCCATGACAATCTCGACAGAGGACCGACCAAACAGGCTTTCGAATTCGTCAAGACCGGGACCATCGTTCAGATCACCCATCACCATCAACGGCGTGCCTTTGGACAGATGTTCTTCAATCCGCGCGCGCATCCAGACCGCCTGCGCCAGTTGCTTGCGCCGGTTTGCGATGCCGATACTCATCACTTCGGCGGGCGTGGTCGCACCATGCGGGGCTTTGGATTTTAGGTGCGCCCCGATCATGTGAAAGGCAAAACCACCCTTGGTCGTTATGTTCAATTCAAGCGGCGGCTTGGAAAACACCACAAGATCCTCGGTTGCATCAATATCCAGATCAATTCGCAGGGCCGTGTCAAAACGGGGCGCACCGGTTGCACCTTCGGGGCCAACAAAATCACCAAAGGGCGTATGCGCGGCGCTGATCGCATCTGGATCATAAAGCAGCGCAATCTCTTGCTGGGTATCGTTGGAAAACCCCATAACTGCTGCGCGCGCACGCAGTGAAAACCGCTTTGCGAACGCTTCCAGTGCTGTGACGGTGTTGTATGATTTTCCGCTATCGGGCGCTTCGATGATCATCACCGCATCCGCATCCAGCGCCTGAAACACGACGCCCAATGCAGCCGTTTGTTCAGCCCGTGTGACGCCATAGCGCGCAGACCACCCGTCATCGTCATAAAGCTGATTGTCGTTGTCAAAAAGCGAGGCGAACCATTCGACATTGTAGGTTGCCAGCCGCATCAGGCTGCTTTGCCAGACAGGGTTTCCCATGCACGGTTGATGTCGATCATCCGCTTTTCTGCCATGCGCACGGCCTCTTCGGGCAGGCCACGTGCGACCAATGCGTCAGGGTGGTTGGCGCGAACCAAAGCCCGCCAGGCGGCGCGTGCTTCTTTCATGCTGGCACCAGGGGCAATTCCCAAAACCGTATGCGGCAAGGGCGATGTGTCCGGAACAAATCGTGCCTTGAGTGAGGCAAAGCTGGCCTCGGACATGCCAAAGATACGACCCACTTCTTCGAGAAACGCGTCCTCATTGGGATGATAGGTGCCGTCCGCCATCGCAATGTGAAACAGCCCCTCCATCAGATCGCACAGCGTCGCGGGCTCTGACGCGAACATGTGCGCAATCCGGCGGGCGTAATCATCAAAACCCGCAACATCCTGCCGCGCAAGGTTGAAAACACGGGCGGCGCCCTCAAAATCATCTTCGGCAATCTGGAACACTTCGCGGAATGCCGTGACCTCATCGCGCGTGACCAACCCATCCGCCTTGGCCATTTTTGCGCCCAGCGCGATCACCGCAATCGTGAACGCCACGGACCGCTCGGGTGGGCTGCGCAGGCGGTCGAACACCGCCGATAGCCCCACTCCCGAGGTAAGCGCCTGCAAGGCTTCTGTAATGCGGATCCAAACTGACATGCGCCGACCTTATCCGTTGATCTGAACAAAGTCAGTGCATCCAGCAGCTTTTTTAGGATCATTTTTCGGGTGGCTGCCGTCTGGGCTAAACCCTGAAAACCGCATCAGTTGATCGGAAACTGCCGCAAGCACCGCACGGCATTCGCGCGGTAGTCATCAAGAGTATCGGGCACAGACCGCCTGTCCCGCATGACTTTCAGCGCCGCTTTTTTCTGGCTCCACGTGCCACTGACATGCCGCTCGAGGATCAGAACGGTCACGCCCAGCATGACTTCCTTTTCATCCTCGCCAATCAGATCAGCGCGGGCCAGCGCCACCGCCGTCAGGGCAAGCGTGTTGGAACACCGCAATGCCGCCGCTTCTGACCCCTCATAGACCTTCGCAGCATGGGCCATCGTTGGTAGCAAAAGCGCTGCGCCTAAAAGGGCCAGAAACCGTTGTTTCAAAAGACTTTGAACGTCATTGTCGTCATCGACCGCTCAATCCCTTCGATGTCCAGCAATCTGTCATTGATAAAGACACCCACATCCTCGGAGTTCGGGATATAAAGCTTCATCAGCAGGTCATATTCGCCGGATGTGGAATACAGTTCCGAATGGATTTCACGCAACGCGATTTCCTCGGCAACGCGGTAGGTTTTGCCGGGGCGGCAGCGGATCTGGATAAAGACGCAAGTGCTCATCAAAGCCTCATATGTTTTGCGCAAAGCTGACACATGGGTCGGACCCCCGCAAGACCCCTTGGCCTGACGCGCCGCACTGCTATAAGGCGGTGATCGCCCCAAGCGCCGGAGAGACCCATGCGTCAATCGACACTGACCCGCAGCACCGCCGAGACCGAGATCACCGTCGAGATCAATCTTGACGGAACCGGTGCTTATGACAACCAGACCGGCGTTGGTTTTTTTGATCACATGCTGGACCAATTGGCGCGCCATTCGCTGATCGACATGACAATCCGTGCCAAAGGCGATCTGCACATCGACGATCACCACACGGTCGAGGACGTGGGCATCACGCTGGGTCAAGCGCTGAATAAGGCGCTTGGCGACAAACGCGGTATTCGGCGCTATGGCGCGTGTATCTTGCCGATGGATGATGCGCAGGTGCGCACCGCACTTGATCTGTCCGCCCGGCCCTATCTGATCTGGAACGTCGCCATGCCCACGGCCAAGATCGGCGCATTTGACACCGAACTGGTACGCGAATTCTTTCAGGCGTTCGCCACCCACGGCGGCATCACGCTGCATGTCGATATGCTGCATGGTTTCAACAGCCACCACATCGCGGAGGCGGCTTTCAAATCCGTCGCCCGTGCGCTGCGCGACGCGGTAGAGGTCGATCCCCGCAAATCCGGTGACATCCCGTCGACCAAGGGTGCGCTGTGATCTGCAGCAACGGGGTTTTGACATGCTGACCGCGATCATCGACTACGAATCAGGAAACCTGCATTCAGCGCACAAAGCGTTTGAACGAATGGCGAACGAAGTGGGCGCAGGCGAGGTCATAGTGACCGCAGACGCCGATGTCGTCGCGCGCGCGGACCGGATCGTTCTGCCCGGCGACGGGGCCTTTCCCGCGTGTATGGCCGCCCTCAAGGGTGCAGGTGGCCTGTTTGACGCAATGGTCGAAGCGGTTGAGGTTAAGGCCAGACCCTTCCTTGGCATATGCGTGGGCATGCAACTGATGGCCAGCATCGGACGGGAACATTCCGACACCCCCGGCCTTGACTGGATCAGCGGTGAGGTCACGCGCATCACACCTGCCGACGCGACGCTAAAAGTCCCGCATATGGGCTGGAACGACTTGGTGATTGATCACCCGCACCACGTATTCGATGGGGTTTCAACAGGCGATCATGCCTATTTCGTCCATTCATATCATATGGTTGTGCGCGATCCGGTGCAGCGCCTTGCCCATGTCGATTATGCGGGGGACGTCACAGCCATCATCGGCCGGGACACCATGCTGGGCATGCAATTCCACCCCGAAAAAAGCCAAGCCACCGGCCTGCGCCTGATCTCAAATTTCCTGCAGTGGCGCCCTTAGTCCGCTAACGCAGGCGTTTCCAGCTTTCGCCCCGGCAATCGCTGCCTTCACAAATCCGCAGCTGCAACGCATTGCCGCGCACCTCAACCCGTGTATTCATCCACGCGTTGCCCGCCCCATCCCGGTATTCACCCCTAAAACTACCGTCGGCCTGCGGGCTCAACTCCCACAGCACCATTTGCCCAACGGCGTTTGAGGGTGCGTCAAATCCACGGCGGTTCTTGACCCGTTCCACACGCCCACACAGCGCGCGACCACAGCGTCGCGTTCGCACATGGAACGAAATCCCTTGCACATCCGCTTGCGCCTGCCACAAGCCGCGCGGCACTTCGGCATGCCCCTCGGACTGTGCATAGGCCGCAGGTGCAAGCCACACGGCGACCAAGACCGCCATCACGCGTTTGAAATGAAACATTAGGTCCGCCCCCCAGCCCGCATGGCACTCTGCAACGAGAGTGGGCAAATCCGGCCACCTCTGCAGACGCGAAAAAGCTACGCCGCAAAGATCCTAAGGGCAACCCTTCGACTAATCAGCGCAATCGGGTCCAGACCACTTTCTTACACGCCGCCCCGTCGCAGTTTTCCAAACGCATGACGTTGCCATTCACTTGCATCCGCGCATTCTTTAAACGGTTGCTGTCGGTTTCCCACAATTGCCCGACGTATATGCCATCAGCATCGGGTTTCATGTCGATCAAAATCGGACGCCCGACAGCCGTCGAGGGCTTGTCATAGCCACGCCGGTCCTTTGCGCGCTCGATCTGCCCGCATACGGCAGAGCCGCAGGGTTTGGTGCGCACATGTACCACCAGACCACTCCGGTCAGGCGTGGATTGCCACAGGCCCAAAGGCACGTCAGCGCCAGCAGGTGCTGCGAAGGCGGCCAAAAGGCCAATTCCGACAACAGATTTAAGAAAACGCATGCGCATCACTCCCCAAAGCGATACTGCCACCGTCGGACTCAAACGAATCACTTATGTTTGCCGACGCGCGCACAGCATTAGGGCCGCGCGCGCACCACGGCAATGGGTATTATGCGCCGGACAGCCGAAGAATTATTTTAGCCGTGTCCACGTCTGTTTTGAACAGATCAAACCGCCCGCGACACAACCCGAAAGCTTCAGCGAATTGCCTGCAACGTCCATTTTGCCGACGTAGATTTTGCCATTGGACGGCCGCCAGACCTTGCCCTTGTATTTGCCTTCACCTGCTGGAACCATGTCCAGCACAAGCTTCTTTCCCAGATTTGGGGAAACATAATCGTCGCCGCTGAGGAAAGTCTTGACGATCACACCGCAAATCGCGGGCCCGCACGGCTCCATTTTGACATGGGCATAACGATCGTCATCTACTTGCGTCTTCCAAGTCCCCTCAACCGGATCGGCCCATGCCGCGCCCGCCATGACAACACTCATTAGTACCGCTGTTACAAATCTCATTCTCTCTCTCCCTGATAGATGCATTACCCTGAGCCATGGCGCGCATATCTGGCAAGACTAACCTCGGGTCGCGTTGCAAAACCCTGCCCCACATGCAAAACCGCAGCCAGTATGATGTCAAAGGACCCCGGCCATGATCCTCTACCCCGCAATTGATCTCAAAGACGGCCAAGCCGTGCGCCTTGTGCATGGCGATATGGACCGCTCGACCGTCTTTAACGACGACCCCACCGCACAAGCCCGTGCCTTCGTGGATGCAGGCTGTACATGGCTTCACCTCGTTGATCTCAACGGCGCATTCGCGGGCGCACCTGTAAACGGCGCAGTGGTCGAGACAATCCTCAAAGCCTGCCCCGTCCCCGCACAATTGGGCGGCGGCATCCGCGACATGGCAACAATCGAACATTGGCTGGAACGTGGCCTCGCCCGCGTGATCCTTGGCACCGTAGCAGTCGAAAACCCCGATCTGGTCCGCGAGGCCGCCCGCGCCTTCCCGGGCAAAGTCGCCGTTGGCATAGATGCCCGCAACGGCAAGGTCGCCACCAAAGGCTGGGCAACAGAGACCGACGTGATGGTCACCGACCTCGCCAAATCCTTTGAAGACGCAGGCGTCGCCGCAATCATCTATACCGACATACTGCGCGACGGCGCGATGGGCGGCCCCAACATCACCGCCACCGCCGATCTGGCCCGCGCCGTCTCCATCCCGGTCATCGCCTCTGGGGGCGTCTCCTCGCTCGACGATCTCATCGCCCTCAAAGACACCGGCGTCATCCAAGGCGCAATCTCGGGCCGCGCACTCTACGACGGTGCCATCGACCTGAAAACTGCGCTCGCGACCCTGAACCCCTGATCCCTTTCAATTTTCAAAATAAACCTCCACGGAGGTTTGGGGGTGTGAAACCCCCAAGACACTTGCCCCGCACACCACCCCGGATTAGACAACCCCATGCTCAAAACCCGCATCATCCCCTGCCTTGACGTCGCCGATGGCCGCGTGGTCAAAGGCGTGAATTTCGTCGGCCTGCGCGACGCGGGCGATCCTGTCGACGCGGCCATCGCCTATGACGCGGCGGGCGCGGACGAGTTGTGCTTTCTCGACATCCACGCCACCCACGAAAACCGCGGCACGATGTTTGATCTGGTGCGCCGCACCGCCGAGCATTGTTATATCCCCCTGACTGTTGGTGGCGGCGTGCGCACGGCTGCGGATGTCCGCGCACTTCTTTTGGCAGGTGCCGACAAAGTCAGCTTCAATTCTGCCGCTGTGGCTGATCCGGACGTGATTGCAACCGCCGCCGACCAGTTTGGCAGCCAATGCATCGTTTGCGCCATCGACGCCAAAACAGTATCCCCCGGTAAATGGGAGATCTTTACCCACGGGGGCCGCAAGCCAACCGGCATTGACGCGGTTGCGTTCGCCAGAACCGTGACCGCCAAAGGGGCCGGTGAAATACTGCTGACCTCGATGGACCGTGATGGCACCAAACAAGGTTTCAACCTGCCCTTGACCCGCGCCATTTCGGATGCTGTGAACGTGCCGGTTATCGCCTCTGGCGGGGTTGGCAACCTTGACCACCTTGTCGAAGGCGTCACCATAGGCGGCGCTTCGGCAGTGCTTGCCGCCTCCATCTTCCACTTCGGCGAATTTACCATAGCTGAGGCCAAGGCGCATATGGCCGCCGCAGGCATCCCGGTGAGACTGACATGACCCTGAACGATCTCTATGCTACGATCCTGTCGCGCAAAGACGCCGACCCCGACAGCAGTTGGACCGCCCAGCTGCTCGCCAAAGGCCCCGAAAAATGCGCTGAAAAATTCGGCGAAGAAGCGATTGAAGCCATCATCGAAGCGGTCAAAGGCGACAAGGCCGCCCTGACCTCCGAGGCGGCAGATGTACTTTATCACCTGCTCGTCATGCTTGCCGCCCGCGATGTTCCACTGACCGATGTGCTGAGTGAACTCGCCCGCCGCCAAAACCAGTCCGGCATCGTCGAAAAAGCCGGCCGCTGAGCCTTGCGGGCCCACTTACGCCGCAAGACAAACCTCTGAGCGTCCCATCACAGCTTGCTTGAAATCACACCCGTCGCAAAACCGCCCATCCGCAATTCGCCGAACAACCGCTGGTATTCGATCTTGGGACAGCGGTTCTGAATAACCGTCACCCCGCGCGCTTCAGCTTTTGCCGCTGCTTCCGCATGTTCCACCCCGATCTGCATCCAGATGGTATCAAGGTCGGGAAAACACACCAATGCCGCATCTACGACCTCGGGCACAGCCTCTGAGCGGCGGAAAATATCAACCATATCAACCGGCTCTTGAATATCAGACAACTCTGCAACCACGTCGGCGCCGAACAAGCGCTGCCCTGCATAGGCCGGGTTCACCGGCACCACCACAAATCCCTTGAGATGCAGATACCGTGCCACGAAATAACTTGGCCGCACAGGGTTCAACGACACACCGACGACCGCAACCCGTTTGGTGCGTTTCAAAACATCTTTCAGCAGGGCATCATCATAGGTCATGATCAACCCTTATCGCGGCAGACAAGCAAAAAAAAGCGCTCCAAAGGCATAAAAGCCCGGAGCGCGTAAAAAGGTGCGGAACGAGGGACAGGGAAAACGTTGTGCGTTCCGGGCACAGCGTCTGAGGGTTAGATATGAACTGATCTGATGAATAAAAGGTGTATGCTCTGACGCGTGGGACATTTTCGAAGTTCCGGCAGATATCCGCCGAAAGCCGGTTCGGTTGGCACCCCACGCCCTCTGATATCAATCGAAAATATCTTCGACGAATTCAAACGCATCTTCGGCAAAATCACGCAGCCACCCGGCACGCTTTTTCCAACTGGTGCTTTTGCGCTTCATCGGTTTGGGTTTAACCACTTTGACCCGCTTTGCCGGTTCACCCACCCGTTTTTGATGGCTGATCGCAGGGGCCTTTTCCACGGGCTTGGGCATCATCTTGAGATTGCGCAGCGGCGCCCCGCAGCTCGCACAGGTCAGCTCATGCCGCCCCTTGTCCAGCCGCAATGCCATTTTGCTCGCGCAATAGCAGCACGTCGCAATCTTCGTTGGATAGCCCATGCCCGCTCCTACACCCCTACACGAGATGCATATAAGGAGATCGCCGCCGCATTTGAGACGTTGAGCGAACCAAACTGGCCAGCTGCGTCGATTCGCACCAGCGCATCGACCGTTTCGCGGGTTTTCTCACGCAGGCCCGGCCCTTCGGCCCCCAGCACCAAGGCTACAGGCCGGTCACGCTTGCCCTCTACGGCTGCTTCGATGGTCATGTCAGCCTCACCATCCAGACCCAGCACCAGATAGCCCATATTTTGCAATTCGCGGATCGCATCCGCAAGGTTCCGCACCCGCAAATAAGGCTGCCGCTCAAGCGCGCCGGACGCCGTTTTCGCCAAAGCCCCCGTTTCAGGCGCCGAATGGTGCCGCGTGCCAATCACTGCAGAAGCCCCCAAAACCTCGGCCGACCGCAAGATCGCGCCAACGTTATGCGGGTCCGTCACACGATCGAGCAACAGCACACGCGGTGCCTCTGCCCCGATACAGACATCCTCAAGCCGCCCCCAGTTCAGTGGCTTGACCTCCAGAACCGCCCCTTGATGCACGGACCCCGGATCCAGCGGCGGACGGAATTTACGGGGATCAACAACCTCTGGTGTGATTCCGGCCAGATCAATGGCCTCTTGCAACTTTGCCTGTGCATTAGGTGTGACCATCAGTGTCAGTTTCTCACGGTTGGGATTCTCCAGCGCGTCGCGTACCGCATGCAGTCCAAACAACCACAAAGTGGCATTTGCCTCGGTCTTTTTGTCCTGCTCTTTTTGCACGACCCATTTGGGTTTCTTCATGGCGGCGCACCTCTGGTCTTAACATTGCGATTTGCAAGGTGCATTTCGTCTTGACGCACCCTAGACCCGCTTGTAATCACGCCCCACTGTTCAGTGCAATGCGCGAACATGTGGGCGACAGGCCGCAAGGTGTGGCAGGGGACTGTAACTCCCTCGCGGAGACGCACGCCTGGTTCGATTCCAGGGTCGCCCACCATTTTTCCGAAATTCTTGCAAAGACCACGGAACAGTCCGGTTCGACACTTATGTCATCCTGCGTTGCAGCGTTATGGCCGCGCAAGAATGTAGTCGGGCGTTATCGCCGATGCGCGGATCGGACTTTCCACATCGTGACCCGCAAAAAATCCAAAACCTGAAATCAAAGCGGTCTTTAAACCCGCCGCCTGCCCGCCCAGAATATCCGTGTGCAGGCTGTCGCCCACCATGACCGTGCGCGCAGGGTCATGTGCGCCAAGCCGGGCAAACGCCAGATCAAAGATATTGCCAAAGGGCTTGCCAAAGAACTGCGGCTCTACCCCCGTTTGGTCGGCCAAACGGTGCGCGAAATGCCCCGGCTCAACGGAAAAGCCCGTTTCGCGCGGTGCAACAATATCGGGGTTACCGACATAGACCGGGCGCGGCACGCGTTGCAGGGATGCCTCCAGCAGCGCCTGACGCTCTTCTGTCCATGCCGCACTGCCCAGCAGCACAAACGCCTCAGCCGCATCATAGGCGCCTGCGTCTTCGGCCAGATACACCATGTCAAACGGTTCAATATCCCCACGCCCGAGGCTTTGTGTGGCCATCAGGCCCCATTTAAGCGGGGGGACCACGTGCAGGGCTTGCAGCGTGGCTTTGCGGCTGGTGATGACGTCCTCGGGTGCGAAATTATAACCGAGGTTCTTGTATTTCTCCATCAGCAGGGCATGGGGAAATCCGGCGGCGTTTGAGACGACCATCACCCGCTTGCCTGCCTTTTGCAGGCCCGCGACCCGCGCCGGTACGCCTTCAATCGCGCTGTCCCCGATGTTGAGAACGCCAAAAGCGTCCAACAAGAAAACATCCATGTCATCGGCCAAGGCGTCAAGGTTGGGCAGGTGGACACATAGCCCCCCTGCCCGCGCCACCGGCAAACGGTGGCGCACGCGCTCATAGCTGGCAAAGGCCTCTTCGGTCTTCAAATGATCGCGCCGCGCACTTTGGCTGAAACCCATTCTGAGATAACGACGGCCGCAAGAATCACCAACAGAATCAACGACACCTGCGGCCATGCCAACACGTTCAACGACGACGACAGTTGCAGCCCGATGCCACCCGCCCCGACAAGGCCAAGAACGGTCGATTCGCGGATATTGATGTCCCAGCGGAACACAGCAATGCCCGCAAAGGCAGGCAATATCTGCGGCACAATCCCGTAGGCCATGACCTGCCAGCGCGATGCACCGGTGGCTGTGATCGCCTCTACTTGCGTCTGGTCGATCTCTTCAATCGCCTCATAAAGCAGCTTGGCACAAAACCCGATGGACCGGATCGCAATGGCGATGACGCCTGCAAAAACCCCCGGACCGATGATCGCAATCAGTAGCAGCGCCCAGATGAGCGAGTTGATTGAGCGGGTCGAGACGATAATCAACAGCGCAATGGGACGGATCAGGTAGCGCGATGGCGTGGTGTTGCTGGCCGCAAGAAACGCCACCGGCACGGCCAAAATCAAGGAAAAGATCGTGCCCAGCGTCGCGATGTTCAGCGTGTCCCAGATCGGTTGACCCAGTTGCGCGATATATTCCCAGCGCGGCGGCGTGGCGCGGGTCCAGATGTCGTTGGCGATGCGCGGCGCATCCCAGACAAAGAACCACGTGGTTGTTTCCGAAATGCGTCGCCAACAAAAAGCAAAGATCGCGACACCGATTAGCCACATGATCCAATGTGAAATACTCTCGCGGCCCGTGCGACGTTGCCAGATTTTTTGGCCCTTCAGGTCTTGTACTGGCATTACTGCACCCTCGCCCGGATAACGCCCGACAGATATTCAAGCGCCATGACAATCACGATGATGATCAACAAAATCGCCGCTGCGGTATCATATTCGTAGCGGTCAAATGCGGTGTTCAGCGTAGCACCAATGCCACCCGCGCCGACCAGTCCCAAAATCGCGCTTTCGCGGAAATTGATGTCGAGACGGTAAATGCTCAAACCGATTAAGCGTGGCATAACTTGTGGTTGCACGCCGTAGTTGATCCATTGCGTCCACTTGGCACCGGAGGCTTTGATCGCCTCGGCCTGCACCTTGTCCATGCTTTCGATGTCTTCGGCCAACAGTTTGGACAAGAACCCGATGGTGGCGAAACTGAGCGTCAGAAAGCCCGCCAGCGGACCAAAGCCAAAGATCGCAACCAACAAGATCGCCACGATAATCTCTTGCAGCGCGCGGCTGACCGCAATGATGCTGCGGCAGATCAAATAGACCGGCAACGGCGCGATATTGCGTGCAGCGCCCAGCGCAATCGGGATCGAGATTGCGATGCCCACAACAGAGGACGCGATGGTCATGATGATGCTTTCCACCATACCCTCATAGATGTCCGAAGACCGCGTGGTGAAATCCGGGTTGGTAAAGGCGAGAACGAACTTCTTGCCGCGCTCTAACCCTTCATAGACACGTGACCAATTGACCTCGACGGTCATGTAAGCTGCGACCAGATATGCGGCAAACCCCAGCAGAAGGGTCCAGCGCAACCATGGTCGTTTGATAAAAGGCGGTTTGCGCCAAGGCTGGCCGATGCGGATGCTTGCCTCGGTCATACCGCGACCTCGATGTCGTCCTCATCGTCGTCAACCGCTTCGATGGTCGCCTCCCAGTCTTCCTCACCATAGATCGTGGTCAGTACATCCGGGGTCAGCCCTTCGGGTGGGCCATCAAATTCAACCGCACCAAAGCGCAGACCAATCACACGCTGTACAAACATCTGCGCAAGGGCCACGTCATGAATGTTGATGATCGCAGCCAACCCGCGTTCTTTGCACAGCTCGCAGATCAACCGCATGATTTGACGCGAGGTTTTAGGGTCCAGCGACGCGGTGGGTTCATCCACCAGCAACAGCGCGGGGTTCTGGATAAGCGCGCGGCAAATGCCAACGCGCTGACGTTGCCCGCCGGACAGTTCATCCGCGCGCTTGTCGGCCATATGAGCAAGGCCCACACGGTCCAGCAAACGGAACGCTTCATCCACGTCCGACTGCGGGAAACGGCGCAGAAAACTGCGCCAGAAACCCACATATCCCAAACGGCCCGACAGCACGTTTTCCATCACGCTTAGCCGTTCAACCAACGCATATTCCTGAAAGATCATCCCCATCCGGCGACGCTCGCGACGCAAGGCGCCCGACGACAGGCCGGTCAGTTCCACATCCCCCAGAAATACTCTGCCAGATGTCGGTTCAACCAGCCGGTTGATGCAGCGGATCAGCGTGGATTTACCTGCCCCGGATGGACCGATCAACGCAAGCACTTGTCCCTCTGGCACCGTCAGTTCAACCGCTTTCAGCGCCTGATCACCAGTCTTATATGTCTTCACAAGCTTCTCAAGCCGCAGCATCAAAGCCTCCCCACCCCAAGTTTTTATTGTTGGAAAGGGCGGACCCGTTGGCCCGCCCGATCAGATTTTATTCGCAGGCGTAGCTGACGCCATTTGCGGCATCAATCTTGCGGATCACATCCCAGAATTCCTTGTAGGTCATCGGCAGGAACTGCCCCTCATTGGATTTCTCGAATTCGACCTGCAGCGACGACCCTTCCCACTCAAAGTTAAAGAACGCATTGCGAATCTTGTCTTTCAGTTCTGGTGTCAGGTTGTGCGCCGTACCAAAGCCCGTGGTCGGAAAGGTCTGTGATTTGTAGATCGTAACAACCTGATCTTCGGTGATCACATCCCGGCTTAACATACGTGCCTTGACTGAGTTGGCGATAGACGCCGCCATGTAGTCTTTGTTGGCCACACCAAGGATCGAATTGTCATGCTTGCCGGAATAGACCGGTTCAAAATCACGCTCGGCTTCCATGCCGAATTCGGATTTCAGGATCGCGGACGGTGCTTTGAAACCCGAGTTTGACGTGGGCGAGGTAAAGGCCAATTGCTTGCCCTTGATGTCCTCGACCTTTTCGATGCCGGAACCGGGGTATGTGATGATCTCCATCTCATAGCCGAAATTACCGTCTTTGGACGCCATGATTGTAAAGGGGTTAAAGCCCGCACAGTTCACCGCCAAGGGGTTTGAGCCGGTGTTAAAGCCCGCAATGTGCAGCCGCCCTGAACGCATCGCCTCAATCTGGGCTGCGTTGTTCTGAACCGGGAAAAATACAACCGATTTGCCGGTTTCCGCCTCAAGGTGGGTCAGAAAATCAGACCATGCCGTTTTGTAAACCGCAGGGTCTTCGACGGGGGTATAGGCAAAGATCAGTGTATCGGGGTCCACCAGTTCAGATGGATCGGTGGGTGTATCGGCAATCAGATCACCGTCCACATCGCAAAAACGCTGATCCAGATCACCGCGTGGGCAGTCCTGCGCAGATGCAGGGCCAGCTAGTGAAAAGGCCAGCGCGACAGCGGCACCGGACAAAAGTTTAGTCATAAGTTTCATAAATAGGTTCCTCCCTTCGGGGAGGTTACGTGCGATTGTTCAGAACCGCTACAGATTATTACCTTTTTTTGCTTTGCGGGTTTTACGCAGGTTGCCGCCAAAGAGTTGACCAATCGTCAAAGCGCATAAAAGGGGCCTCTCCGCTTAGCGGATGGTTCAGATAGCCACCGGTAAAGAACACAAACGGGATGCGCGCATTCTGGGCGGTCTTTTGATCCACATCGCTGTCACCCACATAAAGCGTGTCTTCACGCGTGCCGCCAACCGCCTGAACCGCATTGAACAACATGTCTGGCGCCGGTTTTTTCGCCACGGTGTCACGCGCGCCGTGAATGGCCGTAAAGAACCGGTCAAGACCTAGCTCATGGCAGATATCATCTGCGGCCACCTGAACCTTATTGGTGCAAATCCCCATTTTCACGCCTTGCGCCTGCAACCGTTCCAGACAGGCTACAACACCCGGATAGCACCTTGTCCGCGCGGCCCCCTGCTCTGCGTAGGCCTTGAGCAGCGCCTCAAGCGCGCGGGCATGCGTTGCGTCATCACACGAACCGGTGGCCTCAAGACATTTAGTCATCAACACCTCGACCCCGTTGCCGATGAACGAGGTGACTGTGACCAGATCAAGCGCGGGCCGTCCAATGGCCGCAAGGCCAACGTTAGCGGCAAAGTGGATGTCAGGCGCGCTGTCGATCAAAGTGCCATCAAGGTCAAAGATCAGTGTCTCGGGAGGTGTCATTTTGGGGTCTCTTTTAGAAATTGCGCATGACGTTGGTTGTGATCCGCCGCCTAACGCTTTGCATACGTTTCGCGGTGCCAGACATAAAGCCCCGCACCCGCAATGATAAATGTTCCAACAATTGTCCAGAAATCAGGAATTTCTGCAAAAAACACAAAGCCCCAAAATGCCGCAAATGCCAGCCCTGTATAGGAAAAAGGTGCAAGCATCGCCGCTTCACCTTGGGAAAAGGCCCGGATCAGCGCGAGTTGCCCGATCGTTCCGGCCAATGCAATCGCGGCCATCAACCCCATCCCCGTCACATCCGGTGATTTCCATTGAAAGGGCACAGCCAGGCTCAGCAAAACCGTGCCGACCAGCCCTGTATAGAAAAGTGATGTCCAAACGTCCTCATCCGCCCCGACACGCCGCGTCAGCAAGGCGTATCCAGAATAACAAGCAGCAGCAGCAAGCGGGAGCAGTGCAGACGCGCTAAAGACATCACTACCGGGTCGCATCACGATCATCGCGCCGACCAATGCCACCGCAATCCCCGCGACGCGGCGAATGCCCAACGGTTCGCCCAGAAAAAGCGCAGCGCCCAAGGTGATCAACACCGGATTGGTGGACATCAACGCTGCCGCATCCGTCAGCGGGATCAGGCTGATCCCGGTGAAAAAGAACGCTGTCGCACTCATCAACAGGATCGAGCGCAAGAACTGCAAAAGCGGATAGCGGGTGCGCACAATCTGTTTGAGGCGCGGCAGCACCAACACCAGAACCAGCACCATCTGCCCCGCATAGCGCGCCCAAAGCGCAGGCAGCACACCAACGCTTGGCGCCAGCGCCTTGACGGCAACATCCATGATCGAGAAACAGAAAATAGCGCTGATCATCAGCCCGATTGCGCGGCTTTGCTGGGTCATCCCCCCATCCCAAGACAGGATGCATCACTCAGATCAAGATCGCCATTGGACCGATTGTTTTCAAACATTTATAACCACTAACCCGGACAACGCGGAATTCGGAGCGCACGTTTGGCGCAGCCAAACAGACACATACAAACCGCAACCTCTGGGTCTGTTTTACGGTACCTTTGACCATCACCGCCGGGAATGCAAAGCCAATCTGGCACAGCGAGACAGCGCGAGGGAAACCCGCTGGATTTGGTATCCGCTAAATGCCAATCCAGCCAAAAAGCGGGGCCATTTGCCGGTGTCTGAATTCATAAAGAAACATAACCGAATAAAGAGAGGCCAGCCCTTAAACGGAACCAAATACGTTCCTTGACTGGCCTCTTGCTTAAATACCGTACCGTTCAATGTAATCACCTTGCGCCGGTTCGAACCATCTGTCTGTGAAGACGATCACACTGCGAAATTAAATTTCGCCCCCCGGCCTATCCACGAACCTCAATGACCGGCCCGTCAATCCAGAATACGCGCACCGGTCACCGCTTTGCGGTGGTGGCTGCGCTTTGAAAGCGGCTCCATGATCACGCCTTTACTATAGTAAAGCAGCTTGCCTGCCCGCGATGTCTGCTGCCAGCGCTGGAACGACTGCGCTATTTTACCCTCGAACAGGCTTACCCAATCGCGCAGATTTTGTTCTGTTGAAAATGCGACGCGCCGTTGGCGACCATTGTCGGTCATCGCGCGGTAGCGGTCCGGCTCCGCCTTCAACTGCGCAACTGCGCGCAGCACATCTTCGACTGACCGGATTTCGAAATAATCCAACGGGCTTTGGCGCAATTCCTGAAACGCAGGCTCCGGCCCCAAAAGTGCGGGCACCTCGGCCCACCACGCGTTGACCAGTTTTGACGCAGGTTTGTATCTGGCATCATACCGCGTCAGGTTACGCACCGCCAAAACCGCATCGGCCTGTCGGTAATCCCCCCATCCCCCGGCACTTGTTGCATCCCCTTCGCTGTCCAGCACCAGTTGGACATCCATCGCCGCCAGTGCGCTGCGAAAGCTGTCCGAGCGGAAATGCGCGTCGAGATTGGTCAACGCCCCTTTATAGACAATCGTCTTGAGCGTCCCACCCCGCCTCTGATCACGTGGCAAAATGTTGGGCTGTACCCAATGCGCGACATGACCCGAATTCCGGTCAGGCGGCGTTAAGCCGTTCTGCTGGATCACGAAATTCGCAAGCGCCGGGTGATGCGCGTCCAGTCTGGGGGCCACAACAAACGACCCGACATCGCGCTGCCTGCGGCCAAAAGACCGCACGCCAACAACATTGACGTGGTCCCGCATTAAACGAGGGCCGACAGATGCCGTGTACCCCGCCATGCGCAGTTCGTAATAGGTCCGCAGCACCCAACAATCGAGACCATTAACACAGCGCATCTGCAACACTTCCGGGTCCAGCGCAGCGAAAGGGTCTTGCAACAGTTCAGGCCAGACAAACGCATCGGGGCAGACAAAATGCACACTGCCAACACCTTCAAGCTGCATTTTTTGATATCCCTCACTGTGCTGCCATGTCCTTGGTGTCTTAAGGACCAGACCATCTTCAAGGACCAATCCGGCCTTGCATATGCCTTATTGTGTCATTGGGGGCGATCTGGGCCAAAACTGCGCCAATTTCGCGGCATGTCCGCCTTTCATGGAATTAACACCGCGCCGCGATCAAATTCAGCGATATCCATCGTCAGATCGTCATAGACAATCTGGACCTTGATACGCGCAACTGATCCCAAAGGCCGCGACAAATAGGGTAACCCATCCTCTTCCAGCACGGCATTGGGTGTCGCGTATTCCATGTGGCAGGCGGGCAAAGGCCAATCTGTCAGCGGCCCCTCATTTATAGAGACCGCAACAGCCGCAAGTCCACAGCGCCACGCCCACAAATGTGTAACATAAAGTAGGTCCTGCCCCTCGTACTCTCTTACAGCGACCCAGGTGCCTTTGGTTGCGCTCAAGATCGGCTTGACCTCTTGGGCTGTGGTAAACTTGCCCGTCGGTGTTTGCGGCTCAGCCGTCAATTTTGTCGAAACAACCGACATGTCAAACCGGTGTTCGGTCAATGCCGCAGGTGCCGCGACCGCAGCCGCATCATTCTCGACCGGCCCCATCATCGCAGCCAGTATCACAAACAAGACTTCAAGCATCCGTCATATCCTTTCGATCCCTCCTGCCCCGACGCAACAAAGGCCAGATCGCAAATCCCGCCTTTTGCCAAACCGGTTCTGTGCCTATAGTGGCCAAAAAACCGAAGGCAGGGCAAGTATGGCACGCAGTGCTGCGCAATCGCAAATTTTCAACGTGGCTGTCGTCGGGCAGGCAGGCCGGTTGGGATATGAAGCCCTGATATTTGCTGCATCCCTGCGTCACACGACCCCTGACTTCAAAGGCCGCCTGTTGGTGATGGAACCGCAGGCAGGCCCGCTTTGGAACAAGGACCCCGGTCTACAAGACCCCGAAATACGCCGCGCACTGGCAGAGCTGGGCGCAGAGATCATCCCCTTTCACAGCAAACATTTCGGCAGCGCATATCCTTACGGCAACAAGATCGAGATGCTCGGAGCGATGCCCAAGGCAGAGCCATTTGTGTTCTTTGACACAGACACCCTGATCACCGCCAATCTGCTGGAAGTGCCATTTGACTTCGAGCGCCCAACCGCCTCGCTGAAACGCGAAGGCACATGGCCCATCCCGCAGCTTTACGGCCCCGGCTACACCGGCCTGTGGAAATCGCTCTACGATAAATTCGGCCTCGACTTCGCCAGCAGTCTCGACCTGAACCAGCCCGATGAATACTGGCGGCGCTACCTCTATTTCAACGCCGGTTTCTTCTATTATAAATGCCCCCACGCGTTCGGCGAAAAGTTCCTCGAATACGCACTGGCCATCCGCGACACGCCACCGGTTGAACTGTGCGCCCAGAGCTTTGACCCTTGGCTCGACCAAGTCGCCCTGCCTCTTGTCATCCATGCCCTGAATGGATCACGCGACTCTTTGCCTGACGGCATGCTCGATGGCACCCATTCATGCCACTACCGCTTTTTGCCCCTGCTTTACGCCTGCGAAAGCGATCTTGCCGTGAACATCCTGGAAACCGTGACCGCCCCCAACAAACTCAAGAAAGTCCTCAAAGGCTCAAACGCCATCAAACGCATGGTCTACCAGAACCGGGGTGCCAAGGTCCGTGCGCTCTTTGATCAGGACAACCTGCCCCGCAAAGAACAAGCCATCCGCAACCGCATCAAGAAAAACGGCTTCTGGATGCGCTAGGCCGCGTTACCCACCACTTGCCACTCTTTTTGCATGAAAACTGCACGGGGGGTCGGGGGTGTGAAACCCCCGAAGGCGCATAAAGCGCCTTTCTGCAGAACATTCATCCCACAAATCACCGCGACGCAAACACGTCTTCCCTGAGCGGTTGCAGGCTCTTGTGGGGCGGTTTTCTATCCCGTATCCCTACGCCAGACCGTTCAAGGAGAACTACAATGACCGAGACCACTTACGGCTTTGATACGCTGCAAATCCACGCAGGCGCGCGCCCCGACCCCGCCACCGGCGCCCGTCAGACACCAATCTACCAGACCACAGCTTACGTGTTCCGGGACGCAGACCACGCAGCGGCGCTCTTCAACCTCCAAGAGGTTGGCTATATCTATTCTCGTCTGACCAACCCGACCGTTGCCGTGCTTCAGGAACGCATCGCGACCCTTGAGGGGGGCGTTGGCGCTGTCTGCTGTTCCTCCGGCCACGCAGCCCAGATCATGGCGCTCTTTCCGCTGATGGGACCTGGCAAAAATATCATCGCCTCGACACGGCTTTATGGTGGCACGGTCACGCAATTCTCCCACACGATCAAGCGCTTCGGCTGGGAATGCAAATTTGTCGACTTTGACGATCTGGATGCTGTCAAAGCCGCCGTCGACGACAACACCCGCGCCATTTTCGGCGAAGCCATCGCCAACCCCGGCGGCTATATCATGGACGTGCGCGCGATTGCTGACATCGCGGATGCGGCAGAGATCCCTCTGATCATCGACAATACGACGGCAACGCCCTACCTTTGCCGCCCGATTGAACATGGCGCGACACTTGTGGTCCATTCCACCACCAAATACCTGACCGGCAACGGCACGGTCACAGGTGGCTGCGTTGTCGATTCGGGTAAATTCGACTGGTCGGCCAACGATAAGTTCCCATCGCTCAGCCAGCCAGAACCTGCGTACCACGGCCTCAAGTTCCATGAAACATTCGGCAACCTTGCCTTCACCTTCCACGGTATTGCCATTGGCCTGCGCGATCTGGGGATGACCATGAACCCTCAGGCCGCGCATTATACTTTGATGGGTACCGAAACCCTGTCCTTGCGGATGGACCGGCACGTCGAAAACGCTAAAATCGTTGCCGCATGGCTGGAAAGCGATCCCCGCATCGACAAAGTCACCTACGCCGGGCTGGAATCATCACCCTACTTTGACCGCGTCGCCAAGGTCTGCCCAAAAGGCGCCGGCGCGCTCTTTACGATTGCGGTCAAGGGGGGCTACGAGGCTTGCGTCAAACTGGTCAACGCGCTGGAAATCTTCAGCCATGTGGCCAACTTGGGTGATGCGCGTTCCTTGGTGATCCACTCGGCGTCCACCACGCACCGCCAATTGTCTGTTGAACAACAAGAGGCCGCAGGCGCAGGGCCGAATGTTGTGCGCATCTCGATTGGCACCGAAGATCCCGCAGACCTGATTGCGGACCTCGATCAGGCACTGACCAAGGCAGTCAGCTAAAGTCTTTGATGCTACGACCCTTCGCCTGGCATTGCCTTGCGAAGGGTCCACGCGCCTGTCTGCACGTGGCCGGTTTCCGCCCCCTCGCGCTCCTCGGTGGCTCCCCCTCTTTTCTTGCTCAAGGCCAGCCGGTATTATACCGTTAAAAGGGGTGCGGTTATCTGCGCCTAAGTCTATTGCAACGAACCAGCACGTGCTAAAGAGGGCCAATGAAGTCTAATTTTGCTCTTTCGCTTTCTTTTGAAGGCATCCGCCTACTGCACCGCGCCGCTGGTGGTTGGCGTCTGGTCGGCGATGTATCACTGGACGCCGCCGACATGGCCGCAGATCTGGCATTGCTGCATGACAAGGCACTACTTTTGGAACCTGCGGGCCTGCGCACCAAGATTTTGCTGCCTGCCGAGCAGATAAAATACCTCACGATTGAGACAGAGGAAATGGACGACGCGGCGCGCATGGATGCCGCGCGCGCCGCTCTCGATGGTGCGACGCCTTATGCTGTCGATGATCTGGCCTTTGATATCTGCGCAGATGGCGCGCAGACCCACATCGCGGCTGTCGCGCGCGAAACCTTGGCCGAAGCCGAGGCGTTTGCGGTAGAGCACGAGTTTGATCCGGTCAATTTCGCGGCTGTCCCCGGCGATCACCCCTATCTGGGAGCGCCATTTTTCGGCGAAACCGCAGGGGCGGCAAAGGTACTCAAGGGCGAACCGTTTGAGCATGACGACATTGCTGTTGTGGTGATCGGCAAAGCGGAAATACCCGAAGTCCCGGCAGACGCACCTCCTGTTACACCCCAAGTTGCTCTTGAGCCGATTGTTGCTGATAAATCGGCCGACGCCCCCGAACCAGGTGTTGCAGCGGCAAAAGACACCAAACTGCCAGTGCAGCCGGTTGCGCCCCCCCTGCCGGAGACCGCGCAAAAGCCGGTCGACGAGACACCCGTTGCCAAACCCCCGCCGTCCAGCGCCCCGCCAGCGCCCGACACCCCCCCTGCTATTGCAGCGGACAAGCCAAGCGCACTCGCAACTGTCGGGCCAAGCGTCCCCGCGCCCGCAAAACCTGTCAGTGCCAAACCTGTCACGGTGCCTGCAAAGGATGTCGTGCCACCGCCTGTGCCGCCCATCTCGGCCGAGCCGCCGCCAATGGTGGATGCCCCGCCCGCTGGTTTCGCAAGCAGAAGGGCCGCCGCGCCTGACTCCTCTGCACAAGGAAACGCCCCGTCCGTGCGCGCGCAGATATCGGCTGACACCTCAAAAAACGCAGCACCCGCACTGACCGCAAGCTATGCGAATGTTTCGATCCCTCCCAGCCCGCCAAAGCCCGAGCCGGTTCCGGTCGCAGCAAAGCCTGCGCGCGGTGGGTTCCTAAGCCGCCGCCGCAGCAAGAAACCGCAGGAAACGTCAAAGCCCGTCACAGCGATAAATGAGCCGCGCCGCACACCCGAACCGGGCGCGTCAGAAGCGGAGCGGATGACCGTCTTTGGGGCGCGTAGCGGCGATGTGCGCGGCAAACCACGCTTCCTCGGCCTGATGTTGACCGCAGCTTTGCTGTTGTTCCTGGCCGGTGTGGCGGCATGGGCGTCGGTTTTTCTGGATGATGGCATCAACCTGTCGCGCTTTTTCGGCGAGCGCAGCAAACCTGAATTCTCGACCGCCCCGGACCCGGAACCCATTATTGTTGAAACGGCCAAAGAACCTCCCGTTGTCACCGCATCGCTGGATCCGACACTGTCACCCGAAGACAGCGCTGTCCTTGATGCGCTTCGCACACCTTTGCCCGCCCCCGACCTTGAAGAACTGAGTGAGGCTGAGCTGGAAGCCAAATACGCGGCGACAGGTTTTTGGCCACGCGCACCCCAAGCCCCACCTGAACCCGCGGGTGCAATCAATCTGGACGATCTGTATCTGACCGGTATCGACCCCGTCAGCAGCACGACAGACGCCGTCGCGTTGCCCGCATCTGCCAGTTTCGGCACGGACATCGCGCTAGGTGTCATATCATCACCCGCCGCTGCAGGCACTGCATTTGCCCTTGGCACTGACGGGCTGGTCGTGCCAACTGTCCAAGGCACGCTCAGTCCGGATGGTTTTATGGTGTTTCTGGGCCGACCAGATATCACGCCGCCAATCGTCCCTACCCGTTTTCAGTCAGAGCCGGAAGACACCGCAGTGCGCAGCACCATGGCCGCAGCGCGCCCGGAAATCCGCCCCGAAACGCTCTCTGAAACCTATCAGCGTGCGCAGCTTGACGGCCTGACCCTGTCAGAATTGGCATCTCTGCGCCCCGCGCTGCGCCCAACTTCGTTGCAAGAGCGCGTTGCAGCGCTGGCAGTGCCGACGCCCGAGCCGATTGCGACAGATGGCGCGGTGCAGATCGCCCTTGCCAACCCGCCGGCAATCGAAAACGCGACGCAATTTGCCGTCAAAGCCTCTGTTCGCCCCGATACAAGACCGAAGAATTTTGCACGAATCGTGCGCCGCGCGGAACGTACCGCGCCGACCGAAGAAGTTCGCGTCGCCAGTGCTGCCGCCGTCGCCCCTCGCACAGTAAGCCCTTCGATCCCGTCATCGGCATCTGTTGCGCGGCAAGCCACGGTCAAGAACGCGATCAATCTGAGGAAAATCAATCTCATCGGTGTTTACGGCAAACCGGCCAGCCGCCGCGCGCTGATCCGCCTTGGCAATGGTCGCTACCAAGAAGTGACAGTGGGCGACCGCATTGACGGTGGCCGTGTGTCTGCGATCGGGCAAGACGAGTTGCGCTATACAAAAGGTGGCCGCAACCTCGTTCTCACGATGCCCAACGGCTGAGCAACCCCATCGCGCTATGATTTAGTCTACAGTCTTTCCCGGCATTCTTCGGAATGAGGCAGGGCTGTCTTTCTTCACTAAAGGTGGATTTCCGCCGAACCGGCTGCAAACTGGCAATTGATTGCCTAGGTTGCGCAAAATTCCATCAGATACTTGCATCATGCGCGGGACGTTCGCACAATATCATCATCAAACGCGAGAAATCCGCATATGCTTGACCCTATTGATTTGCGCCTTTTGTCAGCTTTACAAAAGGACGCTCACCTGACAGCCCAAGACCTGAGCGCGCAATTGAACCTGTCCGCCTCCCAGATCGGGCGGCGGCGGCAGCGGCTTGAGGCCGAAGGGTACATCACCGGATATTCGGCACGGTTGGACCCCGTCCGCCTTGGCCTGAACGTGCAGGGCTTTGTCCAAGTGCATCTTGGCACCCACAGACCTGAGCATTCTGCCAGTTTTGCACGCCTTATGGCCACGCGTCCCGAGATTGTGAGCGTATGGACCATGACGGGGGATGCAGATTATCTTTTGCGTGTCTATTGTGACGATCTACCCAGCCTGAACAGGCTGATTCATGAGGTCCTATTGCCGCACCCGGCGGTTTCGCGTGTGCACAGCCAGATCGTTATGGATCAACTCAAACCCGACGGCCCCTTGCCCACCTAACCCGCGCACGCATCGCGCCATTGAAAGGACCGACATGGAAGGCTTCCTGTTTCAGGCCTCGATCTATCTTGCCGCGGCGGTCATTGCCGTCCCGATTGCTGCACGCTTGGGGCTTGGCTCCGTGCTTGGCTATCTGGCGGCGGGCATTCTGATTGGGCCTGTCCTTGGTCTGGTCGGGTCGGAAACCAAAGATTTGCAGCACTTTGCAGAGTTTGGCGTCGTGATGATGCTGTTTCTCATCGGGCTTGAGCTGGAACCCCGCGCGCTGTGGGACATGCGCCATAAATTGCTGGGCCTTGGTGGCCTACAGGTGGCACTTTCAACCGCCGCGCTGATGGGCATTGCCATGGCATACGACCAGCCGTGGAACGTCGCCCTCGCTATTGGTCTGACCCTTGCGTTGTCCTCAACCGCGATTGTGCTGCAAACCCTGTCAGAGAAAAATCTGATGCAAACCGGCGGCGGACGTTCGGTTTTTTCAGTCCTTCTGACCCAAGACATCGCTGTCATTCCAATCCTTGCGTTCCTGCCTCTGCTGGCAATATCAGCCATCGGCGGGGTCATGCCGGATGGATCAATCTCGCTTAGTGCCGACGAGGTTAACAAAGCCCATAGTGCCGTTGATACCCACTCAAGCGGCGGTGCAGAGGCGGCAATAACGTTTATTCAGGAACTGCCTGCATGGGGCGTGACGCTGGTAACGATAGGTGCAGTGGCGTCCATCATCATCGTCGGTGTCTTTTTCACGCGCCCTGTGTTTCGGTTCATCCATTCTGCCCACCTGCGCGAGATGTACACCGCGCTGGCCCTGTTGATCGTTGTCGGCATTTCGTTTCTGATGATGCTGGTTGGCCTGTCGCCTGCGCTGGGTGCCTTTCTTGCAGGCGTCGTTCTGGCCAGTTCCGAATTCCGTCACGAATTGGAGACCGACCTTGAACCGTTCAAGGGTCTGTTGCTGGGCCTGTTCTTCATTACGGTCGGTGCCGGTATCAATTTTGAACTGCTGTTCGCGGATGCCATCATAATTGTCGGCATGGCACTGTTGGTAATCATCGTAAAAGGCGTTATCCTGTTCGGATTGGGGCGGATGTTTCGACTGCAAGGCCGCGATCAGTGGCTTTTTGCACTCAGTCTTGCGCAGGCAGGCGAATTTGGTTTCGTACTGGTTAGTTTCTCTGTCACGACGGGCGTTATGCCAAATAATGTCGCAGAAACCCTGCTTTTGATCATCGCGCTTTCGATGCTGATCACGCCATTGCTGTTCATCCTTTATGATTTCATCAGCAAACGGATGGAAGAAAGCATCGCCATCACACCCGATGAAATTGATGCCAAAGGGCCTGTCATCATCGCCGGTGTCGGACGATTTGGCCAGATTGTGAACCGGTTGGTGCAGGCCAGCGGTTTTGAGACCGTCGTGCTGGATCACAACCCTGAAACCATTGCAGTCATGCGGCGGTTCGGGTTCAAAGCCTTCCTTGGCGACCCCACCCGCGCCGACATCCTGCGCAAAGCAGGCCTCAAGGATGCACGCGTTCTGGTCGTGGCCTTGGATGATCAAAAAGCCGCCCTTGGTCTGATCGCCTATGCGCGCAAGGAACGTCCCGACCTGCACATCATAACCCGCGCCCATGACCGCACCGATGTGTACCGCCAGTATCAGGCCGGTGCCAACGACATCGTCCGCGAAATGTTCGACGGATCTTTGCGCGCGGGGCGGTATGTGTTGGAAAATATGGGGCTTTCTGAATACGAGGCCGCCGAGGCACAGCGCATGTTCTATAGCCACGACCGGCAATCGGTGCGCGAACTGGCCACCCTTTGGCGTCCCGATGTGGCACCCGCTGACAACAAGGCTTATGTAGCCCGCGCCAAGGAACTGCAAAAAGACCTTGAAACCGCTTTCTTGAACCGGGGCGATTCAGACGGTGACGCGGACGCAAAAAAGCGCGCTTGAACAGCGTACCCCCGCGTCAATCTCAACCGTCGCTGACGCCCGCATGGGCAAACGTGGCCATGCCCGCGTGGCAGGCCATCGCCCCCTTCATGACGCCGATGGCCAAGGCCGCACCGGACGCTTCGCCCAGACGCAAGCCCAACTGCAACAACGGCTCTTTGCCCAAAGCATCCAGCAACCGCGCATGGCCACCCTCAGCGCTCAGATGACCCGCAACAGTATGATCCAACGCGCCTTCTTGGGTCTGCGCCAGTGTCATGGCCGCCGCGCAACAAATGAACCCGTCAAGGATCACAGGGATTCGCAACGCCCGCGCCCGCACCATCGCACCGGCCATACCGGCCAACTCGCGCCCGCCTAACCGGCGCAGCAGCTCGAGCCCGTCACCCTGCCCTTTGTGCAGCGCGACTGCCTCTGCCACGACTTGGGTCTTGAGCGCCAGACCGGCATCATCTACGCCTGTGCCGCGCCCGGTCCAATCAGCCGCGTCGCCGCCGATCAATGCCGCCACCAAGGCCGCCGCCGAGGTCGTATTGGCAATGCCCATCTCGCCCACAACCAACAGATCAGCGGTCGCATCCACCGCATTCCAACCAGCCAGCAAGGCGGCAACCAAATCACCTTCGCTCATGGCCGGGGCCACGCTAAAATCCTGCGTCGGGCGGTCCAGATCAAGCGCGACAACTTTCAGCGTTGCGCCATTGGCCGCAGCAATCTGGTTGATCGCGGCACCACCATGTTCAAAATTCATTACCATCTGCGCTGTCACTTCGGCGGGGAAAGCCGAAACACCCCGCGCCGCGACCCCGTGATTACCGGCAAAAACAATGACCTGTGGCGCTTCAATCTGAGCCCGCGCCCCACCGCGCCAGCCCCGGTACCAAATGGCCAAATCCTCAAGCCGCCCCAGCGACCCCGGTGGTTTGGTCAACTGACCGTTATGATCTGCGGCCTCTGCCTGCGCCGCAGCGTCAAGCTGCGGCTGGTCGATCAAAAGCGCACGAAAGGCGTCCATCGTGGTAAAGGCTGGGGTTGCATTCGACTGGGTCATGGGCATGCTCACGCTTGCAATTTTCACTGACCCCCTGTCTAGCCTCAGGTGAGCCAAGTCTAAAGTGCCAGAGGGGCAATATGATGCGCGGAAACGACAATTCAGACAGCAACGCAGCATTTCAGTTGAATGACATCCGCGTGGCCTTTGCGCTGCTGACCCGCTTGCCGCTGCCCTACCCGCCTTTTGACGCGAAAAGGCCCGCAGCTATGGCCGCATGGGCCTATCCGTTGGTGGGGGTCGGGGTTGCTCTCTTGATGATACTCACCGTTTGGGGCGCAATGGCGTTTGGCCTGCCCGCCCAGATTGCAGCATTGTTGGCCTTGCTCACGGCGCTACTGACAACCGGCGCAATGCATGAGGACGGGTTGGCAGATTGCGCCGATGGCTTTTGGGGCGGTTGGACCCCTGAACAGCGGCTGGAAATAATGAAAGACAGCCAGATCGGCACCTACGGCGTGCTTGGCCTGTTGGTGTCATTTGGCGTGCGATGGCAAGCGGTCGTGCTCTTGATCGAGACTGAGGCCCTTGTAGCGCTGTTCACAGTCGCTGTCTTGTCCCGCGCTGCGATGGTCTGGATGATGCATCTGCTGCCCAATGCGCGGCGCACGGGGCTGTCTGAGCAAACTGGCAGGCCGACTGACGTCACAGTCTACGCTGCGCTTGGGATTGGTGCTGCATCCGCTGTTCTGTCCGTTGGGGCCGCTGCGATCATTCTGGTCATGCTAGTGGGTGCTGTAACATTCGCCCTGTCGAAAATGGCACGGTCCAAAATAGGCGGCCAAACTGGGGATGTCTTGGGTGCAACACAACAAGTCGTTGAATGCGTCCTGCTTATTACCCTCGTGGCGCTTGTGCATAATTCATAAAAAACGCCGCATCTCAAAAAGATGCGGCGCATATATCATGTGGATGAAAGTGGGTTACGCCGCGATACGGCTTTCCAGCACATCACCGACCTGCTTGGCCGCTGCGACCTCGTCACCGCCACCAACAGCAGCAACTTCACGTGTCAGACGCTCAAGCGCTGCTTCATAAAGCTGGCGCTCGGAATAGCTCTGCTCGCGCTGGTCATCGGTACGGTGCAAGTCGCGCACAACTTCCGCAATCGCAATCAAGTCGCCAGAGTTGATCTTCTGCTCGTACTCCTGCGCCCGACGGGACCACATCGCGCGCTTGACTTTGGCCTTGCCCTTGAGCGTCTTCATCGCATGGGTAATCACATCAGGCGAGCTGAGCGCGCGCATTCCGATCTCGGTTGCTTTGTGCGTTGGAACACGCAGCGTCATCTTGTCCTTTTCAAAGGCAATCACGAACAATTCCAGCGTGATGCCGGCAACTTCTTGCTCTTCGACGGATACAATTTGACCCACGCCGTGCGCAGGGTAGACGACGAATTCATTGGGGCGGAAATCAAGCTTCTTGGACTTAGACATGTAGTGGCTCCTGTGGCGCGGGCGCACCCGCTGTTGATTCTCAAGACTGCTCAGCGACCAACACATCACCGGACCGGCCCAAAAAGGCAGTGGCCGAATGCAAAACATTGAGGGGTTTTGGAACGCGCGGCAGCGACCGTGTGTGATCAGTGTTGTGTTCGCTTCATGACAGCTTGACAGAATCATACCACAAAATCGCACCGCCGAAAAGTGGGTGCAATTTTGCTACGTTATGGAACGGTCTTAACCACCTTCGCCGGGCGCTTCGGAAAAGTATTTCTCAAGCTTGCCCGCTTCACCGTCGCGCTCTTCTGCGTCAGGCAGCGGATCCTTTTTCGTAATGATAACAGGCCACAATTCGGAATACTTGCGGTTGAACTCAACCCATTTGTCCATATCCGGCTCTGTGTCGGGACGTATCGCATCGGCAGGGCACTCTGGCTCACATACACCGCAGTCGATACATTCGTCTGGGTGGATCACCAACATGTTCTCACCCTCATAAAAGCAATCTACGGGGCAAACTTCGACACAGTCGGTATATTTGCAAGCGATGCAGCTGTCGTTAACGATATAGGTCATGGGAGATCTCTGTGTCAGGGAGGCGTGACACCTGACTAATTCAGCAGGCCCGATCATTCAAGATGGCGGGCCTTAGAAAGATCAAGCACACGGCGATCGCGTTTGGTCGGGCGACCTTTTCCATCAAATCCCGGATTCTCGGGCGGTTTGTCCTTTGATTTCGGCTGTGGGGGGGACAAATCCGTATAAAGCGCCTGTGCCTCGGGCGCGGGTCCGCGTCGAATGCCAAGCGCATCAATCTGGATCACGCGAATATGATCGCCTTGCGCAAAGGTCAGCACATCACCTGCGCTGATCGTGCTCGCACGTTTCTGGGTTAGTTGACCGTTGATCCGAACCGAACCCGCAGATACCTGCGCAGCAGCAACAGAGCGTGTTTTAAAGAACCGTGCATGCCACAGCCACTTATCCACACGCAATTTTGCAGCCGCTTCAGACACTTACTTGCCGTCCTTAAACCCCATCAGCGCAGCGGCAAAGGGGTTGTCGGGATCAATCGGCTTTTCCTTTTGCGGCGGACGGGCACTAAAGTTCTGCGCCTTGTCTGCCTTGTCGCCGCGCGGACTACCTTTGCGCCCCTTGCCTTGTGGTTTGCCTTTGCCCTTTGGCCGCTCTGCGCCGCCACGGCGCGGGTTCCCACCTTGATTGGCACGTGGTGCGCGTCCCCAGGTGAAGGTGTAAAATACCTCCATTTCCACTTCAGGCACCACCGCATCCGGCGCTGTACCGGGCAAAATCTCCTCGGAGGGAGTTTCGGGTACTCCTGCTTCCTCCGTAGGCACCGCAACCGGATCAATCGCAATGGGCGCGGTGCCTTCGTCAGCAACGGCGTCAACCACATCAGCAAGCGTTTCGGGCGTATGTTCTTGCGGTTCAGCACCAGCGGCAGCCTCGGCGCCCGCGTCCATCACGGGTGTATCTGCCGCGACTTCCGGCTCTGCTACGACTTCGGTCACAAGCTTGACCTTTGCCCGTTCTGCCTTTTCCGCATTGTATCCAAGGCCACCCATGAGGTCGGCAAATTGTTCCAGCGTCATGCCCGTAATCGACAACATGTCTGCCTTGGCCTCGAACCCGCCACGCGAATCCTCAGCGCGCAGCATGTCAGCCAGACGTTCCAGCATATCAATGCGGATCGCACGGATTCCCGCGTTGCGGTAGCCCGACATCGTATCCGCACCCTGCGGTGCGCCCTTGTCCACAGGGATCGTCACCAAACCCGGAGGTGGTGCTTCAGGAAACTCTGACAAGCCTTTGGAAAGCGACCATAAAACCAATCTCAACCGTGTCGGCGCAGGCTTTAGCAGAAGCGGCATGAAAATGGTGAACTGGCCAAACCGGATACCATGTTTGCGCAACGCACCGCGCGCATCCTGATCCAGCGATTTCACATCTTCGGCCACCGTTGCACGCGGCAGAATGCCGAAATTCTCGACCATCTGGAACGCAAAGCCGCGCGCCAATCCAGTCAGGGCCTCATCCTTGCCGACGGCAAGCAGCGGCTCGAACAAGGCTGCGATTTTGCGGTCGATGAAATGCTGCAACCGGCGCTGCACCTTTTGTGCAACTTCTGGCCCCGCAACGTCATCCACAAAAACCTCGACCTGTGGTTTCAATGCGTCAGCACCTGCGACCAGTTTACCAACCGCAGAGGTGCCCCACATCAGGCCGCCCTGCTCGGTGTAGTCGATCTCCGTATCAGGCGCGTTATAGAACCGATCCGCGCGCAGATGAAACTGCGGAGCAAGCGCCTGAAGCGCTGCCGACTTGATCGTTTTCTCTTCTGCGCCGCCGGCACCTTTGTCTGCGCGGAAACGGAAACCGTCCAGCTTGCCTACAAATTCGCCCTCAACGGTTACTTCACCGGTCTCGTTTACTTCGGCCACCATGGCTTCCTTCTGTCCTAGCCGGCGCAAAAGCACGGATGTGCGCCGGTCTACAAATCTTTGGGTCAAACGCTCATGCAAGGCGTCTGATAGGCGATCTTCTACGACACGTGTGGCCCCGCGCCAATGGCTTTCGTCTTTTGTCCAACCTTTGCGCTGCGCCACGTAGGTCCATGTGCGGATAAACGCCAGCCGTTTGGACAGCGCATCGATGTCTCCGTCGGTGCGGTCGATGCGCTTGATCTGGCGCGCCATCCAATCTTCGGGAATGGTACCACGCTGGTGCAAATCGTTAAATATAATCTCTAACAGGCTGGCGTGTTCGGCTGAACTGATGCCCCGGAAATCAGGGATGCGGCACACGTCCCACAGTAATTTTACCGACGGCCCATCTGTTGCACGCGCCTCGATCTCGGCCACTTGCCCCAGTGTTTTCAGCGCCCGCAAATCATCCGCTTCGCGCGCCCGAACCAGACGCTCATCCTCCGGCGGGGCCTCAAGCGTTTTGATCAGCCGGTCGATGGACCCGTATTGCAGCGCATGATTGCGCCAGTTGATCTTGTTCTGCGGCGTAAACGAATGATCCATGATCGCACGCGCCACGCCATCATCCAGGGGCCGCGCATCACCGGTGACACCAAACGTTCCACTTTTGAACCCGCGCCCCGCACGGCCTGCAATCTGCGCCAGTTCATTGGGCGCAAGCGGCCGCATCCGCCGCCCGTCAAATTTGGATAATGCTGAGAATGCGACATGATCTACGTCAAGGTTAAGGCCCATACCGATGGCATCCGTCGCCACCAGATAATCAACCTCGCCGTTTTGATACATATCGACCTGCGCATTGCGTGTGCGCGGTGAAAGTGCGCCCATTACCACCGCTGCACCGCCCTTTTGTCGCTTAATCAGCTCTGCAATCGCATATACATTCTCAACCGAAAATCCGACAATTGCACTACGAGGGCGCATCCGGCTTATCTTTTTCTGACCAGAATAGATCAATTCGGACATCCGCTCACGGCGGACGAATTCAACCTTGGGGACCAGCGCCGCAATCGTTCCCCGCATGGTGTCAGATCCCAAAAAAAGTGTCTCGTGCAGGCCGCGCATACGCAAAAGCCGGTCGGTAAAAACATGCCCCCGCTCGGGATCTGCGCAAAGCTGGATTTCATCAATTGCGACGCAATCTGCACCCATGCCATCGGGCATCGCCTCAACTGTACAGACCCAATATTGGGTCCGCGGTGGCACGATGCGTTCCTCGCCCGTGACCAAAGCCACAACAGAAGGGCCGCGCAATTTCACAATCCGGTCATACACCTCGCGCGCAAGCAAGCGCAGTGGCAGCCCGATGACCCCCGTGCGATGCCCCAGCATCCGTTCAATCGCGTAGGTTGTTTTACCCGTATTGGTCGGGCCTAAAACGGCCACAACCCTTCCTTGTCCTGACACTTCGGTCCCCGATCAGAGTTCGCGCCCAATACCTTCACGCTTCAGGCGGCTAAGCGCCTCGCTTGCGTTTTCATGGTTGGGGTGGATGGTCAAGACGCGGCGGAAAAGGTCTGCTGCGCGGCGCAGCTCGCCGAACTCCTGGAACATCACCCCAAGCCCGTAAATCGCGTCAAAGTGCAGCGGGTTCAAGGCAAGCGTAGTTTCCAGATCGTCTAGTGCGGGACCATATAAATCTGCGCGAAAGTAAGCCTCGGCGCGTACATGATAGCCTTCGGCAAAGTGGGGCGCGTGGTCGGTCAGGGCTGTGAGATGCTCAATTGCGAGGTTGAAATTACCCGCCTCCAACGCTTCTTTGCCCCGGCGCAGCAGCAGATCCATCGCCGCAGAGCCAGACCGCGACCAGATGGTTTCTACTTGTGTGGCAACCCGCGCGGCCTCCGCTTGCGGTGCCGTACGTAATTCTTCCCACAATTCAGGCGGGATTTCTTCGGCAAAAGCCATGCCAGACAGCAACACTGCTGTTCCAAGTGCCGTAAGGTGACGTTTGAGGTTGACGGGTTTGATGCGCATAACAAAACTGAATGTAACAGGCTGCCGCCGCAAATCCAGACGTGACGGAGCCATTTTGCCAAAAAGGGCTAAAGATGAGCGATATTGTGAACGAAGCGGTTGCGGTGCTGAACGAAAAAATGGGTGGCGCGGGCTTTGACGGTCTGGCTAAATTCGACATTCAAGGCGAAGGCGCTGTGATGATCGACGCAAACGGCGCCCGCGCGGCAGATGAAGCGGCAGATGTCACTTTGAGCGCCGATGCAGAAACCTTCAAATCCATCCTCGACGGCGAAACCAACCCGACATCCGCATTCATGACCGGCAAACTGTCGGTCGACGGCGACATGGGTCTGGCGATGAAGCTGGCGGCCGTTCTCGCCTGATGGATCTGACAGACGCGCCTTTGTTTACCGATGTGCATCCCGGCCCCGATGGCGGGGCTGCACATTGGGCAATGACGTCTGACAACAAACGCGTTCGGGTTGGGCACTGGCCCTTGGCCGGAGCAAAGGGCACAGTCCTTTTGTTTCCTGGCCGTACTGAATACATTGAAAAATACGGCGTTACGGCCAGCGAATTTGCGCAACGTGGCCTTGCCATGATTGCAATTGACTGGCGTGGTCAGGGATTGGCAGACCGCCTTCTGAGCGATCCGCTTGTCGGCCATGTCGACGCATTTTCCGACTATCAAAAAGATGTCGCTGCCATGATGCGTGCCGCGCGCGCGCTGAACCTGCCGCGGCCCTACTTTTTGGTCGCGCATTCCATGGGCGGTTGCATAGGCTTGCGCGCTGTCATGGAAGGTTTGGGGGTTCAGGCCGCTGCATTTACCGGCCCGATGTGGGGCATATACGTCAAGCCGCAGTTGCGCACGCTCGCGCGGGTTTTGTCGCGGGTGATGCCGCACTTGGGCAAAGGGCACTTGCTGCCGCCCGGTACAAAAACGCAACCTTATGTCTTGAGTGATCCCTTCGAAGACAACATGCTGACGACCGACCCTGAGATGTATGCAATGATGCAGGATCAACTGGCCGCGCATCCCGAACTCGCCTTGGGCGGCCCCAGCTATGTCTGGCTGAGAGAGGCATTTGCCGAAACGGACCATTTGGCCCAACGCGCCGCACCGAACGTGCCTGCCGTCACATGGCTTGGCTCCAATGAGCGTATCGTCGGCGTCCCACGCATCCACGAGCGGATGGAACGGTGGAAAGGGGGGCGCCTTGAAATGGTCCCCGGCGGCGAACACGAAGTTCTGATGGAAACCACGCCGCTGCGGAAATCAGTGTTTGACGGGATCGAGAAATTGTTCCTCGGCTCCGTGGCAAGTTAAGTCCCTGCACCTCTTCTTGGGGTGGCCCTATCGAAATCCGCCCTGTCCAAAAACCATGCGCCCGCTATCTTATCCTGCATGAGCCCAGACCCTGTCCTCACATTTACCGAAAAAGGCATCTACTGCCCTGCCGGAGATTTCTACATCGACCCATGGCGCCCGGTTGACCGCGCGCTGATAACGCACGCCCATTCCGATCATGCCCGCTGGGGCATGGGTTCCTATCTGGCCACACATGACACCCTGCCTGTCATGCGCCACCGCTTGGGGCAGATCACAGCCGAAGGGATCGCCTATGGCGAGGCACGCCAGATTGGCGGGGCAAAGGTTTCGTTTCATCCAGCAGGCCACGTGCCCGGATCCGCACAAATCCGCGTCGAGGTCGCTGGTGAGGTGTTTGTGACATCCGGAGATTACAAAGTCGTTAACGACGGTCTCTCCAAACCGTTCGAACCTGTCCGCTGCCACCACTTCATCACAGAAAGCACCTTTGGATTGCCAGTGTTTCGCTGGTCGGACCAAAACACCGTCGCGGCCGAATTGAACGCCTGGTGGGCACAGTGCGCCGCGGCCGGCAAGACGGCGTTTTTGGGCGCCTATGCCCTTGGCAAAGCGCAACGGCTGATGAGCATGTTGGACCCGAATATCGGGCCGATATTAACCCACACGGCAGTCGAAAACACCAACACAGTCTTGCGCGCGCAGGGTATCAAACTTGCAGACACGATCCTTGCGGATGCCTCGTTGAACCCCAAGGACCACCCCGGCGCGCTTGTCATCGCGCCGCCATCTGCTTTGGGCAGCGCATGGGCCAAAAAATTCGGCGCGCAGGAAACCGGGTTTGCCTCGGGCTGGATGGCGCTGCGCGGCGTGCGGCGTCGGCGCGCCGGTGATCGCGGCTTTGTCATATCCGACCATGCCGACTGGCAAGGACTATTATGGGCAACTCAGGAAACCGGAGCAGAAAATATATATGTTACACATGGTTACACGGATATCTTCACGCGATATTTGAATGACAGCGGATGGAACGCTCAGGTTGTACCAACACAGTTCGACGGCGAGAATCTGGATGCGGAGGAACCGGCGTGAAGCGTTTCGCCCGACTTTTTGAAACCATAGATCAAAGCACGAAGACCACCGCGAAAGTCGCTGCTTTAACAGAGTATTTCAGCGACGCGGATCCTGTGGATAAACTGTGGACCGTGGCGCTTTTCTCGGGTCGGCGACCAAAACGGGCGGTCACCACAACACGGCTGAGGGAATGGGCTGCAGAGGTTTCAGGAATACCGCTTTGGCTGTTTGAAGACAGCTATGCAATCGTCGGCGATCTGGCAGAGACAATCGCCCTCACCTTGCCCCTCAACGAATCCCAGAAAAATCACACACTATCATATTGGATCAATGCTTTACGCGCCTTATCTCAAGTAACGGATGAAGTTAGAAAGACGTTCGTTCTTGATGCATGGACCACTCTGGGTGGCACCGAACGCTTCCTGTTTAACAAACTGATCACTGGTGGGTTCCGTGTTGGTGTTAGCCAGAAACTCATGACCCGCGCGCTGTCAAATGCGACCGGCAAACCAGAGGCCGAACTGGCCCACCGGCTGATGGGCAACTGGCACCCAGACGACACCACTTGGCACAGCTTGATAGAGGCCGAAGACGCCTCCGCCGACGCCTCGCGCCCCTATCCTTTCTATCTGGCCCATCCATTGGAAGACGGGCCGACCATGCTTGGTGATCCGCAAGACTGGCGCGCGGAGTGGAAATGGGACGGCATTCGCGGGCAGTTGATCCTGCGGGACGGGGCACATTTTGTCTGGTCGCGCGGTGAGGAACTGATGACCGACCGGTTTCCCGAACTTGCACGCGCTATTGATCATTTCCCCCCCGGCACCGTCTTGGACGGGGAACTGTTGGTGTGGCATCCAGATGCGGACAAACCTGCAAATTTTAACGCGCTCCAGACCCGCATCGGGCGCAAAAAAGTACCCAAAAAGCTGGTGGCAGAAGCCCCCGTTGTCATCCACGCCTATGATTTGCTGGAATGGCAAGGCAACGACATCCGCAACCTGCCTTTCTCAGAGCGCCGCGCGCTCTTGGAAAGCGCCTGCGCGGGTCTACCCGGCACAGCGCCGGTCAAGCTGTCCCCACAACATACATTTGATACATGGGACACCTTGGGCGACCTGCGCGCCACGGCGCGTGCGGAACACACTGAAGGGTTGATGATCAAACGCGCCGATAGCCCCTACTTATCGGGCCGCAAGAAAGGCGACTGGTGGAAATGGAAGCTTGACCCACTGACCATCGATGCTGTCATGATCTATGCCCAAGCCGGTTCAGGGCGGCGTGCGAACCTGTTTACAGACTTCACTTTTGCGGTTTGGAACGGCAACGACCTAGTTCCCTTTACCAAAGCCTATTCCGGCCTCACCGATGCCGAATTCCGCAGAATCACCGCCTGGGTGCGCAAAAACACCCTGCAACGCTTTGGTCCGGTACGCCAAGTCACCCCACATCATGTGTTCGAGATCGCCTTTGAGGGCATTCAGGCCTCCAGCCGCCACAAATCCGGTGTCGCCCTAAGATTTCCGCGCATGAAACGCTGGCGCGCGGACAAACCGCTCCAAGAAGCGAACACCTTGGATGATCTGAACGAAATGCTGCGCATCTATGGCTGACGCCTGCTTGTTCTCGCAGGCGCCCACCCATAAGTATGAAAAAACAAATGAGGTTCCCGATGTTTCAACTGCCCTTTCCCGTCCGTGATGCCAACGCCGGTGCCGGAGGCGAGCCGCTTGGCAATCTGCCCGAATGGGACCTCAGCGACCTTTACACCGGCGAAGACGCGCCAGAACTGAAACGTGATCTGGATTGGCTTGAGGAAGCCTGCGCCAGCTTTGCCCGCGATTACGACGGTAAACTGGCAGGTCTTGACGCGGACGGTCTGTTGGACTGCGTGCTGCGCAACGAAAAAATCAACCAGATCGCCGGCCGCATCATGTCATTTGCGGGGCTGCGATATTACCAACAGACCACGGATTCGGGCCGTGCCAAATTCATGTCGGACATGCAGGAAAAGATCACGAATTTCACCACTCCACTGGTGTTCTTCACGCTCGAGTTGAACAAGCTACCCGACGATCATCTGGATAACCTGCTGAACCGCAACGCTGATCTGGCCCGCTATAAACCGGTCTTTGACCGCATCCGTGCGATGAAACCTTACCAACTGTCGGACGAGTTGGAGCGATTTATGCATGATCTGGGTGTCGTTGGCGACGCGTGGGAGCGGATGTTTGACGAAACCATCGCCGGGCTGCAATTCGATGTAAACGGAGAGACGATGGGCATTGAAGGCACGCTGAATCTGTTGACGGACCCTGACCGTGCCAACCGCGAGGCCGCCGCGCGCGAACTGGCAGAGGTCTTTGGCGAGAACGTCAAAACCTTTGCCCGGATTCACAACACACAAGCCAAGGAAAAGGAAATTATCGACCGCTGGCGTGGCATGGAAACCGCGCAAACCGGTCGCCACCTGAGCAATCAGGTAGAGCCCGAAGTGGTCGAAGCCCTGCGCAACGCAGTTGTGAACGCCTACCCGAAGCTCAGCCACCGGTATTACAAGCTCAAGCAAAAGTGGCTTGGTCTTGACAAAATGCAGGTCTGGGATCGCAATGCGCCCCTCCCCATGGAAGACCCGCGCATCGTTGATTGGCCAACGGCCGAAAAGATGGTGATGGACGCCTACAATGCCTTTGATCCGCGGATGGGGAAATTGGCCGCCCCGTTTTTCAGCAAAGGCTGGATCGATGCCGGTGTGAAACCGGGCAAAGCACCGGGCGCATTCGCCCACCCCACAGTCACGGATGTACATCCTTATGTGATGTTGAATTACTTGGGCAAACCGCGTGATGTGATGACGCTGGCCCACGAATTAGGCCACGGTGTGCATCAGGTTCTGGCTGCGAGCCAAGGTGAAATGCTGTCGTCCACACCGCTGACGCTGGCCGAAACCGCAAGCGTATTTGGCGAAATGCTGACTTTCCGCACCATGCTGGACAAGGCCAAAACCAAGGACGAGCGTCGTATCCTGCTTGCCGGCAAGGTCGAGGACATGATCAACACGGTCGTCCGCCAGATCGCGTTTTACGATTTTGAATGTAAACTACACGCTGCGCGCCGCAATGGGGAGTTGACCCCTGATGACATCAACGCACTTTGGATGTCCGTGCAGGCAGAATCGCTTGGCGATGCGTTCGAATTCATGGATGGATACGAAACCTTCTGGGCCTACATCCCCCACTTCGTCCATTCGCCCTTTTACGTCTACGCCTATGCGTTCGGCGACGGCTTGGTGAACGCTCTCTACGCGGTCTACGCGGAAGGCGAAGAAGGCTTTGAAGAAAAGTATTTCGACATGCTCAAGGCGGGTGGTTCAAAACACCACAAAGAACTGCTGGCCCCCTTCGGTCTAGACGCCAGCGATCCCGCGTTCTGGGACAAGGGACTGTCGATGATTTCAGGCTTTATTGATGAGTTGGAGGCGATGGAGGATTAAGTACTCCGTTACAGTTTCGAATGGCTACCATCGCACAGCGGCGCATTGCTGCTGTGCTTGCAGCCGCAAAAGAAGACAGGTTTACTCTGTGCTGCAGTGTACTTTGTCGGGGTTATATCGGTTTCCTTATGCGATCCGTCACAAAACGGCTGATTGGCTGATAAGCCGCAGGCACAATAGAAATAGGATTTGCCTTCCTCAACCTCCACGCGAAAGGGCGCTTTCTGGGCAATTTTTGGTACATCTGTCATAGCTGGCCTTTCGTTCTCTCGCTCAGAGCCTAACGCCCTATTGACGTTATGCAATACGCCTACTTCAACTGACTGTCTTTAGATCCCCGCCGGTTAATCCCGCCACGCGCCTTAGAGCGGTTCCGTCTCTGTTTGAATCGCGAGGGATTCCCATGCGGGCCTTTTTCTGATTCCCTGCCTTCAGGAGGATCAGTTCATGCCCAACCCGTTGTCCCAGGATATTCGCCATCGT
>Ga0209199_1000663_pt1 | contig 46921 bp, 37 predicted proteins | sample COGITO_mtgs_1105_7_FD_184805 | JGI IMG/M metagenome (GOLD analysis project Ga0209199, IMG submission 184805) | Pelagic marine microbial communities from North Sea - COGITO_mtgs_110523 (SPAdes) (version 2) | ecosystem: Environmental > Aquatic > Marine > Epipelagic ... | reverse complement strand
AAATTATCAAGCTGCAGTGAAGATAAAAGGTGTTTTGTATTTTCAATTTCCGTTGTCCAAACAGTATTTGCCTTTAATGCTTCACTTGGCTCTGCTTTGTCAACTATAATGGCACTTAAAGTAAAAACTCCTAATTTACTTTTATTTTCTAATTCGCATTTTTTATAAGCATCAACTAAATTACTTTGAGCAATTTGAAGACCTTCGCCAACTCCGTAAGGCAATATGTTTTGAATTCCATCAAGAATATTGATATCCAAATCATCGTTTGAATTATTTTTGATCGAAGATTTTCTAACAAAACCATATATGTTACTTGAATTCCATTGGTAGCTAAACTCAACGTTTAAGTCATGATTTATCTCTTCAAAAATTACTTTATTTCCAATAGTATTTTTATAAATATTTCTTGAAACTTTGTATGCTCCTTCATACCTATTTGAAAAAGGTTCCCAAAGGAAATTTTTGTTATTTTTTTTTACTAAAATAATTGTTTTGCTCCCTGTTGTATCACTTGATTCGGTGATTTTGTCGTCTGTATAATATGGAAATAATGAAAATTCACTATTTTTTCTACCAGCCGAAAGACTTCCAGTACTTGAAATAAACATCCAATGATTAGAGTTACTCACAATACTCATAAAAAATGGACGCATTTTATCTACATTGGTAATTTTATAAAAATTTTCATTTCCAATTTTTAGTTGTTTTCCTTCGACTTTTTTATTTTCAACTAATGATTCTAAATCACCAACATAAATCTTTTCAGGCATATATAATTTTTAAAATTTTTATTGCATTATTTTTTCTTGAAAATGAACTTTTATACTGTTTATTTTTCTCGAGGCAACAATTTTAAAAATAAGTGTATTATCTCTATGTTTTTTTTATAAAACCTTTACATTTTATCAATCAACCTTTTAAGCGGTATTAGTTTTAATTTAACCTGTTAAATTTAATTTTTGTCATGAATGTAATGTTTTTAAAAAATAAAATGTTTAAGTATTGTATAGGTATTTTCTTGTTTTAATAAGTTTTTCGGAAACTATTTTTACTCTTAAATTCCTCTTTTCACTAGTCTTACTTTGTTTTATTGTGAATTACGGAATGTAAAGGTATTTTTATTACGTTTTGTTTTATAATTGCTTAATTTTTAAGTAAAATTCTCTATAATCTTAATTAACAATCTTAGCTTTGCATTGTCATGCATAAATCTAGTTTTATAAATATTATTGGTAACCCTAACGTTGGAAAATCTTCATTGACCAATTATTTATTAGGACAAAAGTTATCGATTATAACTTCAAAAGCCCAAACTACTAGGCATAGAATTTTAGCCCTTATTAATGATGAAAATTACCAACTTGTAATTTCAGACACACCTGGCGTTATTAAACCTGTTCACAAGCTTCATAAGTCTATGATGGATTTCGTATTACCAGCTACTGAAGATGCTGATATACTTATATATATGGTTGAGTATAAGGATCATAATTTAAAAGACGAATCTATTTTCAATAAAATTGTTAATATCAAAGTTCCTCTATTACTTATTATTAATAAAATTGATTTATTAGATCAGGAAAAGTTAGAATCTGAAATTGATTTTTGGAAAGTAAAAGTACCCAATGCTGAAATTTGGCCCATCTCTGTTAAAGAGTCTTTCAATATCGTTAAATTATTAGACAGATTAGTAGAGTTGAGTCCAGAGTCTCCACCCTACTTTCCAAAAGACCAACTCACTGATAAAAATGAAAGATTTTTTGTCAATGAAATAATTAGAGAAAAAATATTATTAAATTTTAAAAAAGAAATACCATATTCTGTTGAAGTTATTACTGAAGATTTCAAAGAAGAGCAAACTATTATAAAAATAAGATCTATTATCATAGTTGAAAGAGATTCTCAAAAAGGTATTATTATCGGTCACAGAGGAGCTGCCATTAAAAATGTTGGCACAAAAGCAAGAATTGATCTTGAAAGTTTTTTCAATAAAAAGATTTTTTTAGATCTTCAGGTCAAGGTTAAAAAAAATTGGCGATCCGATGAAAAATTACTTAAGAAATTCGGATACCATCAAAAATAATTTTTATTAAAATAAAAGTTTAGTTTTGTACACCTTTAAAAAATCAGAATGAGTTCAATTGTTGCTATTGTTGGAAGACCAAATGTTGGTAAGTCAACTTTTTTTAATAGACTAATACAAAAAAGAGAGGCAATTGTTGATTCTCAGAGTGGTGTGACAAGAGACCGTCACTATGGCTATTCTTTTTGGAACGGAAAGGATTTTACAGTAATAGATACTGGAGGTTTTATGCTTGGTGGTGAGGATAATTTTGAAAAAGAAATTAATACTCAAGTGATGATAGCTATTGAGGAAGCGGATATTGTTGTTTTTGTTGTTGACGTTGAGACAGGAATTAATTCAATGGACAATGAAATTTCAAGATTATTACATAAATCTAATAAGCAAGTTCTATTAGCCGTCAATAAAGTAGATAATTCAAAAAGACAACTTGATTCAACTGAATTTCATTCACTAGGATTTGAAAAAATATTTAATTTTAGTGCTATTAATGGAGGCGGAACAGGTGAATTGTTGGATTCATTAGTTTCATTGATGCCAGAAGAGTCAGTAATTGAAAATGATGAAATTCCCGGTTTTGCTGTAGTTGGTCGTCCTAATTCTGGTAAATCATCTTTTATTAATGCACTTTTAGGTATAGATCGTTATGTTGTTAAAGATTTGGCTGGTACCACACGTGACAGTATCGACACGCATTTTAATCGTTTTGGTTTTGATTTTAAATTGATTGATACGGCTGGAATCAGAAAAAAATCTAAAATTAATGATGATGTTGAATTTTACTCGGTAGTTAGATCAATTCGTACAATCGAAAACTCTGATGTTTGTTTAATAATATTTGATGCTACTAGATCTTTTGACAGTCAGGTCAAAAATATTTTTTGGTTAGCTGCTAGAAACAATAAAGGCATAGTAATTCTAGTTAATAAATGGGATTTAGTTGACAAAAAAACCAATACAATTAAACTATTTGAAGAAGAAATTAGAAAAGAGTTAGAACCTTTTACTGATATTCCAATAGTATTTATTTCAAGTTTAACAAAACAAAGAATTTTTAAGGCCATAGAGACTGGTATGGCTGTGTATAAAAATCGTTCTAAAAAAATTATTACCAGAAAGTTTAATGAATGTATGCTTCCTATAATAGAAAAAACTCCACCACCTGCATACAAAGGAAAATATGTTAAAATTAAATTTTGTACTCAACTTCCTTCTTCATTTCCTCAATTTGCATTTTTTTGTAACCTTCCTCAATACATAAAGGATCCATATAAGAGATTTATAGAAAATAAAATTAGAGAAATTTATGACTTTAATGGGGTACCCATTAGAATATTCTTCAGAAAAAAGTAATTAAAGTTCGTTTTTAATATTTATTAAGTTTGCTTTAATTTTTTCTAATTTTTTAATCACTTCAAAGTTTTTATTTAAAATTTTTAACTGATCTTTTGCACCATCAAGAGTGTAACCTTTTTCTTTTACTAAGTGGTGTATTATTTGTAGCTTTTCAACATCTATTGATGAATATCTTCTAGTTCCTTTCTTGTTTTTTTTTGGACTTAATTCTTCAAACTCTGTTTCCCAAAATCTTATAAGTGATGCGTTTACGTTAAATGCTTTAGAAATTTCTCCTATGCTATAATATAATTTTTGAGGTAAATTAACATGCATTAATCTAGAGATTGATTTTCTTGGTTTGCTAATCTGAGTAGATCGTCAAATTCATCAGGGGTAAGATTTCCTAAAAAATAGTTTATTGGGTTAACTCTTTTTTTATCAATTTGAACTTCATAATGTAAGTGAGGGGCTTGAGATCTTCCGGTACTACCAACAAAACCAATTACATCTCCTTTTTTCACTTTCTGTCCTCTTTTTACGTTATACTTATTTAAATGAGCGTATAGTGTAATATATCCAAAGCCGTGATCAATTCTAATATGTTTTCCATATCCGGTTGATCTTGAATCAGCTCTAATGATTTTTCCATCACTTGCTGCATAAACAGGCGTTCCTCTTGGAGCTGTAAAATCCATTCCAGAATGCATTTTTCTAGATTTATTAAAGGGATCATTTCTATAACCATATCCAGAAGCCATTCTTGTTAAATCACTTTTTTTAATTGGTTGAATTGATGGAATAGCTGACAATAGTTTTTCTTTCTCACTGGCAAGTCTTTCTATCTCATCAAGAGATTTCGATTGAATTACTATTTGTTTTGTAAGTATTTCAATCTTTTTAGTAGTTTCAATAACTAATTTAGAATTATCAAATCCCTCTAAATTTTCATATCTATTAACACCACCAAATCCAGCTTTTCTAACTTCACTGGGTATTGGATTGGTTTCAAATAAAACTCTGTAAATATTATTATCTCTTTGTTCAATTTCGTTAAGAACAATATTAAGTTGATTTAGCTTTTTATTCATCAACTCAAACTGAAATTTATAATTTGATATTTCTCTGGCTTGAGAAAGTTCAGTAGGTGTATTAATTAAAGGGGATTTAAGCAGTATTAGCAAGGCTACGATTCCAAAGAACGAGGATACTATCAAAAACGTTAAAACATTTCTTAATTGCACTCCTTTACTTACTTTGATTTTTCTGTAAGAAAGTGTTTTTGTGTCGTAATAATATTTGGTCTTAAACATTAATTAATTTATACTAATTTTACGCTTAAATTACTTTGTATAATATTAAGTAAATATATAAAATTGTTTTTTTTAATATCTATTACTAATTTAATAATTAATGAATTCTAATAAAGTTCGTTCTACGTTTCTCGATTTTTTCAAAAATAAAAATCATAAAGTAGTTAAATCTGCTCCAATGGTTATTAAAAATGATCCTACGCTAATGTTTACAAATGCTGGGATGAATCAATTTAAAGATAATTTTTTAGGAAATTCAATTATTGAATATAATAGGGTAGCCGACACTCAAAAATGCTTAAGAGTTTCAGGAAAACATAATGACTTAGAAGAGGTAGGTTTAGACACTTATCATCATACCATGTTTGAAATGCTAGGTAACTGGAGTTTTGGCGATTATTTCAAAGAGGAAGCTATCCAATGGGCTTGGGAGTTATTAACCAAAATTTACAAAATAGATAAAGAATCACTATATATTACAATTTTTGAAGGTTCAAAAGAGGATAATACAAGTTTAGATCAAGATGCTCTTGATATTTGGTCTAAAATAGTTGAGAAAGACAAAATTATTTTTGGAAATAAAAAAGATAATTTTTGGGAAATGGGTGATGTTGGCCCTTGTGGTCCATGTTCTGAAATTCATGTTGATATTCGTTCTGAAAAAGAAAAATCTCTTGTTCATGGAAAAGACTTAGTCAATAAAGATCATCCTGAAGTTATTGAAATTTGGAATTTAGTTTTTATTCAATTTAACAGAAAAACAAATGGAAGTTTAGAAAATCTTCCTTCCAAACACATAGATACTGGAATGGGATTTGAAAGACTATGTATGGTTTTACAAGGGGTTAAATCTAACTATGATACCGATGTATTCTCTCCTTTAATCAAAGAATTAGAAAATATTTCTAATGTAAAATATAGTACCTCTTCAAAAACTGATATTGCTTTTCGTGTTATTGTTGATCATCTAAGAGCAGTTGTTTTTTCTATTGCCGATGGTCAGCTACCTTCAAATAATGGCGCAGGTTATGTAATTAGAAGAATTTTAAGAAGAGGAGTTAGGTATGGGTACACTTTTTTAAATTTAAAAAGTCCGTTTATCTATAAGCTTGTTAATACTCTATCGAATCAGTATTCATCTGTTTTCCCAGAAATAGATTCCCAAATTGAAATTATTAAAAATGTTATTAAACAAGAAGAGGATTCTTTTTTAAGAACTTTAGATAAAGGGATTATTAAGCTTGATGAAATAATATCTAAAAGTAAATCAAACACAATTTCAGGCTCAAATGCTTTTGAATTATATGATACTTTTGGATTTCCTGTTGATTTAACTGCTCTTATACTACGGGAAAAAAACATGAACTACGATTCTAAAGAATTTGATAGTTTAATGCAAGATCAAAAAAACAGATCAAAAGCTGCTATTAATACTCAAAATCAAGAATGGATATCTTTAACTAATAATTTTCAACAAACTGAGTTTTTAGGTTATGATAATTTATCAGCTGACACCAAAATATCAATGTACAGAGAGTCAATTACTAAAAAGGGTGATTCTGTTTTTCATTTGGTTTTTGAATCAACTCCATTCTATCCTCAAGGCGGAGGTCAGATTGGAGATTGTGGTTTTATAGAAACTGTTGACGGCTCTAAATTGGAAATTATTAATACAGTCAAAGAAAATGACACAATAATTCATATTACTAAAGAACTTCCAAAAAATTTAAACTCAACTTTAAATGTTTCGGTTTTTAAGGATCGAAGACTTAACAGTTCCTGTAATCATACATCTACACACTTACTACATCAAGCATTAAGACATGTTTTAGGTACTCATGTTCAGCAAAAAGGATCAATGGTCTCTGATAAATATTTAAGATTTGATTTCTCACATTTTGAAAAATTAAGTGATAATCAAATTAAAGAAGTTCAAAATTTTGTTAATCAAAAAATTGATGATCATTTAGATCTTGAAGAAAATAGATCTGCTGATTTCAACGAATGTATTAATAATGGAGTAATTGCATTGTTTGGCGAAAAATATGGTGATAAGGTTAGATCTGTGAAATTTGGAACTTCATTTGAGCTGTGTGGTGGAACGCATGTTAAAAACACAAGCATAATTAAAAACTTTATTATTAGATCTGAATCAGCAATATCAACAGGCATTAGAAGAATTGAAGCAATAAGTGGACTAGTAGCAAAAGATTATTTAAATGAAAAAATAAAAATTTTAGATAATGTGAATTCTTTATTAAATAATGAAAAGGATGTATTAGTAGCCATAAAAAAACTTAAAAACCACAACACTCAGTTAGGTAAAAAAATTGATAATATTATGAGTGAATTATCAAAGTTTTATTTGAAAGAAATTATAGATCAAACTCAAAATAATAAATCAATTAATTTTTGCCTTCATGAACTTAAGTGTTCGCCAGAACTACTAAAGAATTTAGCTTTCAGTGCAGGAAAACAAATTGAAAATTTGTTTTTAATACTAGTGTGTCAAAATGAGGACAAGGTTTATTTGACTTGTTACATATCTAAAAATTTAGTTGATGATTCTAAAATGAATGCCAATAATATTGTTAGAAATCTAAGTCAATTTATTGAAGGTTCAGGCGGAGGACAACCCTTTTTTGCTAATGCTAGTGGAACTAAATTAAATGGGATAGCAAAATTAAAGGAGGAAGCAAAAAAGTTATTTTAATTATTTTACTTCAATTTCTGGAGGGTAAACATCCAAGATTTTAGTTACATAAGAACTCACTAAATCATCTCTATTAGTTCTTTTACTACTTGACAAAAAACCAGTCCCTTTACCTTGCCATATTAATTGTTTAGTCTTAGTGTCAATTAAATCAATGTATAAAGCACCTTGAGAAGTTGAATAAGCGACTTGTCTATGACCCCTTCCGTAATTTGGGTACCAACCAGTGTAATATGGACTGTAAAAAGTATTATCTATGTAAATATTTTCAGAAGATTTAGTAGCAATATTAATAAGAATATCGGGGTTTTCGTCAATTGTCATTCCTTTATTTAATAATGTATTTTGAATAGACTTTAGAATTCTTTTTTTGTCTATATCTGAAATTTCAACTTTATCAATCCCAGACTTGTAGAAAGCAAATGTTTTGTATTGTGAGAAATCAGCTTCAGAGTCGAAATCAGAAGCAACTTTGACAGATCCACAACTAATTAAGATTACTGAAATAAAAAGTAGGTAAGAAAATAATTTAAAAGTTTTCATAATAATATTTTTTATAAATACATCAATAATAGTGCCTTGATTTTATTTAAATTTATATTTTTTAAATGTCTGATCATAATTTTTATATAAAAAATGTCTTTTTTTAACACAATTAAAACAGAAAACATTCGTTTAGAATTTCAAGATTTAAATCATGATTTAAAGATTTTTATGAAAAGAGAGGATTTAATTCATCCTATAATTTCAGGTAATAAATTTCGAAAATTAAAATATAATCTTAAGAAATTAAAAAAAAATAAAAATTCACTTTTAATTACTTTTGGAGGTGCCTTTTCAAATCATTTATTGGCAGTTGCTTATTTAGGTAAAATTGAAGGAATTAAAACTTTAGCAATAGTAAGAGGAGAAGAGCTAAAAAATTCCAAACTAAACACAACTTTACAAAAATGTTCTGATTTTGGAATGAAATTTGAATTTGTTTCAAGAGAAAAATACAGAGAAAGAAATTCTAATAAATACAATTATGAGCTACAAAATAAATTTAAAAATGCGTACATAGTCCCTGAGGGTGGTACAAATATACTTGGAGTTAAGGGGTGTGAGGAAATTTTATCTGAATCTGATAAAAACTTTTTTGATGTAGTTTGTGTCCCAGTTGGCTCGGGCGGGACTTTTTCTGGATTGATTAATTCTAGTTTAGAAAAACAAAAAATATTAGGGTTTTCTGCCTTAAATAATAGTAATATAAGTGAAGTAATTAATAAATTTGTAAAGAAAGATAATTGGAAATTATTTGAAGAAAGTTTTTTTGGTGGTTATGCAAAATTTAATGATGAATTAATAAATTTTATTAATAGTTTTTATAAAAAACATAATATTAGGTTAGATTCTATTTATAATGCTAAAATGATTTTCAGGATAATTGATTTAATAAATAAAAATGATTGGGTTTTTGGTAAAAATATTTTAATTATAAATACTGGAGGAACTCAATCTGTAGAAGGAATTAATAAATTACTTAAAAAGAAAGGATGCGAAACCATAAATTATTAATATTAGTTTTTATTATTTTTTTTAACTCTTGTGGAGTAAAAAAAGTGTCATATCGTGATAACAGTCCTAAAAAAATTAACAATAAATCCGTAAAATCAGTTAATCGATTCTTTAAATCTATGACCAACGAGCAAAGAACTCATTGGTATGTAAATACTTACTCTAAAATTTCAATTGATGAAATGAAAAAATTTGGAATTCCAGCAAGCATAACTATGGCTCAAGGAATATTAGAGTCTAATTCTGGAAAAGGAAGTCTTGCATTAAAGTCTAATAATCATTTTGGAATAAAATGTCACAGTAAATGGAAAGGTAAAAAAGTTTATCATGACGACGATGAAAAAGGAGAATGTTTTAGAAAGTATAAGAATCCAGAAAAATCCTACAGAGATCATTCTTTGTTTTTGGAATCTAGAGATCGATATAATTTTTTATTTAAATTAAATAAAAGGAATTATGTCAAGTGGGCTAAAGGATTAAAAAAAGCTGGATATGCAACTGATCCTAAATATGCAGATAAATTAATTTCAATAATTGAGCGATATGAGTTATGGAAATTAGATGGTTCTAAAAAACCACTCAATAAGACTAGAGAAAAAAAATTATCTATAAAGCAAGCGCAAATTCTGCCAGAAACAAAATCAATGTATAGTGTTAAAAAAGGAGATACTTTGTATTCAATTTCTAAAAAATTTAATATCAGTGTCTCTAAACTTGTGGAAATAAATAATATTAAAAATAACAATTTAAGTATTGGTCAATCCTTAAAAGTAATTAAAAAATAATGTTGTATCAGAGAAGTAGTGTGCTTTTTAATGAAGCGAAAAAATATATTCCAGGCGGAGTTAACTCACCAGTAAGAGCTTTTAAGTCAGTAGGAGGGTCTCCTGTTTTCGCATCAAAGGCTAATGGTGCTTATGTCTACGACGAGGATGGAAATAAATATATAGATTACATATCCTCATGGGGGCCAATGATTTTGGGACATGCACACCCTAAGGTTGTTAGAGCAATCTCAGAAACAGCTAAAAACGGAACTTCCTTTGGAATGCCAACTACATTAGAAACGGATTTGGCTAAATTATCTTTATCAATGGTTCCAGGAATGCAAAAAATTAGATTCGTAAATTCGGGAACAGAGGCTTGTATGAGTGCAATTAGATTGGCACGTGGATACACAAATAAAGATAAAATAATTAAATTTTCTGGATGTTATCATGGACATTCTGACTCTTTCTTGATTGAAGCGGGTAGTGGAGTTGTTACTTTTGGAACTCCAAACAGTCCTGGTGTTACTAAAGGCACTGCTAAGGATACATTAATTTCCCCTTACAATGATTTGAATTATGTAAAAACACTTTTTGAAAATAATAAAAATGAAGTTGCAGCTATTATTATTGAGCCTGTTGCCGGTAATATGGGTTGTGTTATTCCAAAGCAAGGGTTTATTGAAGGGTTGAGAAAACTATGTGATCAAAACAATTGTCTTCTAATTTTTGATGAAGTAATGACTGGATTTAGACTCGCTAAGGGTGGTGCTCAAGAAATTCTAGGTATAAATGCAGATATTGTTACTTATGGAAAAGTAATTGGTGGAGGTCTGCCTGTTGGAGCGTTTTCATCAAGAGATGAAATAATGAATAAACTTTCACCTGAGGGATCAGTATATCAAGCCGGAACACTTAGTGGAAATCCTTTAGCAATGTCTGCTGGGTTAGCCACTCTTTCTGAATTAAAACTTAACGATAATATTTACCAAAGTTTAAATGATAAATCCTCTTATTTAGAAAAGGGAATGTACGAGGTGCTTGGCAAAACGACATTAGATTTTAAAATAAACCGTTTAGGATCTATGATTTCTCTACATTTTTGTTCTGAAGACGTTACGGATTTTAAATCATCTCAAAAAGGAAATAATGAAAAATTTAAAAAATATTTTCACGGTATGTTAAATGAAGGCATTTATCTTCCCCCAAGTGCATTTGAGAGTTACTTTTTAAACGATGCACTTACTTACAGTGACATAGATTTTACACTCGATGCTTTAAAAAAAGTTTCAAAAACTATTTAGATAGGCTTACCAATAAGTATTTTATTAATTTTTGCTGTAGCCATATCCAAATGCATTTTAGTCATTTTATCAGATCTATTTTTATGCTTTTTAATATCTTTTTTTAATTCTAACAACTGTCCAACAGCAATAGTCCTTATATCAGACTGACTAACTTTTACAGATGTAACTCTTCCTCTTGCCCAAGATGGAATTGAACCCTGTTCTTCGTTCATGATGTAACTAATTCTATCTAAGTAAGCCAATTGTAAATTTCGTCTATATACATCTATTGTTTTGTGAGTATAAAGTTCTTTCCAAATTCCTCTTTTCAAATCTGACATCATATCAATTAAAGTATATGCGGCTTTTCCGTTTATTGCTTCATTTTCTATAAGTCTTGCCATTTTTCCAAAATCCAATATACTGTTAAGTGTTCTAGATTGAGTGCTTCTAATCCTATTAGTGATTCCAGCGAATTCTATTTTATTTAGAATGTTATTATCAATCATCCAAGTCGGAGTTTCAAAAAGTTGGTCATTTAAAAAGTTCATACATTTTTTTTGGTGAGACTTTTTAACGTGAGTATAAACTGGACCTTCTTGATCATAAGTTTTATAATATTGATACACTCCTCCAATATTTGAGCTTACGTGTCCCATATAGCGATTGAATTGTGAAAGTACTTGTCCATACATTGTCTGAAGATCTGAATAATCTTTTCCGTCTTCAGAAGTCCATTTGTTCAGGTTAGGTATAATTCTTTTTAAATTTAATATTCCATATTCACTCGCTTTAACGGCATCGTCACCTAAATCTTCTGTTTGTGAACTTGGATCAATACCAGCACTACCAAATCTATGCATCAAGCTGTTCTCATTATCTCTTATCCATTTATCCAATGTTTTCTTTTCATCTTTTGCAGTTTTAGCATCTGGAATAGGTCTATAGCCCCATCTGACAGAATGTTTATCGTACACTCCTATATCTGGCATTAGTGCAACACCTTTATCTTCAGGCTGGGCTATATAGTTAAATCTAGCATAGTCCATAATTGATGGAGCTGTACCGTATTTTTTTGTAAAAGTTGCAGATCTTAGTGAATCTACTGGGTAAGCACTACTGCTTCCCATGTTGTGTGGTAAGCCAATTGTATGTCCAACTTCGTGAGCTGAGACAAACCTTATTAATCTTCCCATAACTTCATCATCAAAAGAAACTCCTCTTGCATCTTCATTTATAGCAGCAGTTTGAACAAAAAACCAATTTCTCAATAATGTCATTACATTATGGTACCAGTTAATGTCCGATTCTAAAATTTCTCCAGATCGAGGATCACTAACGTGTGGTCCATTGGCATTTGGAATAGGAGAGGCTAAATATCTTACAACTGAATACCTTACGTCTTCTGGGCTCCAATCTGGATCTTCTTCCTTAGTTGGAGGATCCTTAGCAATAATTGCATTTTTAAATCCGGCTTCTTCAAATGCTATTTGCCAATCTTCTATACCTTGTTTTAGATATTTTCTCCATTTTACGGGTGTAGCTCTATCAATATAATATACTATTTGTTTTTTTGGAGTTACTAACTCTCCATTTTTAAACTTTTCTAAATCTTCATCTCTAACTTCTAATCTCCATCTATCTAAATATTTTAAAGATTTACTTTCTTGTACATCTAGTCCGTAATCAACTTGACTTCTTGCAAACCATCCTACTCTTTGATCAAAATATCTTCTTTTCATTGGAACTTTAGGTAATAATATCATTGAATTATTGATTTCAAGCGATATAGTTCCTGTGCTAGAGTTTGAAGGTGGTGATGAGGAATTATATGTTTTTACATGTCTTGATTCTATATTTTCTGGATAACTTTTTATAGATTCAATAAAAGATTTTTTAGAGTTTAAACTTGATATTTTATAACCTTTTCTTCTACTTTGAGGAAATCCTAATGGTTTTACATCTTCACTAAATAGTTTTGTAACTTCAATAAGTGTTGAAGTAGAATCTATTCCTTTGCTTTCTATTTTAAAACTATATAAAATTGGTTCAAAATTTGAATTAAGAACAGCTTCGTTGACTGGAAGTGAATCTGATGCAACAACGTTGTGCGAAACTACTCTTAACAATATTTTGTTATCTTTTTTCTGCCATCTTAAAACTTGTGTATTTTGTTTTCCTCCTCCAAAACCAAGTCCAGATGCAGTTTTAGCTATCCTAGTAACCATCAACATTTCTCTTCCAAAGAGAGTGTCATTTATTTCGTAATAATATTTTTCTTTGACTTTATGAATGTTAAATAATCCTTTGTCAGTGATTGCTTCTTTCGTTATTATGTCTTCAAAAGTTTTTTCTTTTTTAGGCTTTTTGGAGTCTTCCTTAGTGTTTGGTTTTTGAGCAGCAAGATTTAAAGATAAAAGAAGACAAAATAGAAAAGTAGAAATATTATTTTTATTCATAATTAGTATTATTTTTATTATGAATATATTAAATATATCTCATTCTTGTTGCGAAATATTTTTCTTTTTTAAGTTATTTCTAAGAATTAATTAAAAAAATACCACTAAGAATGTTTATTAAAGATTAGTCAACTAATTCAATTAGCAATGTATCTTCAACTTTTTTTACTATAACAAGTTTATTTTTTGTCAAACTTTTTATTGTTTTATCCCATTTTTTATTTGACAATCCGGATTCAGTTTTTATTTCTATTAGTTTACTAATAGAGGAATTATTTTTAATAATCTTTAAAACACTTTTTTCTTCCTCACTCAATGCTATATTTTTTTTCTCAGGTTTCATCTGAGGGAAAAATAGTACTTCTTGTATAGAAACATTATTAGTAAATAACATAACTAACCTATCAATTCCAATTCCAATTCCTGATGTTGGTGGCATTCCGTATTCAAGAGCTCTTATAAAATCATTATCAATAAACATAGCTTCATCATCTCCTTTTTCTGAAAGTTTTAATTGATCTTCAAATCTTTCTAATTGATCAATCGGATCATTTAATTCAGAATAAGCATTAGCAAGTTCTTTACCATTAACAAATAGTTCAAATCTTTCAGTTAGATTAGGGTTATCTCTATGTTCTTTAGTAAGTGGACTCATTTCCTTTGGATAGTCAGTGATAAAAGTAGGTTGTATGTAATTGTGCTCACATTTTTCACCAAAAATCTCATCAATCAACTTTCCTTTTCCCATTGTATTATCTACCTCAATATTAAGTTTTTTTGCTGTTTCAAAAAGTTGGTTATCATTCATTTTTGAAATATCTATTCCAGTATGTTCTTTTATAGAGTCAATAATACTTATACGTTTAAATGGTGCTTTAAAATTAATTTCTTGATTGTTTAGATTTACAACAGTAGACCCATTAACATCAACTGCTATTTTTTCTAATAATGATTCCGTCATTTCCATCATCCAGTAATAATCTTTATATGCAACGTATAATTCGACCATTGTAAATTCTGGATTATGTGTTCTGTCCATTCCTTCATTTCTGAAAGCTTTTGCGAACTCATATACTCCGTCAAACCCACCCACAATTAATCTCTTTAAATAAAGTTCATTGGCAATTCTAAGATATAGTGGAATGTTCAACGCATTATGTTGAGTAATAAACGGTCTGGCAGATGCTCCACCAGGAATTGGTTGAAGAATTGGAGTCTCAACTTCTAAATATTCGTTGTTATTAAAAAAAGAGCGTATGACATTAATAATTTTAGTTCTTTTTATAAATGTTTTTTTGACTTCAGGGTTAACAATTAAATCTACATAACGTTGTCTATACCTTAACTCTGGATCTGAAAATTCATCGTAAGTGTTTCCATCTGAATCTGTTTTAGGAAGTGGAATTGGTTTAATAGATTTTGATAATAATTTAAAATTCTTAACAAGAATTGTTTTTTGACCAACTTGAGTAGTAAATAATTCACCTTCTATTCCAATAATATCTCCAAAGTCAAGAAGTTTTTTATAAACTTCGTTGTACATGGTTTTATCTTCTCCAGTACATATTTCGTCTCTATTAAAATAAACTTGAATTTTCCCTTTATTATCTTGTATTTCTGCAAAACTTGCTTTCCCTTGTATTCTTCTTGACATTAGTCTTCCAGCAATTGAAACTTTTTTATTTTCTTTATAATTTGAAATGATTTCCAAAGAATTAGTATTTATTGGAAATAATGCTGCTGGAAATGGGTCAATTCCCATTTCTTTTAACTTATTTAATTTTTCTCTTCTAATTTGCTCTTGCTCAGATAGCATGTTTGTTTTTTTTTTCAAATATAATCAATCAATTTCAAAGGAAGGTTTGTATTTCATTCTTCATTTAATTAATATATTTACATTACTAATCTTAAATTAAGTTGTTGAGTTTTTGGAGAGTAATTTTATCGATTCTATTTCCTCCTTTCTCTGTTTTAGATAAAGGATGCGGATCAATTATTATAGTTTTTATTTTAACGTTATGTGGATGGGTTCCTGGTGTAATAGCTGCTTTAGTTATTTTAAATAATCCTAAAAATTAATTTTTATGAATAAGCAAATTATTGTTCACGATTTGGGATTAGTGGATTATCAGGATGCTTTGGATTATCAACTTCAATTATTTAACCAAATTATAGATATAAAACTTAAAAACAGAAAAAATAATACTAAAATAGAAACTGATAATCATTTAATTTTTGTAGAACATCCCAATGTCTACACTCTTGGTAAAAGTGGTGATATTAATAATCTATTATTGAATAAAAATGAATTAGATGACAAGAAGATTCAATTTTTTAATACAAACAGAGGAGGTGACATAACTTGTCATGGTCCGGGCCAAATTGTGTGCTATCCAATATTAGATTTAGATAATTTTTTCACTGATATCCACAAATATTTAAGATTCTTAGAAGAAACAATAATCAGAACATTAAATGATTTTGGAATAGTTTCTGAAAGAAGTCAAAATGAAACTGGAGTTTGGATTGATTCAGATTTAGTTTTTTCTAGAAAAATATGCGCCATGGGTGTAAAGGCTAGTCGTTGGGTAACTATGCACGGTTTAGCTCTCAATGTTAATAATGATTTAAGTTATTTTGAAAACATTATACCGTGTGGAATTTCAAATAAATCTGTGACATCAATTCAAAAAGAGACAGGTAGGAATATCAGTTTAAATCAAGTCACAAAAATAATAACACAACATTTTATTGAAATATTTTCTGCTAAATTAGTAGAGGGAGTAAACTAGTATTTCGTCACTTTCACCAACAGAAGTAATATATTTTCTTGAATTTTTATCTTCAAACAAATCAATTTTACTTGAACCAAATACTGGAAAATTCGGAACTAAATTTGAATTTGAGTCAAAAAGATATATTAGTTTTTGATCTTTATCTGTTAGAGAAATATTATCGATAAGTTTATTATTAAAAATAATTGGCTTAGTGTAATTAGCAAATTCTAATTCACTTACTTTTCCGTTAATTGTTAATATATTTTCGCTAATATGAACTAAATTATTTTTATCTGCACTAAAGAGATATTTACTTTCAGATGGCAATGGTTTTTTTATAATTTCTCCTTTTGTATTGATTTTTACAACATTATTTTTAGAATCAATTGTGGTAAATGAATTTTGATTTAAAAATATTTCATTTTCAATATTAATAAGATTATTTTTAATTCTAATATTACCTCTTCTATCAGTAATCTTAAGTTTATTGTTAGAGTTAAATATTAAATAATCTTTTTTACCAATTCTAAAATGTTTTGGATTGTTTTTTTGAATACCAATAATATTTTTCTTGATAAATCCTTTAACATTCTTCATTTTGGAATCTAATATTTTAATTTCATTATCAAATAATAAGAATCTGTAATTTTTTAATTTATCGTAATCAAAGACAGTCAAGCCTAAAGTGTTTTTATTTTTTATTTTTTTAACCTGATTTCCATTTTTATCTAGTATTTGAAAATCACTGTCTGTGTTAAATGCATATTGCAATCTGCCATTTTTGTAAAGATCAATCTGATGAATTTCTCCAATAATTTTAGAGCCTATATTTTCTTTCCAAATTAATTTTCCATCCAATGATATTAGGTACAAAATATTATTTATGTCCTGTGTTATTATTTCATTTTTCTTTGTTACATAATTCGTGACAAATTTGGGAGTTAAGTTTATTGGGTTATCAGTTTTAAAACTATAATCTAAGTTTATTCCATTTTTTTTATTTTCTTCAATCGATTTTATAACACTAAATGAATTGTAAACTATATTATCATCTAATCTAGTATGATTAATCATGAACGGGAATTTTTTATTTGAAATATTCAATGATTCTAAAGTTTTCTCTTTAGAGTTTTTTAAGTTGTAAACTTTTAAATAATTACTTTTTTCCGGAATATTTTCAAATGATTGGCTAAACTTATTTTCATTTTTGATAGTTGACGAGTTTGAAATATTTATAATTATTTTTTCCAAACTATTTTTGGAATTACTTATTACTAGTTTATTTTCAATAATACTAGCATAGTTTTGTTTCAATTTATAATTAATAAATTTCAAATGTTGGTAATCAATTATTTGATTTCTTAATTTATGTATTTTAATATCTCTATAACTATAGTTGTTTTCACTATTCTTTAAAATCTCATTATTTAAAAATAATTTATCTTCAAAATTAACGAGTATTATCGAATCAAGTTTATTTTTTAAAAGTCCAAATTCATCAATTTCAAATAAAATAGAGTCCTTTTTAAATTCATTTATTTTTTTTATTGATTCGTTTTTTTCAAAATTTTCCAGATATTTATAATAGTTAAAACTAGTTCTTTGAAAATCAGAAAAGTTATTGGGAATTATATTGATAAAATTACTTTTACTTGGTTTTATTCCATTTAAATAAGATATTTCTTTAGGAATTGAATCATTTTGAAAAGCTAAACCATTTAACGTTATTCCATTTTGATTTAAATCAATATCGTATTGAATCCAATTTGATAATTTATTAATATTAAATAAACTAAAAAGCTCTTTATTTTCAATATAATTTTTAAAATCATTTGAGATGAAAAGTGCAATTTTTGAATTTGAAATATTGTAAAGTTTTTTTAAATCGCTAACCTTTTCTTTAAAAACATGATTGGATTTTCTAATCGTGTTTTCAACAAGTAATTTACTTTCAGATTCAATGGTAACATTGTTTTTTTTGGTTACGAATTTATATTTTTTCTCAGTTCCAATTCTTTTAATAATAGAACCATCGTATAAGATTGAATCAATTACTACTTTAGACTCTATTTTTTTATTTTCTGAACTGGTGAAGTAAATTGGAACAATACTTTTTTTACCTATTTTGTGATAGCTGATTAGTACCTCATCTTTTTCATAACTTGTCAAAACTGAATCAATTTTTATATTAATAAGATTATTAAAAATTTGATTAAATTTTTGAGCATTACTGCTCGATTTATATTTGATAAGTATTAACGGATTGGATGGAACTAGGTCTATTAAACTATTGTATTTCTTTTCATTTTGACATCCTATAAATATTAATGTCAGTAGTAAGAATATTTTATTTTTCATATAAATCGTGTAGTAAAAGTAATGAACAATTATTTTATTTTATAACAACTTAAATTTTTTTCTATGATGTTTAGTTATACCATATTTTGATATAGCTATTCTATGTTTTTTAGTTGGATAACCTTTATTTTTGTTCCATTGATACAATGGAAATTTTTTCGATAGTGAAAACATTAATTCATCTCTTGATGTTTTTGCAAGTATTGAAGCAGCAGCTATACTCATGTACTTTGAATCGCCTTTTATTATACATTTAAAAGGTATTTTATTTTTAGTATTAAATTTATTGCCATCTACAATTATAAATTCAGGAACGATTTTTAAATTTTCAATAGCTGTATTCATTGCTAAAATTGAAGCATTTAAAATATTGATTTTTTCAATTACTTGTTCAGGAATGTGAACTATTGAATAATCTATTGCCTTTTCAATAATTATTTTTTTTAAATCATTTCTTTTTGATTCCGATAGCTTTTTTGAATCATTTAGTTCTGTGTTTCTAAAATCATTTGGTAATATTACTGCTGCCGCTGTGACTGGACCAGCCAAACACCCTCTTCCAGCTTCATCTGTTCCGCATTCAATAAGTTTTGAATATGAATTAATTAACATAAATGACTTTATTTAAATTTAAGAAATAATTAAAATAATAAATGAAATGAAATGAATAACTTTGATTCAAATACAAAGAATGAAGTTTTATTACTTTTTTTTAATATTAATATTTTCAGTCAACACTTCGCTTTGTCAGGATTTAAATATAATTGACTCTTTTAAAAACTCTGTTGGACTTGAAAAAGATTCAGTAGCTGGAAAAAATTTAGCTTCAATCAAGCAGTATTTGATTTTTAAAAACCATAGTGACACAACATATGTTGATACCTCATTAACAATAAAAAAATTTTATAGATTTAACTTTTTAAGAAATGATAATTTTGAAAAATTAAAGTTTTCAAATTTAGGTCAAACTTATAATTCACTTACATCAAATTTTCAAAACTCCTCTTTACCGGTTTTTAGTTTTAATTCAAAGCAAGACATATATTTAAAATCTAGCGATGTTAACTATTATTACGTCCCTACGCCATTAACTGAACTGTTATTTAAATCAGTTATGAAACAAGGTCAATTTACCGATGTGTTATTTTCAACAAATACGTCAGAAAATTTTAACTTTTCAATTGGTTTTAAAGGAATGAGATCATTAGGTAATTATCAAAATATATTATCAGGTTTAAAGCAATTTGTTTTTTCTTCAAACTATAAATCTAAAAATGAAAATTATAGTTTAAGGACACATTATGTAAGTCAAAATTTAGAGAACAGAGAGAATGGTGGATTAACAAATGCATCTATTCTTAATTTTGAATCTGAGGATAATTTATTTTCGGAAAGATCAAAACTTTCGGTAAAATTTGAAAACGCGACTAGTCACTTTTTAAATAAAAGATATTTCTTTGACCAGAATATATTATTGTTCAAATTAAAAAAATCAAATACTTTTTCTTTGGGTCATGTTTTCGAATACGAAACTATGTATAACTCTTTTGAACAAACTGAATCGAGTGATTATTACGGAACAGCTACAAATTCAATTAGTGATAAGACCGAACTTAAGACAATAACTAATGTTTTTTATACAAGTTTAAAGTCAAATTTTTTTGGAAATGTAATGGTCTCTTATTTAAATTATAATTACAATTATAAAACAAACGCTCTAAGTGATAATTATAATGGATTTAAAGAAAATGAAAATTCACTTTCTTTTTCTTTAAAAAAATCAATTTTTAATCATAATGTAAGTGCAAAATTTTCTAAAAATTTGTTTGGAAGTAGATTAGGAGATCTTTTAAATTTCACCCTTGATTCAGAATATACTTCAAATATTAATTATTCACTTGGATTAAATATTTTAACCAAGCATCCTGGTTTTAATTTTGAGTTATTTGACAGCGCTTACAATGATGTTGGATGGCAAAAAGAATTGAATTTGTTGGAGATTAAAAATTTATTTTTCAAATTAAATTCCAATTCATTTGGATCTTTAAGTTTAGATTACCGTTTGATTGATAATTTAACCTATTTTGAATTATTAAATAACAATTCAATAAACAATGAAGGGGATACTAATTTAATTCCTAATGTTAGTCAATATTTAAATTCTATAAAGTATTTGAAATTTAAATGGCAAAAAGAATTTAAATTTGGAAAATTTGCTTTAGACAACTCTTTTATTTATCAATCAGTAAATCAGGACAAAAAAGTTTTAAATTTACCCGACCTTATTACACGAAATACTTTTTATTACTCAAACAATGTTTTTAATAAGGCAATGTTTCTTCAAGCAGGTATCTCATTTAAATATTTTTCAAAATTCCATGCCAACGAATATAATCCTTTAGTCAGTTCATTTCATATTCAGTCTGAAAAGCAAATTGGAGGATTTCCTATGATAGATGTTTTTGTTAATGCTAAAATCCAACAAACAAGATTATATTTAAAAGCAGAACATATAAATTCAACAACAACAGGAAACAACTTTTATTCCTCACCATCTTACCCTTACAGAGATTTTATAATAAGATTTGGACTAGTTTGGAATTTTTTTAATTAAATCCAACTTATACAGTTGGTAAATCACCTTTTTCTTTAGTTTCTAACTCAGAATGTCCCATTAGATATTTATCAACCTGGTAAGCTGCTTCTCTTCCCTCAGAAATTGCCCAAACAATTAAAGATTGTCCTCTTCTCATATCACCAGCTGAAAATATATTAGAAACACTAGTTTGATAATTATTAGTTACTATCTGATTACTAATATTAGTTTCTAAATTTAGTTTATCAATTAAATCAGGTTCGTGACCAGTAAAACCTAAAGCCAGTAATGCTAAATCACAAGGCCATAATTTTTCTGATCCTGAAATTTCTTTTAGTTGGGGTCTCTCACCTTCTTTTTTAATCCATTCAACTTCAACTGTTTTAAGACTTTTTACTTTTCCGTTTTCATCACCAATAAATTCTTTTGTAAGTATACTCCATTCTCTATGAATACCTTCTTCATGTGATGAAGTTGTTTTAAGCTTAAATGGCCAATATGGCCAAGGGTTTTCATCTGTTCTGTTCTCGTTTGGTTTTGACATTATCTCAAAATTTGTTACAGATTTAGCTTCCTGACGATTAGAAGTTCCAATACAATCTGATCCAGTATCACCACCACCAATAACTATGACATTTTTATCTTTCGCATTTAAAGGTTCAGTAGTTTTATTTAAGCCGTCAACAACTTCATTTTGAAGCTTTAAAAAATCCATAGCTTGCTTGACACCCTTTAAATCAGATCCTTTTATTGGCAAGTTTCTTTTAATCGTTGCTCCACCACAAAGTACAATTGAATCGTATTTTTTTAAATTATTAACAGAATAGTTTTTCCCAACCTCTTTGTTAGTAAAAAAATTAATTCCCTCTTCTTCAAGAATAGATAGTCTTCGATCAATAATGTTTTTTTCCATCTTAAAATCAGGAATTCCATATCTTAATAAACCACCAATTTTAGAATCTCTTTCATATACATCAACAGAGTGACCAGCTTTATTTAATTGTTGAGCCGCTGCCAATCCAGCTGGACCAGATCCAACAACTGCGACTTTTTTTCCAGTCCTATTTAAAGGAGGATTAGCTTTTATCCATCCTTCTTCAAAACCTCTTTCAACTATATATTTTTCAATCATTTCGATAGAAACCGGTGGATTGATAATTCCTAATACACACGCTGCTTCACAGGGTGCGGGACAAAGCCTCCCTGTAAATTCAGGAAAATTATTAGTCGAATGTAATATGTACAAAGCTTTTTCCCATTCATTGTTGTATACTGCATCATTAAAATCTGGAATTAAATTTCCTAATGGACAACCGCTATGGCAAAACGGAACACCACAATCCATACATCTTCCACTTTGTTCTTTTAATTTTTTGTCAGAGGGTTTTAAAGTAAACTCATTATAATTTTTAACTCTCTTTTTTACAGGAACTAATCCTTCTTCAGTTCTTTCGAATTCTATAAAACCTTTTAATTTACCCATAGCAACTATTTAATTATTTCTGTAATTTTTTCTTTTGCCATTTTTTCAAGAGCTAATTTATATTCGGTTGGCATTATTTTTATAAAGTTTTTAGATTCTTTATCCCAATTATTTAAAAATCTTTCTGCTATTTTACTGGATGTGTATGTAAAATGATTTTCGATTAATTTTTTGACTAAATCTAAGTCTTGATTAGAAGGGTTTTCAAATTCTATCATTTCTGAGTTAAAATTTCTTTTATCAAACTTTGTAGATTTGTAAATATAAGCTACCCCTCCGCTCATTCCAGCTGCAAAATTTCTTCCAATATCGCCAAGAATAATAGCAGTTCCTCCAGTCATATATTCACACCCATGATCTCCAACTCCTTCTACTACTGCAATTGCCCCAGAATTTCTAACACAAAATCTTTCTCCAGCTATACCATTTATATAAGCCTCGCCAGCTGTAGCTCCATACAAAGCTACGTTTCCAGTAATTACATTTTCCTCAGATTTAAAACTAGCTTCCTTTGGAATTTTTACAATGATTTTAGATCCCGAAAGACCCTTTCCAAAATAATCGTTAGTATTACCACTGACTGTCAATGTTAGCCCAGGAGCACCAAAAGCACCAAAACTTTGTCCAGCAGCACCTTTAAAATTAATTTCTAAAGTATCTTTTGGAAGACCTTTTGCACCATATAATTTTGAAATTTCATTACTTACTATAGTACCTACAGTTCTGTCTGTATTTTTAATTTCATAATAAAGATTCATTTTAACCTTTTTTTCAATTGCTAACTTTGCCTCCTTTAATATGGTGAAATCTAATACGTTTTCTAAATTATGATCTTGTTTAGTATTGTTTTTTAAAGGCGTATTTTCAGGAACATTTGGCTTGTACAAGATTTTTGATAGATTAATTCCTTTTGTTTTATAATTCTTTACAGCATCTTCCATATTAATTTTCTGACTTTGTCCAACCATTTCATCAACTGTTCTAAATCCAAGTTGAGACATAATTTCTCTTAATTCCTGTGCAACAAAATACATGAAATTGATTACGTGTTCAGGTTTTCCTTTAAAGTTTTTCCTTAGTTCAGGATCTTGAGTAGCAATTCCAACAGGACATGTGTTTAAGTGGCAAGCTCTCATCATAATACAACCTGATGCAACTAGGGGAGCGGTTGAGAATCCAAACTCTTCAGCTCCTAATAAACAGGCGATAGCAACATCTCTTCCTGTTTTAAGTTGACCATCACACTCCATAACGACTCTTCCCCTAAGATTGTTCATTACTAAAGTTTGTTGTGCTTCAGCAATTCCTAATTCCCATGGTAAACCAGCATGTTTTAATGAAGTGAGTGGAGATGCACCTGTACCACCATCAAAACCAGAAATTAATATTACGTCAGCTTTTGCTTTTGCAACACCAGCTGCAATAGTACCTACACCAACTTCAGAAACTAATTTTACATTAATTCTTGCTTCTCTGTTGGCATTTTTTAAATCGTAAATTAATTGAGATAAATCTTCAATAGAATAAATATCGTGATGGGGCGGTGGGGAAATTAATCCAACGTAGGGAGTTGAATTTCTAACTTCAGCAATCATAGGATTTACTTTAGGACCTGGTAATTGTCCTCCTTCACCAGGCTTGGCACCTTGAGCCATCTTTATTTGAATCTCTTTTGCTGTACTTAAATAGTGTGAGCTTACTCCAAATCTACCAGAGGCAACTTGTTTTATAGCACTATTTTTCCAAACACCGTTTTTCTCTTTTTTAAACCTATTTGAATCCTCACCGCCTTCTCCAGAGTTACTTTTGCCACCAATACTGTTCATTGCAATTGCAAGGTTTTCGTGTGCTTCTTTACTAATAGATCCGTAAGACATTGCACCAGTTTTAAATCTTTTTACAATTTCAGTCCAAGGCTCTACTTCTTCAATTGGAATAGGATCAAAATCAACAAGTTTGAACATTCCTCTTAATGTCATTAATTGCTTACTTTGCTTATTAATTAAATCAGAGTATACTTTATAAGTATCGTATTTATCTTCTTTTACAGCTTGCTGAAGCTTTGAAATTGTTGATGGATTTAACATGTGAGCTTCTCCATTTCTTCTCCATCTGTAATTACCTCCAATTTCTAAACTAACAAATTTATTTTTATCTGTAAAGGCTTCTAAATGTCTAGATGAAAGTTCTTTTTCTAGACTGTAAAGACCAATACCTTCAATTCTTGTTGGTGTATTTGAAAAATATTTTTCAGTAAAACTTTCCCTTAGACCTAAAGCTTCAAATATTTGAGCCCCTCTGTATGAGTGAAGAGTTGAAATCCCAATTTTGTTCATTACTTTCAGAATCCCTTTATCAATAGCTTTATTGTAATTGTTAATTGAGTCTTTTAAAGATTGTTTACCAAAAAAATCATTTTTATGATGATGTTCTATAATTTCGTTAACTAAATATGGATTAATCGCACTAGCTCCGTAACCGAATAGCATGGAAAAGTGATGAGGTTCCCTTGGTTCAGATGATTCAATTACAATTCCAAATTTAGATCTTTTTTTAGCTTTCATTAAAACATGATGAACATTTGAACAAGCTAAAAGTATAGGAATAGCACCCTTGTCTTTAGAAACTCCACGGTCACTTATAATTATAATGTTATAACCTTGATCAACATATGAATTAACATCTTTAACCATTTTATCTAAAGCTTCTTCAATTCCGTTGTGACCTTTTATTACGTCGTATAAAGCACTCACTGAAGCAGTTTTAAAATTTTTGTTTTTAATAAACCTTATTTTGTCTAAATCTTCATTAGAAATAATGGGATTATTTATTTTTAATTTTTTACAGTGATCAGGTACTATATCAAAAATATTGAAATCGCTTCCAATTCCAAGTCCGGTATCAGTGACAATTTCTTCTCTAATGCCATCAAGCGGTGGGTTAGTAACTTGAGCAAATAATTGTTTAAAGTAATTAAATAATAATTGTGGTTTTGTTGAGAGAACAGCAAGCGGGGTGTCTGTACCCATTGAACCAATTGCTTCCTTTCCAGATGTACACATTGGCAATATTAAGGTTTTGAGATCTTCTTGAGTGTATCCAAAAATCCTTAATCTTGTTTCAAAATCTAATTTCTCATTTGGAGTTTTATTTCCAGTGTATGGGACATCTTTAAGAGGAAGAACATTGTCATTTACCCATTTTCTATATGGATGTTTAGATACAATACTATTTTTAATCTCTTCATCTTCAATAATTCTTCCTTCGCTCATGTCGACTAAGAACATTTTTCCGGGTTCTAGTCTACCATGAGATTCAATATTTTCTGGCTTAATTTCAACTACTCCTGTTTCAGAGGACATCACTACGTATCCGTCTTTTGTTACTGTATATCTTGAGGGTCTTAATCCATTTCTGTCAAGTAGAGCACCAATATACTTACCATCAGTAAATGGAATAGATGCTGGACCATCCCAAGGTTCCATTATGCTTGAATTAAATTCGTAGAACGCTTTTTTGTCATCAGACATAGATTTGTGTTTTTCCCAAGCTTCAGGAACCATCATCATCATAACCTCTGGAAGAGATCTTCCAGTTGTTAATAATAATTCTACTACCATATCCATTTGAGCTGAATCAGACTTTCCTTTTAAAATTGTTGGAAATATTTTTTCTAAGTCCTTTCCAATAAAGTCATTTTTCATCAATTCTTCCCTAGCATTCATTCTAGTTACATTACCCTTTATTGTATTTATTTCTCCATTGTGACACATGTATCTAAAAGGTTGGGCTAAATCCCATGTAGGAAAAGTATTTGTCGAGAATCTTTGATGAACTAAAGCTAATCTTGTTACAAGATCAGGATCTTTTAAATCTAAATAAAACCTATCAATATCTTCAGGAATAAGCAAACCCTTATAAATTAAAGTTCGATTGTGAAGGCTTGAAAAATAAAAATAATTTTTTTGAGAAAGGGGACTATTATAAATTTCGTTTTCAGCAATTTTTCTAGAAATATAAAGTTTAGTGTTAAAATCTGTCTCGGATAATGTATTATCTTTTTCAATAAAAACTTGTTTAACCACAGGTTGAGTTTTAGCTGCGATAGAACCAACTACTTTAGAGTTGATCGGAACATTTCTCCAACCTAAAATATTTAAACCTTGTTTTTGAATTTCTTTTTCAAATACATCAACACAATAATTTAATTGATTAATTTTTTGGGGTAAAAAAACCATGCCAACAGCGTAATCATAAGGCTTTGGTAATTTAAAATCACATTCTTTTACAAAATAATCGTGAGGAATTTCAATTAATATCCCAGCCCCGTCTCCAGTTTTTCCATCAGAACTTACCGCGCCACGATGTTCTAAACATGTAAGAATGTTAAGTGCTTTTGGAATTATATTATTAGTCTTTTCTCCTTTAAGACTACATATAAATCCTGCACCACAATTGTCATGTTCAAATTCTGGAGAATAAAGTCCTTGTTTTTTAGGTAGCATAAAAATTATAATTGGAACCGATAAAGATATCTATTTATGTTTTTATTGTTCAACGATTATGCCACAAACTCAATATTTATGTTAAGTTGATAATTATATACCTAAATATTGATTATTTCATATTTTAAAACTATTATTTTGAATATTTTTCAAAATGCTTTCTATTAATTTTTTTTTATATATTTTTAAGCTCAAATTTTTTTTATGGAAATTCTTATTATTTCAGTATTTGTTTTAGGCTACATTTTAATCACTCTTGAACATTCAATAAAAATTGATAAACTTATTCCTGCTCTAGGAATGATGGGTATTTTATGGGCAATTATTGCATTAAATCATTTAGATGTTTACGACATCAATTTAGAATTATTAAAATTAGAACCAACACACATTGAGGAGGTTTTATTACATCATTTGGGTAAAACAGCTGAAATTTTAATTTTTCTTTTAGGTGCAATGACTATTGTAGAAATAATTGACTATTTCGATGGATTTTCTGGCATTAAACAGGTTATAAAGACAAGAAGTAAAGTCAAAATTTTATGGATTTTTGGTGCATTAGCTTTTGTTCTTTCAGCTATAATTGATAATCTAACTGCTACAATTGTATTAATAACTCTTCTACAAAAACTTGTAAAAGTAAGATCATTAAAATTATGGTATGCAGGTTTAATTATTATTGCTGCGAATGCTGGAGGAGCATGGTCTCCAATCGGAGATATTACTACAACTATGTTATGGATTGGTAATAAAGTCAGTGAAGTTAACCTTGTTAAATACTTGATTATTCCTTCCATTGTTTGTATGGTAGTTCCATTTTTAATAGCATCAAAATTTAGCATTTTTAAGGGCGAATTGGAAGTAACTGAAATTAATGAAGAAAGTAGTCCACATGGAAATAAAATGTTATTCTTAGGACTAGGTTCTATATTATTTGTACCCTTTTTTAAAGTAATCACTCATCTGCCACCATATGTTGGAATGATGCTTTCACTAGCTTTTGTTGCTACAATTGCTGAAATATTATCAAACAAAAAAATTAATATTTCTAATGTGGATTCAGAAAGTGATGCTGTTGCTCACCACAGTCCTGTTCATCATTCGCTTTCAAAAATTGAACTTCCCAGTATCTTATTCTTCTTAGGAATTTTATTAGCGGTTGGAGCACTAGAATCTTTAGGAATTTTATTCAATTTCGCTGGATATTTAACTGAATTATTTCCAAACACTGACGTATTAATGATACTGTTTGGATTTTTATCCGCTGTTATTGATAATGTTCCGTTAGTTGCTGCCTCAATGGGTATGTTCCCAAATTTACTTGACGATCCCTTATGGCATGGTTTAGCTTTTTCTGCTGGGACAGGCGGAAGTATGTTGATTATAGGATCAGCTGCTGGAGTTGTAGCAATGGGTATGGAGAAAATTGATTTTTTCTGGTATCTAAAAAAAGTTGCTATTCTAGCACTAATAGGTTTTTTATCCGGATACGGAACATTTATGTTACTTAGAGATTTTGTTCTTTAGCACTAATGAATTATACACAAACAGTTAATTGGCTTTTTAATCAATTACCTGTTTATCAAATAGACGGCAAATTTAAGTATAAAGTAGACTTAGGGCCTATTTTAAAGACTTGCGATTACTTAAAAAATCCTCAAAATACTTTTAAGTCTATACATGTGGCTGGAACTAATGGAAAAGGTTCAAGTTCTCACATGTTATCATCAATATTGCAGGAATCAGGATTAAGGGTTGGATTGTATACTTCTCCTCATTTATTAGACTTTCGTGAGCGAATTAAATTAAATGGAAAATTTATAGAAAAAAATTTTGTTTCTGATTTTGTAACAAAACATATTGATTTTTTTGAAAACAATAAAATTTCATTTTTTGAAATGACTGTGGCCATGGCATTTGATTATTTTGCTAAATCGAATGTTGATATCGCAGTTATTGAAACTGGACTTGGAGGCAGGTTGGACTCTACAAATATTTTAGACCCTTTAGTTTCTCTCATTACAAATATTGGATTAGATCACAAAGAATTTTTAGGAAATAATCTTAAAGATATAGCAAAAGAAAAAGCAGGAATAATTAAAAGTAGTGTTCCAGTTGTAATCAGCGAATTTCAAAAAGAAACCTATCCTGTTTTTGAAAACAAAGCACAAAAAATTGGAACAAAAATACATCTGGCTGAAATCACTAATAAGTTTAAAACTGATTTATTAGGTGATTTTCAAAATAAAAACATAAATGGAGTAGTCAAGGTAATTTCTCTTTTAGATCATTTAAATATTTCAAATCAAAATATCGAAAAAGGCCTATTAAATATCAAAAAAAACACTGGGTTAATAGGTAGGTTTCAAATTTTATGTGATTCCCCAAAAGTAATATGTGATGTTGGTCATAATCTAGAAGCTTTCCAAGAAATATTAGCTAATCTCAGTTGTTTGAAATTTGACAACTTAAAATTTGTATTAGGTTTTGTTAAGGGAAAAGATTTTGAAAAAATTATAGATATTCTTCCTAAAAATGCTCATTATTTCTTTTGTACACCAAATATTGAAAGAGGACTTTCTTTAGATAGTTTAGCGAGTTATGGCTCTGTTAGTAAACTTAAATATAGCTTGCACGACAGTGTATCGGATGCTTATAATTCTGCTCTTTCAGGTTCATCCGAAAAAGATTTAATTTTTATTGGAGGAAGTAATTTTACTGTTTCTGAAATTTTATGATTTTTGGTACAAATTTTGAAATACTAATAATATGAAAAATTTGATTTTATTAATCATTCTAGTTTTTTCTTTTTCTTGTTCAACTGATGAACTTGAAAAAGACGGTTATGATAAGGATGGTAACTCTTATAATGGACCTATTGAAACTATCACTCACAATGGTGTAGAAAGGAAATATATTATTTATACTCCTCAAGGTTATGATGGTAATTCAAAATTACCACTTTTATTAAACTTTCATGGATACGGTGGACAGGCAGGTGATTATATGTCGTATACTAATATGAGATCTACTGCTGATTCTGAGAATTTCATTTTAGTATATCCTCAAGGAACTGATTTGGACGGTTCTCCTCATTGGAATGCTGCCTTGAACGGAGGTGATAATAAATCTGATGTAGATGACTTGGGTTTTATCGAAGCTTTAATCAATAAATTATCTTCTGAAAATTTAATTGATTTAAAAAGAGTTTATGCCGTTGGGTATTCTAATGGTGGTATGATGAGTTATGCTTTAGCTTGTTACAAGAGCAATTTAATCGCTGCTATTGGTTCAGTTTCTGGATATATGCTTCAATCGACCAGTTCAGTCTCTGAATCAGAATGTACACCTTCTCACTCAATTCCATTAACAAAACTACATGGAACAACTGATTATTATGACGGAGAAGGAGTTTATAATTCTGTAGATTCTGTTCTTAATTTTTGGGTAAGTTTTAATAATACTAATACCGACCCAATAATTAATAATATTGATGACAACGGAACTTCAATAACAAGTTACAAATACGAAAACGGAGATAATAATGTTTCAGTAGAACATTATAAAATTATTGGTGGTGAACATGTTTGGTTTAATAACGATTTTAATGGTAAAAATACTGGTCAGTTAATTTGGGATTTTGTTTCAAAATATGACATAGATGGTTTAATTGAATAAATAAAATTTAAATAATTATGAAAAATTTAATCATTGTAGGTCATCCAAATACTGAATCATTTTGTTATGATGGTATTTTTAAGACTGTTAAAAATGAATTATCTACAAATAAAGAAGAAATTGAAATTATTGATTTGTACAGAGATAGTTTCACTAGACCAAGAACTAAATTAATAAAGAAATATCAAGACTTAGTTACTTGGTCCGAAAGAATTTACTTTATATCACCTGTTTGGTGGTTTAGATTAACTCCAAGAATGGAAATATTTTTTGATGAAGTTTTTGCACCTGGATTTGCATATGAATTTGTTAACATAACTAAATTGTATGCTTATCCTAAACCTTTTTTAAAAAATAAAAAAGTAAGAACCTACGTTACTCATGGTGCTCCTGCAATTCCTGTTTTAACTTTATATCTAAATTCTGTAAAATTGAGATTAGTTATGGGAGTTTATACATTTGTTTTTGGATGGAGATTATCTCTTTTTACAAAAACTAGACAGTTCTGGTCGGTTCCTTTTGTGTCACAAGAAAAGAGAGAAAAATATCTCAAAACTATTAAAAAAGATATTAAGAATGATATAGCTTATGATTAAATAATTATATTATATTTGCCATCGTTTTAGGGCGCTTAGCTCAGTTGGTTCAGAGCACTTGGTTTACACCCAAGGGGTCAGGGGTTCGAATCCCTTAGCGCCCACAATATTAACCTCAACTTTTAGTTGGGGTTTTTTTATTTATAATATAATGATCTTCCCACTTCATTTTTTTAAATCCCAAAAACATAGAAACTTTTTTCTTGTATTGTTTGTAATCAGGATATTTCTTTTCACTTATACTTTCTGTATAATTAGCACTGTTATAAAAAAGGATGATAAGTAAAATACATCCTGTTATTGACCAATTTAAATAGGTTCCAGTAGCAGAAATTGAAAAAAGATAAAAAGTAACCCAAATTAATTGTTCAGAAATAAAATTAGGATGTCTAGAACTACTCCATAGTCCTTTTGATAGAAAACCTCTTTTAAAGTCTCCTGTTAAATTTTCGTTATTATTAATTTTTTTGTATTTGTTGGATTGAAATTCGAATTGTTGTTTATCAGCTATAGACTCAGTAATAATAAATGATAACATTAGTATGGCTATAATTAAATCATAAATATTTAAGGCAGAACTATCTCCTTGCCATGCAGCTAATATTGGTAAGGTGAATAGAAAAATTAAACCCATTTGGTAGAGACAAATAAATAATAAATTAAATATTGACCATACTATTTTTATATTAAAAACTGGAACTCGTTCTTTAAGAATTTTCCATCTGTAGTCTTCTTCTCCTCTCCAAAAATAAATACTGTATCCACTTTTTCTAGCAAAATTATATGTGAGTCTAATTCCCCAAACAGTTACCAAAATAGACATCAAGACCATTCTTAGATTAAAATTAGAATGATAGGCAAAAAACCACACATATATTATTGGTGCTATGCTCCAAACTTTATCTACTTGACTATAGTTCCTAGAGATTTCTCCAACAAAAAAACATGAACCAGTTAGAATAAGATAAATAATTACAGAATCTTTGAAAATAGACATTTGAAATTCATTTAATTCAAATTCAAAAATATTTCCATAAAAAATTAAATAAACTAGAACAACTAAACTTAAAATTAGAGTAATCACTTTTTTTATCACAGAAACAAATTACTAAAATATATTGCATAAAAAAAGCCGCAAAAAGCGGCTTGTAATTGTTTATAATTTACTAATTATATACTAGTAAATAATTTACTCATTTTTTCATTTTCTTCTTCAGCCAGTTCTTTGTCAACCAAAATTCTACCACTGTGTTCATCAGTAATGAATTTTTTTCTAGATGCAATATCTAATTGAACTTGAGGAGGTATTGTGAAAAAAGATCCTGCAGATGCACCTCTTTCAACAGCTACAACAGCTAATCCATTTCTAACACTAGCTCTTATTTTTTTATATGATATCAGTAACGATTCGTCAATTTTAGATTCATAATTAGATGATTTTTTTAAAAGATCACTTTCTTCTTTCTCAGTTTCTTTTAATATATCACCAAGCTCATTTTTTTTGTGCTTTAAATGCTCTTTTCTTTCATTAAGCTTTACATTATTTTCCTCAACTGATTGTTTTTTTAATTCGATCTGTGCTTGTAGTTCTTTAGTTTGCTTTGCACAAAGTTCAATTTCCAGTTCTTGAAATTCGATTTCCTTACTTAATGATTCAAAAGCTCTATTATTTCTAACATTCTTTTGTTGTTCATTATATTTTTTAATCATCGTTTTAGCGTGCTCAGTTGCAATATCTTTAGCTTTAATATCATCGTTAAATTGATTTAAATCGTCTTCAATTTTTGATATTCTAACCTCAAGTCCTGCTACTTCATCTTCCAAATCTTCAACTTCTAGAGGTAATTCACCTCTAACGCTTCTAATTTTGTCAATTCTTGAATCAATTAGTTGAAGATCATATAAAGCTCTTAACCTCTCTTCTACTGTAAATTCTGTTTTTTTTGCCATAATTAAAAATGATTAACTGGGTTAGTATTTGTTTTTGATATAATGCACGCAAACTTAGGAATTTTTTCGATAAAAAAATCTAAAATTAATTGTTTTGTAAAGTGTTCACTTTCATAGTGACCTATATCTGCTAATAATATCTTTTTCTCTGCTTTAAAATAATCATGATATTTTAAATCTGATGTTACATAACAATCTGCTTTTTTATTTATAGCTTCTTCAATGGCAAAACTTCCTGAGCCACCTAATACCGCTATTTTTTTTATTTTTTTTCCAAGAAATGGCGAATGCTTAATATGTTTAATATTCATTTTGTTTTTTAAAAACTCAAAAAACTCTATTTCATTTAATTCTTTGGTTAATTCTCCAATCATCCCCATCCCGATATTTTTATCATCTTTTTTTAATAATATCGATGTGTTTTTTAGTGATAATCTTTTTGAAATTTTATAATTCACTCCTTTTGGATTATTATCTAAATTAGTATGTATAGCGTATATGTTAATATTGTTTTTGATGGCTTTTTTTACAATACGCTCTACATATGTATTTTCTGTTACTTGTTTTAATTCAGAAAATATAATTGGATGAAATGTTATGATTAAATCACATTTTTGTTTTATTGCCTCATCAATAACATCTTCTGTAGTATCAATTGTAATTAATGCTTTTTCTACTTTACTATTTGCACTTCCAACCAATAATCCTACGTTATCAAATGATTCTGCTTGATCTAAAGGAGACCATTTTTCAATAATATTTGTTATGTCTTTTAATTTCATAATAATATGTAAAGTTAAAAATTATTATATGATTGAATTAAATTATATTTTAGATGTCAATGAAAATGTTTAGATTTTTATTATTTCCCTTTGGAGTTTTGTATTTTCTAGTAACATATATTAGAAATAAATTCTATGATTTTAATATTTTTAAATCAACTTCTTTTAATGTTCCATTAATTGGAATTGGAAATCTAAGCTCAGGTGGAACTGGCAAAACTCCCATGGTAGAGTATTTAATCAGAAAATTTTCTGATAAGCATAATACAGTCTTAATAAGTAGAGGATATAAACGTTCAACTAATGGATACGTTAGGGCTTTTTCTAGTAGTAGTCCTGAATCTATTGGAGACGAACCCTTTCAAATTTTTAAAAAGTTTAATAAAATTAATGTAGTAGTCGATTCCAATAGAGTCAGAGGAATATCAAATATTTTATCTGAAGAGCCCAAGACAGATTTAATAGTTTTAGACGATTGTTTTCAGCACAGAAAAATTAATTTAAAACTTAATATTGTTTTGACAACTTATCATTCCCCTTTTTATAATGATTTTATAATCCCAGTTGGTAATTTAAGAGAACAAAGGAACAGTTATAAAAGAGCTGATGTTATAATTGTAACTAAATGTCCAGAATTAATTAGTAATGACGATTTAGATCATTTCAGAAAAAAAATCCAAATCCACAATAATCAAAATATATTTTTTACAAAAATTAATTATAATAATAATTTAAAAGGTGATAGTAAAATTAATTTAGATTTAATACTAGATCCAATTATACTAGTTACTGGAATTGCCAATAGTGATCCAATTGTTGATTTTTTAAAAAATAGCAGAGTTGTTTTTGAACATATTTCATATTCAGATCATTTTAATTACTCACAAAATGATATAGATAAAATAGAAAAAAACAGCAACAAATTAATTATAACAACAGAAAAGGATTTTCAAAAAATACAATTATTAAAAAGAAAAAATAAGTGGGTTTATTTAGAAATTAAAATTGAATTTTTAGAAAACGAATCTCTTTTTAATTACTTGATAGATAAAGCTATCAATACTAGCTAATGTGTTTTTTAGCTTTATAAGATGACCTAACTAAAGGTCCACTTTCAACATGTCTAAATCCTAAATCTTTTGCAAATAATTCATATTTTTTGAATTGATCAGGATTAATAAACTCTTTTACTGGTAAATGTTTTTTAGAGGGTTGAAGATATTGTCCAAGTGTTACGATATCTACATTATTTGTAGCTAAGTCATTTAAAGTTTCGAAAACCTCATTTTCTTTCTCACCTAAACCAAGCATTATTCCCGATTTTGTTCTTTTAATGCCATTATCTTTTAGGTACTTTAATACATTCAAACTTCGATCATATTTGGCTTGAATCCTGACCTCACGAGTTAACCTTCTGACTGTTTCCATGTTGTGAGAAACAACCTCAGGATTAACATTAACAATTTTATCAAGGTGTTTTTCAATTCCTTGAAAGTCTGGAATTAAAGTTTCAAGTGTTGTTCCTGGGCTAATTCTTCTAATGCTTTTTACTGTTTCAGTCCAAATAAGAGTACCCATATCTTTTAAATCGTCTCTATCTACAGACGTTAAAACAGCATGTTGGATATTCATTATCTTAATGGAGTTTGCAACTTTTTCAGGCTCTTCCCAATCAATAGTTTCTGGTCTTCCAGTTTTTACACCACAAAAACCACAAGAACGTGTGCAAATATTACCTAGAATCATAAATGTTGCTGTTCCTTCTCCCCAACACTCTCCCATATTAGGACAACTTCCAGAAGAACAAATAGTATTTAACTTGTATTTATCAACTAACGATCTTAGTTCAGTGTATTTCTTACCTGTTGGTAATTTTACACGAATCCATTTAGGTTTTTTGATAATTTTAGGTTCAATAACATCTATTGAATCAGACATATATAATATGAATTTTAAAACTCAAATATACAAACTGTTGTTTAAATAGCCTTATAAAATTGAAATATACCAAAGACTAAAAAATGTTAAAAATATCAGCCCAATAACACTGAGTATATTAATAAATTTTGAAGGTCTGTGTTGCTCAGGAGTATGTTTACTATTTATTAATTTGTAATTTATAAACGCGTAAAAAGGAGCAGTTATAAATGATAGTATAGTTGCTATTTTAACTAACAAGCCCATTTCCGAAATAAAAAAAATAAAAATCAGTAATGTTCCAATAGCAAGTATTATTATCCATAAATTATAATTTTTAAATCCCTTAATTCCAAGAAGTTCTGAACTAATTTTCATTGCTCTTGGAGAAGCATCTAAACAAGTTATTGTTGTACTAAACATTGTTGTAAAGGCAGCAATAGCTATTATTAAAAACACACCTTCTCCAATTGATTCAGTATAAAGATTAATTAATTGTTTGGCAAATTCCCCTCCATTATTCGAAAAAACTTCTCCACTTCCATACATTACAAATGCACCTAAACAAAGAAAGCTTAATCCTAAAATAATAGTTGTTATATATCCAATGTTGAAATCAAAAATTGCATTTTTAGAGCTAAAAGATTTTTCTTTTTTAGTTTTTTCAAGCGTCCAAATAGATTGCCATATAGAAACATCTAGAGGGGCCGGCATCCAACCCATAAATGCTGCTAAAAATGCTATTCCTAATTCTGTAGATGGAAATATCTGTTTCATTTCAAATGAATTTGTAGATCCAAAACCTGCAAAAAAAACTGCAAATATTGTGCTTATGGTCAACAGTATAATAACAAATTTCATCAGATTATCTAAGAACTTGTAACGACCTATTATTAAAATAAATAAACATAAAATTGTTATGATTATGGCCCACGTTGTAATATTTGATGAAATTCCAAAAAGTTCAATTGCTAATCCTGCTGTTACAATTGTTACTGCAGTTTGAATTGTAAACATTGTTACAATTGACAAAATAAAATATGTTACTAATACACTAGTATTCATTTTTTTATATCCGTGTAGAAGTGTTTCACCAGTTGCCATCGCATATTTTGGTCCAAATAAAAAGAATGGATATTTAATTATGTTTGAAAGTAAAAGAACCCATAACAAGCTAAATCCAAAATCTGCACCTGCACGTGTAGATTGAACCAAATGTGATACCCCGATTGCTGCACCAGCAAAAAGTAATCCTGGACCTAGTTTTTTTAACTTATTAATCATTTTCTGAAATTAATTGAAATAGAATCTTTTTTGCTCTTAATACTTTTACCTTAATGTTGTTTATTGGTTGATTTAGTTTAATTGAAATTTCTTTGTAACTAAGTTCGTTAAAGCATTTTAATTCTATAACCTCCTTATAATGTGGTTTTAATTTATTTATTTTAGATTTTAATGACTTTAATTTTTGTTCATTAATTAAGTTATCCTCTGGACTAGGCGAACTTTCTTTAATTTGAATATTTTCGTTTAACTGATTCAGATCAAAATTATTTTTGTTTTTTCTTAACTGATCAATATGTAGGTTTTTAGAAATTGTTATTAGCCAGGTTTTGAAAACAAATTTCTGATTGTATGTATTTATTTTTTCAAAAGCTTTAGCAAAACTTTCTATAGTTATATCCTCAGCATTAATTTCGTTATTAGTTCTTTTAAGTTGGAATTTATATACGTCATCCCAATAAAAGTTCAACAAAAAGCTGAAAGCATTTTGATTATTTTCTTTAGCTAAATTTATTTGGTTAAGAACTGTATTTTTATCGGACAAAAGATTATTTTATTTCAGGGTTTTTGCACTCTGCTTCTGTTGGAAGTTTTCCACAAATTCCACACGGTTCATTGTCTTTATTTAAAAACGGACTTGCACTTGCGCATGTTCCGGCAAATTTACCATCCTTTTTTACAATGATTTTAATCGCAATTCCTGCGAATGCCAATCCAACTAATAAAAATGTTATTATAAATAATTCAATCATTATTCAAATATATTAACTTCTTCTTCAAGCAAGATATTAAATTTTTTCAAAACACTTTTTTTGATCTTTTGAGAAAAATTATAAATTTCTTCACCAGTTGCCCCTCCCTTATTAATAATAACTAGAGCATGTTTTTTGTGTGTTCCAGTATTTCCTTCAATTTTTCCTTTAAAACCACACTCTTCAATTAACCAAGCCGCAGGTATTTTAAATTTATTTTCTGAAATTTTATAGTTAGGGATAGTATCGTATTCTTTAAATAATTTTTTAAATTTTAAATTTGAAATTATTGGATTTTTAAAAAAACTTCCACAATTTCCAATTTTCTTTGGATCAGGTAGTTTGCTAGTTCTAATTTCAATTACTAGTTTTGAAATATCCTGAATAGTTGGGTTTAGATTTCCTCTGTTTTGAAGTAAATCTTTTAATGGTTTATATTCAGAGTTTATAACATGGTTTGATTTTGACAGCTTAAAAGTAACTCTTGAAATTATATACTTATTTTTAAGTTTTTCTTTAAATATAGAACTTCGGTAAGTGAAATTACATTGTTTTTTGTTAAATATCTTTAATATTTTCTCCTTAACAGAAATAGCTCTACAACTGTGAAAAACATCTTTTAGTTCAACCCCATAGGCTCCAATATTTTGAATTGGTGCACTTCCAACATTTCCAGGAATTAAACTTAAATTTTCAATACCTCCATAATTTTTAATCAAAGTCCACTTTACAAAATCATTCCAATTCTCTCCAGCCCCAACCGAAATGAAAACATAATTTTCATTTTCGTCTATGATTTCTATCCCTTTAATTTCAATTTTTAAAATAGGTTTGAGTATATTATTTTTAAATAAAATATTAGATCCGCCACCAAGTATAAATGGAGTATTTTGATTTTCTTTTATGAAATTAAAAATTTCATCTTCGTCTTGAGCCTTATTAAAATTGTTAGCTAATACTTCTATTCCAAAAGTGTTGTATTCTTTTAGTGAAGAGATTTGAGTTTTCAATTTTGTAGATTAATTGGTAGTTGTTAATTTATTTAAATCAGACTTTTCAACTTTCTCATCTTCTTCTTCAGATTCTGGCAATACTTCTCCTTTAATTCTAAGAATTACATTTGCAGTTTTAGCATTAGATCTTACAGTAATTGCTTTTTGAAAAATTCCAGTTCTTTTAGTGTCGTAACTAACTTCAATTTCTCCAGATTGACCAGGTAATATAGGTTCTTCTGGTTTTTTTGGAATAGTGCAGCCACATGATGAGAAAATTCTTGTAAATACCAATGGACCATTACCAGTATTTTTAAATTTAAATATTCTGTTTCCATCTTCTCCATTTTCAATTATTCCATAATCAATTACAGTTTCCGTAAATTTTATTTCAGCTATATTTTCCTGACCATAAAGATTTGTTACTAAAAACAACAAACCAGTAAATAATAATATTTTCTTCATATTAATTAAGATTATATTTTTTTTTTTAAATATATTACAAAAATACAACTTACCTTTTAAAATACTTTTTAGTTAACTACTTTTGTTTTCGAATTATAAAATTATGTATGGAAATTTCTAAAAATTTTGATTCAAAAACTTTAGAGTCTAAATGGTATACATTTTGGATGGAAAACAATTATTTTAATTCTGTCCCAAATAATAAACCACCATATACTATTGTGATTCCACCACCAAACGTTACTGGTATTCTGCATATGGGTCATATGTTGAATAACACTATTCAAGATATTTTAATTAGAAAAGCTAGATTGCAAGGATTTAATGCCTGTTGGATACCTGGAACTGATCATGCTTCAATTGCTACTGAAGCAAAAGTTGTAAACAAGCTGAAGTCGCAAGGAATTAATAAGTCTGATTTGTCTAGAAATGAATTCTTAAAACATGCTTGGAATTGGACAGATGAGCACGGTGGATTAATTTTAGAACAGTTAAAAATATTAGGATGCTCTTGTGATTGGAGTAGAACAAAATTCACTTTAGATGATGACATGTCCGAGTCTGTTATTAAAGTCTTTGTTGAGTTATATAATAAAGGTTTAATATATAAAGGATACCGGATGGTTAATTGGGATCCTGAAGCTTTGACAACTTTATCAAACGAAGAGGTAATTCATGAGGAAGTAAATAGTAAATTATATTATATAAATTATAAAATAGTGGGTGCTAATGATTCAATTAGCGTAGCTACTACTAGACCAGAAACAATTTTTGGTGATACAGCTATTGCTATCAATCCAAATGACGAAAGGTATACTCATTTGAAAGGAAAGAAAGTCATAATTCCTATTGTTAATAAGGAAATTCCAATCATTTTTGATGATTATGTTGAAATGGATTTTGGAACTGGATGTCTAAAAGTTACCCCAGCTCATAGTGAAAACGATAAAGTAATTGGTGATAAACATAAACTAGAAGTTATTGATGTGTTTAATGATGATGCTACACTAAACAATCATGGATTGCATTACAATGGCTTAGACAGGTTTATTGTCAGATCTAAAATCTCGAAAGAATTAGACGAAATTGGAGCTTTAGTTAAAACAAAAAATCATAATAATAAAGTTGGAAAATCCGAAAGGACAAAATGCATAATAGAGCCAAAACTCTCTGAACAATGGTTCTTAAAAATGGAGAAAATTTCAAAACCAGCTTTGAAAGTTGTAATGGAAGACGAAGTAAAACTTTTTCCAAAAAAATTCAAAAACACCTATAAAAACTGGATGGAAAATGTTAGAGATTGGAATATATCAAGACAGCTTTGGTGGGGACATCAAATTCCAGTTTACTACTTTGGAGATAACAAGTCAGATTATGTAGTTGCTGAAAGTAAAGATCTGGCTCTTAATGAAGCAATCAAAAAAACTAAAAATTCAAATTTAACCTTGGACGATTTAGTTCAAGAAGAAGATGTTCTTGATACTTGGTTTTCATCTTGGATTTGGCCAATTTCTGTTTTGGATGGAATTAGAAATCCTGAAAATTCTGATTTCAAATATTATTATCCTACTAATGATTTAGTTACTGGTCCGGACATTTTATTTTTTTGGGTAGCACGTATGATTGTTTCTGGTTTGGAATTTAAAAACATAAAACCTTTTAATTCAGTTTATTTCACAGGCTTAGTTAGAGATAAGCAAGGTAGAAAAATGTCTAAACAGTTAGGTAATTCACCTGATGCTGTCAATTTAATTAAAGATTTTGGTGCTGATAGCGTAAGGGTAGGATTATTATTAAGTGCTCCTGCTGGAAATGACTTATTGTTTGATGAATCTTTATGCCAACAAGGAAAGAACTTTTCTAACAAAGTTTGGAATTCATTTAGATTAATTAGCTCTTGGACAATATCAGACAAACTTAATCAAAGTGAACATTCTAAAGTTGGTATCGAATGGTTTAACGAAAAATTCAATTTAAAATTAATAGAAATAGAAGATCATTTCGATAAGTATAGAATTTCGGATGCTTTAATGACTATTTATAAATTAGTTTGGGATGACCTATGTTCATGGTATTTGGAAATAGTAAAGCCAGGTTTTGAACAGCCAATTGATAGAATTACATATAATCAAACAATTAGTTTTTTTAAAAAATGTATAACTATAATGCATCCATTTATGCCTTTTATAACTGAGGAAATTTGGTCAAATATAAAATCTGATGTTGAATCACCTTTAATAGTTTCTGATTGGCCAAAATCTAAAAAAGTTAATGAGTCTATAATTGATGAATTCGAAAACTTAACGGACTTAATAAGTGGAATCAGAAAATACAGAAAAGAAAAAAGTATTTCCTTTAAAAACAATTTGATTCTTTTTTCTAAAGTATCATTTGATGATAAAGAAAATGCTGTTTTGTTAAAATTAGCGAATACTGAAATAATAAATGATTTTTCTAAAAAACTAGACAATTCTAGTTCTTTTATTGTTGGAAGTAATGAATTCCATTTTAATAATAGCTCAGATGATAAAGAAGATTTTTCAAAAATCGAACAAGATTTAGACTATAACTTAGGTTTTTTAAAATCAATTCAAGCCAAACTTAATAATAAAAGATTTACTGATAATGCCCCGAAAAATGTTTTAGATAACGAACTAAAAAAACAAAAAGACACCTTAAGTAAAATAGATATTTTAAAAAATAAATTAAAAAACAATTAAATTATTTTTCTGCTATAGTATCTTCACCACCTTTAACAACTTGATTTAATTCCACTTTGATTTTGGAATCTAGTGGTAAAAAAAGATCCACTCTAGATCCAAACTTAATAAAACCGGCATCTTTCCCTTGAACAACATCATTACCAACTTTGGCGTAGTTTACAATCCTTCTAGCGACAGCTCCAGCGATTTGACGATATAAAATTTCCCCAAAAATTTTAGTATTAATTACAATAGTTGTGCGTTCATTCTTTTCAGATGACTTTGGATGCCAAGCAACTAAATATTTTCCAGGATGATATTTGCTAAATTTAATTGATCCACTTGCTGCATACCTAGTTACGTGAACATTTAGAGGAGACATGAATATTGAAATTTGTATTCTTTCGTCTTTGAAATATTCCTTTTCATGAACTTTTTCTATAGCAACTACTTTTCCATCTACGGGTGAAATAATTAATTCATCATTAAGCTCTGTTTTTCTTTTAGGATTTCTAAAAAATTGAAGTATTAATATTAATACTATAATTGTAATTAGTCCTATAGACTTTGAAATCAACTCACTATCAATATAAGTTGCTGATAATAAATTTATTAAAGCAATAATAATAAATGAAATTGTAATAATTGTATAACCTTCTTTATGAAACATTTTTAAATATAATTAGTGATAAATAAATAAATGGTGCAGCAAATATAATACTATCCATTCTATCGTATAGTCCTCCGTGTCCAGGTAGCCATTTTCCACTATCTTTAACGCCAGCTTCTCTTTTAAATTGTGATTGAACAAGATCACCAAGAGTTCCAAGACAACTTGTCAATACACCTAAAATTATCCATTCTAAGAGTTCAAGTTCAAGACTTAAATATTTGAAAAAAAATAAAGAAAGGATAACTGAAAATATTAGTCCGCCTAAAAACCCTTCAATACTTTTTTTTGGTGAAACGGATTTGAAAAGCGGTCTTTTTCCAAAGGTTACTCCAAAAACATATGCTGCTGAATCTGAAGTCCAAATCAAAGCCAAAAAGCAAAATACAATATATGGATTATAAAAACCTGTAATATTTGGTAAAGAGCAAAAAAGAACAAGGGATCCAACAAGATATACATGACCGATAAACCTATTTTTTAGAATTGAGAAAGAGAATAATTTGTTTTTGATGAGTGAAAATCCTAAAATAATATTTGTAAAAACAATTGTTATTAAAAATATCATTTCAAATATTTGATTTTTAGATAAAAGAAATAGTGAAATATATAACGGAAATGTCATATAAAGTATAAAATTTGATTTACCAGTATCTCTTGAAAAGAATTTATGATTATAATTCGAAATTAATTTTATGAATTCAAATACTAAAATTAAACTACAAATAAACCCTATTAGATAAAACATGAATTCATTATAAAATAAAGGAACTAATAAAACTAATGCATAAGCAGTTGCAGTAATCGATCTTGTATAAAATTCTTTCATTTTTATAAGTCTTCTAGAAGAAGCAAATAAAGGTTTTTAGCTGAGCTTCCGTATGTTAGAAAATTAGTATTTTCTTTTTCATCACTATTAAAATTCTTAATGGTAGTTATATTAGTTGGCAGGTCTTTTGGATATTTACTTTTGATGCCATTTAATCCTAAACTTAGTGTTTCTGTAAATTGACTTGTTTTTGCAAATACAATAAAGTTTTGTGGTAGATCATTGACCTTATGAGATTTAATTTGTTCTGCACAAATTAATAAGCTACCATCAATTGCAACAAGAAATTCACATGTTGTTAAGAAAAATTTCGAATTCAAATTCGTTTTAGAGACTATTAGTTCAGATTTGTTTGAAAATAATTCTAATAAAGAATTGTCATAACATAATATTTCTACATCATTCCAGCTATTTTCTTCCAAAATTTTTTTAAAAAAATCATCACATTCAGCTTTGTTTTCACAATACAAAAATTTACCTCCGTTCTTAGTAAAACTGTAAGTAAACCGTTCTTCAATAGGATCTTCCTTTACCGGCATATACTTGCCGTTTTCAAACTCTGCTTTAGATGACTCAGAGGATTTATTAAAAAAGGATTTTAAAAATTTTTTCAAAAAGATTTTTTAGCTCTCGGTAAAGATAAAAAAACTTGTTGTTAGAACACGAAATGTTAATAATTATAGATAATTATTTTTTTGTTAATTTTTTTAAATCAAAAGGTCTTTCTCCATAAATCCTAATTAGATCTTCTTTAAAAATTACTTCTTTGTCAAGTAAAAAATCTGCAAGTTCAATTAATTTTTTCTTATGTTTTTTTAGCAATTTAATTGCTCTTTCGTATTGAGTTTCTATAATATTGGAAATTTCTTTATCAATAATCTGGGCTGTAACGTCACTGTAAGGTTTTGTGAAACCATAATCGTTTTGACCGCTAGAATCATAATATGTTAGATTTCCAATCTTATCATTTAAACCATAAACAGTTACCATAGATCTGGCTTGTTTTGTTACTTTTTCAAGATCGCTTAATGCTCCAGTAGAAATATTATTAAACATTACTTTTTCTGCCGCACGACCACCTAATGCTGCACACATTTCATCTAAAATTTGTTCTGGTTTGACGATTTGTCTTTCCTCGGGTAAATACCAAGCAGCTCCAAGTGATTGTCCTCTTGGAACTATAGTTACTTTTACAAGCGGAGCAGCGTGTTCTAAAAACCAACTAACAGTGGCATGTCCTGCTTCGTGGAATGCAATAGTTTTCTTTTCTGATTCAGTTATAATTTTATTCTTTTTTTCAAGTCCACCAACAATTCTATCTACTGCGTCTAAAAAATCTTGCTTATTAACTGATTTTTTAGACTTTCTTGCTGCTATTAAAGCAGCTTCATTACAAACATTAGCAATGTCTGCTCCAGAAAATCCTGGTGTTTGTTTTGCTAAGAAATCAGTATCTAATGTTTTGATTGTTTTAATAGGTTTAAGATGTACAGCAAATATTTCTTTTCTTTCTCTAACATCAGGAAGATCAACATAAATTTGTCTATCAAATCTACCTGCTCTCATTAATGCTTTGTCCAAAACATCCGCACGATTTGTAGCGGCGATTACTATAACGTTTGTATTGGTTCCAAAACCATCCATCTCTGTTAAAAGTTGATTTAAAGTATTTTCTCTTTCATCATTTCCACCATTCATATTGCTTTTTCCTCTTGCTCTACCAATAGCATCAATTTCATCAATAAATATAATTGCAGGAGATTTTTCTTTTGCTTGTTTGAAAAGATCTCTAACTCTAGATGCTCCAACTCCAACAAACATTTCAACAAAATCTGATCCTGAAAGCGAGAAAAAAGGAACTTTAGCTTCACCAGCAACAGCTTTAGCTAGAAGAGTTTTTCCAGTTCCGGGTAGGCCAACTAGTAAAGCTCCTTTAGGTATTTTTCCACCTAGTTTTGTGTACTTAGTTGGGTTTTTTAAGAAATCAACTATTTCTTGAACCTCTTCTTTAGCACCTTCTAATCCAGCTACGTCTTTAAATGTTGTTTTAATATCACTTTTTTGATCAAATAATTTAGCTTTTGATTTACCAATATTAAAAATTTGAGAGCCAGCACCCCCGCCGCCGCCTGACATTCTTTTCATAAAAAATATCCATAATCCAACTAAAATTAAGAGTGGTAAAAATCCAATGAGAACATCAAACCATTTATTTTCTATAGTTTTAAAATTGTAACTGAACTGAATACCTTTTTGCTCAGCAAGTTCAAGTTTATTTTGAAAAAGCTCTAAATTTCCAATTTCAAAAATATAATGAGGACCATTTATGTTTTTTTGTCCCAAAAAATTTACTGAATTTGCATTTTTATGATCAGGACTGTTTAATGCATCTCTTTGTAAAGTAACTTGTGCTAAATTTTTATTTACAACAGTAACTTCTTTTATTTCACCTTTATTTAAAAACCTCTCAAAACTTGAAATGTTAATGTTTTTTGATGCGGTTGTAGTGCTATCTCCTCCAACAAAATAGGTGCTTGCAAAAAATAAAATTATTAAACCGTAAATCCAGTACGAACTTAGCTTAGGCTTTTTATTTGGTTGTTTTGTGTTTTTCATTTTAATATTTAGTTTCGATTAAGGTAGATTTAGCATCTTCCCATAATTCTTCAATGTTATAATATTCTCTTGTTTCTTTATTGAAAACGTGCACTACTACATCTACATAGTCAATCAATACCCATTTACAGTTTTCCAATCCTTCAATATGCCAAGGCTTTTCAGAAAGCTCTTTACTAACACATTTTTTTATAGAATTAGTAATGGCATTAACTTGTGTTGAAGAATTACCTGTGCAAATTATAAAATATTTGCAGGCAACATTTTCAATTGTTCTTAAATCAAGAATGTTAATTTCTTCACCTTTAACATTTTCAATCCCTTCGATTACGTTCGATATTAAATTATCTGTATTCAAATTTGTATTTATTAGATGTAAATTTAGGATATTTAATTCTACTATTTTAGTTTTAATAAATATATAAACCTCAAATGAATATAATCAAACTTAGT